>Ga0207708_10001736_pt1 | contig 16089 bp, 18 predicted proteins | sample KBSK5101metaG_FD_184340 | JGI IMG/M metagenome (GOLD analysis project Ga0207708, IMG submission 184340) | Corn, switchgrass and miscanthus rhizosphere microbial communities from Kellogg Biological Station, Michigan, USA - KBS K5-10-1 metaG... | ecosystem: Host-associated > Plants > Roots >...
GGGGCCAGGTCGAGTAGTGTGCGACCGTCGGTGACACCTTGCCGCCGGTGTCCGGATTTGGCACCGGGCGGTGCTCTAGGGAGGCAGGAGCAGGTGGTCTCAAGGAGTTCCGTCGCACGGCCGCGTGTCGTACGGCTCGCCGGACTCGGTGCCGGTGGTGCCATGCTGCTGGCCCTGCTGTCGGGCTGTTCGGTGGACAGTGTCGGTAGCGCCTTCGGCGGTTTCGGCTGGCCCGAACACGGCATCAGTCTCCAGGCACACAGGATGTACGACCTGTGGATCGCATCGACGATCGCGGCACTTGTCGTCGGCTTCTTCGTGTGGGGCCTGATCTTCTGGTGCATCATCCGGTACCGCAAGCGTGGCGACAATCTGCCCGTGCAGACCCGGTTCAACATGCCGCTCGAGATCCTGTACACGGTGACGCCGGTGCTGATCGTCGCGGTGCTCTTCTACTACACGGCGATCGTGCAGACCGACGTGGACAAGCTCTCCAAAAACCCCGACCAGGTCGTCGAGGTCGTCGCGTTCAAGTGGCAATGGCAGTTCAACTACCGCGACGGCATCGGCGAAAAGGCGCAGACCGTCGCCTCGACCACCGGCTCGGCCGACGTCATCCCGCTGCTCGTGCTGCCGGTCGGGGAAAAGATCCGGTTCGAGGAGACCAGCAAGGACGTCATCCACTCGTTCTGGGTGCCGGAGCTGCTGTTCAAGCGCGACGTGTTCCCGGGCAGCGTGCGCAACGTCTTCGAGGTGACCGACCGCACCTGGCGCGGGATCGGCATGATTCCCGCGAGCGGGTGGCGGCTGTCCGACGCGTACCGCGAGTTCGACGCGGAGGCGCGCTTCGACGTCGCCTCGATTCGCACCGCGGAGTCGGCGGTGTGCCGGTCCGGTGAGGTGCTGCAGGGGCTCATCAAGCCGAACGAGTGCGCGGCGTTCGGCCGCGAGTGCACGCCGCGCAACCCGCTGGGCGCCACGATGGTCTCGTCCGAGGGCGCCTGCGCGGCCTACTACCTGTACCGGCGGCTGGATCTCGTGGCGGCGCCCCGTGGTTAACCTGCTGCCCGGCCCGATCGAGGCCGAGGGGTGGGTGTGCCCGGCGCCCCTGCGGGACTCGCCCACCATCGTCATGGGTCACGGCGGCGGCGGGGCCCTGACGGCGGAACTGGTCGCGCACCTGTTCCTGCCGTCGTTCGGCCCGGCCGCCGCGGACGCGGGTCTCGGCGACTCGGCCGTCGTTTCGGTCGGCGGCGCGCGGCTCGCGTTCTCCACCGACTCGTACGTCGTCAAGCCGATGTTCTTCCCCGGCGGTTCGATCGGCGACCTCGCCGTGAACGGCACGGTCAACGACCTGTCGATGGCCGGCGCCCGGCCGCTCGTGCTCTCGACCGGGTTCATCCTGTCCGAGGGAACGCGCCTCGCCGACCTGGCCCGCGTCGCCGAAGCGATGGGACGCGCGGCGCAGGCGGCCGGCGTCCGCCTCGTCACCGGCGACACCAAGGTCGTCGACGCGGGCTCCGGCGACGGCGTGTTCGTCAACACGTCGGGGATCGGGCTGATCGGCGACGGCGTCGACATCCGGCCGGAGCGCGCGCGACCCGGCGACGTCGTGATCGTCAGCGGCGACATCGGCGTGCACGGGGTGGCGGTGCTCAGCTGCCGCGAGGGGCTGGAGTTCGGCACCGAGGTGCGCAGCGACACCGCGCCGCTGGGCGGTCTGGTGGCCGAGATGCTCGCGACGGGTGCCGACGTGCACGTGCTGCGCGACCCGACCCGGGGCGGAGTGGCGGCGTCGCTGAACGAGATCGCGACGGCGGCCGGCGTCGGCGTCGAGATCACCGAGCGCGCCCTACCGATCCCGCAGGCGGTGCGCGACGCGTGCGGGCTGCTCGGCCTGGACCCGTTGTACGTGGCCAACGAGGGCAAGCTGCTCGCGTTCGTCGCGCCGGACGACGCCGACCGTGTGCTGGCCGCGATGCGCGGGCACGAGCACGGGCGGGACGCCACCGTGATCGGGACGTGCGTCGACGCGCATCCGGGCATGCTGGTGGCCCGGACCGGGCTCGGCGGCACCCGCGTCATCGACCTCCCGCTCGGCGAACAGTTGCCGCGGATCTGCTGATGGGTGCGGCTGGGACGGTTCTGTTCGCCCGCTACGCCTTTCCGCCGAACGAACTCGGGTACTGCGGGCCGGCGGATCCGGACGTCCTGCTGCGGCACGCCACGTCCGGTGGCGAACCGGCCGACGAGATCACCCGGCGGGCCCGGCAGTTCGAGGGCGCGTGGGTCTACCTCGAGGAGATCGCCGCCGCCGCCGGGATCGCCGATCCCATGGACACCCGCGTTGTCGAGGCGTACTGGATCGGCAACGAACTGCTCGACGCCGTCGACCCGGCGCGGTTCCTGGCGACGCTGAGGGAACGCTTCGCCGGGCAGCTGGTCGGCCCGGCGGCGCACCGCTGGCGCTCGATGCCGGCCACGCACGCGCTGGCACACCACGGTTTCCACGTATTCGCCGTGTACCCCTGGGCCGGCCTGCTCGGCGTCCGCGCCGGCACCGCACTGTCCATATTGGACAGTTGCCGGATCCGGTGGGGCACCGTCGTCGGTGTCCACGGCGCGCGGGTGAGCGTCCGGTCGCGGCCGCTGACCTGGGACGGCCGCGAGCTCTTCCTCGGCGCCGAGCGGGTCGAGTCCGTGCGGTGGAGCGCCGGGGACCCCGTCGACCTGTCGCCCCCGGCTCTCGGCGCGGCCGTGGCGTGCCACTGGGACTGGGTCTGCGACACGCTCACGCCGTCGCAGGTCGACGAACTGGCGACGCGCAACGCCCACCAGCTGACGGCCCTGGCCGCCGCCTGAGGCGCGGCGCCACCGGCGCGCTACGGGAACGGGAGGTCGCCGAAGATCTCCCGGATGCGGGACAGGTCGCGCAACCGCGGCTCGGTGCCGCCGTTGACCCAGCGGCTGACCGTCTTGACCGACACCTGCAACCGGCGGGCCAGCGCCTCCATCGTCATCGACTCACGCCGCAGCGCCCCAGACAGCCATTCGGCGAACGAGGCCGGCGGAAGCCGATCCAGAGCGGGCTCGGCGCGCCCGTTGCCATTGCCGTTGCCGTGACCGTTCCCGTTGCCGTTGCCAGCCGAGGGAACCGCGAGCACCGGCACCGCGTCGGTCACCCGTTCGACGAGCGTCGCGGGCAGCACGTCGATCTCGGCGTGGTCCGGGAAGATCCGCACCGACACCTGGATCATGCCGGTCGGCCCGGCGACGTCGAGCAGCGTGTCCAGCAACTGGTCGCCGAGCGCGCGAACGTCGTCTTCGGTGAAGCTGCTCTGCCCGAGCCGCTGGCGGACGAAGTCGCGGATGTTCGGCAACGCCGACGGCCGGGCCGGGAACGACTGCGCGACCACGACGAGCGGCAGGACCTCGATCGGCCCACCGTTCCCGGCACGAATAGCCTGCATCGCGCATCCCTTCGCTCCGGCTGGCGAGATGCCTGGGGCGAGCCTACGCACCGCTTCGGCGGCGAACGGCGAGATGACGGACAGCCAGTGCGACTCCCGTCGTGGGATCCGAATACGTTGTTCCCAGCGGACCGGCCGACCGAGGGATGGCGCCTGTGACCGTCCCACCTGCCTCGCACGACGAGGAGACCCTGCACATCCTCTGGATGAACGGCGGGCTCAGTTGCGACGGCGAGTCGGTCGCGCTCACCGCCGCCACGCAGCCGAGCATCGAAGACATCGTGCTCGGCGCCCTGCCGGGGCTTCCCAACATCGTCCTGCACTGGCCGTTCTTCGACTTCCAGAGCGGGCCGCAGGGCGGCGACGACGACTTCATCGAGTGGTTCCACAAGGCCGCCCGCGGCGAGCTCGACCCGTTCATCCTGATCGTCGAGGGTTCGATTCCGGACGAGCAGAACAAGTCCGAGGGCTACTGGTCCGGGTTCGGGAACAATCCCGATACGGGCCAGCCGATGACCACCACCGAATGGCTGGACCGGTTGGCGCCCAACGCGGCCGCGATCGTCGCCGTGGGCACGTGCGCCACGTACGGCGGGATCCACGCGATGGCCGGCAACCCGACCGGCGCGATGGGCGTACCGGACTATCTGGGCTGGGACTGGAAGTCCACCGTCGGCCTGCCGATCGTCTGCATCCCCGGCTGCCCGACGCATCCGGACAACCTGTCCGAGACGATCCTGTACCTGCTCTACCAGATGGCCGGACAGGCACCGACAATCCCGCTCGACGACGCGCTGCGCCCGCGCTGGCTGTTCGAGACGACCGTCCACAACGGCTGCGACCGGGCCGCGTACTACGACCAGGGCCAGTTCGCGGCGTCGCACGACTCCCCGTCCTGTCTGGTCAAGATGGGCTGCTGGGGTCAGGTGGTGCGGTGCAACGTCGCCAAGCGGGGTTGGATCAACGGCGTCGGGGGGTGCCCGAACGTCGGCGGGATCTGCATCGCGTGCACGATGCCCGGCTTCCCGGACAAGTTCATGCCGTTCATGGAGGCGCCGGCCGTGAGCGCCACGGCGCCCGCCAGCGCCGGCTACGGCAGCGTCGTGCGCACACTGCGCGGCTTCACCCTCCGCAAGCAGCTCGCGCAGCCGGCCGCCCAGATTCCCGCGCAGCCGGCGGCCAGCGGGCGATGACGGAACAGCTGCCCGAGCAACCGCCCGACCCGCGCGCGACCGCCGAACTGGTCGACGCCCTGCTCGGCCAGCTGCGCTCCGCCCCCGACCCGCGCGTGGCGGCGGCGGCCGAGGAGCTGGTCCGCGGCCTGGTGCAGCTCTATGGCGCCGGCCTCGCGCGGATCGTCGACCTGGTCGGCCCGGCCCGGGTCGCCGACCTGTCCGCCGACCCGCTCGTCGAGAGCCTGCTCCTGGTGCACGACCTGCACCCGCTCGACCGCGACGCCCGCATCCGCCGGGCTTTGGACCGCACCAGTCTCGGTCCGCAGGTGACCGGCCTCGACTTCCTCGGCGTCGACGCCGACGGCGTCGTACACGTGCGCATGACCGGCGGGCGCGGCTGCTCGTCGGCCGGCGCCAAGGAGACGATCGAGACCGCGATCGCCGACGCCGCACCGGAGACCTCCGGTGTGGAGGTCGAAGTGGCGGCCGCGCCGCAGCCGCTGCTGCAGATCTCGCTGCGCCCCGGCCTCCGCTGACCATCTCCTCCCGCTGACCTGCTGTGTCCAGCTCGGAACTGGCGTGTCCGGCCACCGGACAAAAATGTCCGGTCGCCCTCGGTATTTGACCGGGCAACGGCCTCCGCGGCGACATGATCGGCCCGGAATTCGGCCGAATCGGCTGGCTGACAGCCAGAACTGGCCGGACAGGACTGGGGCTGGTGGAGCCCTTCTCTTTCAATCACGCTAATTGCGACGGGTGCACGTCCCGCCCCACGTGACACCCGGCTGCGGTGCAGCGTTCCCCCCAGAAGGATGGAAGAGAATCATGGCGTCTTTCGCGCAGGAAACCAGCCAAACGCTCGTCCCGCTTGCGCCGCCGCAGCCCACGTCAACGCACGGCGCCGAGTCAGTCGCGACGCGTCCACGGCGCCGTTCCCCCGCCGCCGTGTTGGTCGCGGCGTGCCGATCCGCGGTGCAGCCGCTCCTCGCGGCGGTCCGTCCCCGGGTCGGCAGCCGGCGCGCCGGCCGACGCCGTCCGGTAGGCCAGCCGACAGGCCGCCCGGCGGGCGGGCCGGCCGGCCACGCGGAGGGCCCGCCGTCCGGCCGGCCGGCCCTCCGCGTGGTCGACACCCCGCCCACGGACGTGACGGCGCCCGAGCCGCAACCCGAGTTCCGGCCCGACTTCGACACCGCCGCGATGACCATCGTGATCACCCGCGCCTCCGACGTGCGTCGCGGCTCCACCGCGCTCGTCGCCCGGCTCGCCGAACTCGCCGTGAACGACGAACTGCTGGTGGTGTGCGGGTCGAACGAGTTCCAGCACGGGCCCGACGCCAACGTCCTTACCCTCGGCCTGCGCCGCCGCCTCCCCCGCCACGACGTGGTCGCGCTGCACGTCGCACCGAACGCCGGCGCTCCCCGTCGCGCCGCCACCCTGCTCAGCGAGTTCATGGAGATCGGCAGCCTGCCCCTCGTCGTCACCCCGGTCGCGGCGGTGCGTGACGTCGTCGCGGAGCTGTCCAGCTACCTGCGTGCCGACCGGGTGCTGAGCCTGTCCTGCAGCACCGCCGACGGCGCCAACCTGCGCCAGGTGTGGGCGCGCCGGCAGACCGTCAGCGCCCGCACGGCGTGAGATCAGCGCCCGCACGGCGTGAGATCAGCGCCCGCACGGCGTGAGAGAGGTGTGGATGCACACGACTTTGACGAACAGCTTGTGGCGAACCACGGCCAACCGGGCCGCGCCGTGGTTCGCCTCGGCGCGTCGGACCCGCCGCAACGAGCGCCACGAGCGCAGCCGGCCGGCGGGTCGGCCGGCGAACCCGGAGAACGCGCGCTGGCCGGTGCAGCCGTCACCCGTCGCACTCGACGCGTGACGGCCGCGGCCCCCGGCGCCGATCCACGCCCTTGACGTCCGCCCCCCGCCGTGCGGGACTTGTCGGCAGGCCACGCGACTGGCGAAAGGGGTGGCTGACGTGAGTCTGCTGGATCACAACGACTGGCAGGGCAGGATCTGGTCCGGGGGCTGGGTGGAGGGTTCGGGCGGTGAGTACGACGCCGTCGAACCGGCGACCGGGCGGGCGCTGGCCAAAGTGGGCGCCGCGACGCCGGCCGACGTGCACAAGGCCGCCGAGGCCGCCTCCCAGGCGCAGCGCGAATGGGCGGCGTTGAGCTACGACCGCCGCGCCGCGGTGCTGCGCAAGGCCGGCCAGCTCTTCCTTGAGCACGAGGACGAGATCAACGACTGGCTGGTCCGCGAATCGGGGGCGATCCGGCCGTTCGCCGGGTTCCAGACGCACGCGGTCGCCGCCGAGGAATGCTTCGAGGCGGCCGGGCTCGCCAGCGCTCCGTACGGCGAACTGCTGCGCTCGACGCTGCCACGGCTGTCGATGGCGCGCCGGCGCCCGGTCGGCGTGGTCGGCGTGATCGCGCCGTTCAACGCCCCGGTGATCCTGGCGATCCGGTCGGTGGCACCGGCGCTGGCCCTCGGCAACGCGGTGGTGTTGAAGCCCGACCCGCGCACCGCGATCTGCGGCGGCGTGACGTTCGCCCGCATCTTCGAGGAGGCCGGCCTGCCGGAGGGCGTCTTCCACATGCTGCCCGGCGGTGCCGACGTCGGCGGGGCCATCGTCGAGGACCCGCTCATCCGCGTCATCTCGTTCACCGGATCCACCCGCGCCGGCAAGGTCGTGGCGCGCGCGGCGGCCGACCGGCTCAAGCGCGTCCACCTGGAACTGGGCGGCAACTCGGCAATGATCATCCTCGACGACGTCGACCTGGAGAAGGCCGCCTCGGTCGGCGCGTGGGGCTCGTTCGTCCACGGCGGGCAGATCTGCATGGCGACGAGCCGGCACATCGTCGCGGCGAACATTGCCGCCGATTACACCGCGGCCCTCGCCGAGCACGCCAACCACCTGCCCGTGGGCGACCCGGCCGGCGACAACGTCGCGATCGGCCCGATCATCGACGAGAAGCAGCGCGACAACATCCACCGCATCGTGACCTCATCGGTCGACGCGGGTGCGCGGCTGGCCGCCGGCGGCACGTACGAGGGGCTGTTCTACCGCCCGACGGTGCTCGCCGACGTCCCGCTCACGGCGCCGGCCTACGCCGAGGAGATCTTCGGACCGGTGGCCCCGGTGGTGGCGTTCTCGTCGGCCGAGGAGGCGGTGCGCCTGGCCGCCGACACGGAGTACGGGCTGTCGCTGGGCATCCTTACCCGCGACGTCATGAAGGGGCTGGCGCTGGCCGACCAGATCCCCATCGGCCTGGTTCACATCAACGACCAGACGGTGAACGACGAGGCGGTGATCCCGTTCGGCGGGGTCAGCGAGTCCGGCAACGGCGCGCGCGCCGGTGGCATGCAGGCCAACCTCGACGCGTACACCGACACGCAGTGGGTGACGATGCGCGGCGAGTTGCCCGAATACCCGTTCTGACCGCGCGTCGATGCGGGGCGACTAGGCTCGCGGGAGTGCATCCGCGCCTGGTCGCCTCGCTCGTCGCCGCTCTCGAGCTTCCGCCGCACAGTTGGCTGCACCGCTCCCCGGACGGCGGCTGGCTGCTGATCCGTTGGGACACGGGGCACCTCACGTTCCTCGACGCCGACCTCAACGGTCCGGTGCACGAGCTCACCCTGACCGACTGGCCGCCGGGCCGCCTCGGCACATGGGTGCTCGCCGTCGCACCGGACCGGTCGGCGGTCGCGGTCGTCTCGCACAGCGGCATCAGCGTCCACGACGGCTCGGGCCGACGGCGGTGGCACCGCGCCCACCGCATCGAGCCGAAGCAGTTGCCCTGCATTCCGGCGTGCCATCTGGACGGCGAAAACCGGCTCTGGGCGTACCTGCCGTCGGGTGACCCGGATCTGCTCGTCGTCCACGATGCCGGCACCGGGAAGGAGATCGCCCGCACCGCGCTCGCCTCCGACGTCGGCGGCGGGTCGTTCCTGCACCACCCCGACCACCCGGACGCGCTCGGCCTGCAGGTCGCCATGGGCCAGGACGGCTCGATCAGCTGGTGGGCCGCCGTCCTGGGCAACGACCTCGACCTGCGCAGGGCCGCCAGCGAGTGCCTCACCGACACCCTGCCCGGCGGCCGGTACCTCGCCGTCCCGCACGACGACCTCGACGACGGCATCACCGTCCGGCGGTGGGACGACGGCTCGGTGCTCGCCCGCCGGCCGCTCGACGATCTGACCCGGCACGTCGTCGGCGAGGAAGTGTTCGTCGAGGTCGGCGTGACCGTCGGCAGCGATCACGTGATCGCCGCCGTGTACGACCCGGAGGATCCCGAGGAGGCGGAGCACCACGTCCTGCTCGCCGCCGGCACCCTGGAGACCGTCGCGTGGCTCGACTACGGGGAGCCCGTGCGGGTGTACTCGATCGCCGGCGCGCAGGGCCGGCGGTGGCTCACGCACGAGGGTGCCGACCAGCCGGCGAAGCTGTGGGAACTGCCGGCTTAGGCTGACGCGATGAACGACTTCGACGGCCTCGCCGCGCTCGTCACCGGCGGCGCCTCCGGAATCGGCCTCGCCGCCGCCCGTTTCCTGGCCGATCGCGGCGCCCGGGTCGCCTGTTTCGACCTGAACCCCGCCGACCTGCCCGAACCGCTGGTGGGCGTGCGTGGCGACGTCGCCGACGACGACTCGGTGCGCGCCGGCGTCGCGACCGCGGTCGAGCGACTCGGCGGGCTCGACATCCTGGTCAACAACGCCGGGATCGGCGCCATCGGGACTGTCGAGACCAATTCCGACGACGAATGGCGGCGCGTGTTCGAGGTCAACGTCCTCGGCACGGTGCGGGTGTCGCGGGCCGCCCTGCCGCACCTGCGCAGGTCGGAGCATGCGGTGATCGTCAACACCGGGTCGATCGCCGCGATCGCCGGGCTGCCCGAGCGTGCCGGCTACTCGGCCAGCAAGGGCGCGGTCCACGCGCTGACCGCCGCCATGGCCGCCGACCACGTCCAGGAGGGCATCCGGGTCTGCTGCGTGGCGCCGGGCACCGTCGACACGCCGTGGGTCCGCCGGCTGCTCGACCAGGCGCCCGACCCCGCGGCCGAACTCGCCGCCCTGCAGGCCCGCCAGCCCACCGGCCGGCTCGTCAGCGCCGACGAGGTGGCCGCCGCCATCGGCTACCTGGCCAGCCCGCTCGCCGGCGCCACCACGGGCACCGTACTGGCGGTGGACGGCGGCATCCACGGCCTACGGCTGCGCCCCCGTCACTAGCGCGATGGCGCCCACCGGCGGCGCGGTCACCGCGTCGGGGTGCAGGATCGCCGCGATCGCCTCGACCCCGTCGACGACGCGCGGGCCGGGCCGCACGACGATGCCGTCGGCATCGATGGCCCACACCGGACGGCCCGGCAGCGCGGCAACCACCGCGCGCGCCTGCTCGATCGCGCCGTCCAGGTGGAAGCCGCACGGCGCGACCACGACCACGTCGGGCGCGGCGTCGGCGAACTCGGCCCAGGTCGTCTGCACGGACCTCGCGCCCGGGCGGGCGGCGACCGGCTCGCCGCCCGCGGCCCGCACCAGGTCGGGCACCCAGTGCCCGGCGGTGAACGGCGGGTCGACCCACTCCACGACGGCCACCCGCGGCCGCGGCCGGTCGCGCACCGCATCGGCGACGGCGGAAAGCCGCGCCCGAAGGCCCTCGACGAGGCGCGCGGCCCGCTCGGGAACGCCGGTGCGCGCCCCGACGGCGTGGATGGTGTCGAGCACGTCGTCCACTGTGTACGGATCGAGGGTGAGCACGTCGGCGCGGCAACCGAGGTGGTTCAGTGCGTCGGTGACGTGGTCGGACGGCAGCGCGCAGACCCGGCACAGGTCCTGGGTGAGGATCAGGTCCGGGTCGAGGCCGGCCAGCGCGTCGGCGTGCAGGGTGTACAGGTCGTCACCGGCGGCCATCCGGTCCTTGACGTAGGCGTCGATCTCGGCCGGTGTCATGCCGCGGGTGTCGCGGCCGCCGACCACCACCGCCTTGTCGGTGCGCGCCGAGGCCGGGTGGTCGCACTCGAACGTCACCCCGACCAGGTCGTCGGCGAGCCCGAGCGCATAAACGATCTCCGTGGCCGACGGCAGCAGCGACACGACACGCATCTAATCCCACTCCTCTGGCTCCATCGCGACGACGGCCTTGACCGCCGGCACGACGTACACCCGGTACTCGGCGCCGTCGGCCACGTACCGCGATCCGGCCCAGAGGCGGTTCCGCTTGCCGCCGACGGTGATCCAGGTGCCGCTCTGCACGCTCCGGCGGATCTTGACCGGGCCGCGCAGCGTCTGCACCCGGCCGTCCCGCAGCGCCCGCCGGATGCGCACGGCCCAGCTGATCTCCGCGGCCGTCAGCAGCACGAACAACCCGCCGACGACGACGTGGCCGACGGCGGACGGATCGGCGAGAACGATGATCAGCAGGAGCGCCACCTGCAGCGGCGCGACGACGAGGGCGTTGATCCAGACGTTGCGGCGCAGCCGCTGGACCTGGTGGGGGCCCAACCGGCCGTCCCGGTTGGCCGACAGGTCGTCCGGGTCGATGCGGAACGCGTGCAACAACTCGTCTTTGGTGACCACACCGCGATGGTAGGCGCGGCTTCCTTCAGACCGGCGTCAGTCCCAGCCGTCCGGTTCCATCGCGACGATGAGCTTGGCCGCCGGCGCCACGTAGACCCGGTACGGCATCCCGCGCCCGACGTGCCAGTACCCCGTCCAGAGCCGGTTGCGCTCGCCGGCGACGGTGATCCACGTGCCACCCCGGCCGCCGGAGTGGACGGTGACCGGTCCCTGCAGGCACTTCACCGTCCCGTCGCGCAGCACCCGCCCGATATCGCGTACCCAGACGACCTCGAGCAGCGTCCACAGCCCGAACAACACGGCCCAGACGGCGTACGACACCGCCGACGACGACGCGGTCAACGCGGCTATCACGACGATCGCGAGCTGCACCGGCGTGGCGACGGCGAGCACGCTGATCCAGATGTTGCGGCGCAGCCGCCGGACCTGGCCCGAGCCCAGCCGGTTCTCCCGGTTGGCGGCGAGGTCCTCCGGCCCGATGCGGAACGCGCGCAGCAACTCGGCACGATGCGACACGTCACCGTCACGCGCGCGGCCGACGGTCGGTTCAGCCGGCGACCTCCGCTGCCGGAAACCCGACAGGACACCGGTTCGCCGGCCGGGCAAGGATTGATCCACACGGTTGTTCGTCCTCGCTACGCGGCGGTAACATGCCGCACACCGACAACTGCACCGGATCGGATCCGCATGTCCCAGGATCACGTGGACGTCCTCATCGTCGGCGCCGGCATCTCCGGCATCGGCGCCGCCTGCCATCTGCGCGCCAAGTGCCCGGACAAGACGTACACGATCCTCGAGGGGCGCGACGCGATCGGCGGCACCTGGGACCTGTTCCGCTATCCCGGAGTGCGGTCCGACTCGGACATGTTCACGCTCGGTTACAGGTTCCGGCCGTGGACGGGTGAGAAGGCGATCGCCGACGGCGACTCGATCCGCACCTACATCCGGGAGACCGCCGAACAGTTCGGCGTCACCAGGAACATCCGGTTCAACCACCGCGTGCTCGGCGCGGAGTGGTCCTCCGCCGACGCCCGCTGGACGGTGCGCGTGCACCGCACCGACACCGGCGAGGACACGACGCTGACGTGCGACTTCCTGTTCGCCTGCACCGGCTACTACCGCTACGACGAGGGCTACACGCCCGCCCTGCCCGGCATCGACTCGTTCGCCGGCCGCATCGTGCACCCGCAGCACTGGCCGGAAGACCTCGACTACGCGGGCAAGCGCGTCGTCGTCATCGGCAGCGGCGCCACCGCGGTCACCATCGTGCCGGCGATGGCCGGCGAGGCCGAACACGTGACGATGCTGCAGCGCTCGCCGAGCTACGTGCTGTCGTTGCCGGCCCGCGACCCCATCGCGAAGCGGCTGCGCCGCCTGCTGCCCACCCACGCGGCCTACGACGCCGTCCGGTGGAAGAACGTCCGGATGACGATGATGATCTACGGCCTGAGCCGGCGGCGGCCGGACCTGATGAAGAAGCTGCTCCGCCGCGGCGCCACGAGCCAACTGCCCGAGGGCTACGACGTCGACACCCACTTCAACCCGCAGTACGACCCGTGGGACCAGCGGCTGTGCCTGGCGCCGGACGGTGACATCTTCGCCGCCATCAAGGCGGGCGACGCATCGGTGGTCACGGACGAGATCGAGACGTTCACCGAGAAGGGGATCCGGCTCGCGTCCGGCACCGAACTCGAGGCCGACATCGTCGTGACGGCCACCGGGCTGAACCTGCTCGCGCTGGGCGGCATGGAGCTCAGCGTCGACGGTGAGCCAGTCGACGTGCCGAACACCGTGGCATACAAGGGAATGATGCTCGCCGGCGTCCCAAACATGGCGCTCACGATCGGGTACATCAACGCCTCCTGGACGCTGCGCGCCGACCTCGTCAGCGACTATGTGACCCGGCTGCTGCGCCACATGGACGAGCACGGGTACCAGGTCTGCACGCCGGTGCCGCCGCCGACCGACGAGCGGGTGCCATTCCTCGACCTGACGTCCGGCTACATCCAGCGCGGCATCGCCGCGATGCCGAAGCAGGGCGCCGCGGCGCCGTGGCGCGTGCAGCAGCACTACCTGCGCGACCGTCGGGTGATGCGGCGCAGCCGGATCGACGACGCGGGCATCCGGTTCAGCTACGCACCCGCCGGATCGGTCGCGAAGTGATCTGCTGACAGCAGATTGCTTTGGTCCGCGGCCGGAGCGGGCCGCATGGTGGCCGGAGAGCCTTCTTCGGCAAGGGAGACACCATGCAATTCACCACAGGAGTGGCCGGCTCGCTCGACGATCAGGTCGCCGCCCGCCTGCTGCACCAGCGCATCATCGTGCTCGGCACCGAGGTCGACGATCCGGTCGCGAACCGGCTGTGCGGCCAACTGCTGCTGCTCTCGGCCGAGGACCCGCGCGGTGACATCAGCCTGTACATCAACTCGCCGGGTGGTTCGGTGAGCGCGGGCCTGGCCATCTACGACACGATGCGGCTGATCCCCAACGACGTCAGCACGCTCGCGCTCGGGCTGGCCGGCAGCATGGCCCAGTTCCTGCTCAGCGCCGGAACGCCAGGCAAGCGGTACTGCCTGCCGCACGCGCAGATCCTGATGCACCAGGGCTCGGCCGGCTTCGGCGGCACGGCGGCCGACGTGGAGATCTACGCCCGGCAGCTCGACCACGTCGGCGCGACGATACTGCGGCTGATCGCCGAACACACCGGGCAGTCGGTGGAGACGGTGGAGCAGGACAGCCGCCGCGACCGGTGGTTCACGCCCGCCGAGGCCAAGGAGTACGGACTGATCGACCACGTGCTGGACCGCGTCGACGACGTGCGCCCGGCAATCCGCCGGACCGTCGGCGTGGGGCTGGGGGTCTCCTGATGGCTCAGTACCTGGTGCCGACGGTGGTGGAGAGGACCCCGGACGGCGAACGCGCCTACGACATCTACTCGCGGCTGCTCTCCGAGCGCATCGTCTTCCTGGGCACCGAAATCGACGACGGCGTGGCGAACGTCGTGATCGCTCAGTTGTTGTATCTGGAGTCGACGAGCGAGCAGGAGGTCAAGATGTACATCAACTCGCCGGGCGGCACGTTCAGCGCGTTGACGGCGATCTACGACACGATGCGCTTCATCGGCTGCGACATCGCGACGACCTGCGTCGGCCAGGCGGCGTCGGCGGCCGCGGCGCTGCTCGCCGCCGGCACGCCGGGCAAGCGCGCCGTGCTGCGGCACGCGAAGGTGACGCTGCACCAGCCGTCCAGCCAGGCCCGCGGGACGCTGCCGGACCTGGCGGTGGAGGCCAAGCAGGTGGCGCGCATGCGGGCCGAGATCGACCAGATTCTCAGCGAGCACACCGGCCACCCGGCCGCGAAGATCCGCGTGGACACCGATCGCAGCATGACGCTCGACGCGACGGAGGCGGTGGCGTACGGGCTCGCCGACCGGGTGATCACCGCGCGCCCAAGGCACCCGCTCCCGGCTGCCCCCCGCCTGGCGCACGCCTCCTGACCGATCGCGTCGATCTTGCAGTTGTGGTGGTACCCGAACCATCCCAGATCAGGGCGAACTCTGGCACCACAGCTGCAAGATCGACGCGATCATGGGGGGCAGGGTCAGGCGGCCAGAAGGACCGCGTCGCCTCGACCGGCGGCGCCGCCGGCCGGCCGCCGGGCCAGGTCCAGCCGGTGCTTGCGCGCGGCGCCGATGGGGACGACGTTGGTGCGCTCGGCCACGAGGCCGTGCCACACCTCGGCCAGCAGGTCCGACAGCTCCATCCGCAGCGCGTCGCAGATCGCGGCCAGCACCTCGGAGCTGGCCTCCTTGCGGCCACGCTCCACTTCGGACAGATACGGCACCGACACCCGTGCGGCCCGCGCGACGCCGGCCAGCGTGCGGCGCTGGGCGAGCCGGTTGCGCCGCAGCGCCTCCCCGACGTGGATCCGCAGCACCGGACGCGGCCGGCGCGACGAATCCCTGTGCTGCGGCTCCATCGCGTCACGATAACCGCGCGTTGCGCCTGCCCGGCCCGCGTTTCACGGACAGCGAAACCTCAGCCGACGACCGTCCAGGCTTTCGTGTACGCGTCGAGCGCGACCTGGTAGTAGTCCACGCCGTCGCCGACCCGGGAGTTGATGACCAGACCGACGTGCACACCGGTGGAGAAGCTGAGCACGAGCGTGTTGACCTCGGCCTTCCCGTTCGGCGTCGGCATCCACAGGTAGCCGTTCTGGCCGAGCACCGACCCGTGCCGCACCTCGGCCGTGCTGTTCCACCACCCCAGTTGCAGCGTGCGCATCGTCTCGCGCTGCGTCGCATCCAGAATCGTGTCCTTGTCCATGAGGTGGGTCAGGAACGTCACCAGTTCACTGGCCGAGATCTGGATACCGCTGCTGCCACACTTGCGGGTCTGGTCGCCCCAGTCCGTCCCGCGCACCGTGCCGGCCGGGAACGGGTAGCACAGCGTCGGCTCGGCCGACGACGGCTTCAGGTCGACCGCCTGGATCCCGCACGGCCCGAGGACGCTCTCGTTGACGTAGGCGAGGAACGCCTGCGCCGTACCCAGGTCCCGGTCGCCGCTGCCGGTGAAGCCACGCAGATACGGCAGCAGCACCCGCAGCAGCGCGTAGTTGTGGTTCAGGTAGGACGGCGTCTTGTCGGCCAGGACGATGCCGTCGGCGACGAGGCCGCGCAGTCCCTCCCAGTCGATGTCGTGCGCGTTGCCGGAGTTGCGCAAGCCGCTGCTGTGCGCGAGCAGGTCCTGGAACGTGATCGTCTTGACGTTGGGTCCGCGCGTCCAGTCCGCGGGCAGGTACGGGTGGATGAGCGTGGTGAGCGACAGGTTGTGCTCGCCCAGCGCCCGGATGGTCGCCGCCGCGGTGATCGTCTT
>Ga0207708_10001740_pt1 | contig 16079 bp, 15 predicted proteins | sample KBSK5101metaG_FD_184340 | JGI IMG/M metagenome (GOLD analysis project Ga0207708, IMG submission 184340) | Corn, switchgrass and miscanthus rhizosphere microbial communities from Kellogg Biological Station, Michigan, USA - KBS K5-10-1 metaG... | ecosystem: Host-associated > Plants > Roots >...
CTGATCACGACGCCGGGGCTGTCGAAGTTGGTGAGCGGCGTGATCCTCTACGACGAGACCATCCGGCAGGCCGATGTTCGCGGCGTGGCGCTGGTCCAGCTGCTGGCGCGCGCGGGGATCCTCCCCGGCATCAAGGTGGACACCGGCGCCAGGCCGCTCGCGGCCTGCCCCGGCGAGACGGTGACCGAAGGCCTCGACGGTCTGCGCGACCGGCTCGCGAAATACCATCAAATCGGCGCGCGCTTCGCAAAATGGCGCGCAGTTATTCGCATCGGCGATGGGCTACCAAGCTCAACTTGCGTGCATGTGAATGCTCACGCTTTAGCTCGCTATGCAGCGTTATGCCAGGAGCAAGGCTTGGTGCCCATCGTCGAACCTGAAGCTAGCGAGCGGAATGGCGCCCGTGCGGGCGTTGCTGGACGCCGGCGTCAATGTAGGACTGGGCACCGACGGCGCGGCAAGCAACAATCGACTCGATCTTTTTGCCGAGATCCGGCTGGCGGCCCTGCTCGCCAAAGGCAGCTCCGGCGATCCCACGGCGGTGCCGGCCTGGCAGGCGCTGGAAATGGGCACGCTGTGCGCCGCGCGCGCGCTGGGGCTGGAAGATCGGATCGGTTCGCTCAAGGCCGGCAAATTCGCCGACATCACAGCCGTGCGCCTGGATGAAATCGAGACTTCGCCCTGCTACGATCCGCACTCGCATCTCGTATATGCAAGCGGGCGCGAGCATGTGAGCCACGTCTGGGTCAACGGCCGGCTGGTGCTCGACGACCGGCGGCTAACGACCCTGGACACGCATGAAATCACCGCCAGGGCCGCGTACTGGCACGACCGCATAGGCGCCTCATGACCATCAACGTCGATCCCGCCGAAATCGCCAGGTTCAGCGAACTTGCCCACCGCTGGTGGGATCCGGCCAGCGACTTCAAGCCGCTGCACGACATCAATCCCCTGCGGCTGGACTATATCGATCGCTGCGCCGGACTCAGTGGCAAAACCGTGCTCGATGTCGGTTGCGGCGGTGGCATATTGGCTGAGAGCATGGCTCAGCGCGGCGCGCAGGTGACCGGTATCGATCTGTCCGACAAGGCGCTGAAGGTCGCGCAGCTGCACGTACTGGAGAGCGGCGTCGTCTTGGATTACCGCCACTCGTCAGCCGAAGATTTTGCGCGCGAGCGGCCGCAGCATTACGACATCGTAACCTGCATGGAACTGCTCGAGCACGTGCCCGACCCCGCAAGCACGGTGCGCGCGTGCGCAACGCTCGCCAAGGCGGGCGGGCACGTATTTTTCTCGACCATCAACCGCAATCTGAAATCGTACCTGTTCGCCGTCGTCGGCGCTGAATACGTGCTGCGCATGCTGCCGCGAGGCACGCACCGCTATGAAAAATTCGTCAAGCCCTCCGAGTTGGGCGGATTTTGCCGCCAAGGCAGTCTCGACGTGCGTGAGGTCATCGGCATGACCTACAACCCGCTCACCGATCGCTATGCACTGGGCAGTGACACCAGCGTCAATTACCTGATGCATTGCACGTCGTAATGGCAGCACGCACAACGCAGGCAGTACTGTTCGATCTCGACGGTACCTTTGCAGATACCGCACCCGACCTTGCGTACGCACTTAACTGTATGCGCGTCTCGCGACAGCTTCCTTTATTGCCCGTGGCGACCACGCGCGCGTACACATCAATGGGCGCGCGGGGGCTGCTCGGCGTGGGGCTCGACGTCACCCCCGAGCATCCCGATTATGCGGCGATGCGCGATGAATTTCTCGCGCACTACGAGGCGAACCTGTGCCGCGAGACGCAGCTCTTTCCCGGCATGGCAGAACTGCTGGACGAGCTTGAGCGACGGGGTCTCAAGTGGGGCATCGTAACCAACAAAGCCGAACGCTACACGCATCCGTTGCTCAAACTGCTCGGCGTCGACCATCGCGCGGCGTGCGTCATTGGCGGCGACACTACCGGCAAAACGAAACCGGATCCGGCGCCCCTGTTCGCAGCGACCAATCGCATGGGCATCGCACCTCGTCACTGCATCTACGTCGGTGACGACCGCCGTGACGTGCAGGCCGGCCGCGCAGCAGGTATGAAGACGATCGTAGTCAAATTCGGCTATCTGCATGGGAACGACCCGGAAACCTGGGACGCCGACGCGCTGATAGATACGCCGGGGGAACTGCTGCAGCACTTGTAGGACCTCACCCCGCCGCGCCGGCTTGAAATGAGGGGCTACGGCCATATATGCGATAATGCGCATGCCAGTTGAAGCGCGGAATGAGTATCTCCAAGCAGTTTTTCGCGCCTCTATCCCGATTCCGGGGGCGACTTGGCTTCGACGTGGGTTGCAAAGCAGTTCAGGGCATACCGAGGGCCAGCTACCTCGTAAATACAACTGGGTCGCTATAAACGCGAACGACGATAGCTACGCTCTAGCCGCTTAATAACCGGCTGGACTCTGCACCGGTCTGCTCATGGGCCGGACGTGCATCTGGCAACAGGTGCCGCGCAGAGTCATATTCATGAGATCGTGCCATGCAGGGTTACTTTGCATGAACACTAAATCCAAGGTAACTCGCTGCGTGCCAGCTTGCCGGTCGGCGTGCATTCAGCTAAATCAAATGACCTGGCTAAGTATGTAGAACTGGCTGTGGAGTACTTGCGGACGCGGGTTCGATTCCCGCCGCCTCCACCAATACGTTGTTTCACCTCGTTTCAAGAATCATAAAAAAGCCTCATCTTTCAATAGATTGAGGCTTTTTTATTACTCCAGCCGTTTCAACATAGTTCTTTACATTCCAAATATTTGACGGGATTTTTGACGGTATATTACATACCGCCCCGGGCACATACCGTCATGGCACTAACCAATATCGAAGCGCGCAACGCAAATTCGCGGGCAAAGCCCCATAAGCTCGCCGATGAGAAGGGGCTGTATCTGCTCGTTACCCAGACTGGCAAATACTGGCGGTTTGACTACCGCTTTGCAGGAAAGCGCAAAACATTGGCCATTGGCGTGTATCCGGAAGTGACGCTTGCCGACGCCAGGGAACAAGCGCGACAAAGCCCAACAGAGCAATGGCTGCCGCGATCGCGTAAGCGCCCCAGTTCGATACACCGCAAGGTAGTAGCAAGTCCGTCTTCTGAACCGGGCAAATCTTGTCTCCAAGAGGAATAAACCGGGCAACGGCATCCGGCACATTTCCCATTCCAATTTCGTTACTGCCGTCACCAATGCCGACGGTTGGAATTCCCCGCTCACTGGCCTCTGCGACGATATAAGCACGACGGGAATCGCGTTGAACCCATAACTCAAGGTCCGCGCGAGCACCGCCGTCCCGATTGGGCCGTCAGTCTCCGCAATCCGCTTTGAAACCCAGTTTCGCGTAAGTGAACCGGTCAGCAGGAACACGTGCTCGCCAGCTTTGAGATCCATGAAGAACCTGGCCGCTGTCAGGCACAACGCATCGCTATTGCCAGCCCGGGCGGGCTCGTATAAATGACCGACTCCTCGATCGCCCATATCCAAACTGAATATCTTGTCGATTACCTCAACATTTAACTCTCCGGCGATTCGATTTCAATCGGCACTGATGCTTTCGCAACTATTTATCATCACGTGATGTCCGATCGTTTTTCGCGGCGGACACGCCAAGCGAGGTAATAGCGGGTCCCGGGATCCGGGAAAGTGACGCGCAGGGACATGTGGCCTTCTCCATTCGAGTAAATGGATTTAGAGAGGGATTTCGACAGGACGGGCGGCTGGGCATTGGCTGATGTGAAGGCGAGAATGTTTCCGGCGATGTCGTCCGGCGCCCACTGCTGAGGCAAGTCGACCGCGATCTCGAGGAACGCTGGTGCACTGATGCTCGCAGGAATGCCCGAAAAGGTATGTTCCAGGTATTGCTGGTAGAGCACATTCCTTTCACTAGGCGGGATGGCATCGACATGCGCCTCCGAAAGCATGACGGCATTGCTCCAGGTATAGGTCGTCACCAATGTGCGCCGACTAGGTTCCGATTTCATGGGAAACGTCACTTCGCACCGCCAGGAGTCGTTGGCAGTTTTCTTAAATCCATTTCCAACATCGCCTTCGATGCGCTGCCCGTCGTCGTCTACGACCCAGGCGCGTGGCGACCGGGGCGTTCCGGTGTCTGAAAAGGCATTGAACGCAAAGGTGCTGTTCTTCAGAATGACGTTCGAATAGGATCGGTGAACGACGGCATCGCGGTTCTCCAGAAACCGGAAATGGATTTTGAGCCCCTGCGCCTCGCCTTCCTCCACCTTGTGCGCGAGATGGAACCTCGTCCGGCGCAGGTCGACTGCCTCAAAAAGCTGGTGCCTCTCCGTCTCTACGAAGGCTCCGGACTTGCCGGAATATCTCGTCAACCAGATTGAATCGTCGTCCTTGACGTCGAGCACGTTAAATCCCGCCTTATCGAAGGTCCAGCCCTTAGCGGTTTCAGTTCCGGTCGAAGAGCCGCAGGCGATCACGGTCACGTTGCCAAGACGATTTTGCATCGTCGTGTAGCGAGCGACGTTGAATACATGTTCGTGGCCATGCAGCACCAGGTCAACGTGCTCCTCGGAGAGCACGTTGAGGACAGCCCCAGCGTTTACTGTGAGCGTAGTGGCCGTCTGAAATGGTCCCCAGAGCGTGTCGGCGCGGCCTTCCGTCGGGGGCATGGGGAGAAGGTGATGGTGGGTTAGCACGATGCGCAGGTTGAGCTTCCCTTTTTCCAAAGGATCGGGTTCGCACCGGAGGCCCTCTCGCAGGTCGGCAAAGGTCCTCGCCCCCACAAAGCTGCGGGCAAAAAAGCTAGTGTCGTCACTTGAATCGATCGCGATGAGCCGGGCGGTAATGCGAGGTCCAAGCGGCACGACCTTGAATCTGGGGGCGGCAATGTACGAATCCTTGAAGAAATAGTAGAAGTCCCGATCGCCGGGCGAACGCCACCAGCCGATCTTGTTCCCGTACATATAGCGATCATGGTTTCCGGGACAAACGAATACCGGAATTGCCCCGAACGATCGCAGGGCAGACACTGCCTTCTTGAAGTGGGCCTCCTTCGGCGTGTTAACGATGTCTCCGGTGACTACAATGCCTGTTGGTGCCGGTGCCATCGATGTCACGTGCTTGTGGAGCAGATCCCAGACCGACTGGGGATCCTTTAACCCGAAGTGAAGATCGCTGAGGTGAACGAGCCGGGCGACGATCGTGGCCGAACTGGACATGGCGTTCTCCTGTATGCGAAAAACGGGGTGAACGGACGTTAGCCTATAAAATGTTGGCCACTAAGGCAACGGCGTGACGGTACTTAATCGATCAACTTACTGTCGCAGGCAGCAGTGTTCTGAGATTTGCCGAGCGTGGACGTCTGTGAGCGGGGGAACAGGGTGCTTGAAGCACCCAATTCCCCTTTCAATCACATACCCATGTTCTTGATTGTACGTACGAAACACGCGCTTTGTTTGAATAGTGACGGATATGACGGATTTAGGGCTTTTTGTGTAAGCCTCTTCATGAAGAGAAATTCTAAGGGTATTTACTGAAAACCGAACAAATCTGCCATATCCGTCATTCTCAAGAAAAACCGCAGTTACCTGGCACTGCGAACTCGGTTCGGACTCTCCAAGTCTCGAAGTCCGGAAATGCGGCGGCATCGCCGCACCGCTCGGCCGACCATTACTTCGCGTTTCAGTGCACGCGGTTGCGGTGCAGCGGTGTCAGGTATGTGCAGGAGGTTTCCGGATGTTTCACTCATTTCCAAGCGTACCGGATCAGCGATCTCGACACTGAGAGAATTAGAACGAACCAAAAGCAAACCTGGGCCCCGCTTGCGCGGGGGCGACGGGTTTTAGTGGGGTGCCTGAAGCGCGGCGATGCGCTGCTCGACTGGCGGGTGGGTGGAGAACAGCGCGCCCCAGGTCCCCGGGCTCGGGCTGATGCCGAAGGCGGACATGTTCTGCGGCAGCGCGCCGGGGTGCAGGCCGCCCAGGCGGGCGAGGGCCTGCACCATCGGCTGCGGCGAACCGAGCAGATGGGCTGAGGCCGCGTCGGCGCGGTATTCGCGCTGGCGCGAGAACCAGGCCACGATCATCGAGGCGAACAGCCCCAGCACGATCTGGCTCGCGATCACGGTGACGAAGTAGCCGATGCCCTCGCCGCGGTCATTCTTCAGGATCACGCGGTCGACGATGTAGCCGATGAGACGCGACAGGAAGATGACGAAGGTGTTGAGCACGCCCTGGATCAGGGTGAGCGTCACCATGTCGCCGTTGGCGACGTGGCCGATCTCGTGGCCGAGCACGGCCTCGACTTCCTCGCGCGACATGGACTGCAGCAGGCCGCTGGAAACCGCGACCAGCGCACTGTTCCTGAAGGCGCCGGTGGCGAAGGCATTCGGATCGCCTTCGTAGATGGCGACCTCCGGCATGCGGATGCCGGCTTTTTCGGACAGTTTCTTGACGGTGTCCACGAGCCAGTACTGGGTCGTGCCCTCGCTGCCGTCGATCACCTGCGCGCCAGTGGACCACTTGGCGATCGGCTTGGAGATGAGCAAGGAGATGAACGCGCCGCCGAAGCCGAAGATGGAGGCCATCACCAGCGTCGGGAAAACCTGGAAGCCTTGCTGCGCGAGTGCCTTGTCCAGGCCCAGCACGCTGATGACGATCGACAGCAGGATCATCACCGCGAAGTTCGTTGCAATCAGAAGAAAGACTCTTTTCATGGTTTGTTGGCTCTCCTGGGTCGTTAGATCGGGGCGGCGCTCCCGGGTTCAAGGCCCGTGCCTGTTCCCTGTCAATGCCCTAATTCTAGGACCATTCTGGCGTCCTTTTCGGCATGCTCGTCATGATGAAACGTAATAGAGAACTTCCGCAATTGGCCGATAGGCGGCCTTCATCGATGTCAGTTTTCGGCCAACTCCAAACTGTCAAGCTCGCCTCCGGCAATGACTGCTCCTCGGCCGAAGCGGCCGTTTCGCGATCATTACGCTACCAGGATCGCCTCGGTGTCCGCTTCCCTTTGGACGAAGGCTCACTTCCGACCCGATGCGGTCAGTCAGCTTGATCTAAAGCGGACGTTCAACCGTTCGCAATGAGCGGCGTCCCAACAGCGGCCACCAGTCATCCCATCTGCCTTGGTCGCGGGGTTATGCCGCAGATTAAACACGGTCTTCTTAGTCGACCTGAGCACCGGATTCCTTCACGATCTTCGCCCACTTTGGAAGCTCAGAGTTAATGATTGCTGCGAATTGTTCGGGTGTGGTTGTCCATACTTCAGCACCCTGAACGGCGAGTTTTTCCTGTACGTCTTTCGCGGAGACCGCCTTGAGCGTGGCTGTGTGGATCTGCGCCAAGACAGGCTTCGGCGTGCCTGCCGGCGCAAAAAGGCCATACCAAGGGGTCGCACCGAATCCAGGAATCGTCTCGCTCATAGCCGGCACTTCGGGTAGAGCGAGAACGCGCTTTTCGTTTGCGACCGCCAGCACGCGCATTTTACCGGCTTGCATGAAGGGCAAGGCTGAAGGCATGCTCTGGAAAGAAATGGGAATGCGACCGCTGACCACATCAGTGACCGACGCTGCTGCGCCTTTATATGGCACGTGCTGGATGTCGATGCGCGCCGCGGTTTTCAGCATTTCGCCCAGAAGATGGTTCAAGGTACCGTTTCCGGCGGACGCGTACTGAATCTGTCCCGGTTGCGATTTGGCGATCTGGATCAGCTCTTTGAGCGTCTTCGCGGGAAACTGTGAACTGCCGACCAGCAGATAGGTCCCGACCGCGAGAGGGGTGATCGGCTCGAAGTCCTTAACTGGATCGAAGCCGGGGTTTTTATACAGCGATGGATTTACGACATGAGCGCTTGAGAGCGTAATCATTAAAGTATGCCCATCCTTGGGCGCCTTGGATGCAATCGCAGTGCCGATATTGCCGCCCGCACCGGGCCGGTTATCGATAACAACCTGCTGACCCAACACCTCGCTTAGTCTGTAACCTACGATGCGCGCAATGGCGTCGTTCCCGCCGCCCGTTGCCTGCGGCACGATCACGGTGATCGTCCTTACCGGATATTTCTCCTGCGCGAACGCGCCGTGGTGTATCGAGAGCGCCGCGCTCATGACCATACAGATCGTAGGTAGAGCTTTCATGATTCTCCTCGAATGGTGATTACGGGGTCGACATCAAGTTGGCGATTCGGGAGCTTCCCATAACGATCTCAACGTCTCCCGCCCCTTTGCATAGCTGGAAGCGGATTCCGGCAAACCGATCCGGGCGACTTTCGGCCGTTGCTGTTGGCCGAATACGCAAGCGGCGCTGCGATAACGCTCGCGCCAAGTGCGACAAGAAGTTTACGGCGATTGTTCATGCTACCCCAGGTTAGGGGCTCAGTATGCTCGCATCTGTGAATGACAGCATACCAGCGAGTTTCAAGCGGCGAACAGGTGCAGGGTTTAGGGGCCGGTCATGCTCGCGACCGGCTTCATGATTTTCCTGAGCGTAGTGCTGATCCTGGCCAAGCTCCCTCGCCGACTGATGTTGAAGGCGCTGCACCACGATGTGGCGCTGGACCTGGCGGTGTCGATTCTGGTGCTGGTGATTCACTGGGGCACGTTCTCCGGGGTGATGGCAGCGACGGTCGCAGGGCTGATGACATCCGGCGCGAAGCGGCTCTTCGGATACATCGACGGGAATCGCTACGTGCCCGGCTTCCTCAATCTAAAGGTCTAGCTCCACTCGACCTGTTCCTCGGCGCCGCTTCGGCCGAGATTGCCCGCCAAGTTATTCGGCACGGGCTTCGCCTGCTATTCAAGTAATCCATATCAACCATTCAGCCCCGCGCGTCGGGGCTTTTTTTATTTGGAGATTCGCATGATCGACTTATATCAAGACGTGACTGATCGCATCGTCGCTGCAATCGAAGCTGGCACGCGACCGTGGGTAAAGCCGTGGAGTATTTCGGACTTCCGTCCGCGCAATGCAGCCACACAGAGGCCATACCGCGGCGTCAACAGCGTACTGCCCGGGCTCGAGGCCGATGCCAAGGGCTACGCCGATAGCCGCTGGCTTACCTTCCGCCAGGCAACGGAACTTGGCGCTCGTGTACGTGGCGGTGAGCACGGCACGACGGTGTTTTCTACAAGCTAACCGAGCTGCCGAAACAAAGTGCTGATCGCACGGCGATTCAGTACCGCAAGGTGCCGTTGTTGCGCTCGTTCACGGTGTTCAACGTCGCGCAGATCAACGGACTGCCGGAGTCAATGACGAAACAGCCTGAGCCTGCGGCCTGGGATGCGCATGTCGAAGCGGATGCGTTGCTGTATTCATTTGGCGCAGAGATGTTGCACGCCCGCGAAAGTCAACTGATCAATAGTTCCGCTTGCCGGTCTTGCGCTCGTAGGCGAGGGCTTTTTTTGCAATGGCTTTCCACGCCGCTGGAAAATGACTGAACTGCATTGCCAGTTGAACGATATCGCTAGGCAGCCCCTCAAGAGATTCCTTAGTTCCACTGAGCATTATCGCGCGCCAAATTTCGTAGGCTCGTTGGTCTGACCTGTCGATCGCCTTCTTCAGCGCGACTTTTCTCGCCAAACCTCGGGGATTTCTAACTGGGGGATTCTGATCCACGGTAAAGCCCTAGTGTGTCGGCACTTATAATATCGTTGCCGTATCGTATACCCATTGCCGGTGCGCATAAGGAGCTTATCGAGCGGCGACTGCTGATGCTGTGCGACCAGACGTTGATACTCCGTGGATAGGGGAGAGGCAACGCCCCATTGCTGCCGGTCCAGCTTTCTACATGGCAGTCATTCGCAATTGCCTGCTATCGGTTAGCCGACTTCTATTTGGCGCCACCCTTGAGCTTCTCGACAGCTTCCTCCTTCGCAGCGCGACTCTCCATGACCAGGCGGTAGGCAATGTAGTACTTGTAGATGTTGCTGACGTAGGTCACCGTTTCCTGGCCGAGCTTTTCGGCCGCAACGTACTCCACGTTCTGGAACCAGACGTTAGGGTCGAGCCCCCGCGCAGCGGCTTCCTTCCGAAGCTGTCGCACACGACCGGCGCCCGCGTTGTACGAAGCGAACGCGAACAGCGCCTTGTCGAGCTTCGTCATCGGCTCCTTCTCATAGTACTCGTTGATCATCCAGCGCATATACTTGATGCCGGCGTGGATGTTCGCCTCGGTTTCGCGGATGTTACCCACCTTCATGTCCTTGCCGGTGGCGGGCATGACTTGCATGACCCCGACCGCGCCGACCCGGCTTTTTGCATTCTGGTTGAGTTGCGACTCTTGGTAGCCCTGCGCGCCCATGAGCAGCCAGTCGACGTCGTACTGGGCGCCGTATTTCTGGAAATACTGGACCAGCGTCAGGAACTTCTTGCGCTCCTTCTCGGAAGCGGCGTTTTTCACGTACTTGACGTTCTTCAGGTAGCGCGTCAGGAGCTCGTTGCCGATCGCGGTCCCGACCTTGTTGCGGGTTGTGAATTCATCCAGCGCCGCCTTGACCTGCGGGCTGCCCTTGCGTATCGCCGGCGCGACGTCTCCGCCGCTTCGCACCACGATGTTGTCGTGTAAGGTGAGCTTCGGGAAAATCTGCTTCCAGAATTCGGCCTTGTGCTTGTCAACGACCACGAGCGCGATGAGACCGGCGTCGAGCATCTCGAGCAGATCCTCGTCTTCCAGCGTCTCGGGGGCCTCCTTCAGCTTGACCGGCGGCTTCTTTGCCGCCGCAAATTTCTTATTGAGGTCAGCGAGGCTCTCGTAATAGCTCGACGACTTGCGCACGAAGATTTCCTTGCCGGAGAGATCGTCCAGGCTGGCGATCTTGGGTGAGGCAGGCCCCGACACGACGATCTCGCTCACGTTGACCAGGACGGCCGACGTGAAGTCGACCAGTTTCTGGCGCTCCGGCGTGATGGTGAGATTGGCGCCCGCGATATCGCCCTTGCCCGCGACGAGCGCCGGCAGCAGTTGGTCGCGCCGCATGGGGATGAAATACACGTGTACCTTTAGGTTCTTGTTCTTGAGTTTCTTCTCGGCGGCGAGCTTCTTGTTAAGTTCCTTCTCGAACAACCGATAGTACTCCACGGTAGTGCCGCGCAGCACACCCTTGTCATGGAAATAGAAGGTCTTGCTATTAACGGTCAGCACCCGGATGATCCGCCGCTCGATCATCCCGTCCAGATCACCGGTCCACGGCTTCTGCATCTCCGCGGGATCGATGGTAAGGGTCGCGCCGGTCGCCTTCTTTGGGGCTTGGTTCTGCGCGAACACGGGGCTTCCGGAAAGAGAGCAAAAGCAGATGATCCACGCAGCGAGAACCGGCGCGATTGTGGCTTTCATAATTGCTCTCCTAGTGGATTCATTGGCCAGTATTATGCCCTTGTCACACGAAAATGTTGAATATCAACTCTCGATGCGATTCAACGTTATTGCCCTGGGCGCTTCCCAGTTAAAGGGTAGTCGCATCTCGACTATTGCATGCAATCCCAGCTTGTCATATCGACCTCCTGTTCTCATGTGTCCTAGTATCTAGTCTAGGCATCGGTGCTGGCGTGTCGCCGCGCAGCGGCGGCGCGTTAGCACCTCGCTTTCCCAATTTCCCGATCTTGACTGGACTTATGGCGGTCATCAATGCCAGCAGTTGGGGTTTCAACCTCATTACGGACGAGTGAAGTATCGGGGTTGAGACCCCGCGACCATCAGCGCCTTAGCTAGCGCCGGATTGTCTTTAAAAGAGTTGTGGTGCGGTTACCGCGTGGAGCGAGGCATCGGGGTTGTAGCTGCACCAAAAGCCAGAGCTGCCTGGAAATACGAAGAACGATACGAGCGCCTGCGAAACGGTGAGGGCCGCTTACGTTGCTGCAAGTATGTCGGTGTGAGCCTGTATGATGGAAGGCGCGTGTGCGAATGCGCGAAAGTCGAAGAACGCGAAGTCAGACTTGCACAACCATGGAACGTGCTGAACAAATATGGTCACAAAAAGCTCAAGACAAGGTTAAGAAGGCAAGCCGTGACGGTATTTATGACGGTATGTAATTTGGGCCATTAGTCAAACCTAACAAACAAGCGGGTCTTGGGGCGGAATGCGAGTGACGCCGCCCACCAAATGGGCACGGGCACCCTTGTGGTGCCCGTTCTTATTTGTGGTGCGCGACGTAAAATCGAGCCCGCTGGTTCGACACCAAACTTCCAGTGGACGTTCGGTTGGACGCCGTTGCGCGCGTGCGTAAAAGGCGGTCCGTCGACGCAATTTAACATTGCGGCGACGGATGGTCGGACCGCAGAGGCAATGCGGGACAGACACATTCCCGCCGCAACCACCACCAATGCGCAATTGCTACAACTCTTTCTGTTCGATTAATTGCTTCACCAGGTCTCGTGCGGCATCGTCGACATCCTTAGTGGGATAGGCGCGACAGTAGTTATCAACCCAGTGATAAATTGTTTCGTTATCGGTGCCCTTTAGAAAATCTTTGTCAAGCCCGGACGCCTTTCCCGACAGATATCCCAGCACCCAGAATTCGTTTGTCATGGTGCGGTACGGCCGCGCGCTGCCTTTTTTTAACCACGTTTCGCAACTTGGGAATCCTCTGATTTCAACCGCGAATGCCCAATTCGATATGGCGCTGAAAGCTACGGCGACCAGCAGCCCGTAAACGTTTATTTTCATGTGGCGTCTCCTTGCCCGTATTTCGTGAGAGTTCCAAATGATTGTTGATGCGAATGTTGCTGCGGTCAATACCAGGAATATGGCGAGAGCCCGGTGCTCACGAAATGACAACACCGCAAAAGAACGTATCGCGTAAATGTACGTACGCATTTTATCTGGCTGCATTCACGGCAGCATCACTCCTATGCGCAGCGCGGGGAACCCTTTCGCGCACAGCATGTCTTTCGCTGAAGCGGCTTGATGCCGGCAACCCTCCGCCGGGTTGTGGCCATAGCGTTGTTATGGTCCGCCGGTTACGCCGCGAGCAGTGGCTGTCCATTTCGGAAGGCAAATCGATAGCAAGGAGGAGACTATGTTCCGCATCGCTGGTGCGTCATTGTTCGCAGCTCTGTGCATCCTGATCGCGGTCCCAACGGCCGCCGCGGATCGCTATACTGAACGACCAATCCGCCTCGTCGTGCCGTTCGCGCCCGGCGGGGGCACCGATATCACCGCCCGCGTCTTGGCCGAGTCGATGAGCACGCCGCTTGGTGAAACGATAGTCGTCGACAATCGCCCGGGTGCCGGGAGCATCATCGGCTGCGACATCGTGGCCAAAGCAGTCCCCGACGGTTATACGTTGCTTCTTGCCTCGATCAGCATGACGGTCAACGCCGCGGTCTACAAGCGGATACCCTACGACGTCGAGCGCGACCTAACCGCGCTTACGCGCGTTTCGGACCAGCCCTCCATCCTGGTGGTGCATCCGTCGTTTCCGGCAAAAACGTTCAGGGATTTTCTCGCGCAGGCGCTCGCCGAGCCGGGCAAGTTAACGTTTGGCACTCCCGGCTATGGCACAGGAACGCACCTTGCGTCGGAGCAACTGTGGCAAAAGGTCGGCGCGGACCTCGTCCAAGTACCGTACAAGGGAACCGGGCCGGCGCTGACCTCGCTGCTCAGCAAGGAAATCACGATCTACATGTCGACGTTCGCCTCCGCGCTGCCACAAGTAAAGCAAGGGCGTCTGCGGGCGTATGCGGTCACGAGCCAGAAGCGCGCTCCCCAACTGCCTGACGTCCCAACGCTCGCGGAAGAAGGCGTGCAGGATTACGAATACTCCAGCTGGTACGGTCTGTTCGCGCCCGCCGGGACGCCCCCGAACATCGCGAACATGATCCACAAGGCGGCCGTTGAGGCCCTTAGATCACCCAAGCTGTTACAAACTTTCGAACACGAGGGCTTGACCGCCACTCCGACCACGCCCGAGCAATTCGCGCGGTACGTCGCCTCCGAGCGAAGGAAATGGACAGATGTCGTACACGTCGCGAACATCGATCAGCGGTAACCAATCTTACAGGTCCCGGCATTTTTTTTACTCTCGTTTTACCGGTTTTATTTTGCCGCTGTAGCGGCCGCAGAGTCTTTTAACACGAACCTGCGCTCCGGCGGCGTACCGGCCTCGTAATGCACCGGCGTGAGTGCCGGAACTCTTACGTCGTTGCAGACTTTCTGTACCTGGAACGCCTCGACGGGCGGCCGCCAGCCCTTTTTCAGTTCGCAGGTAACGTGCACGCAGCTGATGCTCTTGAGCCACGTGCAGATTTTGACGTCGGCACCGCTCGCGTCCTTGATTTCAGTCAGGTACGGCGCCTTGTCGTAATACGGTCGATGCGTTCCCGCTTCGGAATGCACGTCCTGCAGCACGCTGTAAAAACTGCCGTCGAGCGCCAGCAAACCTGCGACCTTCTCCATGAACAGGGTGAGATCGGTCGTGTACGAAAATCCGCCTATCACGTCCGTGATGATCTGGAACTGGCCAAGCTCTTCGAGCTTGTAATCGCGCAGCCGCCGGTCGAACAGGTATTGCAACTGGTTGCCGAGGCTGGCCGCGCTGAGCTGCCAGTCCGCCGTGCGGCGGTCTTCGATCGAAATCGCCACCACCCGCGCCTTTGTTCCGCGGCGCTCGCGTCCATCAGGATGGGACAGGTCGTAGTTCGGCGCAAAATAATCGAGTATCGCCTGCCCTTTGCCCGCGCCGATGTCGAGCCAGCGGTCGCCGGGACCGAGTTGGGCCAACGCCTCGTCGAAACCGGTCGCGAGCGCATCCGCGTAATTCTGGAGCGTGCGGTCGATCGTGTAACCGGAAGGCACCCGGTCGCCTTCGCTGCGGTAAATGCTTTCCTGTCTGGAAATTTCCGCCTTGATCTTCGGGTTGTCCGGTGTCTGCGCAGAGGCGATTCCGGCACAAAAAAGCGGCACGATCAGCGGGACGAGTAGCGGCAGGCGCGTTTTCATAGGTAGATTTTGCAGCTGGCGTGGAAAAAACACACAGGAATTATTTCATCTTCGCGTTGAACAGCTTGCCATTCTCGAAGGAGCCGCTGAAGCTGGCCCACGCGTAATCGAATTTTCCCGACACGGACAGACTGAGCGCCGCGGCCGTCAACGCGCTCACGAAGCCGAGCTGCGACTCTTCCGTTGTTTGTGCCGTCTGCGACGGGTACTGGGCATCTTCGTGGCTCGCGCCCCTGATCGAGACCTCGGCTACCCCGCTGCGCACGTAGCGATAAAAATAATCGCGATTGCGCGTTTCCGAAACGTGTTCGTCGGCGCCGAGCAGCAGCACCGGCGAATTTATTTTGCGCAGAATTTCCGGCAAGTCCCGGCCAACGCCGGCCGGGTCGAGCAGTATGCCGCCGGCAGCGCGCGCGCCTTCCGCCAGCGCAATCGAAACCGAAGTTCCACCGAACGAGTGACCGACTAGAATAATCTTGCTGACGTCGATGCGACTGTCGATGGCTTCGGGCGAGCGGTAAATGAAATTGACCAGCCGCGCAAGAGTTCTGCCATTGGTACTCCACGCGGCCTTATTCGGCAACTGCACGGCCAGACTATGCAGGCCCCACGAGGCGACATGCATCGCCTGATAGGTGTGCGATTCCTTGGTGCTCTCGTAGCCGTGCATAAAAATAACCAGCGGGGCTTTACCCGCGGGCGCGGCTAAAAAGAGGTCCGCATTGATGCGCTCGGTGGCCGAAAGCCGTATTTCATGATTGAGATCGGCGGTGACGGCAAAGGGCCCGCGCAGCCTGAATTGGTCGACGTCCGCTTTATGGCTGAGCAGATAGCTCTGGAGAGCGGCGAGCGTCGCCGGCTTCAGCGGGGTTACGGCGAGATCGGGGCCCCTCGCACAGCTCGCAGTGAGTGCCACGGCGGCGCACAAAAGCAACCACGCCGCCACACGCCTAACGTCAAATGAAAACGCCACCCGCAAGGTGGCGTCATTGTCCTGCCACCCGCGCATCAGACCCGGCGCCGGTACTCGCCGGTGCGAGTGTCGATCTCGATCTTGTCGCCGGTCGCGCAGAACAACGGCACCTGCACCATGAACCCGGTCTTGAGCTTCGCCGGCTTCAGGACCT
>Ga0207708_10001746_pt1 | contig 16058 bp, 17 predicted proteins | sample KBSK5101metaG_FD_184340 | JGI IMG/M metagenome (GOLD analysis project Ga0207708, IMG submission 184340) | Corn, switchgrass and miscanthus rhizosphere microbial communities from Kellogg Biological Station, Michigan, USA - KBS K5-10-1 metaG... | ecosystem: Host-associated > Plants > Roots >...
GTGAACGTCGTCTCCTCGGCCTCGGGAACCGCGGTCGCGGCAAGCGTGCTGTTGAGGACGGGCCCTGCGGCCATGTTGCTGCGCGGAAAAAAGCTCGGCCTGCTCCTCTCAACCCGCCCTGAAACCCCGAACTTCCGCCACGGCGTGAACCTCGCCGAAGCCGCCCTGGCCGCGCACGTGAAAGTGTATCTCTATTGCATCGATGATGCCGTCCACGTCCTTGTCAGCCATCGCTGCCATCACCAGCGTCAGTGGCCCGGGCGTCAAGTGCGGTCGCAGGTCGTCGATCGCCTGTGCCAGGGCCGCCGCGCCCGCCGGGTTGTGCGCGCCGTCGAGCAGGATATCGACGCCGTCGCGCGACACGAGCTCGAGCCGGCCCGGCCAGACCGCCGCGGCGTAGCCATCCCGTCGTGCGTCGTCAGGGGCCGAGGCGATGCCGGCGTCGTCGAGCGCATCGAGGACGGCGTCGGCGACCGCGACGTTGGCCGCCTGATGCCGGCCCCGGAGACCGACTCGCGTCCGTCCGAGTCGCGGAAGTTCCACAGTCAACCCATCGCGATCCCAGTCGATGATCGGAGCCGGTACGACGGCGGTCAGCGGCGCACCGACCCGTTGCGCCCGGCTGCGGATGATCTTCAGTGCCTCGCCCTCTGCGCCGGTCACGGCCCGGTCACCTCGCTCGATGATCGCCGCCTTCTCCCGGGCGATCGCGGCGATCGTCGGCCCGAGTCGATCCATGTGGTCGAGCGCGACGTTCGTCACCGCAGCGACGCCGCCATCCCAGGCGTGAGTCGCATCGAGGCGCCCCCCGAGTCCGACCTCGACGAGGGCGATGTCGATCCCCGCTTCGGCGAAATGCCGGAAGACCACCGCCGTCAGTAGCTCGAATTCGGTCGGTTCGCCGTGCCGCCGCGCGACGCGGTCCGAGATCGACAGGACAGCGTCGACGTGGCGAGTGAAGTCCTTGACCGAGATCGGGTGACCGTCGATCTCGACCCGCTCTCGATAGCTGATCAGATGCGGTTTCGGTGTCTGGCCAACGCGGAGCCCAGCTGCCCGAAGCGCCGACCCCGCAAGCGCGAGCACGCTGCCTTTCCCGTTCGTCCCGCCGACGAGTGCGCCCCGGATCGATCGCTGTGGGTCACCGAGTGCCGCGAGCAATGCCCGCGTGCGTCCCAGCCCGAGGTGGATCCCGAACCGGCCGCGTGCCGCGAGCGCTGCCAGCGCCTCGTGGTACTCCGTCGCTGGGGCCGCGGCGCTCACTCGCGCGTCAGCTCGTCCTCGTAGAAGACGCACTGATTGAAGCGCGGGGTGAGGCAGACATCGTTCACGTAGCCCTGGTCGAGGTGGACGCCTCCGCGCAACTGACACCGCGAGACGTTGGTGTCCTGACGGATCAGCGCCTTGAGCAGATGCGGCGCCTGGATCGGGATCGCGCCGCGCGAACCCGTCATGTAGAAGTGCGGGCAGACGTTGCGGCGGAGGTTCGGCAGCCCGAAGCCCGGTCGCGGCGGGATCGGCATCGTCGAGGGAGCGGGTCGCGTCGCGAGGGGTGACGGCGTGACGCGAGCGATCGGGCCGAGCCCGAAGGCCGGTCGACCTGGTGCGTTGCCCGGGGTAGGGCGCCCCGTCGATGTCGGACGACCCGACCGATCGGGTCCTTGGCCGCTGACCGGTCGTCCGGTCCGTGGATCGCGGGCCTGCACGCAACCTCCCCATCCTGCGCGCACCAATACCGTCGGCACGCGCGACCGCGCAAGAGTACAGCGCAGTGCCTCCTTTCGACCGTCGCCGCGGCGACACCCTGTCCTTGCCGAAGGCGATAGCGCCCGCCGACCTACCGACTGGCGAAGGCGTGCGACAATCGCCGCCGATGGCGACCCGCCGCCGAGCAGATCACGTCAGGCCCCGCCCCCCGTCCGGCGGCCGTTCCACCCCCGTCAAGACCCGACCCAGAGCCCCAGCGCCCGGGCGGATCGCGGTCCACGGCCCGGTCCGGCGCAGCCGCGGCATCCCCCTGGTCGGCCAGGTGGCGCTTGGCGTCGGCGTCGTGATCGTCGGGCTGTTCGTCCTGTACATCGGCGCGGGTGGTCTGGGGGTCGTCGCCAAGACGCTCGGCGGGACGCTGACTTCGTTCGTGCAGGGCGTGACGGCGACCCCGGCGCCGTCGACGACGCAGGCGGTCATCGAGGACGCCCCGTCGGTCGAGACACCGACCGAGCCCTATACCAATCAGAACCAGGTCGACCTGGCGGTGACCGTGCCGTCACGCCTCGCCGGCAACCCCGATTACCGGGTGCGCGTGTACCTCGCCCTCAAGGACCAGGCGCCGACCGCCATCGACGAGAAGCCGCTCGCGGCGGTCCCGCGCATGATCATCCCGGTCAAGCTGACCAAGGGCATCAACGACTTCAGCGTCACGCTGGTCGGGCCCGGAGGCGAGTCGGAGTCGTCGCCGCTCGTGCGCTGGGTACTCGATGTCGACCCGCCGACCATCAAGCTGACCTCCCCGAAGGACGGGGCCATGATCAATCGGCAGGCGGTCACCCTCCAGGGACGCACCCAGGGGCGCTCGACACTGAACGCGCGCAACATGAAGACCGGCCAATCGATCGGCGGGAATGCTGCGGCTGACGGCACCTTCTCGCTGAGCCTCCCGCTGGACACCGGCACCAATCCGATCCGCCTCACCGTGACTGATCCCGCCGGGAACCAGAAGGCGACGACCCTGTCCGTGCGGCGCGGGTCCGGCCGCCTCACGGCGTCGGTCAGCCTGTCGTTCTACTCGATCAGCCAGCGGCAGCTCCCGCAACAGATCCGCCTCGTCGCCAACGTCGACGATCCTGATGGCGGTCAGCTGGCCGGCGCTCGCGTCACGTTCACGCTCAGCGTGCCGGGCATCAAGACCATCACCGGCGACGCGACGACCGACGCGAACGGTCAGGCGTCGTTCTCGACGCGCATCCCGAAGGGCGCCGATGTGGGCGTCGGGACGGCCGGCATACTCGTCCGGACCACGGATTTCGGCCGGACGACCGATGAGACGGTGATCACGATCCGTCGCTAGGCCGTCGGCATCCGTGCCAGGAAACGTGTCGGGTGGGGTTGTCGACAGGCGACGGACTCGCAGCTACCATCCGCGCATGCCGATGTGGCGGTGTCCGCATTGCGGGACTCCCCAGGCCGAGACGGCGCGGTGCTGGGTGTGTCGGCGGTCCTCCACCTCCTGCGGCACGTGTCGCAACTATCGACGCTCGGTGGCGGGTCAACTCGGCTACTGCGGACTCGACCGGGGCCGGCAGCCGCTGACCGGCGAGGAGATCCGCGGCTGCTGGGAGGGCTGGACCCTCGCAACGGGAACGTCCGTTCCACTGACGATCGCGGCAGCTCGCCCCGGAGACGAGGCGCGCCCGCCGCTGGAGTTCGTGGAGGTCGGCGCCGCCGCGTCGGTCGAGCTCGCCGACGAACTGAGCGAAGACCCGCCCGTCGCACCACCGAATCGCCGATCACCCGATCCTGGCTGGAGCCTCTGGGGCGACCTGGAACCCTGAGCCGGCCGGCTCAGGTCGGGGTCGGCGTCGGCTCGACGGTGGGAGTCGGCGTCGGCGTCGGTGCCGGTGTGGGCGTCGGGGTCGGAGCAGGTGTCGGCGTCGGGGTCGGAGCAGGTGTCGGCGACGGCGTCGGGCTGGGGGTCGGTGATGGCGTGGGCTCCGGACCCTTCGATATCACGTAGTCGACCGCCGACCCTTTTGCGACGACGACGCCCGGCGCGGGGTTCTGCGATGCGACGAGCCCAGCCGGGACCGTCGGATCGAAGGCCTCGGTCTTCGCGCCGGGAGCGAGCCCCGCGGTGACGATCTCCTGGACAGCGAGCGCCTCGGTCTTGTTGCGCAGATCGGGCATGGGCACCTGTTCGACGCCCGAGGCGACCGTCACCCGGACCGTCGACCCGCTATCGACCATGGTGTCGGGACCGGGGATCTGGGCGAGGATCGTCCCGACCGGCTGATCAGACGTCTGGTCCGTGACGTCGAGCTTGAGCCCGACCGACTCTGCCTCCTGGGTGGCCTGGGCGAGGAGCTTGCCCACGAAATCGGGGACCGCGACCTGCTGGGTGGCGGGCGTCGACGGCCCGGACAGCATCTGGAACACGATGAAACCGATCGCGGCCAGGAGAAGGATCGCGGCGAGTCCGGCGATCCACACGACCGGGCTCGTTTTGTTCTCCTCCTCGTCGACCACCGCTCCCCGGCCGGTCGTCGGTGGGTAGGATGAGGGGACCTCGTCGGCGCCCGCGTAGGCGTCGCTCGGGTAGGAGACGACGGTCGGGTTGGAGCGCGCGACGCCAGCTGAGGCCGCGACCCCGCCGGCCGCGGCGGCACCTGCAGCGGTCGCTGCCGCAGACCTCGACCCCTCGATCGCGTCGGCCATCGCCGAAGCGGACGCGAAACGGTCGATCGGGAGTGGCGCGAGCGCCTTGCGGGTGATCGCGGCGAGATCAGGCGGCACCGAAGGTCGGGCGAGCGCGGGGTCGGGCACCGGACCACTCAGGCGGGCAAGCGCGACGCTGGCGGCGCTATCGCCCTCCCATGGCCGGACGCCGGTGAGCATCTCGTACATCACGATGCCGAGCGCGTAGATGTCGGACTCGTTCGTGGCGGTCTCGCCGCGGGCCTGCTCAGGGCTGAAGTAGTGGACCGACCCGAGCGTCGTCCCCGGCAACGTCATCTGCGCCTCGGCGACCGCGCGCGCGATGCCGAAGTCGACGACCTTGACGCGGCCGTCGCGACCGATGAGGACGTTCCCGGGTTTCACGTCCCGATGGACGATCCCGCGGGCGTGCGCCGCGGCAAGCGCGCGGGCGACCGCGGCTGAGATCCGTGCCGCCTGCGACGCCGGGAGCGGCCCGTTGCGCCGAAGGATCGTCGCGAGGTCCTCGCCGTCGACGAGCTCCATGACGATGTACGGCCCGTTCGGGTCCTCGCCGTAGTCGTACACGCTGACCACATTCGGGTGGTTCAGCGACGCGGCGTTCTGGGCCTCCTGGCGGAAACGACTCGAGAAATCGGGGTCGCGCAGGTACTCGGGGCGGAGCAGCTTGACGGCGACATCGCGTCCGAGCTGGGTGTCGGCCGCCCGGTAGATCGTGGCCATGCCGCCCTGTCCGAGCAACTCCACGAGCCGGTAGCGGCCGCCAAGGATCGTCCCGATCTCAGCCAAACGTGCCCCTCGAATGTGTCCGTGACATGGATACGCGCGCCGCCGACGTCCGCGACGCGCTCGGCCGGCATGGTACCCCATGCCCCCGTTCGGTCGACCGGGCGGGCACCGTCGTGGCGCCCCGTGGCCGCGTCCTAGAGCTGCAGGCTGCTCAAGTATGTGCGGAGCTCGCCGCTCAATTCGGGCCGCTGGAGTGCCAGTTCGACGGACGCCTTGAGCCAGCCCATCGTCGTGCCGGCGTCGTACCGCGTCCCCTCGAACTCGTAGGCGTAGACCGCCTGCTCCTCCATCATCGCCTGGATCGCATCGGTGAGCTGGATCTCGCCGCCTGCCCCACGCTGGGTCTGCTCGAGCTTGTCGAAGATCTTGGGCGTGAGCACATATCGGCCGATGATCGCCAGGTTCGATGGCGCATTGGCGGGCTCCGGCTTCTCGACGAGCTGCGTCACACGATGGAGCCGGCCGTGGTCGAGCGGGTCCTGGCTCGGCTCCGCGGCGATCACGCCGTAGCGGCTCGTCTCCTCCTGGGGGACCTCCATCACGGCGACCACGGAGCCGTGGGTCTGCTCGTACGCGTGGATCAGCTGGCCGATGCACGGCCGATCGCCGACGACGACATCGTCCGGCAGGATCACCGCGAACGGCTCGTGCCCGATGAGGTCCTTCGCCATCAGCACGGCATGCCCGAGCCCGAGCTGCTCCTTCTGGCGAACATAGGCCACCTGGGCCAGGTCACTGATGTGGCGGACCTGCCGGAGCATCTCGATGTCGCCCTTTTCCTCGAGCAGGTGCTCGAGCTCGTAGGACAGGTCGAAATGGTCCTCGATCGCGCGTTTCTGGCTGGACGTGACGATGATGACCTGCTCGATGCCCGCCGCGACAGCCTCTTCCACCGCGTACTGGATGATCGGCTTGTCGACCAGCGGCAGCATCTCTTTGGGCTGGGCTTTGGTCGCTGGCAGGAACCGGGTTCCCCAGCCGGCAGCGGGGAAGACGGCTTTTCGGACGCGCATGGAACCTCAACGGAAAGGAGCGGGTGGGTCGGGCCAGTCTAGCACCGGGCCCTTTCGCGACCGGTCACCCGGCCCCTCGCCGGACCTGCGAACGGGCGTCCTCGACCGGCGCGCCGAGAACCCGATAGCGCTCGATCAGGCCTCGCGATCGAGGCCATGTTGTGCGGCCAGCAAGGCCGCCTGGGTCCGGCTCGTCAGCCCGAGCTTCGCGAGGATGTTCGAGACATGGGTGCGCGCCGTCCGCTCCGTGATCCCCAGGTCGGACGCGATCTGGCGGTTGGGGTAGCCGCGTGCGACGCGGGCCAGCACGTCGCGTTCGCGAGCGGTGAGCGTCCCGATCCCGTCGGCCTGGTCGACGGCCGAGCCGCGACCACCGTCGCGCATCCGCCGGGCGACGATCGACGCGACCGCCGGGTCGAGATGCACCTCACCCGCCGCCGCTGACCGGATCGCCGCGGCAAGTTCGTCGGCTTCGGCGTCCTTCAACAGGAAGCCGGACGCCCCTGCCTCGATCGCCGCCACGACGCGTGATTCCTCGATGAAGCTCGTCAGGGCGATGACCTCGACATCGGGCAGTACGGCCTTGATGCGGCCGGTCGCTTCGATACCGTCGAGGTTCGGCATCATCAGGTCCATCACGACGATGTCCGGCCGGAGGACCTTGGCCTGCTCGACGCCGGCGGCGCCATCCGCGGCCTCGCCCACGACCTCGATGTCGTCATGAAGCGATAGGAAGTCGCGCATCCCGCGGCGGACCATCGCGTGGTCGTCGACGAGAAGGACGCGGATGGGTGCGTCGGCCATGGCGCGAGTGTGACGCTACGGACCGCCCGGTACCACCACCGAACGCTCGGCTTCGGGCTCGGGCTCGTCCTCGGGGTGTGCGGCTCGCTGGAGCAGGACCGCCGCGCCGAGGATGGCCACGGCCCCGACGATCTGGATCGGCGCGAGTGCCTCCGACAGGAACCACGCCGCGAGCGCGACACCGACGACCGGTTCGAACAACATCAGGATCCCGGCACGCGTCCCGCCGATCAGGCGGATGCCCGTCAGGAACCCGAACGACGGGATCGCCGCGGCCGCGACACCCGTGAAGATCAGCAGCGGCAGCACGCTGGGATCGGCGATCGGCTGCGCCAGGGCACCCGCGCCGTTCGCGACGAGCGCCACGATGACGGCACCGAGCAGCGACACGAACAGCACGGTGGTCATCGCCTGTTCCGTCGGAACCTCCGGATAGCCATCCCGAGCCAGGATCACGAAGATCGTCTGGCAGACGGCCGCACCGAGCGCGAGCCCGATGCCGATCGCGTCGAGCTTGATGCCGGCAGCAGGATCGAGCTGCGAGGCGACCACCGCGATCATCCCGGCGATCGCGAGGGCAAGGGCGGCGAGCCGCGTCCGGTCGAGACGCTCGCGGCCGAGCACGACATTGGCGACCGCGACGAGCGCTGGATAGGTGTAGAAGCCGAGCAGGGCGAGCGCGATCGTGATCCGGTCGAACGCGAAGAACATGCACAGGTTCAGGACGGTCCCCGCGAGGGCCGCAGCAAGCATCGCGGCCCGCGCTCGAGTCGGCAGCGTGCTGAACCGGATGAGTCGGGTCGTGCCGTGGCGGACACGCCAACCGACGTACGTCGCCAGCGCCAGGAAACCGAACGCCGCGCGCCAGGCGACGAAGGCGGGTGGCTCCATGCCCGCGTCGTAGGCGAAGCGCGAAAGCGGGCCCAGCATGCCGAACAGCGACGCCGAGACGATGACGATCACGAAGCCGCGAACGGGGATGGCGCCTCCGGCCGAGGCGGTCCCGGGGCGACCGGTCACGCTGCGCTCGGACGTCAGGGACGGGCTGGACACCGGCGAATGGTAGGGCGGGCGGACGCTCTGCCGCTGCCGCGCGCCCTAGCGCGCCGTCGCGCCCTCGGCCGGCGGCTCGGCGGCGATATCCGGCGTCACGGTCGCCTCGCGGCGGGGCCTGGCGAGCCGGATGCTCGTGAACGGGATCCGGATCTCGTGGAAGACCTCGATGGACACGAGGAAGCCGAGGAACAGGAACACGACGCCGAGGAACTTGCCGAGCTGGAACAGCTCCGTGGAGCCGAACCGGTTGAGCGAGTCGGTCAGGGTCGGGATGAATGCGCCGATCGCGATCAGGATCGTCGCCGGCACGCGGCTGTGGATCCGGCCGGTGACGAGGGCCTTCGCAGCACCCGGCAGCGAGGCGACGAGGTTCACGGTGATCGCCACGGGCGCGATCAACAGGTTGAAAAGGAACTGGTCGCCCGGCTGATTCGGGTCGAGCGAGTACGACAGCACGCGTCGCTTCGGCATGAACATGTAGGTGCTGAAGACAGCACCGAGGATCAGGGCGAAGGCGCCGGTCACGTTCATGAAGGGCGTGAGCAGCCGAAGCTGCGGAGGCAAGAGCGTCGCGACCGGCATGTTCGTCGTCGGGTCGACCGCATAGCCGGGCGCCGCGATCGTCGTGGTCGCCATCAGCAGGAGGCTGAGGATGGTCGCTCCGACGACCGCTCCGGCGGCCAGTATCGGCCAGCGCTCGTTCTGGAAGTACGTCTCCACGGCGACGGCCAGGGCCAGGATCCCGGCAGCCAGGAAGTACAGCAACGGGAGCGCCCCGGCGCCCGCGTACTCGGGGCGGTTCCGGACGAGGAACGTGAAGAGCCCGGCAAGGAACAGACAGAGCGCGAAGCAGTAGCCGAACCGCGTCCTGCCGAGAAGGAAGGCGGTGCCGAGACCGAGCCAGCCGGCCGTCCACACCGCGCCCGTCAGGTACCACGTCCGATAGAGGGTCTCGTTCCAACCCTCCGCGCCGGCGATCGCCTCGCAGCCCGACGCGATCCCGTAGAAAAGCATGCCGATCGCCCAGATCAGCTGAAAGCCACCGCGGCGCTCGCGCCACTGATCGAGCAGCGCGACGCTGAAGATCAGCGCCAGGATCGATGTGAGCGCGGGGAGGACGACGTCGATCTGCATCGGTCAGGTTTCCCGCTGGTAGGTGTCGATGAACCGAAGGAGGAGCCGGTCGAGCACTGCCCATGCATCGCCATAGAGCTCCGCGAGGTGGGTCGGGTCGAGCGATCGCCGTCGACCGATCGCCGCGAGCTCGGCGACGAAGGGCTGCCGGGCACCCACGAAGCGTCCGATCGCGTCAGGCAACGTGGCGCCGCTCTCAGCGAGGCGGCGGGCCTGATCGTCGACCACGGTCCCGGCCTTCGACTCGAGGCGCCGCCGACGTCGCGAGTCCTCCGGGTCCGCGTCGAGGTAGGCGACGAGCGTCGTGATCAGCCGGCGGCCCGCGAGGCGATACGCCACGCGCTCCGCTTCATCGGCGCGCTCATCCGACGCGTAGTGACGCTGATAGACCCGGGTCAGACGCTCGGGCGAGGCGCCTAGGCTCGTCAGCGGCATCCGGGTCGTCGAGCGGCGGGCCGCGACGAGGCGGTTGAGCGCGTCGGCATCGAATCGCCGATGACCGCCCGGCGTCGTCCATGCCGGCACCCGGCCCTCGTCCGCCCATCGGCGAAGGGTGTCGGGATCGATCCCCAGCAATTCGCTGGCAGGCCCGAGCGACAGCCAACCGCTGGTCCCGAGACCCGCCGTCGGTTCGCTCAAGTCCACACACCTCTCGACCGTGAGATCGGGCGCCGACGGGTCAGCACAGCCGTGGGGGGAGACGGCCGGCGACCCGTCGGCATGAAACCTGGGTAAATCTGGGTACCAGATCGTGCCCGGGCGAGGTGAGGATAAGGTCGGGTCAGGAGGACCGTCAAACCGTGCGTCTGCGGGAGGTACGCGCCGACCGAGCGCGGGGGTCAGGCGGGCACGAACTCGTGGTCGTCGCGGTGGACACCGTCGCACAGCCCGTATCGGATCGCATCGGGAGCGTCGTCGGGTCCCGGGATCAGGATCGGCCGCATGATCTCGCGGATCTCGCCCTTTCGGCAGAACAGATAGCCCTTCCCGGCCATCCATCGTCGGACGTGGTCGGGATCACCGTGGAACTGGAACGGCCCAGGGTTGATCGCGGTCCGCTCGGCCCAGCTGACGGCCGCCTCAGGCGCGACGATGTCGAGCAGGTTCACCCGCCACGGCGTGCCCTCGATGATCTCGCCGCAACCCTCACATCGCTTCGCGACGTTGTCACTGATGATCGTCCGGAGTTCGATGCCCATGATCTCCATCGACGGGATGGTATAGGAACGGACGTCACCGACTGGCCCATGGCGTGCGCGACGGATCGCCGGTCTGACAGGACCAAGGGGCTACACCGTGATCTAGGATCGAGCGCGAAGATCGGCGGCGATCTCTAGCCTCGGGGGTTCCCATGCGCCGACTGCTCCCGCTCCTGCTCCTGTCCATGCTCCTGCTCGGGTGCGCCGGCCGCGCTGCCGCTCCGACCGTGGGGCCGGCTGTTTCGGCCTCACCGAGCGCCGCAGCATCGCCGTCCGGATCGTTCCTTTCGGTCGAAAAGGCGGCACTCGCCTATTCCGCCGTCGCGGATCCCTACAACACCGCGATCGATGCCGCCCATGCCCGGTACGCGACCCGCCAGACGCTCGAGGATCATCAGCGGTATTGGGGTCTGCTCGCCAGGGCCGACAAGGCGTTCATCGACGGCATCAAGAAGATCGCGTTCCCACCCGAGCTCCAGGCGGACGCCGATGTCCTCATCAAGGCCGACACGGCGTTCCAGGAGCGCGCTCGTGCGGTCGCGCGTGCCCGGAGCCTGGCGGAGGTCATCTCGCTCTCGGCTGCTGCGAACGACGCCGCTGACGTCGTCACCGCGAAGGCGGCCATCCTGCGGAAGGGGCTCGACCTCGGCTACTAGCGTCGAGCGATGTGGTGCCCCCAAGGGGATTCGAACCCCTGATCTCCACCTTGAAAGGGTGGCGTCCTAGGCCTCTAGACGATGGGGGCCGGGCGGGGCCCGAGTCTAGCAGAGGGTCTTGGTCAGGCCGCGGTCGGCGCCAGCTGGAAGAGGATGATCGCCCAAGCGGCCGCGCCGGCCGCGGCGATGGCTGCGAAACCGCCGACAAGCGCGACGAGCAGCATCCGGCCGCCGTTGCCACGCTCTCGCCCGGCCCGCCACACCGAGCGGAGGCAGTACACCGCGAGTGCCGCGAACACGATCGCCAGCACGACGGAGGCGGCCGCCAACAAGGGGATCTGGGTCGCCTCACGTACGGTGAGGAAGTACGCCGTGAAGGCAACCGACCCGATGACCGCGATGACCAGGAAGACGGCACCGGGCGAGATCCGGCGCCCTCCTCGGGGCGGCTCGTACCGGTCGTCGTAGCCGACGTCGTCGTCTTCGCGATGTGCGCGTCTGTCGGGCGCGGGATACGGGTCGCGACTGGCGCCGCGGTCGGTCATGCGGGCTCCTCGTTGAGCGTCCGATGGTAGACCGCGACGTTGTATGACAGGCGAGGCCGCGTCAGCCGGTCAGCGACCGCCCGGCCCGCATCCCCGAACGCCGATTCAAGGAACGTCCGCGCTTCGTCGGTCGAGGCGAACGTCCACCAGCAGTGCAGGACCCGGATCTTGAAGCCATCCCGCAGGAACGGCCCATCCCGCCGCGTCCACGGCCCGTATTCCGGCTGCGGTCCGCGGATCTCGGAGACATCGTCGCGGCCGTAGTCGTGCACCGCGAGGAGTCGCCCGCCGGGCCGAAGGACCCGCGACGCCTGTGCGATCTCATCGGCGACGGCGCCGCGGAAGGTCGACCAAAGGCCGACGACGACATCGGCCGATGCGTCGGGCGCGGCGAACGGCGTCGAACCGCCCGAGTCGACGACGGTGACGCGAGCGCCGAGAGATTCCAGTTGCCGAGCGCGCAGTCCGGCGGGTGCATCGACGACGACGACGTCTCGCCCCTCCACCGGACCCAGCGCCTCGATCGCCCGCGGGATCTTGCCCTCGACATCGAGGATCCGGGCCAGTTGTTCGTCGAGCCCGGTCCCCAATTCGAAGGGGAGATCAGCCACAGGCCGGGAGTATAGGTCCGACCTCGTTCAGTCGGCCGTCAGGACGCATCGTGAGCCACCCGGAACAGACGACCGGTCCGTGCCGGTATCCCGATCACCGCGCGCCCGTCGGTGACGACGACAGGCTCCGCCACCGCTTCGCCGGGTAGTGCGATGGGAGCGAGCCATCCATGCGCGACGCCCTCGATCGCCACCTCGAGGTCGAACGGTCCGTCGCCCGGGTTCAGGGCGACGAGCAGACGGTCGTCGTCGAGGCGACGCTCGATCGCGATCGCCGATGCGTACGAGCCCGCCACCGCCGTCGCTCCGTGCCGGACCGCGGCCTGGGATGCGCGGTGCTCGAGGACAGCGCGCGTGAATGCCCGCAGCTCCCCGTCCCACGCCGCTTCGTCCCACGGGAACGCACCACGGTTGGCGGGGTCGTTCCCGCCGGTCAGCCCGATCTCGTCGCCGTAGTAGATGCACGGGGCGCCCGGCAGCATCGCCTGCAGCAGGATCGCCATTCGCAGCGCGGCTCGGTCGCCGCCGAGGACGGTGAGCGCGCGAGGCGCGTCGTGGGACGAGAGCAGGTTCAACTGGACGGCGACCACGTCCGGGTCGTAGACGCCAAGCAGCTCGACGAGGCGCCGCCCGAATCCCGGCCCATCGAGCGGATGCAGGTGTTCGCTGTATTCGCGGTGCGAGCCGACGGCGCCCATGTCGAGGCTGTGACTGCCCACATACCCGAGGATCGCCTCAGCCAGCGGGTAGTCCATCAGCGCGTCGAACCGGTCACCGCCCCGGAATGGGTCTCCGGTGACCGGTTCCGGGGCGGTGACCCACACCTCGCCGACCAGGTACGCGTCATCGCGGACCGCCCGGCAGCGCTGACGGAAGGCGGCCCAGAACGCCGGGTCGGCGATCTCGGCGGGGACGTCGAGCCGCCAGCCATCGATCCCGAAGCGCAGCCAGTGCTCAGCCACGGACAGGAGGTACTCGCGGACCTCGGCGTTATCCGTGTTCAACTTCGGGAGGGCAGGTAGCCCCCACCACGCCTGATAGCCGAGCCACGAACCGGATGGCGCGTCACGCGGTGGATACGGCACGAATTCGCGGCGTCCCTCGATGACGTCGAGATCGATATGGAACCAGTCGCGATAGGGCGACGCGGCGCCGTTCTCGAGGATGTGATGGAACGGCCAGAAGCCACGGCCGGTGTGATTGAAGACGCCGTCGAGGATCACCCGCATGCCGCGGCCGTGCGCGACATCGAGGAGCTCGCGCAGTGCCTCATTCCCACCGAGGAGCGGGTCGACGCGAAAGTAGTCGTACGTGTGGTAGCGGTGGTTCGACGCTGACTGGAAGATCGGCGTCAAGTAGATCGCGGTGACCCCGAGGTCCTGCAGGTAGTCGAGCTTCTCGACGATCCCGAGGAGGTCGCCACCCTTGAAGCCATGCACGGTCGGGGGCGTATCCCACGCTTCGAGCACGCCTGGCTTCGGGACCCGAGGAGTCCCCGCGAACCGATCCGGGAAGATCTGATAAAAGACTGCATCCCGCACCCAGGCGGGCGTGTCGACCGTCATGCGGGCGCCCTATGCGGGGCCGGCCCGGTGGAGTCGCGAACGACCAACCGCGTCTCCAGACGGCGATGCTCGACGTTCGTCGCTCCGGGCCGTTCGATGACGGCGACCAGGACGCGCACGGCCTCCTCGCCCTTTCGGTCGATCGGCTGGTGCACGGTCGTGAGGGCCGGATCGACGTACGTGGCGAGATCGATGTCGTCGAAACCGACGACGCTGACGTCGCCCGGGACGTCGAGACCGAGCTCGCGCAAGGCACGCATCGCACCGATGGCGATGACGTCCGACATCGCGAGGATCGCGGTCGGTCGAAGGCCCGCATCCCAGGCCCGTCGCAGGGCCGCTGCACCGCCCTCGATGCTCGCCGGGCCCTCGATGACGTCGTCCTCGCCGATCGCTACGCCGACGGGGTCGAATCCGTCGCGATAGCCGCGCAGCCGGCGGGCCGTCACGCCATCAGGATGCTCGTCGCCGGTCGACGGCGGCTCGACGCTGAGCACGAGCACATCGCGATGGCCGAGCCCCGCGAGATAGGCGGCCGCCTCGCGAGCGCCGGCCGCATCGTCGACCTCGACCGAGCCATGATCCGGGAGCGCCTGCGAGTCGACGAGGACGAGCGGCAGCCCCGCGCGCCGGATGTCCTCGATCTCCGGGTGGTCCGCGCCAAGTCCGACGGCGACCACGCCATCGACGGTCGCCCTGGTCATCGCCCCCACGAGGCTGCCACGGAACGGCGAGATGAAATGGAGCGCGTAACCGTGCTCCTCGGCGACCCGCGCCACGCCGGCACTGAAGGCGCCGAAGAACGGATTCCGGAAGACCACGCTCAGGGCCTGCGGCGTCAGCACCCCGATCGTGCCCGTTCGGCGCTGCGTCAGCATCCGGGCGACCGGGTGCGGCGTGTAGCCGAGACGCAGTGCGACGCTGCGGATCCGCTCCGTGGTCTCGACCGAGAGCCGATCGGGAGCGTTGAACGCGAAGGATACGGCGGTCTTGCTGACGCCGGCCTCGCGGGCGACATCGGCGATGCGGGGTCGCTGGGTCCTCGACTCCACCAGCTTCGACTCCGATGGTGTCCAGGCCGTCGGGTGGGCCAGGATCGTGGGCAAACCGGTTTAGCAAACCGGTTTACGCGACTCTATGGGTGGCCTCGATCAGCGTCAATGACCAAGGGTGGTCCGCACGGAAGGCTCCACCGATCGGTCGTACCATCGGTCCGCAGTGGCCGATCACCGTGAACCTATGAACGCAGCCGACGAGCCGCCATCCCCGGCCGCGGACGCGTCCCGCCCGCGCATGCCGTTCGGGATCCGGCTGTTCCTCGCCTATGGCGCCCTGATCCTGGTCGGGATCGCCCTCAGCATGCGGACGGTCGTCGACCAGGCGGCAACGATGCCGATCAGTCCGATCGGGGTCGTCGTGATGATCCTGCTCGCCTACACGATCTTCACGATGACGCTGGTCATCCAGCGCAAGCAGGCGGGCTTCGGATTGGCGCTCGTGCTGGCGAGCCTCGTCGTCCCTGGCGTGCTGCTCCTCGCGATGAGTCCCGTGCACCCCGCGACGCCGTTCTTCCTCGCGGCATTCGGCCTGCTCCTGTTCCGCGGCCTGCTTCGTCCCGAGGTCCGCACCTATCTGTCCGAGGCGTGAAGGGCGGACGTCTCGCGCTCGACACGTGAACCGATCGGGCCGGGTACCCTCTGCGGGCACGCGGCCCACGTTGCCGCCGGGTCCCATCACACCCGGCGACCCTTCGACCGCATAGAGGCGACACCCAGTGAGCAAGGAATCCCGCCGGCGTCAGCGCACGGCCGGCCAGACGTCGGGGAGTGTCCCCGGCGCGAATGATCGACGGCAGACGGCCGGGTCGGCGAGCGCGTCGGCCGCGGCGGCGACCGCACACCCCGCAGGGGCGGGAAGCGAGCGTCGACGATCGAGCAGTCCGACGGGCACGCAACGCGCCGGTCGCCGAGCGCGTTCGCGACCGGCGGTCCGCCAGTCGTTCCTGCAGCGCTACCGGCGTTGGCTGTTGGCTGCCGCCGTGGTAGCGGTCGTTGCCGTCGTCGGCGCGGGCGTGTTCGCGTCAGCGACCCAGCCGGCATTCGCCTGCTCGAACATCTGGGAGCCCACACCCACGGCAAGTCCGGCTCCGGGGTCCTCGCCACAGCCTGGCTACGTCCAGCCCGACATGGGCAACACGCACGTGGCCGTCGGGACCGTCGTCAAGTACACCTACTGCCCGCCGGCATCCGGCCACC
>Ga0207708_10001753_pt1 | contig 16019 bp, 9 predicted proteins | sample KBSK5101metaG_FD_184340 | JGI IMG/M metagenome (GOLD analysis project Ga0207708, IMG submission 184340) | Corn, switchgrass and miscanthus rhizosphere microbial communities from Kellogg Biological Station, Michigan, USA - KBS K5-10-1 metaG... | ecosystem: Host-associated > Plants > Roots >...
AACGGCTGCCGGTCTCCGCCAGCCGGCGCGCGCGGCCGATCGTGCGCACCCGCATCGGCAGCCCGTGGCGGCGCCAGTAGCCGGCGAGGAACTCGCTCTTGAAACGCGCGACGTCGACGCCGACCGGGCACTCCGCCTTGCACGCGCGGCACTCGAGGCACAAGTCGAGCACGTCCATGACGCCCTGATCGTCGAGCCCGGCGCCGGCCAGCTTGCCGGCCATCGCCAGGCGCAGCGTGTTGGCGCGCCCGCGGGTCGAGTGCTTCTCCTCCCGCGTCGCCATGTAGGACGGGCACATCGTCCCCTCGAGCGTCTTGCGGCAGACGCCGAGGCCGCTGCACATCTCGACGGCGCGGCCGAAGCCGCCGAACTCGACGTAGTCGAACTGCGCCGGCGGATCCGCCGTCTCGTACGCGGCGCCGTAGCGCAGGTTGGCGGTCAGCGGCGGGGTGTCGATGATCTTTCCCGGGTTCAGGAGCCCGTCGGGATCGAAGGCGCGCTTGACGGCGCGGAACGCGTCGTAGAGCGCCGGGCCGAACATCTTCTCGGTGAACGGACCGCGCACCATGCCGTCGCCGTGCTCGCCTGACAGCGCGCCGCCGAACTGCAGCACGAGGTCGGCGACGTCGTTGGCAATCGCCTCGAACTTCCGCACGCCGTCGGCGGTCTTCATGTTGACGACCGGCCGCACGTGCAGGCAGCCGACCGACGCGTGCGCGTAGACGCCGGCCGACGTGCCGTGGCCGCGGATGAGGTCGAGGAAGCGGGCGATGTAATCGCGCAGCTTCTCGGGCGCGACCGCCGTGTCCTCGACGAACGACAGCGACTTGGCGTCGCCTTTCATCGCCATGGACAAACCGAGCGCCGCCTCGCGCAGGCTCCAGATGCGCGCCTGGTCCGGCTGCGTGAAGCGCCGGCTGTGGCACGCAATGCCCGACGCTGCCAGATCGCGCTGCAGCGCATCGAGCCGCGGCGGCAGCAGATCGGCGCGGTCGTCGTACATCTCGACGCACAGCAGCGCGCCCGGATCGGTCTCGAGGATGCTTCGCCGCAGCGCGTCGAGCGCCGGGCTTTCCTTCGCATGGTCGAGGATGAACCTGTCCATCACCTCCACCGCCGACGGACGGTGGCGGAGAACCAGCGGCGTCGCGCCGAGGGCGTCGAGCAGCGTGGGAAACTCGATCGTCAGCACCGCTTTCGCCGCCGGCAGCGGCACCAGGCCGACGCGCGCCGCGACGACCAGCGCCAGCGTCCCTTCGCTGCCGACGACGATCTTCGCGAGGTTGAAAGGCTTCGAGGGATTGACGAACTCGTCGAGGTTGTAGCCGCCGACGCGCCGCAGCACTTTCGGAAACCGGCGATCGATCTCCTCACGGCACGACGCCGCCAGCTGCCGCACCGTGCGGTAGCACTCCGCCTCGCGCGTATCGCCCTGGCACGCGCGCTCCAGCGCCGCCGCGTCGAGCGGCCTGAAATGCGCCGTCGATCCGTCTGCCAGCACGACGCGCAGCTCGATCACGTGGTCGATCGTCTTGCCGTAGATCACCGATCGGGCGCCGCTCGAGTTGTTGGCGATCATGCCGCCGACGGTGGCGCGGCTGGCGGTGGAGATGTCGGGCGCGAACCGCAGGCCGTGCGGCCGCAGCTGCGCGTTCAACTCGTCGAGGACGACACCCGGCTCGATCCAGGCCCAGCGTTCCTGCGCATTCACCTCGAGGACGCGGTTCAGGTACTTCGAGGTGTCGAGCAGGAGTCCCGCGCCGATCGCCTGCCCGGCCTGCGACGTGCCGCCGCCGCGTGCGGTGATCGGCACGCGGTGCCGGCCGGCGATCTCCACGACGCGGACGACGTCTTCGGCCGTTTTCGCGACGACGACGCCGAGCGGCTCGATCTGGTAGACGCTGGCGTCGGTGGCGTACAACGCCCGCGACACCGGATCGAACCGGACTTCGCCCTCGATTTGCTGTTCCAGGTCCTGCTGAAGGGTCCGCGCCGCCACCGTGTGCCGGATAGTACCTCTCATCGCCGCGCGCGGCGGCAATCTCCGTGATCGCGTGCGCCGTTTGAGAACAGCGTGCACGCCGGTGCACGGCGCCGCGCGATCATGCGTACGCCTTCATAGGCGCGCTGTCCACAGTGGACGTTCGAGCGTCAAGCATTACCAGCGCAAATGCAGGCGCAGGCGGTGTTTTTCGTGGCATCCGTGTTGCGGTAGCGCACGGCAACACGTCAATCAGCGGGAATGGAACAGGAGGGCGCTGTGGCAAAGGGAGCAATCGCAATCGACCTGGACGACGTCTACGAACTCCCGCCAGTGGATGCCAGCGGCGAGATCCCTGACGAGTGGCAGACGACGGCCACCTACAACCTCGAGATGGCGGTGCGCTGCCCGCACTGCGACGACGCCATCCGCACCATCCGCATCGTCGGCATGAGCCGCTCTCAGGTCGCGTTCACGTCGACGCTGCCGCGGAAGGGGCGCATTGCCGTGTGCCCGGAATGCGATCGAATTCTGCCGGTGGAGTTGTCGGGGTTGATTTGATTCAGGGGGGCCGAGCAAGCTCGGCCCCTACGGAAGTGCAGACAAATTATCGGGGTTTCAGGATCGCATACGCGGGAAGCCCGACCGCGTCGAAGCGCTGCATCAGCGCTTTTGCCGGCTGCTCGTCCGGCTCCTCCGCCTGGTACTTCACCTTCACGTAGCCCGCCAGCGCATTCTGCACGCCGTCGTTCGCCAGCGTCGTCTTGTCCATCGTCAGGCAGTTCTTGCACCACGTCGCCCACATGTCGATCAACACCGGCTTGTGCTCGCGCTGCGCCGCGGCGAGGCCGTCGGCGAGCGACGCGTGCCAGCCGGCCTTCAATTGCTCCTCGACGCTCGACGCCACCGCTTTCGGATCGACCCACCGGTTCGCGAAAATCGAATACGCCTCGTAGCCGTAGTAGGCGGCGGTGGCGAGGATGAAGACGCCGAACGCCTGCTTCACGCGCACCATCCACATGCCTGGCTTCGGCAGCGCCGCGAGGCCGGCGCCGGCGATCGGCCAGGGGATGGCCATGCCGACGCCGAGGAAGAACGGCAGCGCCAGCGCGATCTTCGTCCCGGTTGCATAGAGGTTGCTCGAGAAGAGCACGACCTGGATGACGACCGGCGCGACGCACGCGCCGGCGAGCAGCGCGGCCACTGCGCCCATGGTGAAGGCGAGGCCGAAGCTGCCGCGGCTGGAGCCGGTGCCGAAGTTCGACGAGTACTTCGAGAAATCGATCAGCAGCACGTCGAACATCGCCAGCCCGAGCACGACGAACAGCACGGCGATGCCGAGATTGAACCACGCGGACGAGTTGATGGTGCCGAAGGTGCCGGCGGTGAGGATCACGATCAATCCGAGGACGCCGTAGACGACGGCCATCGCGCCGCCGTAGGCGAGGCCGAGCCAGAAGCCGCGGCTGCGCGACGAGGCCTGCGCGCCGGCGCCGATGATCGCGAGGTTGATCGGAATCATCGGCAGCACGCACGGCGTCAGGTTGAGCGCGAGGCCGCCGATGAGGACGATCAGCAGGATCGCGAGCGGGCCGCGCCCTTCGAAGAGGCCGCGCTCCTTGACGCCTGATTCGGCGTTGCGAATGAACTTGAGGAAGTCGCTGGTGCCCTGGTAGCCGCCGGTCGTGCCAAGGACGGTGAACCTGTCGAGCAGCGCGGTCGCGTCGACGCCATTCGATCCACCTGCGCCCCCGCCCGCGCCGTTGACCTCTCCGCCAGCCTCACCCGCGCCGCCTGTCTTGACAGGTTTTGTTCCCGTCCCGAACGGGATGGTCGCGAACACCGGATCCGCTGCTCCTGTCGATCCACGCGCGGCAACGGGTACTTTCCATTGCACGCTGGCGGTGACCGGCGCGTAGCACAGGTTCGCGTCGCACGCCTGATAGCGAAGCTTCGCCGGAATTGAGATCTCGCCCGCGCCGACGTTGCTCGCAAGCGTCAGCTCCGAGCCAATCGCGAACTGATGGTCGAACACCGACAAAGGTTCGGGCAGGCCGGCCTGTTTCAGATCCGACGCCTTCGGATAGACGATCTCCTCGACCGTGACGCCGGCCGGCGCATCGATGGTGAGGACCGTCGGGATGAAGGTGGGATCGCGCGGCTTGTCCGATTGCGTATGCAGGCCTTCGGGGAGCGCGACCTTCAGCGCGACGCGGACCTTTCCGTTCGGGCTCGCGTTCTTCTCAACGACAGGGGTGATTTCTGCGCGCGGGCGCGATTGGGCGCGAAGCGTCGCGCCACCGAGGACACAGAGGGTACAGAAGACACAGAGCACAGAGGTTGTTCGAATACGACGTAATACCCGCCCGGCCGCCATCCTCTGCGTCCTCTGTTTCCTCTGTGTCCTCTGTGCTGCCACCGGGCTCATCTGACTTCTTTCAACGGGATCGCGCCCGGTGGCAGGGGAAGCGATGAAGGATCAACAGAGCCCTTCACCGGCGGAAGATCCTGGAACATGAAATCCCACTTCCACCGCTCTGACGGGTTCGAGTTCTGCAGCCAGTGCCGCGCGTCGACGGTCTGGTTGAACGCGAGCGACGACAGCCCGGTGAGCGCGCCGCCCATGCGTGCGGCCGCATCGGCGCGCACGTGCGCGGCGGTCGTGTAGTCGAACCGCACGCCCAGCGCGGCACCGAGGTTCACCAGGATTTGCCAGTCTTCCATCGCGTCGCCGGGGGGATCCATCGCCCGGGCCGTTCCCTGCAGGCGCCCCTGCTCGTTGGTATAGGACGCCTCCTTCTCGACGTAGGATGCGCCCGGCAGGACGAAATCCGCGGCCCGCGCCAGATCGGTCATCAGCACGCCCTGCACGATGAGCAGCGGGAGCGTCCCCCGTTTGCGTGCTTCCGCAATCCAGGCCGTGTCGCCCAGCGAGCCCTCGGGCCCGGGGTCGAATACATAGAGCGCGGTCACGCGGCCGCCCTCCACGGCCTTGCGCAGCGCGGCGATGTCCGCCGTGCCGACCGCGTCGCCCGGCGTGCCGGGCGCCAGGCCGAAGACGCGCGCGCCGTTCACGTTGGGCGCGTCGACGGCCGGCACCTTGAACTTCGTCGTGTCCGGTTGCGGCTTTTCCCGGTATCGCCAGCTGACGCTGATCGCGTTCGGCCCCGACTCGCCGAGCAGCTCCTCGGTGAGGCGCTTGAACAGGAACAGTTCCTCGTGCGACGCGTGTGCCGAGAGCAGGAACCGGACGCCGTCGGGGTTTGCCTGGCCGGCAGCGCCGAGGCGGTCGGCCATCCTCGCAAGCACGTCGCGCCACGCGATCGGCTGGTGCGGCGCGTCGCCGGTCCGCTCCAGCGGCTTCTTCACGCGCGCGTCGCCCTCGATCCAGTGGTATTCGAACCGGCCGATGTCGCACATCCAGTAGTCGTTGACGTCGGGGTTGAAGCGCGGCGTGAAGCGAATCAGCTGCGACCCCTTCGCCCACTCCGGCTTCGCCTTGATCCAGGCGGTGACGTTGCAGCCCTTCGCGCACTGCGTGCAGATGGTGTCGGCGGCCGACGGGTTGTCCCACGGCCGCGACTTGAACCGGTAGTCGCGCGTGGTGATCGCGCCGACCGGGCAGACGTCCATCAGGTTGCCCGAGATCAGCGAGTGCACCCCTTCTTCCTGGAACGTCGCGATCTCGCTGCCGTAGCCGCGATCGATGATGTTGATCTGCGCGTCGCCGTCTACCTCGCGCATGAACCGCACGCAGCGCGTACAGAGGATGCAGCGGTTGCGGTTCAGCATCAGCGTCGGGCCGAAGTCGACGTCCGCCTTGACGCCGTCGCCGTCGAACACGCGCCGCGGGAATTCCATCCGGCTCGCGTCGGGACCGAAGGTGTAGGAGAAGTCCTGCAGCGGGCACTCGCCGCCCTTGTCGCACACCGGGCAGTCGAGCGGATGGTTGATCAACAGGAACTCGAAGACGCCGGCGCGCGCCTCGACGACATCGGGGGTCCGCGTCGAGACGACCATCCCGTCGGCGCACACCGTCGAGCACGAGGTCTGCAGCTTCGGCATCTTCTCGATCTTGACGATGCAGACGCGGCAGGAGCCGTCGATGCCGATGCCGGGGTGATAACAGTAGTAAGGGACGGAGATGCCGCTCTCGATCGCGGCCTGCAGGACGGTCTTCCCCTTCTCGACCGTCACCTGGCGGCCGTCAATCGTGAGCGTCACCGTGTCCATAGAAGATCGATGATAGCGCCTACTTGACGATCTCTGCCATCGTCCCGTCGTCCTTGCTGACGTCGACCCCGCGGAGCACGCCTTCGAGCGGCGTGCGGTGATCGACGGTGCGATCGGTGACCGGCACGAGGACATCGACCGGCTTGCGGTCGGCGTACTGCAGAGTCAGCGTCAGCGGCACGTCGAAGATCTCGCCGATCTGTTCGACGTGCAGGACGACGTCGTTCCCTTCGACGCGGTGGCTCACCTTCAGCTTCGGCAGCGTCGACCCGTAGATCCAGCGGTCGAAGAAGCGCTCGAGCGGCTTCCCGGATTCCTTCTCCATCGCCGCGCGGAAATCCTGGGTGCCGACCTTGCGGAACCGCGCCTCGCGGTAGAAGCGGCGGATGCCGCGGAAGAACACATCGTCGCCGACCAGGCGGCGCAGCATGTGCAGCACCGCGGCGCTCTTGTTGTAGACCAGCGCGCGGAAGACGCGGCTCTCGCTGCGGATGTGCCCGAGGCGGTAGCCGAGCGAGATCGGGCCCTGGTCGGTCGTATCCATGCCCCAGCGCCGCAACTGCTTCAGCACCGAGGTGAATCCTTCGTCGCCGCGCTGCTGCTGCGCGTACATCGCCGCGAAGTACTGCGCGAAGCCCTCGCTGAGCCACTGCTCGTGATAGTTGCGCCAGCCGACCGCCTGGCCCCACCACTGGTGCGCCAGCTCGTGGGCGAGGAAGAAGTCGGAGTAGCCGGGGAACGCCGCCGGATCGTTGCGCCAGACCAGCCCTGAGGTCGGCAGCTGCTGGTTCAGCGCGGCGAAGTAGCCCGGACTGTGGCCGCCCGGCAGATCGCTCTCGATCAGCGCGATGGTGAAGCTCGAATACGGCGAGTCGCCGATGATCGACTCGTAGAAGAGCGCGATCTCGGCGGCGCGCTCCGCGAGGTCGCGGCCGCGCGACACCTGGCGCGGGTTGGTTTCGACCGACAGGCTGAGGCTGTGATACTTCGCGCCGTTCAGCGGCGCGTCGCCGCCGGCCGCGCCGTCGGGGCCGTCGCTCTTCGACTCGGGCTCGACGGGGAACGCGATCGTCGTCGTCTCCGCGCGCGCGAACCGGCTGAGGATGAAGGCGAGATAGCGGAGCGGCTGCGCGGCGGTGAAGACGTACAGCTTGCGGCTCTGCGCCGGCTCCTTGCCCGCCACGAGGACTGGAAACCCCGGCTCGAGCTCGCCGCTGGCGACGCAGTCGATGCCCTGCGGCACCGAGAGATGGAGGCGCGCGGTGGCGTAGTCGCTGACCGGCGCCTGCGGATACCAGTAGCTGCGGCTGCTGTACAGGTAGTTCGGCTCGGGCTGCATCATCATCGGCACGTCTTCGGCAACGCGCTGCTGCCCTTCGAGGGGGCCGATGGTCTCGCGCTCCGGCGCCTGCGGCTCGAGCCGCCCGGCGTAGGCGATGGTCAGCGTCAGGATGCTGTCGCGCTGCAGCGTGGTCGGCAGGTTCACGACCAGCGTGTTCTGGTTCTTCACCCGGATGCCGAAGAGGCGGCCGTACTCGTAGCTGACGATCGACTGGACGACGAGCGGATCGGCGAGCCGCAACATCAGCGTGCCGAGGACGTAGGCGCGCACCTTGATGCGCAGCCGCGCCCGGCCGTCGATCCAGTGCCGTCCGGGATCCGCCGCCACTTCGATGTCGTAGTCGAGGACGTCGTAGTCGACCAGGTCGTCCTCGTTGTACGAGGCCTGGCCCCGCCGCAGCGCGCGTTCCTGCGACGGATACAGCGCGATGTTCTTGTGCCGCTTGCGGTCGAACAGGGTGATGTCCTCGGCCTCTGTCGACGAGCGCGCGTAGGTCAGCGTGTCGAAGCGGCGCGTGCGCAGCTCGGCGAGGAAATCGCCCGACGACGGCAGCAGCGTCCACGCGTCGCGGCTCAGATCGCCGAGGTCGATGACGAACGACTTCTGCGACTCCTCGCGGAAGATCTCCTGCGCCCGCCGCATCTCGCCGGGATCGACCGGCTTCGGCTGCAGCGCCGCCTGGTCGAAGAACTCGTCGTACTCGGCGGGGTTGACGCGGATGTAGGCGACGTCGAAGCGGGTCTCGAGCGCCTCGCTGCCGCAGAAGATCTTGACCTGCCCTTTTTCCGTCGCCGGCGCGGGATGGAAGTTGAGCATGCCGCGGCCGATCAAGACCACCGCGGTGACGCCGACGTCGATGTCGCCGACGTAGACGGTGCCCTCGGGCAGCGTCAGGTCGAGATCTTCGGCGGCGATCTTCAGGTTGCGCGCGGCGAACGACTTCGCCGGGTTGAGCGACAGCCGGTAGATGTTCTCGACCGACGACAGCCGCTCCTCGTCGGCAATCGTCCACTCGCGCTCGCTGCCGGCCGTGCCGGTGCGCTTGATGTCGACGCGCCAGGTGGCGATGCGCGCCCGCGATCCGTACTCGGCAATCACCTCGACCAGCAGGCTGTGGCCGCTGCCCGCCGGCGTGCCCTGCAGCGCCTTGCGATCGCGCTCGTGAATGGCGACGCGGGTGGCGCCGGGCACCAGCTCGCTGCTGGCGAAATCGCGCGCGGTGTTGCGGTTGGCCGAGGGCGCGAGCAGGTCGAAGTACGCCGCGGTGTCGCCGGCGCGCACGACCCGTTCGAGCGTGGCGAGGAACTGCGCCACGGCGTCGTTGTCCTGCGCGCGCGGCGCCGTGCCGCCGCACAACAGCAGCGCCAGGAATGCGGCCGCCCGTCGAACCCTCATCACCTTCGACCGATCTTTGCCGGAGCCGTTCTCTTAGACACCGGCCGGCGCCGCCGCGGTGCGGCGCAGGAGAAGAATAGTCAGATCGTCGGCAAAGCGCTTCTCCGCCGTATGGCGCTCCACCGACTGGACGACAGCCGCACCGACCGCGGGCAGGGTTTCGCGGGTGCTCGCTTTCAGCACGGTTTCGAGCCCGATTTCATCGAACGGCGTGCCGGCGGGATTTTCCGCCTCGGTAATCCCGTCGCTGTAAATGGCGAGTAAATCATCCGCCTCCAGGATGATGTGCCCGGTCGTGTACGTCGAGTGCTCGAACATGCCGAGCGCGATGCCGCCGTCGGTCAGCCGCTCGCAGGCGCCGTGGCGCCGCATCACCAGCGGCGGCATGTGGCCGGCGCTGACGTAGGTGAGCCCGCCGGTCAGCGGCTGATACACCGCATAGAACAACGTGATGAAGCGCGTCCCCGGCGCATGCCGGCAGACCTGCTTGTTCAGCCGGGTGATGAGATCGGCCGGCTCGAGCTTCTCGTCGACCAGCGTGCGCAGCATGGCGAGCAGCAGCGCCATCAGCAGCGCCGCCGGGCTCCCCTTGCCGGCCACGTCGCCGACGGTCACGACCAGGCGGCCGTCGTCGAGCGGCAGGATGTCGTAGAAGTCGCCGCCGACGGTGTTCGCGGGGCGGCTGATGCCGACCGTCTCGACGCCCGGCGCGCTGTAGACGCCGCTCGGCAGCATCGCCTGCTGGATGTCGCGCGCGATCTCGAGATCGTTCTTGAGCGACAGCCGGTCGGCGACTTCGAGCAGCACCAGCAGGTTCATCAGCGCGAACGCGAAGAGCAGCGACCACGTGCCGTCGCTGAAGCGCGGCCCGAGCACGCCCAGCCCGCCGATGAACGGCATCCGCACGATCTCGATCACGCCGACGCCGCGAAACAGGTTGATCAAGCCGATCAGCGCCAGCACGAACGCGGAGCCGAAGACGACCCGTCGCGCCGGCGACAGCTTCATCGAGAAGGCAACAAACAGCAGCCGCACTTCTTCGAGCGCGCGCTTGTACCACGGCAGGCGCTGCATCGCCTCGGCGTCGATGCCGCGGGTGAAGAAGCGATAGGCCTCGCGCGCGTCGCGGGTGAACAGCCGCTGCAGATCTTCCGCCGTCACGTCCTTCGTGTACGTGTCGAAGAAATCCGCAAGGCGCGACGACGGCCTGGGGGCTGTGTTCACTGGTGCTCGGCCTCTCTCCCTCGTCCCTGTGTGTCCTTTGTCGCCTTTGTGTCCTTTGTGCGCGCGTTAGCGAATTCCCAGCTGCCGGCCCACGCGCGCGAACACGTCGAGCGCGAACTGAAGCTCGTCGCGCGTGTGTGTCGCCGTGACGATCGTCCGTACCCGCGCCGCGTCGCGCGCGACGGTTGGAAACGCGATCCCCTGCGCGAAGACGCCCTCCTCGAACAACCGATCCGACAGCTTCATCGCCAGCCCGCCGTCGCCGGCAATCACCGGCGTGATCGGGCTCTCGCTCAACCCGGTGTTGAAGCCGAGCTGCTGCAGCCCGGCCTTGAAGAATCGCGTGTTCTCCCAGAGCCGATCGATCAGCTCCGGCTCCTGCTCGAGGACATCGATCGCCGCGATGCAGGCCGCCACCACCGCCGGGGGATGCGAGGTGGAAAAAAGAAACGGGCGCGCCCGGTGATACAGGAATTCAATCAGCGCCCGGCTGCCGGCGACGTAGCCGCCGAGCGCGCCAATCGCCTTCGACAGCGTGCCGACCTGGATGTCGACGCGGCCGTGCATGCCGAAGTGGTCGACCGTGCCGCGGCCGTTCGTGCCGAAAACGCCGCTGGCGTGGGCATCGTCGACCATCATGATGCACCCGAACTCCTCGGCCAGCGCGCACAACTCCGGGAGCGCGCCGAGGTCGCCGTCCATGCTGAACACGCCGTCGGTGATGAGCAGCTTCCGCTGGCCGGCGGGCAGCTCCTGGAGCACCGTGCGGGCGGCGGCCACGTCCTTGTGGGGAAAGACCTTGATCGACGCGCGGCTCAGCCGCGAGCCGTCGATGATGCTCGCGTGGTTCAGCTGGTCCGACACCACCACGTCATCCTTGGTTAAGACGGCAGCCACGGTGCCGGCGTTCGCCGCGAACCCGCTCTGGAACACGACCACGGCCTCGGTCTGCTTGAACGCCGCCAGCCGGCGTTCGAGCTCCATGTGGATCTCCATCGTGCCGGCGATGGTCCGCACCGACCCCGAGCCGGCCCCGAACCGACGCACCGCGTCGAGCGCCGCCTCGCGCAGCTTTGGATGCGTTGTCAGGCCGAGATAGTTGTTCGACGAGAGGTTGACCACCGAACGATGGTCGAAGGTCGACGTGTGGCTCTGTTCGCCGTCGAGGATGCGAAGCTGGCGATAGAGGCCCTGCTCCTTGAGCGTATCGAGCTCGGTGCCGAGAAAAGCCAGCGGGTCGCGGCGCAGCATCCCGCCAGTGTAATCGCCTTTCAGGCGTCGGGCGGCCGGAGACTAATGCGTCAGGAAGAGCGTGGCCCAGGGAACGATCGCGACCATGAAGTAGATCGCAGCGAGCAGCGCGACGACGTTGTGGACGCGGCGCAGGTGGAGCAGCATGCCGAAGCCGATCGCCAGCATCTTCGCGCCGCCGAGGCCGGCCGCGACGCCGGCGGTGCTCATGGCCGAGCTGACGAGCGGGTTGGCTTCAATCGCCGGGCCCCAGATGCGGACGCCCATGTAGGTGAAGACGCCGTCGAGGCACTGCATCACCACGAAGGTCACGACCATCAGGTCGCCAAAGCGGCTTCTCGGCTCGTTCCAGCGCTTGTACAAAACCGCCAGTGGCCTGCGGCCGGATCGTGAAGTCATCGGTTCACGTTCACCAGGCACGGGCCCGCTCCCGGAGCGGGTCGCATCAAAACCAGTACCGGGCCGCGGACAGCGGCGCGGGTGCGGCCGGCCGATCGCGATCCCCGGTTTTTCTCGACATCGGCAGCGCCAGGACGCGGTCCGTGCCAAAAACGGCCACATCGGTGGCGCCGTGTGTGCGCAGCCAGTCGCTAAAAAGGCGACCTCGTTCTCCCTCGAAGGAGCCTTCATGAACCACCGCGTGGGTGGCTGAGGAGGCGACCACCGCCTCCCAGGCACGCTCAGGGCGGCTGCCCACATCCTTCAGGGCTTCGGTGAGGAACTCGTACGCCAGCGGCGCGCCGCCACTATAGCCGTTTACCAGCCGCTTCCAGTGCCCGGTTGAATAAAACATGTAACGGATGTCGAACGCCGGCTCGCCAAGCGGGAGCTCGATGATCACGGAATCGTCAGGCAGCCCGGCCATGAACCGATAAACGGGCGGTGCGGCCGCGCCGGTTTCAACGCGCGCCGGCAGCGGCGCGAGCCCGCTCTGCGCGTACTTTGTCGAGTTCTCGTTGATCGGAATGGGAACTGCGACCGCCTCGGCGACGATGAAGAGGCAGGCCAGCGCGACCAGGACGCGTCGGCCATACCGTTCGAGCCTCGCGGCGCCGAACGCCGCCAGCATCGACAGCCCGAGCGTGACGATCATCGCGAAGCGTGCCGGCACGCGGACGCCGTCGTAACCGGGCACGTACTGATAGAAGAAGGCGTAGAGGCTCGTCTCCGCGATCGTCCGCCCCTTCGCGTGAATCTCCGGGCCGAGCGCCATGATCGCGGCGAAAATCGTCATCGCCGTGAAGATGCCCCGAGGCGACGCCAACCACGCCCGCGTTGCCGCTCGCGCGCGCGGCGACGCGGCGAGCCACGCGGCTGTGGCCACGGCGGCGACGATCACCGTGCGCCACAACTCGGTGACGCGCAGGCCGGGAAGCCGAATCGACCAGCCGAGCAGCAGGCCGACGACGGCCAGCCAGCACAGCGTGATGAACAGCATCGACGCGGAACGCAGCGCGCGTCTTCCGAGTTCTCTCGATGCTGTTCGGGCGGGCGCGTCCCCGAGCGCCACGCCAATCGCGGCCAGGACAACGATCGTCAATCCCGGGAACAGCACGCCTTCCGCTTCCTGCCACGACGTCGCGACAGGACCCCACAGCCACAGGTTCGGGTCCGCCGTGAGGAACGCGTAGACATCCGCGGAGAATTTCTTCGTCTCGGCGAGCGAACGCGGGTTGAAGCCGAGACGCCGCAGCTCCAGGTAGGGCACGAGAAACGGCACCGTTGCCGCGGCCACCGCAGCGCAGGCGATCGCCACCCTCGCGACGACGAGCCGGTTCGTCCATAGCTTTCGCGCGGTCAGCTCCCAGACGATGTAGAGCACGACGACGGGGCTGAAGAAGAGCAGGTAATAGCCGCACGACAGGTTTTGAAGAAGCCATGCGGCAGCCGCGCCGGCCAGAGGCCACGTCCGACCGGAGACGAAGTATCTGCGCAGGCCGTAGAGCACGAGCGGCATCCACGCCGACGACAGCACCTGCAGGTGCGGCATCGACGCGATGCGAAACGGCGAGAACGCGAAGGCGAGGCCGGCGACGAATCCGGCTGCGCGGCTGCCGGTCAGCTCGCGCCCGAGAAGAAACGCGCCGAGGCCGGAGGCGACGAACGTCGACACGAAGACGACGTTGTAGCCGACGATCGGGTTGTGCGTGGCGGCGAAGAACGGCCACGCCTGCAGGCCTTGCGGCAGGAAATGTTCGGAGTAGGCAAGCGCCAGCGGATGCGGCGCGAAGATGTTGGCGTGCCACCAGCCGGGGCCGAGATGCGTGGCCGCCCACGCCATCGCCCACGCGGAGAACAGCGGATCGCCGAAGTCGCCTGGGATGTCGCGCGCGAGACCGGCGGCGAGCGGCCACGTCAGAACGAGCGTCAGCCCGAGATAGACGAGCGTGACGAGGAACGCGTCACGACGGGCGAGGGTCATCGGATGCAGTGTCCGCCCTTAGGCGGACCTGTCACGGTTGGACACTACGATGAAAGATACTGCGCCGTGAACTTCTCCATCAGGTCGTAGATCTCGGTCAGCTCCGCGAGCGGCGCGAGGAAGACGATGCGCAGGAAGCCCTCGGCGGCGGGCAGGCCGAAGCCGGAGCCGTACACGCACAACACGCCGGTCGCGTGCAGCAGCGCCTTGACGAAGTCCTCGTCGGTCCGTCCGGGCGGCAGCGCCACGCGCGGCATCGCGTAGAACGCCGCCGTCGGCTCGACGCAGCTGACGCCCGGCATCCGCCGCAGCCGCGACATCGTCAGGTCCGAGCGGGCCTTCAATGCCTCGCGGAACGACAACTGATGCGATCGATCGCCGGTCAGCGCCGGCGCAATCGCGTATTGCATCGGAACCGTGCTGCACAGCCGCCCGTCCGCCAGCTTTTTCACCGCCACCGCCACATCGTCGAGCCGCGGCGAGCGGCCGATGGCCATCCAGCCGGTTCGCCAGCCTGGAGCCAGGTAGGCCTTCGACAGGCTGGAAAACGAGATGATCGCCGCGTCCGGATCGAGCAGCCCGTAAGGCGCGACCGACCCGTGGAATCCAAGATCGCCGTAAACCTCGTCGGCCAGGATCAGCAGACCGTGCCGGTCGGCAAAGTCGAGGAGCGCGCGACGCACCGGTTCCGGATACACGGCGCCGGTCGGATTATTCGGATCGATGACGACCAGCGCGCGCGTCGCCGGCGACACCAGGCTCGCGAGGTGATCCAGATCCGGCATCCAGCTGTTCGAAGGGTCGAGGCGGTAGTACTTCGCGCGCGCGTCCAGCTTTGCCAGGACCGCCGTATAGAGCGGGTAGGTCGGCATCGGGACGAGCACCTCGCCGCCGGCATCCACGACGGCGCTCAGGGTCAGCTCGATGCCTTCGGATGTGCCGGCGGTAATGAAGACTCGGTCGGCCGCCACCGGAAATCCGTTTTTCGTATATTCGTCGGCCACCGCTTCGCGGGCGGCGGGAATTCCGGCCGACGGGCCGTAGTTATTGTGGTCGTCGCGCAGGGCTCGTTCTACCGCGGCTATCAGATGGGGCGGCGTCTTGAACCCGAAGGCGACCGGATCGCCGATGTTCAGATAGCGGACCCGTGTGCCCGCCGCTTCCACTTTCTGGGCTTCCGCGACGATTTGGCGGATAGCGTAGGTAAAGCGGTGGACACGCGCGGCGGTTGGAATATTGGGCTGAACTCTCGCGATCGTCACGCCGCGATTTTACTAGAGTGGCGGCCCGGTAGAAATTACACGGCCTTGAATCCGGTTCAGCTCGAAAAGCGAGTAAATGTTACGCAAATCGGCCCGGCCATAGCCTGAGCCGTTTCGACGTCGGCTCTGCCAAATCACGCTGATTCAAACATTTAGGAGACTGGCAACGGTCTCGCACTGTGGACCGGCGTGGCAAAGGGACCCCTGATCGTCAGCGCGGCGGTTATCAGTCTCGTCAGTTTCCAAGGCGTGAGAGCCCAGCAACCGGCCGGGCCCGATCCTCAGGCGCCGGTCGTCTCCTTCAAATCAAGCGTCGACATGGTTCGCGTCGCGGCGGTCGTGCGCGACCAGAAGGGACGCTTCGTCCGCGATCTCAAGGTCAACGATTTCGAAGTCCTCGACGGCGGCTTTTCGCGCCGCATCGCCGACTTCCGCGCCGACATGTCGGGCCTGAGCGTCGCGGTTCTGTTCGACGTCAGCGGCAGCATGGAAGGCCAGCTGCCGACGGCGCGCGAGGCGGCGGCTCACGTCCTGAGCTGGATGCAGACCGGCAGCGACGAAGCGGCCATCTTCACGTTCGACACGCATCTGGACGAGCGTGTGCCGTTCACCACCGGGCTGCGGACGCTGCCTGAATCGCTGGCCGAGGTCGTGCCGTTCGGCGCCACCTCGCTGCACGACGCGATTGCGGCGACCGCGCACCGCGTGGGCGAGCGCGAGGGACGTCGCCGCGCGGTGGTGGTGCTGACCGACGGGGCGGACAACTGGAGCAAGTTGAAGCCGTCGCAGGTGTCGGCACTTGCGAGCTCGATCGACGTCCCCGTCTACATCTTCGGCATCGTCCCGTCGATCGACAACCCATCGGAAGACGCCTCGACCAAATCGGTGTCGGGGTCGGCGTTTGCCGGT
>Ga0207708_10001754_pt1 | contig 16016 bp, 14 predicted proteins | sample KBSK5101metaG_FD_184340 | JGI IMG/M metagenome (GOLD analysis project Ga0207708, IMG submission 184340) | Corn, switchgrass and miscanthus rhizosphere microbial communities from Kellogg Biological Station, Michigan, USA - KBS K5-10-1 metaG... | ecosystem: Host-associated > Plants > Roots >...
CCATCTTCCAGGCGGTATCGGGCGTACACCGCCGCTGCCGCGGCGCTTACGCTGTGGTGGCGATGATCGCCGGTTACGGGTTGCTGGCGTTTCGCGATCCTTACGGCATCCGGCCCTTGGTCGTGGGCATGGCCAAGACGGAAAAAGGCGCGGAGTATCTGGTGGCGTCGGAGAGCGTGGCGCTCGATACCCTGGGTTTCGAACGGGTGCGGGACGTGGCACCAGGCGAGGCCATATTCATCGACTACGACGGCAATTTCTACAGCCGGCAGTGTGCTGCGAACCCGCAGCAAAATCCCTGCATTTTCGAATTTGTATACCTCGCCCGGCCCGACTCCGTCATCGACGGAATTTCCGTTTACGAGACGCGCATGCGCATGGGCGCGAGCCTGGCCGAGAAAATCAAGCGCGAATATCGCGACCTGAACATCGACGTGGTGATCCCGATCCCGGACTCGAGCCGGCCTTCGGCGATGGAACTGGCGGAGAATCTGGGTCTTCCCTACCGGGAAGGGTTCATCAAGAACCGCTATATCGGCCGCACTTTCATCATGCCGGGCCAGGAAGTGCGCAAGAAATCCGTGCGCCAGAAACTGAACGCCATCGGCATGGAATTCAAGGGCAGGAACGTGATGCTGGTGGACGACTCCATCGTGCGTGGCACCACCAGCCGGGAGATCGTTCAAATGGCACGCGACGCCGGCGCGCGCAAGGTCTATTTCGCGTCAGCGGCTCCGCCGGTGCGCTATCCCAATGTCTATGGCATCGACATGCCGACTTCACGCGAACTCATCGCCACCGGTCGGACTGACGACGAGATCGCCCGCGAAATCGGCGCCGACCGCCTCATCTACCAGGACCTGGACGCGTTGATCGACGATGTGCGCTCGGTCAATCCGAAGATCGAGCATTTCGAGACCTCGTGCTTCGACGGCGTCTACGTGACCGGCGACATCACGCCGGAGTATCTAGCCGACGTCGAGGCACAGCGCAACGACGACGAACTGTCGCGCCGCGAATCCAACATTACCCAACTGGACCTGAACCTGGCGACAGCCGAATAGATCTTTCATCATTCCCGCCCCGGCCGCCGGCGATTGACAGCCTCCGGCGCCCGGAGTAGCGTGTGATCTCGCGCCGATTTGACGAACAGCTTGCGGGCGCGTAACAAATACTGCTAAAGCGTGTGTCGCATCCGGACCCGCTTAGCGAAAGCTCAAGCGGGTTTTGTTTTTCCGGCTGCCGGCGGCGGCCCAACGGAACGGGACAGTGCAAATGAGGTGGAACGAACTGGAACTGGAGACGCTGGCGGTGCGGGCGGGCATACACCGCAGCCAGTTCAACGAGCATTCGGAGGCGTTGTACCTGACGTCGAGCTTCGTTTTCAGGGACGCAGCCGAGGCGGCGGCGCGCTTTTCCGGCGAGGTTCCGGGAATGGTGTACTCGCGCTATACCAACCCCACGGTGAGCGCATTGCAGGAGCGTCTCGCCGCGATGGAAGGCGCGGAGTGCTGCATCGCCACCGCATCGGGCATGTCGGCGATCCTGGGCTGCGTCATGGCGCTGATGAAGGCCGGCAGCCACATCGTCTCGTCGCGCAGCATTTTCGGAGCGACCGTGCAGTTGTTCGGCAATATGATGCAGCGCTTCGGTGTCGATACCACGTTCGTGCCGGCGACCGACGTCGCCGCATGGGAACGGGCGATCCGGCCCAACACGCGGCTGCTGTTCCTGGAAACGCCCTCCAATCCGCTGACCGAAATTTCCGACGTGGCGGCATTGGCCGAGGTGGCGCACCGGCATGGCGCACTGCTGGTGGTGGACAACTGCTTCTGCACCCCGGCGCTGCAGCGGCCGCTGGAACTCGGTGCCGACATCGTGATGCATTCCGCGACCAAGTTTCTGGACGGACAGGGGCGCGTGCTTGGCGGCGCCGTGCTGGGACGCCGCGAGTTGATTCTCGACGGCATGATCGCGTTCCTGCGCAGTTGCGGCCCGACGCTGTCGCCGTTCAATGCCTGGGTGATCCTGAAGGGCCTGGAGACTCTGGGGCTGCGCATGCAGGCGCACTCCAAGGCGGCGCTGGAACTGGCGCAGTGGCTGGAGCAGCACCCAAAGGTCGATCGCGTCTACTATCCGGGGCTGGCTTCGCATCCGCAGCATGCCCTGGCGGCGCGCCAGCAGAGAAGCGGTGGTGGCATCGTATCTTTCGATGTCAGGGGCGGGCGCGAAGCCGCCTGGAAGGTGGTGGATTCGACCCAGTTGATTTCCATTACCGCAAACCTCGGCGATACCAAGACCACGATCACCCATCCCGCCAGTACCACGCACGGACGCATTGCGCCGGAGGCGCGCAAGGCGGCGGGTATCGGCGAGGGCTTGCTGCGCGTTGCGGTGGGCCTGGAAGCCGTCTCCGATATCAAGGCCGACCTGGCGCGCGGCCTGTCGAAGGCGTAAGCGCCTTAGACCGGTAGTGCGCGGCAGCCTGCCGCGTCGCAAATCAGATACGAGCCCTGGTCGTACCAGTCTGCGAGCACCCAGCGCTCACACAGGCGGCCGTCGACGATATGCTCGTGCCGCGCCGGCCGGTGGGTATGGCCGTGGATCAGTTGCGGGTAGGCGTGCCGCCTCAGTACTTCTTCAACCGTTGCGGGCGTCACGTCCATGATCGCCATGTCTTTTCGCTGCTTGGCTTGCTCACTCTGGCCGCGAACGTCCTGCGCCACGCCCGCGCGCTCTGCCAGAGGCTTGGCGAGAAAGGCGCGTTGCCAGGCGGGATTGCGCACCATGGCGCGGAATTTCTGGTATTCGACGTCGTCGCTGCACAAAGTGTCCCCGTGCATCAACAGCGTGGGGCGGCCGTAAAGATTCACCACCGTAGGGTCTTCAAGGATCTTCATCCCGCTTTCGCGCGCGAAACGGCTGCCGATCAGAAAGTCCCGGTTGCCGTGCATGAAGTACACGCGCACGCCAGCATCGGAAAGCTTGCGAAATGCTTCGGTGATTCCGCGCGCAAATGGATGCTCCAGCGCGTCGTCGCCGATCCAGTATTCGAACAGGTCGCCGAGCACGTACAAGGCCTCGGCGGCCGGCGCGGTCCGTTGCAGGAAATATAGCAGGGCATCATTTGCCACCGGCGTGTCCGGCGCCAGATGCAGATCCGAAATGAAGAGCGTATGCGGCATCTGGAGAAACGTGGAAAGCACAACGGGCTGGAATTCGCCCGTCGACCCTCGCACCTCGTCCCTGTACTTAGATCACTTCCGCTTTCTTTATGATCACGTCTTCCTTGGGCACGTCCTGGTGCATTCCCTGGCTTCCTGTGGCCACGGACTTTATCTTGTCGACGACTTCGCGGCCCTCGACCACGCGACCAAACACGCAGTAACCGTAGGCATCGGTCGTGGCGGCACGGAAGTTGAGGAAATCGTTCTTGGCGACATTGATAAAAAATTGCCCGGTTGCGGAGTGCGGATTCGGAGTACGTGCCATGGCGACCGTATAGACCTCGTTCTTGAGCCCGTTTTCGGCCTCGTTCCTGATCGGCGCCCGCGTGGTCTTCTGCTTCATGCCGGGTTCAAAACCGCCGCCCTGAACCATGAAGCCGTTGATCACTCGATGGAACACGGTGTTGTCGTAAAAGCGGTCGTTTACGTACTGCAGAAAGTTTTCCACGCTGGTGGGGGCCTTGGCGGCATCGAGCTCGAGGACGATGTCGCCGAGCGAAGTTTGCAGTTTTACGCGGCTCATTTCGCCTCCACGATTCGCGCGCCCTGAATGACCACTTCCTGTTTCGGCACGTCCTGCGGAAACGGGCCGCCCGGTCCGGTTGGAAGCTGCGCGATCCTGTCGACCACGTCCATGCCTTTCACCACTTTTCCAAAAACCGTGTAGCCGTATCCGCGCGCAGTCGGCGCCGTATGGTTCAGAAACGCGTTGTCGGCGACGTTGATGAAGAACTGGGCGGTCGCCGAATGCGGGTTCGGCGTTCGCGCCATCGCGATGGTTCCGGTCTCGTTTTTCAGCCCGTTGGCCGCTTCGTTCTGGATCGGGTCGCGCGTAGGTTTCTGGGTAAAGTCCTGCGAGTACCCGCCACCCTGGATCATGAATCCCGGGATGACTCTATGAAACAGAGTGCCTTTGTAGTAATCGCCTTGCACGTATTCGAGAAAGTTCTTCACCGTTTGCGGTGCCTTGTCGGCGTAAAGCTCTACGGTAATGCTGCCGAGATTGGTTTTTATTTCGACCTGCGGGTTGGCGGCGAAGGCCACCGTGCCGCCCAACAACAGAGCGCAGAGCGCCCCCAGCAATTTCCTCATCATGATGTCCTTCGATTTGGTTTTCGACTCAGCACGCAGCACTCAGAACTCAGCACGGACTTTTACGCCGCCCCTTCGTAGACGATCCGCCACTGGCCGCTCTCCCTGAGCCAGTACTGGCGTTTCATCATGCGGTTGGAAAGGTTGTTGCTGGCGTAATCCTGTTCGAAAGTGGTGACCGCAATTTCTTCCTTGCCCGGATAGAGCAACAGCGACACATCGGACAGCTGCACCTTGATCCACGCCTTGGCCGAATTGACTTGCCGTTTCTGCGCCGACCACTGCGCCAGCGTCATGCCGTTGGAGGAGAAATTTGTCGCGTAGTTGCGCAGATAGGCTTCGGTATCGCGGCTCTCCCAGTCGTGCCGCCAGCGTTCGATCGAGGTCAGCAATTCGGTTCGCAATGCCTCGATTTCCCCGGGCTTGGCCCAATCGAGCACATCGGCAATCACGACCGGCGTGGAGCCGATTTGCAGTTTTTGGGCGAGCGCGTCGAGATCGGCGTTCGCCAGCACGATGCACCCGTCGCTGGCCCGCGGCGGGCGGCTGTACGTATCGTGCGGGGTCCCGTGCAGCCAGATGCCGTAGCCGTCACGACCCCGCGCGCGGTCCCACTCGTTCGGGTAGTTGAGCGGAAATGCGCCGCTGCCGTAGAAGTCGGTAAGTTTATCCCGAGGCAACTGGCCGACGACGTGGTAGACGCCGATCGGCGTGCGCTTGTCGCCCTGGCGCAACTTTTCCAGCCCGTTCTTGCCCACAGTTACGTAGTAGTCGGCAACGTAACGAGGCGCTCCACCAGTGTTTTCGAACACGAACAGCGTCGATCTGGCGGAATCGAGCACCAGGGCGTACTTTTGCTTCTGCGGCAGTTGCAGCAGATATCTGGGCGCGAGTTCACTCGGAGCCTGGATTTGGTAGCGCGCCAGCCGTGCGCGCGCCTCCTGGCGCAAACCGTCGACTTGGTCGGACGAGGCGCCGGACGCATTGCCAATGCTGTTGATGGGGCGGGAACGCGCCAGCAGCAGGTCTCCTCTGACCAGCTGCGCCAGGCGGAAATTGGGGTTCGAGGCCAGCAGATTGTCTATGTGTGCGAGCGCAGACGAGAATCTGCTTTCGCCTATGTCCAGCAGCGCCCGCACCAGCATGGCCTCCGGGGCAGCGAGCTGGCGTGCTACCGCAGGCGGGCCCAACGCCGTTGCCCAGGCATACGATGCCGCGGCCGCGACGATTGCCACCAGCGCCTGTGCCAGGGTCTGCCTGGAGCCTGCCTGTTGTCGGCGCGATTGAGGCATCAGTTCATTCTTTCCTGCACGATCAACCAGCGATCGTTATTCCGGGTGAGCGTCAGCGTCTTGTTGCTGGAAGTGCTCAAAGTGTCGGATTTGTAAGTCTGGCGAAAGGTCACGATAGCCCGGCCACTCGGGTCGAAACTGACTTTCGGCGAACCCACCGTGACTTCGATCGACTTCGGCTTGGTGATGCGATCGCGACGCGTGGCTTCCCAGGTTGCGCGGGGCTCGCCGCCCGGGACCTGGAAGCTCGGCGCGTAATGGGCGAGGTACGCATCCGCGTCTTTGGACGACCAGACTTTGGCCCAATCCTTGACCGCGGCGAGCACCGCTTCGGTCTCGGCCTTGCCCGGCACAGGTAACTTTGACGCTGGTGGTTTTCTATCTTTGGCATCGGCTATGGCCGCGCCTGCCACCGTCGCATCGGTCGCAGACGCGGAAGTTCCCTTGCCCGGAACCACGCTGCTGGAGAAAAGATCTTTGATCATCGCCAGCTTGGTCTGCGCTGCCGCATTGCTGCGGTCCAGTTCCAGCGCCTTGTCATAGGCTTCGCTCGCCATCTTGGCGTACACATCACCGAGGTTCTCATGGGCGATGGCGTAACTGGGATGCGTACGGATTGCCATCTCCAGCGCCTTGCGCGCCTTGTCGTATTGCCCCTGTGAGGCATACAGGACGGCAAGATTGTTGTAGGGCTCGGGCAACTCCGGATAATCCTCGGTCAGGGCGGTGAACACCTTGATCGCGTCGTTCGGTTTGTTCTGCTCGGTGAGGATCAGCCCTTTCAGGAAGCGCGCGCGCGCGTCGCGCGGGTTGGCGGTGATCTCGGCCTCGATCTTTTCCAGCGCGGCGGCGTGGTTGCCCTGTTTGAACAAACGGCTGGCGTCGTCATAGTTAGCGGCGACTGCCAGTCGGCACTGCAGTGCAAGTGCAAGCAGTGCGGCGCCCAACGCTGCGGTTTTCAATCGGCTCATGTGCTAAGCTTTACCTCAATAAGAAACGGTAGGTTATTGTAAATAATAGTAGATTCTATCAGCAGGGCGCCCTGCTAGACAATCCAAAAGCGCCGGGGCCTGCCGGCCCCTTTGGCGGCGCCGTACACCCGACCCACAATGATTCCAGATGCTGAAGATTTATAACTCGCTCACCCGCGCCAAGGAGACTTTTACCCCGATTTTCGCCGGAAAGGTGGGAATGTACGTGTGCGGGATGACCGTGTACGACTACTGCCACATCGGGCATGCGCGGGTGATGGTGGTATTCGACGTGGTCAAGCGCTGGCTGGTCGCCGGCGGCTTCGATACGACGTACGTGCGCAACATCACCGACATCGACGACAAGATTATCAAGCGCGCCGCCGAGAACAACGAGCCGATCGAACAGTTGACCGCGCGTTTCATCGACGCGATGGACCAGGACGCTGCAGCGCTGGGCGTGCAGAAACCCGATGTCGAACCCCGCGCCACCGCCAACGTGCCGCAGATGGTTCTGTTGATCGCTGCGCTGATCCACAAGGGCCTGGCCTATCAGGCGCGCAACGGCGATGTGTATTTCTCGGTGCGCGGGTTCCCCGGCTACGGCAAGCTGTCCGGCAAGACGCTGGACGAATTGCGCGCTGGAGAACGCGTGGAAGTCGATGCCGACAAACGCGATCCTCTCGACTTCGTGCTGTGGAAATCGGCGAAGCCGGGCGAGCCGGCCTGGGATTCGCCGTGGGGCAAGGGGCGGCCCGGATGGCACATCGAGTGTTCCGCCATGTGCGAGCGCTACCTGGGCAGTCATTTCGACATCCACGGTGGCGGCGAGGATCTGCAGTTTCCGCACCACGAGAACGAGATCGCCCAGTCGGAGGGTGCTCACGGTCGCACGTTCGTGAACTATTGGATGCACAACGGCTTCGTGCGCGTGGACAACGAGAAAATGTCGAAGTCGCTCGGCAATTTCTTCACCGTGCGCGAAGTGCTGGCGAAGTATGACGCGGAAGTGTTGCGATTCTTCATATTGCGCGCGCACTATCGCAGCCCCCTGAATTACTCGGACCATCATCTGGACGACGCCAGGCAGGCGCTGACCCGGCTCTACACTGCGCTGAAGTCGGCGCCCGCTCCGGCTGCCGGGCAGGTGAACTGGAACGATGCCCGGGCGGTGCGCTTCCGGGAGGCGATGAACGACGACTTCAACACCCCGGAGGCTGTAGCCGTGCTGTTCGATCTTGCCAACGAGATCAATCGATCGCGGTCGTCGACTGGGGCCGCGCTATTGAAGTCGCTTGGCGCATTGCTCGGCCTGCTGCAGCGATCCCCGGAGGAATTTCTGCGCGGCGCGTTGCCTGCATCCTGGACTGTGGGGCGCATCGAAGAAATGATTGCCGCGCGCGCACACGCAAAGATGGCCAGGAACTACGCCGAATCGGATCGCATTCGCAACGAACTCGACGCCGCGGGGATCGTGCTCGAAGACGCCGCCGCCGGCACGACCTGGCGCCGCAAGTAGCGCGGCGTCTGCATCAGGAACAAAAAAGGCCGCTTTCGCGGCCTTTGTTTTGAGCCCCAGGCGCCTATTCGGCGGCGAAGAATTCCTTGACGCGATCCATCCAGCTTTTGGCGCGCGGATTGTGGCGGCCACTGTCGCGATCATTGATCTCTTCGAGTTCCTGCAGCAGTTCCTTCTGCCGCGCCGTAAGGTTCACCGGGGTTTCCACCACCACATGGCAAAGTAAATCACCGTACGAGTTGCTGCGCACGCCTTTGATGCCCTTTCCCCGCAACCGGAATACTTTCCCGGTCTGGGTCTCCGAGGGGATCTTGATCTTGGCATAACCGTCCAGCGTCGGAATCTCGATCTCCCCGCCCACCGCCGCCTTGGTGATGCTGATCGGCATTTCGCAATGCAGATCGTTGCTTTCGCGACTGAACACCTCGTGAGGGCGGATATGGATGACCACGTAAAGATCGCCTGCCGGACCGCCGTTCACGCCGGCTTCACCCTCTCCCGACAGGCGGATGCGGTCGCCTTCATCCACACCGGCCGGAATCTTGACCGACAGGGTCTTCTGGCGCTTCACCCGGCCCGCACCGTGGCAGGTGGCGCAAGGATTCTGGACGACTTTGCCGCTGCCATGACATTTTGGGCAGGTCTGCTGGATCGAAAAGAACCCCTGGGTCACCCGCACCTGCCCCTGCCCGCCGCAGGTGGTACAAGTCGTCGGCTGAGTGCCGGGTTTCGCGCCCGATCCGCTGCACGCCGCGCACTCCTCCATGGTCGGAATGCGCACCCTGGTTTCGGTACCGCGAGCGGCTTCCTCTAGCGATATTTCCAGGTTGTAGCGCAGGTCAGCGCCGCGGTAGACATTGGAGCGCTGGCGGCCAGCCCCGAAGATGTCGCCAAAAATATCTCCGAAAGCATCGGCGAAACTGCCGAAGCCCGCACCGGCTGCTCCCGCCCCCATTCCCTGCGGATCGATCCCGGCATGGCCGTATTGATCGTACGCCGCCCTTTTGCGGGCGTCGGACAGCACTTCGTAGGCTTCCTTTGCCTCCTTGAACAGGCCTTCCGATTTCGGATTGTCGGGATTGCGGTCCGGATGGTGCTTCATCGCCAGCTTCCGGTAGGACTTTTTGATTTCGTCCTCGGAAGCGTCCCGGTTAACCCCGAGCACCTCGTAATAGTCACGTTTCGGCATTCAATCCCTTCTTGGCAGGGTCGTCGTTTTGCTTGTTTTCCAGACGACGCAAGGGGTGAGCCGGATATCCGTCTCACCCCTTACGCCTTGCGCCTTACCTTATCACGCCGATTTCTTTTGGTCCTTCACTTCCTCGTATTCCGCATCCACCACGTTGCCATCGTCGGGCTTGGCACTGCCCGGTTCGTTCTGGGGCGGGGGCTGCTGGGCGCTCTCGCTTTGCGGCTGCTGCTGCGCGTACACCTTCTCCGCCAGCTTGTGCGACGCCTCCGCCAGGGCCTTGGATCTGGCCTCGATCGCGTCCTTGTCGCCGCTCTTGATCGCTTCTTCCGCCGCCTTGATCGCCGCCTCGATGCTGGATTTCTCGTCCGCCGAGACCTTGTCGCCGTGCTCGGCGAGGGATTTCTTCACCGCGTGGATGAGCGCGTCGCACTGATTGCGTGCTTCCACCAGCTCGCGGGCCTTGCGATCCTCGTCCGCATGCGTCTCGGCATCCTTCACCATGCGCTGGATCTCGTCCTCCTTGAGACCCGAATTCGCCTGGATCTTGATCTTGTTTTCCTTGCCGGTGGCCTTGTCCTTGGCCGACACGTGCAGGATGCCGTTGGCGTCGATGTCGAATGCGACTTCGATCTGCGGCATTCCGCGCGGCGCCGGCGGGATATCGGACAGGTTGAACTGGCCGAGGCTCTTGTTGCCGGAGGCCATTTCGCGCTCGCCCTGCAGGACGTGGATCGTTACCGCAGTCTGGTTGTCATCGGCAGTCGAGAACACCTGCTTCGCGTTGGTCGGAATAGTGGTGTTTTTCTGGATCAGCTTGGTCATCACTCCGCCCAGGGTTTCGATGCCCAGGCTGAGCGGCGTGACATCCAGCAGCAGAACGTCCTTGACATCGCCCTGCAACACGCCAGCCTGAATCGCCGCGCCGATTGCGACGGCTTCGTCGGGATTCACATCCTTGCGCGGTTCCTTGCCGAAAATTTCCTTTACCTTTTCCTGGACCTTCGGCATGCGCGTCTGCCCGCCGACCAGAATGACATCGGAAATATCGGAAATCTTCACACCGGCATCCTTGATGGCGATCCGGCACGGCTCCATCGTCTTCTGGATCAGGTCATCAACCAGGCTTTCGAACTTGGCGCGGGTGACCTTGATTGCGAGGTGCTTGGGTCCGGAAGCGTCGGCGGTGATGTACGGCAGGTTGATCTCGGTCTGCTGGCTGGATGACAGCTCGATCTTGGCTTTCTCGGCCGCTTCCTTGAGCCGTTGCAGCGCGAGCACATCCTTGCGCAGGTCGATTCCCTGTTCCTTCTTGAATTCATCGGCCAGATAGTCCATCAGCCGCTGGTCGAAGTCCTCGCCGCCGAGGAAGGTATCGCCATTGGTCGACATCACCTCGAACTGGTGTTCCTTGTCCACCACCGCAATTTCGATGATCGAGATGTCGAACGTGCCGCCACCGAGGTCATAAACCGCGATCTTGCGATCGCCTTCTTTCTTGTCCATGCCAAAGGCGAGCGCTGCTGCGGTCGGCTCATTGATGATGCGCTTAACCTCCAGACCAGCGATGCGGCCGGCATCCTTGGTGGCCTGACGCTGTGAATCGTTGAAGTAGGCAGGCACGGTGATCACCGCTTCGGTGACCGGTTCGCCAAGATAGTCTTCGGCGGTCTTCTTCATCTTTACCAGCACCTGCGCCGAAACTTCAGGCGGCGAAATCTTTTTCCCGCGCACCTCGATCCAGGCATCGCCGTTGTTGTTCTCGACGATCTTGTAGGGCATCAGATCGATGTCCTTCTGCACTTCCTTTTCGCTGAAGCGACGACCGATCAGGCGCTTGACCGCGAACAGCGTGTTCTTGGGGTTGGTGACTGCCTGGCGCTTGGCCGGCGCGCCGACCAGGATCTCGCCGTCTTCCATGTAGGCGACGATCGAGGGCGTGGTGCGCGCTCCCTCCGAATTCTCGATCACCTTCGGCTGGCCGTTTTCCATCACGGCCACGCAGGAATTCGTGGTGCCGAGGTCAATACCGATAATCTTTCCCATGGTCTTTCCTTTGTTCGAAAGTGAAAATACCTTTGATATCGAAGATTTGGTCCGGCGCTGCGAAAATCAAGCCGAGTCGCGCGATTTCGCGATGGTGACCAGTGCAGGACGGATTACCCGGTCGTTCAGGCTATAACCTTTCTGCAGCACGCTGACCACGGTATTCGGTTCTGCGTCGGCTTCCACCACGCCGATGCCCTGGTGTTTATGAGGGTCGAACTTGTCGCCTAACGGATTGATTTCCTTGACGTTAAACTTCTCGAATGCGGTGATGAGCTGTTTCAAGGTCAACTCCACTCCGCTTCGCAGCGCCGCTGTGTCTGCGGTAGCGGAAGCGAGTGCGGACTCCAGGCTATCCCGCACTGCGAGCAGTTCGGCGCTGAAGCCCTCGAGAGCGTACTTGTGGGCGTTGGCTATATCGGTCTGCGCGCGCTTGCGCACGTTGTCGGCCTCGGCCTTGGCGCGCAGCCACGCCTCACGGTGCTCCTTCGCCGCCAGCTCGGCTTTCTTCAGCTGATCTTCGATGTCCGGCACGGCCTCGGCCGGCTGGGCATCGTTGGCGACGTCCCCCGCGGTCGGCGGGGCTTCGCCATCGGCGTGCGGCATGCCCGCCGCATTTTCCTGATTGCGCATCAACTCCTCCTGAATCCAACACTTATGCGCATATTGGGTACGGTCAACAGCATTTCAACCCTGACCATCTTGGCGGCGAGATCCGGCCAGATCGCGGCGCGGGTCCGCGCTTGGCTCACGTTCCTGGTGGCTAACGCGGGAAAGCCCGGCGGCTATGCTACCGTCAGCTTTTGCCCGAGTCGTAAGCGAGGGCGCTCTGAATGGAGGGTCATGGATGGTCAAGCGCATGGCGGCTGCGTGGGGTGTCCTGTGGTTCATTGCGGCAGCACCGGTCCCGGCGGAACCGCTGACCCGGATACACACGAGTTATTACTATGTCGACGGCCCCTCGGCGAGCGTCCTGGCAGCGCAGATCGATCAGGCCGGTCCCGCCGGCGCGGATGGCAGGCGTTATCCCGGAAAGACCAAGTGGGACGTGCAATGGAAGTTCAAGCACGAGCAGCAGGGTGTCACCTGCATCATGAAGCAAGTGGCGGTCGCCATCGGTATTGCCCAGACCTTGCCGAGGTGGCGCGGGGAGGCCAAGGGCACGGCGGCATTGAAGATCCGCTGGCGGCAGTTCGTCGAGGCCCTCGCGCGCCATGAGGACGGCCACAAACAGCATGGGCTCGCTGCCGGCAGGGAAATCGAAACAGCACTGATCGCCGCGAAACCGGCCGGCAATTGCGAGGATCTCGCAGCTGCGGCAAATGGCGCGGCCGAGGCCATCGTGAAGAAATATCAAGACCTGGACGAGGATTACGACCGCAAGACCGCCCACGGGCGCAGTCAGGGCGCGACGCTGCTCTAGGTTTTCGCACCCATTGCTATCGCGCGAGCGCGGCTCTCCGCGGCCGCGCGCAGGGCTGGTGCCTGATCCCAGTCGGGGGATGCCCAGCCGTGCAGGTTTTCGGCGGCAATTCGGGACAGCGCGTGGATCCATTCGGGACGCTGGTTCAGGCAAGGGATGTAGTGGAACTCCTTGCCTCCAGCCTTCAGGAAGGCCGCCTTGTTCTCGATGCCGATTTCCTCCAGGGTTTCCAGGCAATCAGACACGAATCCCGGGCAGACCACGTCGGCGCGCGAAATCTGGCGCTTGCCCAGTGCCCGGATCGTGTCGATGGTGTAGGGCCTGAGCCATTCGGTGCGGCCGAAGCGCGACTGAAACGTCACCACGTATTGGTCCGGCTTGAGCCCGAGTTCCTGGGCCAGCAAGCGGCCGGTCACCTGGCACTCGCAGTGGTAGGGGTCGCCGCGTTCCAGTGTAAAGCGCGGGACTCCATGGAAACTCATCACCAGCTTTTCCGGCCGGCCATTCACCGACCAGTAATCGTTGACGTTCTTTGCCAGCGCTGCGATATAGCCGGGGTGATCGTGATAGTGCTTGACCAGCCGCAACGCGGGCGCATTGCGCATCCTGCCGACTGCAGCAAACACCGCGTCGAACGCGCTGGCCGTGGTGCTCGCCGCATACTGCGGGTACAGCGGCAGCACCAGTATGCGGTCGCACCCTTCGCTGCGCAGTTCACTCAGGACTGTGCCAATCGCCGGTTCGCCATAGCGCATCGCCCAGGCTACGCTGTGCGGCGACTTCACGCGCTCGCCCAGATAACCCCTCAACAGCACCGCCTGTTTTTCGGTGTGGATCCTCAGCGGTGAGCCGTCGCGGGTCCAGATCTTTGCGTACTTCGCCGCGGACTTCTTCGGCCGGGCAGTCAGGATCACGCCATTGAGGAGCGGCCACCAGATCAGCCGCGGTATCTCGACCACCCGCGGATCGGAGAGAAACTGCTTCAGGTACGGCTTCACCGCCCGCGCGGTCGGCGCGGCGGGCGTCCCGAGATTGATCAACAGGATTCCGGTTCGGGGAATCGCACCGTGCTGGACCTTCGGTTCGGGAAGAAAAGACATGGCGTAGGGCGGTGAGGCGTCAGGGCTTATGGCCGAGCCGCGGCCGGAGGCGAATTCGAACAGCGTGCACTACGCGCGGAGATAGGGCTTCCGGACGACTGTTGATGCAAATGCTCAATGCTGTGAGAGCGCGCTCGAGAGCAATTTTGCGGTGATATCCACGATCGGAATGACGCGCTCGTAAGCCATGCGAGTCGGGCCAACCACCCCGACTGTGCCCACCACCTGGCCGTCCACTTCATAGGGTGCCGTCACCACGCTGCATTCATCCAGCGGCATGAGACCGGATTCGCCGCCGATGAATATCTGCACCCCTTGCGCCCGGCTGCTTACGTCCAGCAGCTGCAGCAGGCTGGTCTTCTGCTCGAACATGTCGAACAGCCTTCTCAGGTTCGCCATGTTCGACGACAGATCCTGCACGTGCAGCAGATTGTGCTCGCCCGAAAGCACATAGTCCTCCGAGTTCTGGGTCATGACCTCCGTACCGGCCTCGAGCGCCTGGGTCATGAGCCTTGTCATGTCCTCGCGCAGTTTGCGAAGTTCATCCTTTATGCGCGTCTTGATCTCGTCAAACGTCAATCCGGCGAAGTTCTGGTTCAGGAAATTGGAACCTTCGGCAAGTTCCGCAGGCTCGTACGCCCGGTCGGTCAGAATGATGCGGTTCTGCACATCTCCGTCCGGGGCGACGATGATCAGCAGAATGCGCTTTTCCGCCAGGCGAAGAAATTCGATGTGGCGGAATGCCGCGCTCCGGCGCTTGGGGGTCATCACCACGCCTGCGAAGCGAGTCAGGTCGGAAAGCAGATGCGAGGCCTGCGACACCAGTTTCTGCGTATTGTCGGGCTGTAACTGGTCCTCGAGCTGGTTGATCTCGACCTGGTCGAGTGGCCTGACCTTGAGCAGCGTATCGACAAAGAAGCGGTAGCCCCGCGGAGTGGGCACGCGCCCGGCGGAAGTGTGGGGGCTGGAGATGAATCCCAGTTCTTCCAGGTCGGCCATGATGTTGCGAATGCTCGCCGGGCTCAGGTCAAGTCCCGAATACCGGGCAAGCGCCCGCGAACCGACCGGCTGTCCGTCGGAAATGTAGCGCTCGACCAGCATTTTCAGCAGGATCTGCGCGCGTTCGCTAGGCGTGGAATCATTCGTTGCCATTTGTCCATTCTACAAAGCTTTCGGGGTCGAAGCAGCTTTCGTTTGCCAGGCTGCGGCACCGCGGTACGGAGGGAAAATGTGCTTTAATTCCGGGCATGTCGAGCGCGTTCAAGACCATCGCCCTGATCGGCAAGTACAAGAGCCCGGAGATTGCCGAACCGCTCCTGCGGCTGGCGGATTTCCTGAAGGGACGGGGCGTGAGGATCTTGCTCGATCCGCTGACAGCCGCGCACATCGGCAAGAACAAACACGAAGTGCTGCCGCTTGACGATGTCGGCCGTACCGCCGAACTTGCCATCGTCATTGGCGGCGACGGCACCATGCTCAACATCGCTCGGACCTTCGCTCCGTACAACGTGGCGCTGGTCGGGATCAACCAGGGGCGGCTCGGCTTCCTGACCGACCTGTCGATGAACACCATGTTCGAGACCATCGGCTCCATCCTCGACGGCAACTTCATCACCGAATCGCGAATGCTGCTGCAGGCTGCCGTGGTAAGGGGCGAACGCCAGGTTCTCGACGTAGTGGCGTTCAACGACGTCTCAGTGAACAAGGGCGCGGAGGGCAGCCTGATCGAAATCGAAGTGCACATCGACGGACAGTTCATCTACAACCTGCGGTCGGACGGGCTGATCGTTGCCTCTCCCACCGGGTCGACCGCGTACGCGCTTTCTTCCGGCGGACCGATCCTGCATCCCAGCCTGAACGTCATCGGCCTGGTCCCGGTGTGCCCGCACACGCTCTCCAACCGCCCGATCGTGGTGAGCAGCGAGTCGGTGATCGAAATCCTGATTCACAAGGCCGCGGACGCGCGGGCGCATTTCGACAGCCATTCGCACCATGAACTCCAGGAGCGCGACAAGGTCACCGTGCGCCGCTGTCCGCACGCGATCCGCCTGCTCCACCCGCTGGGCCACAACTACTATCACATGCTCCGGGAAAAGCTCCACTGGAGCGAGACCCTTTAACGGACGATCAACTCGCCGCCGGTTTCTCTTCTCATGT
>Ga0207708_10001756_pt1 | contig 16009 bp, 16 predicted proteins | sample KBSK5101metaG_FD_184340 | JGI IMG/M metagenome (GOLD analysis project Ga0207708, IMG submission 184340) | Corn, switchgrass and miscanthus rhizosphere microbial communities from Kellogg Biological Station, Michigan, USA - KBS K5-10-1 metaG... | ecosystem: Host-associated > Plants > Roots >...
ATCTCGACGCCGGCTTCGTGTGGGTGCGCGGCCTGCCGCTGACCGTGCCCATGCACTCGCGCTTTGCGCAGGCCTCGCCCTACCGGCTGCGGCTGGGCGAGCGCTCGGCCAAGCTGTTCCGCGACGACGAGTACGTCGGCCCGGTGGCGATCCCGCCGCAGCCGAAGATCTACGAGATGTCCACGGCGGACGGCGTCCCGTACTGGAAGATCGCGTTGCTGCACCTGGACTCGATCGCCTCGACGGTGGTGCAGAAGTGCATCTACTGGGGGACGCACGAGCAGTGCCGCTTCTGCGGCATCGAGCTGACGCGGGGCGCGCAGACGATCCCGGTCAAGACGCCGGCGCAGCTCGCCGAGGTGTGCACGGCGGCGCGCGACCTCGACGGCGCGGTGGACGCGACGCTGACGACCGGCTCGATCAACCGCCGCGACCGCGGCGCGCTGTACATCTCCAAGTGCGCGGCGGCGATCAAGGAGGCGTGCGGGCTGCCCGTGCAGGTGCAGTTCGAGCCGCCCGACGACCTCTCGGTGCTGCAGCACGTGCGCGACGCCGGCGTGGATGCGGTCGGCATCCACCTCGAGACGTTCGACCCCGAGGTCCTGGCCGAGGTGGCGCCGGGCAAGGCCCAGTGCGGCGTCGAGGGCTATTTCCGCACCTGGGAGCGCGCCGTCGAGGTGTTCGGGCGCGGCGCCGTCTCCACCTACGTGATCCTCGGTATGGGCGAGCGCCCCGGCTACACCGAGGAGGGCTGCCGGCGGGCGATCGAGATGGGCGTCTACCCGTTCGTCGTGCCGCTGCGGCCGGTGCCGGGGACGCTGATGGCCGACGTCGCACCGCCCGACCCCGACTACGTCGCCGAGGTCTACCGCTCGGTGTCGGCGATGCTGTCCGAGCACGGCCTCGACCACGAAGAGGCCCGAGCGGGCTGCGCGCGCTGCCAGGCGTGCTCCGGCCTCTCCGCATGGGAGCGCGTGTTCCGGAAGGAGGCGCTGCGTGAGGGCAGCGTCCTGGCCGTCGAGCAGAGGGGCTAGCCGCCCGCCGCGCACCTGGCGGTGCCGGCCGGCCGCGTCCGCGGCCGAGCTCGCGGTCCACTTCGCCGTGCGCCATGCCGTGTTCGTCGAGGAGCAGGCGCTGTTCGCGGGCGGGGATCGCGATCCGTCCGATGACGACCGCGCGACCGTGCATGTCGTCGGCGTGGGGGAGGACGAGATCGGAGGCGTCGTCCGGCTCTACCCGCTGGCCGAGCCGAGGCTCTGGAAGGGCGACCGGCTCGCGGTGCTGCGGCCGTATCGGCATGGCCTGCTGGGGGCCGAGCTCGTGCGCTTCGCGGTCACCACCGCCGGGGCGCGCGGCGGCGAGCGGATGGTGGCGATGATCCAGGTCCCCAACGTGGGCTTCTTCACCGAGCTAGGGTGGAGCGTTGCCGGGGACGTCGAGCCCTACCACGGCGTCGATCACCGCCCGATGGACATCGACCTCCGCTCGTTCAACGGGCGAGGCCGGTGAGGGGCTCGCGGCCGAGGTCCCACACCGTGGCCTGCTCCGAGCCGAGCGAGAGCGCGAGCCGGCCGGTGGCGTCGAAGGCGCCGCAGACCGCCGCGGCGAGGCCGCGGGCGTGGAACGCCGCGCACGCCCGTTCGGCGCGGCCGGGGGGTGCGGCGAGCACGAAGCCGAAGCTCGGGAAGGTGACGAGCCAGCGCTCGAGCGGTGCGGTGTCGGGGCGGGGGAGCGCATCGAGGTCGAGCGTGGCGCCCACCTTGGCGAGCTCGCTGAGCTGGAGCAGCGAGCCCGCGACGCCGGGCATCGAGACGTCGCGCGCGGCGTGGGCGAGCCCGCCCTCGGCCACCTCGACGAGCGCCTCGCCGTCGGTGCGCAGCCGCTCGGGGTCGCGGGCCGCCAGCGAGCTCCAGAAGGGCCCGTCGGCGAGATACTCGCCCTCGAGCGAGAACGCGGCGACGAGCGCGTCGCCCGGCCGCGCGGCGGCCGCCCGCAGCGGCACGCGGGCCACGCCGGTGCAGAAGGCCGAAAGCGCCGGGGGGCCGCCGAGCGTGAGGTGCCCGCCGGCCACGCGCACGCCGAGCAGGTCGGCGGTGCGGGCGAGGCCTTCCAGTGTCGCCTTGGCGTGGTCGGGGTCGGGGCTGACGAGCGTGTCGACCAGCGCGAGCGGCCGCCCGCCCATGGCGCGGACGTCGGCGAGGCTCGTCACCACGGCCGCGGCGCCGGCGCCGTCCGGGTTGCTCGCCACGAAGGCCGGGAGGATCGCCTCGCCGCCGAGCACGAGCTGCTCGCCCGCGTGCTCGACGAGGGCGGCATCGTCGCCGTCGACGCCAGGCAGAGCGCCGGCGACGAGGGCCAGGTCGCGCTTGGCGCGGACGCCGGGGGCGTGGCGGACGATGGCGGCGAGCTCGGCGAGGTCGGGCACGGGACGGCGAGTGTGACGGACGGGCCGGAGGCGCGCCTGGCGGCGGTGAACGTCGGGCTGCCGCTGTTCGGCGCCGAGCTGCGCGAGCAGGGCGCGGCGGCGACGGACGTCGACTGGCGCCCGCCGGCCGGCGGCGACGCGCGGTCGATTGCGGCCCTGTCGGCGCTGTGGGGTCGCCACGGCGACGCGGTACAGGAGGCCAACGCTCGCGCGGTGGCGCGCATCGAGGGCGCGCGGCCGCTGGCGCGCACGGTGGCGCCGGCCGGCGAGGTGGTCCGCGGCCTCGGCGACCGGACGCTGCTCCACTCCGGGCCCCCGATCGCGTGGGACCGCGTGTGCGACCCGCAGCGGCGCGCCTTGCTGGCCGCGTGCGTGTTCGAGGGCTGGGCGCCGGACCGCGAGCGCGCCGCGCAACTGGTCGCGGCGGGCGAGATCGCGCTGGAGAGCGGCAACGCCCGCGACCACGTCGGCGCCATGACCGGCGTGTGCTCGCCCTCGATGCCGGTGTGGGTGGTGGAGGACGAGGCCTCGGGCGCGCGGGCCTGCTCGACCCTGAACGAGGGGCCTGGGAACACGCTGTGGATGGGGGTGGGCGACGACGAAGCGGTCGCGGGCCTGCGGTTCCTGCGCGACCGCGTCGGCCCCGATCTGGCCCGGGTGCTCGAGCGCGAGGGCCCGGTCGACGTCCTGGCGCTCGCCGCGCAGGGGCTGCACATGGGCGACGAGCTGCACATGCGCAGCCAGGCCACCGGCGCGCTGCTGCTGCGCTTCCTTGCGCCCGGCCTAGCAGCGCTGGGCAGTGAGGACGTCACGCGGTTCGTGGCCGGCAACCACCACTTCTTCCTGCCGCTCACGATGGCCGCGGCCAAGTCGGCGTCGTTGGCCGCCGAGGGCGTTCGCGGCGCGTCGGTGGTCACCCTGCTCTCCCGCAACGGGACCGACATGGGCGTGCGGGTGGCCGGCCTCCCCGGGCGCTGGTTCGAGGCGCCGGCGGCGCCGGTGCAGGACGCGGTGCTGCGCGGCGGCTACGCGGCGGAGGACGCCGCCCTCGACATCGGCGACTCCGCGGTGATCGAATGCGTCGGGTTGGGCGGGATGGCGCTCGCCGCGGCGCCGGTCGTCGCGTCGTTCTTCGGCGGGCGCGCGGCCGACGCCGTCGCCCGCACGCAGCTCATGGCCGAGATCTGCTGCGCGCGCTCGGAGCGCTTCACGATCCCGGCGCTCGACTCCCTGGGCGCGCCGGTGGGGATCGACGCGCGCCTGGTGGTCGAGCTCGGCGTCACGCCGCAGATCAGCACCGGCGTGCTGCACGCGTCGGCGGGCGCCGGCCAGATCGGGGCCGGCGTGGCCCACCAGCCGGTCGAGCCGTTCGCGGACGCGATCGTGGCGCTGGCCGACGAGCTCGATCGGGCGTGACCGGGCCCCGCGCCCTCCGGGCCGGGCCCGGCGCAGCCCGCGCGCTGGGGGCCGGCGGCGCCGGACGGGTCGAGGTCGCGCTCGACGCCGGCGGCTACCTCTCGCTCGGGGCGGACGGGTGGGTCCTGCTCGCGCCACCCCGAGCACCGCAAGGCCCGTTGTCGCTACACGTCGCAGGCCTCGGGCCGCTGGAGGTGGGCGCGCCCGCCGGCGTGGCCGAGGGTGTGCTGATCGTCGGCGAGCAGCGGGTGGGGCTTGCGGGGATGCGGGTGCGGCGGCGACGGGAGGCGCCGGCAGCGGGAACGTGGTGGCTGGAGCAAGCCGCTTTCCCGTCGCCCCTCCGCGTCGGCCTGGACGCGCTGGCCCGCGGCGACCGCGCGGCGGGGGTTGCGCTGCTCGCCGGCCGCGGTGAGGGCCTCACACCCGCCGGCGACGACGTCCTCGCCGGCTATGCGGGCTGGCTGGCCGCGGCGGGGACGCCGGTTGCGATCGCGGATGCGGCTGCCGACCGCACCACCGCGCTCAGCCTCGCCTACCTGCGCTGCGCCGAGCGGGGTGAGCTTCCCGCCGCCGCCGAGGCGCTCATCGCCGCTCGGGATGCGGCCGCCGCCGCCCGCAGCGCGCGGGCGCTCTCGCGCTGGGGCGCCACCTCGGGCCGTGCGCTCATGCTGGGGATGGATGCCGCGGCTCGTAGAGGCCGAGCTCGCCCAACCCCGGTGCCGCGATCCGCGCCAGCCGGCCCCAGCGCTCGTCGCTGACCGGCTGGACGACCTCGACGCCCTTGGCCTCGAGTTCGCGGAGCGTGGCCTCGATGTCGTCGCACATGAGGTAGAGCTCGTGGCCGGGCGGGCCGTCAGTGGGGTGGACGGCGAGCTCGGCCGGCGGCAGGGCGAAGATCGGCCAGCCGCCGCCGGCGTCGACGGACCGCAGGCCGAGCGTTTCGGTGAAGAAGGCGCGCGCGGTCTCGGCCTCGGGCGAGAACACGATCACATGGGCGCCGGTGAGCACGCGCAAAGCGTAGGGGGCGAACGCGTCCTGCTCGGAACCTACGCTGATCGAGATGGCCCGCGCCCGCTCCTCCTTCGTCTGCTCCGAGTGCGGGCACGCCGAGCCGAAGTGGCAGGGCCGATGCCCCGGCTGCGGGGCATGGAACACCATGGCCGAGGAGCGCGTCGCGCCCGCGACCCGCCCCGGGGCCCGCACAGCGCGGCCCGGCACCGTGCGCCCGCTGCGCGACGTCGACGCCGTCGCCGTGCGCCGCCTGGCCACCGGGATCGGCGAGCTCGACCGGGTGCTCGGCGGCGGCCTCGTGCCCGGCTCGCTCGTGCTCATCGGCGGCTCGCCCGGCATCGGCAAGTCCACGCTGACGACGATGGCGCTCGCCAACCTGGCCGCCGCCGGGAAGGACGTGCTCTACGTCTCGGCCGAGGAGTCGCCCGCCCAGGTGCGCCTGCGCGCCGAGCGGCTGATCCCGGCCGCGCTGGACGTGCCCGTGCTGGCCGAGACGTCGCTCGACGCCGTCCTGGCCACGCTGGAGGCCCGGCGGCCGCAGGCCTGCGTGGTCGACTCCGTGCAGACCCTGCACGCGGACACGCTCAGCGGCGCCCCCGGCTCGGTGGGCCAGGTGCGCGAGGTGGCGGGGGCGATCATGCGCGTGGCCAAGGCGGCGGGCACGGCGGTGCTGCTGGTCGGCCACGTCACCAAGGAGGGCGCGCTGGCCGGTCCGCGCGTGCTCGAGCACCTGGTCGACTGCGTCCTGCAGTTCGAGGGCGAGCGCGAGCGCACCTACCGCACCCTGCGGGCGCTGAAGAACCGCTTCGGCTCGGTGGACGAGACCGGCGTGTTCGAGATGCGCGACGCCGGCCTCGTCGAGGTGCTCGACGCGTCGGCGCGGTTCGTGGCCGAGGCCACGCGCGCGCCCGGCTCGGTGGTGCTGGCGGCGATGGAGGGCACGCGGCCGCTGCTGGTCGAGGTGCAGGCGCTCGTGAGCGAATCGGAGCTCGTGCCGCCGCGCCGCGTCGTCAGCGGCATCGACCGCAACCGGCTCGCTCTCGTGCTGGCCGTGCTCGCCCGCCATGGCGGCCTCGGCCTGGGGAACAGCGACGTGTTCGTCAACGTCGTCGGCGGGGTGCGGGTCGACGAGCCCGGCGCGGACCTCGCCGTCGCCCTGGCGGTGGCCGGCGCCGCCCGCGGAGCGACCCTGGCCGGGGCGGACGGCGCGCCGCTCGCCTGCTTCGGCGAGATCGGGCTGACCGGCGAGCTGCGCACGGTCGCCCACGCCGACCGCCGCGCTGCCGAGGCGCGCAAGTTCGGCCTGCGGCCGGTCATCGGCCCGCCCGGAAGCGGCGCCACCGAGGCGGCGACGCTGCGCGAAGCGCTGCGGCTGGCGCTGCCGCGACCCGAGCGCGCCGCCGCCTAGGCCCCCGACTCGGCCAGCCGCTTGGCCAGCTTGTGCCGCTGCACCTTGCCCGACCCGGCGCCGGCGCGATGGGCTAGCAGCCCTCGATCGCGGGCTCGCCCTTGCGGGCGCGCTCGTCGGCCTCGCGCTCGGGGACCTGCGCCGGCGCGGGCCGCAGGACCGTGATCGCGACGACCAGGGCGGCGAGCACCAGCCCGGCGGCGATCACGAAGGCCAGGTGGTAGCCGCCGATCAGCGCGTGGACGGTGGACTCGCCGGAACCGCGCAGGCTCGCCGTCCGCGTGGCGGCCAGCGTGGCCAGCACGGCCAGGCCGAGGGCCCCGCCGACCTGCATGGTCGTGTTCACGAGACCCGAGGCCAGCCCGGCGTCGCTCGGCGTGGCGCCCGACATGGCGATGTTCATCAGGGCGGGGAACGCCGTGCCCGCGCCCGCGCCGATCAGCACGATCGACGGCAGGACGTCGACCACGTAGGAGCCGTGCTCCGGGACCTGGGTGAACAGGGCCAGGCCGGCGGCGACGAGCCCGAGGCCCGGCACGAGCGTCCGGCGGGCGCCGAAGCGGGTGACCAGACGCTCGGAGTAGCGCACCGACAGCGTCCCCATCACCAGCGTCGTGGGCAGGAAGGCCAGGCCGATCTCGAGCGGGTCGTAGCCCAGCACGCGCTGCAGGTACAGCGAGCCCATGAAGAACATCCCGAACATCCCGGCCACGGACAGGGCCTGGACCAGGTTGGCACCCGAGACGTTGCGCGAGCGGAACAGCCGCAGCGGCATCAGCGGGTTGCGGGCCGTGGCCTCGCGAACCACGAAGCCGACCAGCAGCGCCACGGACACGGCGCCCAGGGCCAGCGTCTGCCCCGCGCCCCAGCCCAGCTCGGCGGCGGGCTTGACGATCGTGTAGACGCCGAGCATGAGCGCGCCGGTGATCAGCAGCGCGCCGAGGACGTCGGCGCCCTGGCCGAAGCCGATCCCGCGGTCGCGGTTCAGCAGGCGCGTGGCCAGCACGGCCGTGATCAGGCCGATGGGCAGGTTGACGAAGAAGATCCAGTGCCAGTTGATCGACTCGGCGATGACGCCGCCGGCCAGCAGGCCGATCGAGCCGCCCGCCGAGGCGACGAACGCGTAGACGCCGATGGCCTTGGCCTGATCCCGGGGCTCCGGGAACATCGTGACGATCATGCCGAGGATGACGGCGGAGGTCATCGCGCCGCCGACGCCCTGCACGAAGCGCGCGGCGATGAGCATCTCCTGGCTGTCGGCGAGGCCGCAGACGAGCGAGGCGAGCGTGAACACGCCCAGTCCGGCCAGGAACACCCCGCGCCGGGAGATCAGGTCCCCGAGCCGCCCGGCCAGCAGGAGCAGGCCGCCGAACGCGATCAGGTACGCGTTGACCACCCAGGCCAGGCTGGACGAGGAGAAGCCCAGGTCGCGCTGGATCGAGGGCAGCGCCACGTTCACGACCGTGGCGTCGAGCACGATCATCAGCATCCCGACACACAGGACATACAGAGCCAGCCAGCGTGACCGGCTGTCGCTTGCCTTCGTCATGGTCGCCTCCGTCATCGTCATGGGAATCTGGTGTGGAGACCGCCGGCGGCGGGGAAACTCATCGGTCCCTATCGGGGCCTCCACCCTGTAGACGAAGTCGGCGGGCGGATTTCGACATCCGGTCCGCGCATGTATTACACCCACGTTTCGTACCTTTCCCCCCGCTAAAATGGCCTTGATGGCCTCGCGATCCGGGGAAGAGCTCGCTGAGCTCGAAGCACGCCAAGAGCCCCGGCTCGTAAAGGCGTTGGAGATGGTTGCTCCCGGCACGGCGCTCCGTGAAGGGATCGACAACATCGTCCACGCCAAGACCGGCGGCCTCATCGTCGTGGGCGACCCGGAGGAGCTCTCGCTCCTGTTCTCGGGCGGCATCAAGCTCGAAATCGACTACACGCCGGCGCTGCTCTACCAGGTGGCCAAGATGGACGGCGCGATCAGCCTGACCGCCAACGCCACCAAGATCACCTGGGCCAACGTCCAGCTGATGCCGGACCCGACGATCCTGTCGATGGAGACCGGCACCCGGCACCGCACTGCGGAGCGCGTCTCCAAGCAGACCAGCGCCCTGGTCGTGGCCATCTCCCAGCGCCGCGAGGTCGTCTCGCTGTACGTCGACGGCGGCAAGTACATCCTCGAGGACATCCCCGTCGTGCTGGCCAAGGCCAACCAGGCCCTGGCCACGCTGGACAAGTACCGGTCCCGCCTGGACCAGGTCTCGACCCGGCTGACCGCGCTCGAGTTCGAGGGCGGCGCCACGCTCCACGACGTCCTCACCGTCATCCAGCGCGCCGAGCTCGTGACCCGCATGGCGGTCGAGATCGAGCGCTACATCGTCGAGCTCGGCACCGAGGGCCGCCTCATCGAGATGCAGCTCGACGAGACCATGGTCGGCGTCGCCGGCGACCGCGCCGCGCTCGCCCACGACTACATCGTCGACCCCTCCGACGACCAGTTCGCCCTGGTGCTCGACCAGCTCGCGCGCCTGCCGCACCAGGACCTCCTCGACTTCGGCCGCCTGGCGGAGCTGCTCGGCTACGACCGCAAGGCCAACACGCTCGACTTCCCCGTCTCGCCCCGCGGGTACCGCATCCTGGGGCGCATCCCCCGTCTGCCCAAGCTCGTGGTTCAGGAGATCGTCCGCGAGTTCGGACGCCTCGACGAGATGCTGGCCGCCACGGACGGTGAGCTGGAGACCGTCGAGGGGGTGGGGGAGATCCGTGCGAAGGACATCCGCGAGGGGCTTCGCCGGCTACAGGAGATCAACCTCGTGGACCGCTACCTGCAGACCTAGAAGGAGGAAGGAACGATTCCGGAGCAGAGCATCGACGAGCAGATCGAGGACCTCGTCACCGAAGTAGTCGTGGTGGAGTTCGACATCGGCGACAACGTTGTCTACCCACACCACGGCGCGGGCAAGGTCCTCAAGAAGGAGACGCGGGAGATCTTCGGCGAGAGCCGCGAGTACCTGACGATCAAGATCCTGCACAACGACATGACCGTGATGGTGCCCACCGAGAACGCCTCGAAGGCGGGGCTGCGCCAGGTCATCGACGAGGTCACGGTCAAGAAGGTGCTGGACGTGCTGGCCGACGACGTCTCCGAGATGCCGAAGAACTGGAACCGGCGCTTCAAGTACAACCGCGACAAGATCAAGACGGGCGACATCTATGAGCTCGCCGAGGTCGTGCGGAACCTTGCCCTGCGGGAGACCGAGAAGGGGCTCTCGACGGGTGAGAAGCAGATGTTCACGCGGGCGAAGAAGATCCTCGCGTCCGAGCTGATGTACGCGCTCGAGATGGACGAGGACGGCGCCGAGACCCATCTGGACGACCTGCTCGCGAAGTCGGCCGAGGCCAACGGCAGGGTGCCGGTCGCGGCCAAGTAAGTGTCGATTGCGGTCCTCGTGGCCGCCGGACGTGGCGAACGCCTTGGCGCCGACCGGCCCAAGGCGTTCGTCATGCTGGGCGGGAAGCCGATGCTGGAGTGGTCGGTGAACGCGCTGGCGCCCGTCGTGGACCACGTGGTCGTCGCCCTGCCGCCCGGGGAGGAGCCGCCCCCTGGGACCATCGGCGCCGAGGGTGGCGAGCACCGCTCCCAGTCGGTGCGCAACGCGCTGGCGGCGGCGCCGGAGGGCGACCCGGTCGTCATCCATGACGCCGCGCGGCCGCTCATCACCGCCGACCTCGTGCGCGAGGCGATCGCGGCGCTCGGCGACCACGACGCCGCGGTCGCGGCGACGCCGGTGGCGGACACGATCAAGGAGGCCGACGGCGCCGGCGAGGTGGTGCGCACGCTGCCGCGGGCGCGGCTGTGGGCCGTGCAGACGCCGCAGGTGTTCCGCCGCGCGGCGCTCGAGCGGGCGCTGGCGGTGCCCGACGACGTGCTGGCCGAGGCCACCGACGACGCCTGGCTCATCGAGCGGATGGGCGGGCGCGTCAAGATCGTGCGGTTCCCAGCGGGCAACATCAAGGTGACGACCCCCCTGGACCTCGAGATCGCGGAGCGCGGCCTGTGCTGACCGACTACCACGTCCACCTGCGCCGGGACGACCCGGACGATCCGGAGACGTCCGCCGCGCGGGCCTTCACGGCCGCGAACGCCGACCGCTACCGGACCGTGGCCAGCGAGCGCGGGATCGAGGAGCTCGGCGTCTCCGAGCACATCTACCGGTTCTCCGCTGCCCTGGACGTGTGGCAGCACCCGTTCTGGCGCTCGCAGGCCGTCGACGACCTCGACGCCTACTGCGCGTTCGTACGCGACGAGACCGACCTGCGGCTGGGGATCGAGGCCGACTTCGTGGTCGGGGCGGAGGACCGCATGGCCAGCCTGCTCGACGGCTACGAGTGGGACTACGTGGTCGGGTCGGTGCACTTCATCCGCGAGGGCGCCGTCGACCACGAGGACTTCGACGTCTGGGAAGGCGCGCGCGACCCCGACCAGGTGTGGCGGCGCTACTTCGAGACCCTGGGCGAGGCAGCACGCAGCGGCATGTTCGACATCCTCGCCCACCCCGACCTGGTGAAGATGTGGGGGCGGCAACGGCCCCAGCCCGATGGCGACCTGCGCCGGTACTACGACCTGGCCATGGAGGGGATCGCGGAGTCCGGCATCGCGGTCGAGGTGTCTACCGCGGGGCTGCGCAAGCCGGTGGGCGAGCTCTACCCGGCGCGGCCGTTCCTGGAGATGGTGCTCGACGCCGGCAACCCGATCGCGCTGTCCTCCGACGCCCATGCGCCCGACCACCTCGGCGCCGGCTACGAGCAGGCGGTCGAGGTGCTGGGCGACCTCGGCGTCGGCGAGATCACCGTGTTCGAAGGGCGCGAGCGGCGGATGGAGCCGCTCGGATGACCGCGCGCTTCGGCATCGGCTTCGACGCCCACCGCCTGGTCGAGGGGCGGCGGCTGGTCCTCGGTGGGGTGGAGATCGCGCACGAACGCGGGCTCGAGGGCCACTCCGACGCCGACGTCCTCGTCCACGCGGTCATCGACGCGCTGCTCGGCGCGGCCGGCCTGGGCGACATCGGCCTGCACTTCCCCGACGACGACGAGCGCTGGCGCGACGCCGACTCGCTCGACCTCCTGCGCCGGGTCTCCGGCCTGCTCGACGATGGCGGCCTGACCGTCGTCCACGTCGACGCCACCGTGCTGGCCGAGGCCCCGAAGGTCTCGCCCCACCGCGACGCGATGCGCGCGGCGCTGGCCGATGCGCTCGGCATCGAGGACGGCGCGGTCAACGTCAAGGCCACGCGCGGCGAGGGGATGGGCTTCGTCGGCCGCCAGGAGGGGATCGCGGCGCTGGCGGTGGCGACGGTCGAGGGCGCGGTGGTCTAGAGCGCGAGCGCCCGGGCGACGATCGCCTCGGCGTCGACGCCGCGCGGGAGGGTGCCGAAGGCGCGGTGGCGGTCGGGGCCCAGGCGGCCGGCGCAGAACGCGTCGGCGACGGCGGGCGGCGCGCTGCGCAGCAGGACCGCGGCCTGCAGGGCCACGGCGAGGTCCTCCACGAACGCCCGCGCGCCCCACTCGGAGGGGGTCAAGTCTTTCTTTGCCGCACCAGGATCCAGTGTGGCAAAGAAAGACTTGACCCCTTTCAGGTGCGCGTCGTAATGCGGGTCGGCGCCGGCCGCGCCCTCGAGCTCGGCCATCAGCGCCGGCACCCCTTCGGGGTTGCGGCGCATCGCGCGCAGCACGTCGAGGGCGATGACGTTGCCCGAGCCCTCCCAGACGGTGCCGAGCTGGACGTCGCGGTACAGCCGGGCCAGCGGCGCCTCCTCGATGTACCCGTTGCCGCCCAGGCACTCGAGCGCCTCGGCCACGGTGGGCGCGCCGCGCTTGCACACCCAGTACTTCATGACCGCCAGCGCGAGGCGGCGGAAGGCGACCTCGTGCGGATCGTCGCTGTCGAAGGCGCGCACGATCCGCATCGCCGCCGCCAGCATGGCCTCGGATTCGAGCGCGAGGTCCGCGAGCACGTTGCGCATGGCCGGCTGCTGCGCCAGCGCGGCGCCGAAGGCGGAGCGGTGGCGGGCGTGCCAGGTGGCCTCGGCCACGGCGCGGCGCACGATCCCCACGGTGCCGAGCAGCGTGTCCAGCCGCGTCCACACGATCTGCTCGATCATGAACGCGGTCCCGCGGCCCTCCTCGCCGAGGATGCGGGCGGGCAGCCGGACGTACTCGACCTCGCCCGAGGCCAGGCAGCGGCCGCCGAGCTTGTCCTTCAGCCGCTGCAGGCGGAAGCCGGGGTCGGGGCGGGTGGCGACGAAGCAGGTGATGCCGCCGGGCGCCTGCGCCAGCGTCAGGAAGACGTCGAAGATCGGGTGGGTGCAGAACCACTTGTGGCCGGTGAGCTCGTACCAGCCGTCGCCCGCGGGGACGGCCTGGGTGCTGTTGGCGCGCAGGTCCGAGCCGCCCTGCTTCTCGGTCATGACCATGCCCGCCTGGGCGAAGCGGTCGTAGTCGGGCAGGGCCAGCCGCTCCTCCCACGCGGCCGCGAGCGCCGGGTCCTGGCGGAAGGTCGGGACGGCGGCGTAGTTGATCGACATCGGGCAGCACGGCCCGGTGTCGAGGCCGTTGAAGAGGTAGAAGAGCGTGGCGCGCACCACGTGGGTGCCGGCGCGCTCCTCGCGCCACGGCAGCGAGTTGACCTCGCGCTCGACGCCCAGACGCAGCATCCAGTGCATGGACGGGTCGTACTCGACCCGGTCGACGCGGTTGCCGAAGCGGTCGTGGGTGTGCAGCACGGGGATGTTGCGCTGGGCGCGGCGGCAGTGCTCGTCGGCCTCGGCCGAGCCGGTCACGGCGCCGAAGTCGCGGGCGCGGTCCACGCCCCAGCCGCCGCCCTCGCGCTCGATCGCCTCGCGCAGGGCCGGGTCGGCGTCGAAGGCGTTGTAGTCCAGCAGCGGGGGCGGCTGGTTCTCCACCGAATGCGTCTCAAACAGGCTGTCGTGAAGGGTCGCCATGGCCGATCGCGTTGGAGGAGAACTGGACGAGCGAGGCGACGAGCGCCTCGTGGCCGGCGCCGGGCGGCAGCAGGAGGGCCTCCTGCATGCCGCCGACGATCGCGGCCGCGGTGATCTCGGGGTCGATGGCGGCGAGGTCGCCGGCCTCGACGCCCTCCCGCAGCAGCCCGGCGAACAGCTCGCGCCACGCGCCCTTGCTGGCCAGGCGCTCGGCCTCGAGGGCCGGGTCGACGGGCTCGGCCATGAGGGCGTACACGAGCGTGGGGGCGGCCAGCGCGCGGCGCGCGAACGCCTCCACACCGGCCCCGAGCCGCTCGCGCACCGACCCGGGCCGGTCGACGATCTCGGCGATGAGCTCGAGCTCGCGGCCGGCGGCGCGGCGGAAGACCTCGACGAACAGCTCGGCCTTGGAGGGGAAGTAGCGGTAGACGCTGCCGGTGGCCACGCCGGCGCGCTGCGCGACGGCGATCACGCTGGCCGAGGCGTAGCCGTCCTGCGCGATCTGGTCGTGCGCGGCGGCCACGATCGCTTCGCGGGTGCGGGCCTTCTCCTCGTCGGTCACGCTGGCCTTGCGGCGCCGGGCCATGGGTCGAGTGAATCACCATTCATTGCCCTGGTCAAGCCTGACGGCAACCGTGAGGCCGCCGCGGCCCGGCTACTTGTCGCAGACCCGAACTCGACGCGCCACGAAAGACCCCCGACGGGACGCGCCGTGTTCGCGGGGCGGACTTCAGCCCTGGTGCTCGACGGCGTCCAGCGCGCCGTCGTCGTCGGGGCCGGTCGGCAGCTCGACCCCCGGCGGCAGCTCCATGTGCAGGTCGGTGAGCTGCCCGATCCGCACCGTGCCGCTGCGCACGCGGGCGCGCAGCACATGGCCCCCGCGGGTGCGGTCGGCCGTGATCGCGTGGAGGTGGTAGCCGGGCACCTCGAGGCCGCTCGCCACAGCCGGGAAGCGGAAGCCCACGAGGGTCCCCACGACCTTGGTGAGCTCGAAGACCTGCTGGCCCTCGACCACCTCGGCCAGCGGGCGGTACGGCGGCTCCTGGCGCGGGACCGACCGGGCGTGGACGTCGAGCTCGCCGTCGATGCGCACCGCCCGCGCGCCGGTGGCGTCGCCGGCGTAGCGGTCGATCAGGGCGATCAGCTCCTCGTGGTCGACCGGCGTCGGCACGGTCCGTTTCACCTGGGTGTCGAACGGGGTGACCACGGCGAACGGCGTGCGCTCGTCGTCGGATACCCGCCGCAGGGTGCCGTCGCTGCGCGCCACCCAGGCCTCGCCGTCGGCCACGATCAGCTCGCCGTCGAGGTGGTCGATGGTGCCGATGCCGAGGTCGCCGTGCCCCAGCAGCGTGGCGATGGTCATGTCGCCCTCGTACTGCCCGTGTAGGAGCGCGTCGATGGTCGAGGTCTGGAACGCGGACAACGCGGGCTCGGGGCCGGAGAGCTCCTCCGCCGCGAGCACGCGCGGGTGCAGCGCCGCGATCAGCGCGGGGTCGAAGGCCACTAGGAGGAGGCGGCGGCGCGGGCGCGGCGACGGGCGGCCGCGCGGGCCCGCAGCTCCTCGTGCTCGACCTGGCGCTTGAGCTGCTGCAGGGAGCGGCGCAGGTGGCCGCGCACGGTGGGAGCGGCGAACTGCTCGGCCAGCCAGCCGAACAAGCCCGAGCCGGCCACGCCGGCGGTCAGGCGCAGCTCGACCCAGGTGCACACGGTGCCGTCGTCGCGCGGTCGCTCGCGCAGCCGCCAGCGGCCGCGCTGGTCGATGCCGGTGATGCTCGTCCAGGCCAGCTCGCGGTTCGGCACCCACTCGACGACCTCGATCAGGCCGCCGACCTCGGCCGACCCGACGCGCATGAGCATCTTGTAGCGGGCCCCGCAGCCGCCGGGCTCGTCGGACACGACCTCCCAGCGGGTGAACCCCGAGAGGAAGTGCAGGTAGCGGGTCGGGTCGGAGATGACCTTCCACACCACCTCGGGCGGCGCGCTGACCTCGATCGACTCGGCGACCCTCATCCGAGGACCGGCAGGCGGCGCTCGGCCGCCATCGCGTCCAGGGTGTCCTGCATGAGCCGGGTGACGTGGTCGTAGACCTCGTCGAGATCGGGCTCGGGGCCGAACTCCTCGCGCAGGTAGATCGGCGGCAGCACCTCGATGGTGATCTTCGCCGGCAGCGGGATGTGGCCGAGCATGTCGCCGATGTTCAGCCCCCAGGGCAGCGCCAGCGAGATCGGGAGGACCTTGAGCCGGAACATGCGGTCGAGGCCGAACAGCCGCGCCAGGCGGTCGCCGCGGCTGAGGAACAGCGCGGTCTCCTGGCCGCCGATCGACACCACGGGGACGAGCGGGACGTCGTGCTCGAGGGCCAGCCGGATGAACCCCTTGCGACGGTTGAAGTCGACCCGGTTGCGGTCCAACGTGGGCCGGTGGACCTCCCAGTCGCCGCCCGGGTAGACGAGCAGCGCGGCGCCGGCCGACAGCGCCTTCTGGGCGTTGGCGGGCGAGGCCGCCACCGTGCCGTACTTGCGCAGGAAGGACAGGCCGGGCATCGAGAGCACCAGGTTGTGCGCCAGCTGGTAGAAGGGGCGCTCGACGCCGAAGTAGGCGCAGTAGGCGAGCGTGAACACCGTGGTGTCCGGCGTCACGTTGCCGCCCGAGTGGTTGCCGACCAGCAGGACCGGGCCGTCCTCGGGGATGTTCCCCAGGCCGCGGACCTCGCCGCGGAAGTACAGCGAGCTCAGCAGCCACGCC
>Ga0207708_10001758_pt1 | contig 16002 bp, 18 predicted proteins | sample KBSK5101metaG_FD_184340 | JGI IMG/M metagenome (GOLD analysis project Ga0207708, IMG submission 184340) | Corn, switchgrass and miscanthus rhizosphere microbial communities from Kellogg Biological Station, Michigan, USA - KBS K5-10-1 metaG... | ecosystem: Host-associated > Plants > Roots >...
CGGGGCCTTGTTGTTCCGCCGGGCGGCGGTGTAGGCCTTCTCGCTACCCTCTCTGGTCGCGTTTGCGCCTGACGCAGACGCCCGCCCGGGCGCAGCCTGCGCCGGGCGACGAGTTTTCGGCTTCCAGAGAGGGTTCCAACAGTGGCGAAGCAGCGCAGCCGGCCGACGCGCCGGCGTGATCGGAAGGGCGGGCCCGGCAGCGGCCGTCGCAAGTCCTGCCAGTACTGCCGCGACAAGGTGGAGTTCGTCGACTACAAGGACATCTCCACGCTGCGGAAGTTCATCTCCGACCGCGGCAAGATCCGCTCGCGCCGCATCACGGGCGCCTGCCGCCGCCACCAGAACCAGATCGCGACCGCCGTCAAGCGCGCCCGCGAGCTGGCCCTGCTGCCCTACGTCGGCGCCGACAGCCGTGACGAGCGCGGCCGGGACCGCGATCGCGATCGCGACCGCGGCGACCGCGACCGGTAGCCCGCGATGCCGCAGGCCATCCTCCTCCAGGACGTCGAGAACGTGGGCCAGCGCGGCACCGTCGTCGACGTCTCCAAGGGCTACCTCCGCAACTACCTGATCCCGCGCAAGCTGGCCCAGCCGGCGACGAAGAGCTCGGTCGCCGCCGCGGAGCGCCACCAGAAGACGCTCGACCGCGCGGCCGCCGAGGCCACCCAGCGCGCCGAGACCAACGCGGAGCTGCTCAACAAGACGGTGCTCACGATCGCCCACCAGGCCGGCGACGACGGCCGCCTGTTCGGCTCCGTGACGTCGCAGGACATCGTCGACGCGATCAAGGAGGCCCGCGGCCTCGAGATCGACAAGCGCAAGGTGCACCTCGACGAGCCGATCCGCACGGTCGGCACCCGCATGGTCACCGTCGAGGTCGGCGACGGCGTCCTCGCCAACGTCAAGACCATGGTGGTCGAGCAGTAGCACCGCTCCCGGGCACGGGCCGCTCCGCGGTCGCGGTGCCCGCCCCGGCGCCCGGCGCCGGCAACTGGGCCGGCGCCCCGAGCGCGGCCCTCGACGGCGACGGCGCCCTCGCCGTCGCCTACCGGATGCGCACCGCCGCGGGGCGCGGCGGCAGCGTCGTGCTCGCCCGCAGCCGCGACGGCGAAGCGCTGCACGCGGTCGCCGAGCTCGACAAGGGGCGCTTCGGTGCGGAGTCGCTCGAGCGCCCGGCGCTCGTACGGCTCGGCGTTGGCTGGCGCCTGTACCTCTCCTGCGCCACGCCGGGCTCCAAGCACTGGTGGATCTGCGCGCTCGACGCGCCCACGCTCGAGGGCCTCGCGGACGCCGAGCCGCGCACCGTCCTCCCCGGCGACGAGCGGACGGGCGTCAAGGACCCCGTGATCCGGCGCCGCCGCGACGGCTGGCACGCCTGGATCTGCTGCCACCCGCTCGAGGAGCCCGGCGAGGAGGACCGCATGGCGACCGCCTACGCCACCAGCCCCGACGGGCTCGACTGGTCCTGGCACGGGACCGTCCTGGAAGGCCGCGCGGGCACCTGGGACGCCCGCGGCGCGCGCGTGACGGCCGTGCTCGCCGACGGCCGCGCCAGCTACGACGGCCGCGCGACCAAGGAGGAGAACTTCTCCGAGCGCACGGGCCTCGCGCCCGAGCGCGGCGAGCCGGTCTCCGACGCCCGCTACCTCGACGTGCTGCCGCTCGCCGGCGGCGCGCACCGCCTCTACTACGAGGCGCCGCTGCCCGACGGCAGCCACGAGCTGCGCACGGAGCTCATCCCTCCAGCATGAGCTCGGCGCACAGCATCACCGGGTTGCCCTCCGGGTCCTCGACGTAGGCCATCCGGTCGCCCCAGGGCTGGTCGGCCGGCTCGGCCAGCACGGGCACCCCGGCCGCGCGCAGCGCCGTCACCGCGTCGTCGACGTCGTCCGCGTAGACGCACAGCTCGAAGCCGTGCCCGCTCGCGGGGCGCACGGTCTTGCCGTGCAGAGGCACGGCCTCGGGATCGCGCACGTCGGCCAGCGCCAGCTCCGCGCCCTCGCCGAGCTGCAGTGCCACGAACCCCGGCTCCCCCTGCTCGGGATGCGAGAACGTCACGCGGAAGCCGAGCAGGTCGCGGTAGAAGCGCAGCGAGCGCGGCAGGTCGTCGCAGTAGACGATCGGGAACGCCGTGCTGAAGACCATGCCCCGATCGTGACGACTTCGCCTCAGCCCAGACGAAACTCTGCGTAAAGAGCAGGGCACTCCGTCAAGGCCTCCGGAGCCGGACCTAGACTCGGTCGGCCCCCGATGAGCGCCACCGACTACAGCCCCGCGAACGCCCGCTCGAACGGCTTCGACGGGCCGACCACGCCGCCCCAGAACCTCGAGGCCGAGCAGTCCGTGCTCGGCGCGGTCCTGCTCTCGGACACCGCGCTGCCGGCGCTGATCATCGACGAGCGCCTGCAGGCCGCGGACTTCTACCGCGACAGCCACGGGCTGATCTTCAACGCGATGCTCGAGCTCCACGGCGCCGGCGAGCCCGTGGACGCGCTCACGCTCGTCGAGCACCTCAAGCAGGCCGGCCAGCTCGACGCGGTCGGCGGCCGCGGCACGGTGGACCTGCTGGCGGGCTCGGTCCCGGCCGTCGGCAACGTCCGCCAGTACGCGCGGATCGTCCGCGAGAACGCGATGCTGCGGCGGCTGCTCAACGCGGCCTACGAGATCCAGAGCAAGGTCCACTCCCACGAGGCGCCCCCGCGCGAGCTCGTCGACCTCGCCGAGCGCACGATCCTCGAGGTCGCCCACGAGGACTCGCGCAAGGACTTCCGCTCGATCGAGGTCGTCCTCGACGCCGAGACGACCAAGCTGGCCGAGCTCTCGCGCGCCGGCAAGGCGATCACGGGCACCGCCTCGGGCTACGAGGACCTCGACACGATCACGGGCGGCTTCCAGCCCGGCAACCTGATCATCCTGGCCGCACGACCCTCGATGGGAAAGAGCGCCCTGATGGCGAACTTCTGCGAGAACGCGGCGCTGGAGGGCAAGAAGGCCGTCGCGCTGTTCTCGCTGGAGATGTCGGAGTCCGAGCTCGCGCAGCGCTTCATCGCGTCGCAGGCCTCGATCAAGGGCGACGACCTGCGCAAGGGCAACGTGCCGGCGTCGCGCTGGCCGAAGATCCTGCAGGCGAGCGCGCGGCTGGCCAACTCGCCGCTGTACATCGACGACTCGTCCGACCTCTCGGTGCTGGACGTGCGCGCGAAGGCGCGCCGGCTCGCACAGCAGCACGCCGACGGGCTCGGGCTGATCGTCATCGACTACCTGCAGCTGATGCGGGCGGGCGGCCACGTGGACAACCGCGTGGAGCAGATCTCGCAGATCTCGCGCGGGCTCAAGACGCTCGCGCGCGAGCTGCAGGTGCCGGTGATCGCGCTCTCGCAGCTCAACCGCGGCGTCGAGCAGCGCACGGACAAGCGCCCCGTGCTGTCGGACCTGCGCGAGTCGGGCGCGATCGAGCAGGACGCCGACCTCGTGATGTTCATCTACCGCGACGAGTACTACGACCACGAGTCCGAGCGCGAGGGGATCGCCGACGTGATCATCTCCAAGCACCGCAACGGCGGCCTGGGCACGGTCGAGCTGACCTTCCAGAAGGAGTTCCCGCGCTTCATGTCCTACGTGGCCGAGGACCGCTACTGATGGCCGCGCCGCCCTGCCCCGACGGCCGCTGCGACGGCTCGGGCTTCCTCTACGACGTCGAGAAGCGCACCGCGCGCCCGTGCTCCTGCCGGCCGGCGCGGCTGGCCCGCAAGAAGGCCGGCGCCGTCCAGGGCCGGCTGCCGCGGCGCTTCCGCGAGGTCTCCTTCGACCGCGAGCCGCTGCTGTCGATGGAGCGCACCGCGCCGCACGTGATCCGCGCGGTGCGCGCCTACTGCCGCAACATCGGAGGCAACCTCGACGAGGGCCGCGGGCTGTGGTTCTTCGGCGGCACCGGCACGGGCAAGACGACGCTCGCGATGCTGATCTCCAAGACCGCGATGGAGGCCGACCGCACGGTCGCGATCTACTCCCTGCCGCGGCTGCTGGGGATGCTGCGCGGCTCCTACGACGACGACGCGCTGTACTCGCTCAACGACCTGATCGACCGGCTGTGCTCCGTCGACCTGCTGCACGTCGACGACGTCGGCGCCGAGCAGAGCTCGCCCTGGGTGCTCGAGCAGCTCTACACGATCATCAACACGCGCTACGAGGACGGCCGCGCGGTGCTCGTCACGACCAACCTCGGCGACCCGGAGCTGCGCGACCAGATCGGGGACCGCACGGTGTCGCGGCTGCACGAGATGTGCGAGACGTATCCGCTCGACGGCGAGGACCAGCGCCTGGACGGCCACTACGACCTGCCGGAGCCGGCGCAGGCCCCGTCGGGCGCGGGCCGCTGGCTCAGCGACGCCGACCGGGCGTGGGAGGACGCGGACCCCGACGAGCCGCCCGCCTACGGTCGCCCGAGGCGCACCGCCTAGACTGAGGCACGGCTATGGCCGGCATCGTGATCGTGGGCGCCCAGTGGGGCGATGAGGGCAAGGGCAAGATCGTCGATCTGCTCGCGGAGAACGCGGATCTCGTGATCCGCTTCCAGGGCGGCAACAACGCCGGCCACACGATCGTCCGCGACGACGTCAAGTGGAAGTTCCACCTGATCCCGAGCGGGATCCTCTACCCGGGCCTGAAGTGCGCGATCGGCAACGGCGTCGTGATCGACCCGAAGGTCCTCACGGGCGAGCTGGACGACCTGCGCGCGAAGGGGATCGACCTCAACGGCCTGCGGATCAGCGCCAACGCGCACCTGATCATGCCGTACCACATGCTGCTCGACCACGCGGGCGAGGCGCGCCTGGGCAAGCTGCAGATCGGCACCACGCGCCGCGGCATCGGCCCCGCCTACGCCGACAAGGCCGCGCGCCTGGGCATCCGCGTCCAGGACCTGCTCGACGAGAAGATCCTCAAGAAGAAGATCGTCGCCGCGATGGAGCCCAAGCGGCTCAGCCTGCGCCCGTACGCGAAGTCCCCGGAGCTCGACCTGCAGTCGATGACCGAGGACTACCTGACCTACGGCCACCGGATCGAGCAGTACATCGCCGACACCGCGCGGCTCACCTGGGACGCGCTGGACGCCGGCGGCAACGTCATCTTCGAGGGCGCCCAGGGCACGCTGCTGGACATCGACCACGGCACCTATCCGTTCGTGACGTCCTCCAACCCGGTCTCCGCCAGCGCCTGCACCGGCACCGGCGTCGGGCCGAAGGACATCGACGAGGTCTGGGGGATCGCCAAGGCGTACGCGACGCGCGTCGGCGCCGGGCCGTTCCCGTCCGAGCTCGACGACGAGCTCGGCGAGCAGATCCGCCAGGCCGGCGGCGAGTTCGGCACGACGACCGGCCGCGCGCGGCGCACGGGCTGGATCGACCTCGTGGCGCTGCGCTACGCGACCCGCATCAACTCGCTCACGCACCTGGGCATCACCAAGCTCGACGTCCTGAGCGGGATCGGGCCGATCTCGGTCTGCACCCGCTACCGCGGCGGCGACGAGGCGATCTTCGACCACTATCCGTACCACCAGACCGTCATGCACAACGCGACGGGCGAGTACGAGACGCTGCCGGGCTGGGACGAGGACATCACGGGCTGCCGCGAGGAGGGCGAGCTGCCGCGGGCCGCGCGCGACTACCTGGCCTACATCTCGGACTTCATCGGCGTCCCGGTGGCGCTGATCGGCGTCGGGCCGGGCCGCGACGAGGTCATCTGGACCGAGTCGGGCCGCGAGAGCGCGGCCTACCGCGAGCCCGCCGCCGCGTAGGTCCCCTCAGGTCTTGATCACGCGCGTGTTCACGACGAGGTCGTGCAGCGCGCGGTTCTCCTCGTCCCACAGCGGCCACAGCACGTCGAGCAGCGACGCGAGGCCGAACGTGATCGAGGACAGGACGCCGAACAGCAGCGACTTGATGAGCACCTCGCGGATGAACGCGAAGCCGAACGTCATCCGGCGGCCGTCGGCGCGGATCACGCGGATGTTGAGCACCATCCGCCCGACCGTCTGGCCGTCGGTGCGCGACATCATCAGCGGCGCGTAGAGGAAGGCGACGATCGTGATCGCGGCCACGCCGAGCAGCGCCGTGGCGAAGAACGCGACCGCGCCGCCGGTGGTGTCGGCGCTGAGCCCGAGCGCGGCGAGCAGCCCGATCAGGAGCGCCGCGCCGGCGCCGATGATGATGCCGTCGATGATCAGCGCCGCCACGCGGCTGATCCAGCTCGCGAGCTGCGGCCGGCCGGGCAGTCCGGCCGGGCCGGCGCCGAACTGCGGGGCCGGGCCGCCCGCGCCGGGCGGCGCCGGGGTCGTGTAGCCCTGCCGGGATCCGCTCCACAGCCCGTCCTGGCGCCGGGGCGCCTCGCCGCCGAGTGGATCTCCGGGAGTCAGGCCCCCGCCGGGTCGCTCGCTCATGGGCCGGGACCCTATCTCCAGCGCTCGAGCAGGTCCTCGTCGCCGACCTCGCGCACCACGCGGGCCGGCACGCCCATCACGACCGCGCGCGCCGGCACGTCGCGCACGACGACCGCGCCGGCGGCCACGTAGGCCTCCTCGCCGATCTCGGTGCCCGGGGTGAGCACCGCCGCGCCGCCGATCCGGCACGCGCGCCGCAGCAGCGCGCCCTCGAGCGAGAAGTCCGCGCCGTGGCGCGACATCGTCGAGTCGTTGGTCGTCACCGCGCCGGGGCCGACGAAGACGTCGTCCTCGACCACGCTGTAGGCGGTCAGGTAGACGTCGGTCTGCACCCGCACGCGCCGGCCCACCAGCACGTCGTTGTCGACCGCGCTGCCGCGCCCGATCACGGTGCCGTCGCCGATCCGCGCGCGCTCGCGCACGAACGACTGGTCGCCGAGGATCGCGCCCTCGCCGATGCGGGCGCCGGCGAGCACGATCGCGCGCGCGCAGACGACCGTGCGGGCGCCGAGCGTGAGCGGCTCGCCCTCCCCGCGCGGCGCGGTCGAGTGGCGCGCGAGCTTCGGCGGCTTGCCGAGGACGGCGCCGTCCTGGATCTCGCAGCCGTCGCCGATCAAGGTCCCGGGGTGGATGACGACGTGCGCGCCGAGGCGCACGCCCTCCCCGATCTGCACGCCGTCGCCGAGGACGAGCCCCGGCGCGAGGTCAGACAGCCGCATCCTGATCTCTTCGCGACGCGTCGAGCGAGGCCTGCAGCCCCTCGAGCACGCGCACCACGCGCAGGCCCGAGTGCCCGTCCGAGCGCGGCACCTCGCCGTCCCGCAGGCACTGCACGAAGTGCTCGCACTCGAGCCGCAGCGGCTCGCGGTTGCCGATCGAGGGGCTCCAGATGTCGCCCGCGCGGGTGATGTACTCGCCGTAGGAGCCCGAGCTCTCGTCGAAGCCCTTGTCGTAGATCGTGACCTTGCGCTCGAGGTCCATGTCGTCGAACGTCGCCATCCGCTTGGAGCCGACGACCGTGAAGCGGCGCTCCTTGTGCGGGTCCAGCCACGACAGGTGCAGGTGGGCGGCGAGGCCGGACGGGAAGCGCAGGAAGCCGAACACGACGTCCTCGATGCCGCGCTGCTTGTACGCCTCGCCGCGGGCGGAGAGCTCGAAGGGCTCCTCCTCGGCCAGGTGCAGCACGACCGAGATGTCGTGCGCGCCGAGCGACCAGAGCGCGTTCTCGTCGGCGCGCAGCTTCCCGAGGTTGAGCCGGTTGGAGTAGATGTAGTGGATGTCGCCGAGCTCGCCGGAGGCCGCGACCTCCTTGAGCTTGGCCACGCCCGGGTGGTACTCGAGCAGGTGGCCGACCATCAGGGTCCTGCCCGACCGCTCGGCGGCGGCGACGGCCCGCTCGGCCTCCTCGACGGACTGCGCGAGCGGCTTCTCGACGAAGCAGTGCTTGCCCGCGTCGAGCACGCGCTCGGCCAGCGCGCCGTGGGTCGGCACCGGCGTGGCGAGCACGACCGCGTCGAGCGCGTCGTCGGCCAGCAGGTCGTCGAGGTCCGCGGTGAAGCGGGTGCCGGGGAAGCTCGGCGCCCAGCGCTCGCGCGCGGCCTCGGACGCGTCGCAGCACCACGCCAGCTCGCAGCCGGGGATGCCCGCGAAGTTGCGGGCCAGGTTCGGGCCCCAGTAGCCGAGGCCGGCCACGCCGATCCGCAGGCTCATGCGACCCCCGCCCGCTCGCGCAGCGCCAGCAGCGCCTGGACGACCCGCTCGCCCGCCCGGCCGTCGCCGTACAGCGGCGGGCGCTCGGCCGGCGGCTCGCGCTCCAGCGCCGCGCGGGCGGCCTCCGCGTCGAGCCCGACGAGCACGTTCCAGCCCGCCCGCACGGTCTCCACCCACTCCGTCCGGTCGCGGAGCGTCACGCACGGCACGCCGGCCAGGTAGGCCTCCTTCTGCACGCCGCCGGAGTCGGTCAGCACGGCGCGCGCGTGCAGCAGCAGCGCGGTGAAGTCGAGGTAGCCGAGCGGCGGCACGAGCCGCACCCCGGGCGCCGCGCGCAGGTCGTCCATCAGCCCCGTCGCCTCCAGCCGCGCCTTCGTGCGCGGGTGCAGCGGCAGCACGACCGGGTCGGGCATGCCCGCCAGCAGCGCGACGAGGCGCTCGAGCCGCTCCGCGTCGTCGACGGTGCCCGCGCGGTGCGCGGTGGCGAGCAGGAAGCCGCCCGCCTCGACCTCGCAGGCCTCCAGCACCGACGTCCGCTCCCTGGCGCGCGGCGCCAGCAGCTGCGCGACGTCGACCATCACGTCGCCGACCACGACGACCTCGCCCGAGACGTTCTCGTGGCGCAGGTGCTCGGCCGGCGTGGCGGAGGAGCAGAGCAGCAGGTCGGAGGCGTGGTCGGCCAGGACCCGGTTGAGCTCCTCGGGCATCGTGCGGTCGAACGAGCGCATCCCCGCCTCCACGTGGGCGACCGGGATCCGCATCTGCGCGGCGGCCAGCGCCCCCGCCAGCGTCGAGTTGGTGTCGCCGTAGACGAGCACCACGTCGGGGCGCTCGGCGGCCAGCAGCGGCCCGAGCGCGCCCAGCATGCGGCCCGTCTGCTCCGTGTTGGAGCCGCCGCCGAGGTCGAGCAGGTGCTCCGGCCGCGGCAGCTCGAGCTCGTCGAAGAAGACCTGGGAGAGCTCGGCGTCGTAGTGCTGGCCCGTGTGGACGAGCACCTCTTCGGCCGCCTCGCGCAGCCGGAACGAGACGGCTGCGGCCTTGACGAACTGCGGGCGGTTGCCGATGACGGTTAGGACTCTCATCAAAAGTGGGTAATGGGGAGTTCGAGATGCCGAAGTTCCTGCGAAGCGCACTCTCCGCCGCCGGCCACGTGCTCTGGTACGTGGAGTTCCAGGCGAGCGGCGCCCAAGCGGCGCGCAGCAAGAGCTAGGCCGGCGCGCCCAGCTCCCGCTCGATCCGCTTCGCGAGGCGCTCGCGGGCCGCTTCGGTGACCGGCCCCGGCGCGCTCGGCAGCTCGATGTCGTCGACGGCGGCGATCGGCATCACCTCGCGCACGCTGGAGGCGATGAAGGCCTCCTCGGCGCCGCGCACGTCGTCGAGCGTGCACACCGCCTCCTGCGCGCCGCACTCGTCGATCACGCGGTCGCGCGTGATCGAGGCGAGGATGCGGTCCTCCAGCGGCGGCGTCAGCAGCGCGCCGCCGGCGACCCAGAAGAAGCTCCAGGTCGGGCCCTCGAGCACGCGCCCGTGCGGCGTCACGTACAGCGCCTCGTCGTAGCCCTGCTCCTTGGCCAGGCGGCCGGCGAGCATGTTGCCCGCGTAGGAGAGCGTCTTGAGGCCGTCGAGCACGCGGTTGGGGGCGTAGGGCACGGTCATGACGCGGGCGACGGCCAGGCGGTGCGGGAGCGGCTCGATCATCGCGATCCGGCGCCCGCCGCGCGTGAGCACGATCCGCAGCAGGCCCTCGATCGGCCCGGCCTCCTCCAGCAGCGCGTCGACCTCGCTGCGCAGGGCGGTCAGGTCGAACTCCAGGCGCAGGCCGTTGCTGGTGCGCTGCAGGCGCGCGTAGTGATCGTCCATCGCGAACGGACGGCCGCCGTAGAGGCGGGCCACCTCGAACGCGCCGTCGCCGCGCAGCAGGCCTTCGTCGGTGACCGGGATGCGCGTCTCGGCGAGGGGGCCGATCGCGCCGTCGAGGCTCGCGAGCATCCGACGAGGGTATCGCCCGTCGCGCCGCCGCCGCGGCTACCGTAAGAGGCTTCATGCGAGCTGCAGATCCGGTTCACAACGTCGAGCTGCGGCGCAACTCGCAGGGCCACGACTCCGTCGTGTTCGCGTTCCCCTACCGGGCCGACATCGTCGACGCGGTGCGGGCGATCCCCGGCCGCCGCTTCGACTGGGAGGCCAAGGAGTGGTGGGCGCCGCGCGCGGACGCCGTCGCGCCGTTCGTCAAGGGCGTGCTGGAGCGCCATCCGACGCTCAGCGTCGCGCCCGACGTGACGGAATGGCTCTCGCGCGCGGTGACGGGCTGGATCGGCCGTGTGAGCACGGGCAAGATCGAGGGCTCCGGCCACTTCAGCCTCGACACGATCGCCGGTGAGCTCGACGAGCCGCTCGCGGAGCTGGCCTCCGAGCGCGGCGGGCGGCTGTGGCTGCCGTTCACCCGGCCGGTCGCGGAGGCGCTGCTGGAGACCCGCGGCGCCCGGCTGGACGCGCGCGCGCTGCGCTGCGCCTCGCGCCTGCAGGTCGACCTCGACCCCGCGCCGGCCTCGCTCGCGCTCGTCGAGGGCTACGGCGAGCTGCGCTTCAAGCTCGACATCAACTGGGATCCCGACACGCTGCCCGCCTTCCTGGCGCTGCCCGCCTGCGAGGCGCACGGCCGCACGCTCCCGGTCGACCCGTACCTGCTGGAGCCGCTGGAGCACTACCTGCGGCTGTTCGGGGTCGAACCGGCCCCCAACGCCCGCGAGGTGCTCGACAAGCTGCGCCGCGAGCACGACGCCGCGATCGACGACGTGCGCCGCTCGCGCGCCTTCGACGCGGACGCGCTGGCGATCGAGGACCGGCTCGGCGGCGAGCTCAAGCCGTTCCAGCGCGCGGGCGTCGCCTACGCGCTGCACGCCCGGCGCACGTTCCTGGCCGACGAGCAGGGCCTCGGCAAGACCGTGCAGGCGCTCGCCGCGCTGGAGGCCGACGACGCCTACCCGGCCGTGATCGTGTGCCCGGCCGGCCTGAAGCTCAACTGGCTGCGGGAGATCGAGCACTGGCTCCCGCACCGCTCCGTGCAGGTGATCAACGGCACCGGCGTGGCGCCGATGGAGGCCGAGATCTCGGTCCTCAACTACGAGATCGTGCACGCGCACCGCGTGCGGCTGCAGCTGCGCGGCCCGAAGGCGCTCGTGCTCGACGAGTCCCACTACGTCAAGAACCCGCGCGCCAAGCGCACGCAGGCCGTGCGGCGGCTCGCGGAGGCGCTGCCGGACGGCGCGCTGCGGCTGGCGCTGACCGGCACGCCGGTGATGAACCACCCGGAGGAGCTGATCGCGCAGCTGCGGATCCTCGGCCGCCTGCAGGAGTTCGGCTCGGGCGCGCGCTTCGCCCGCCGCTTCCAGGGCGCGGGCGCGGAGGAGCGCATCCACTGGCACCTGCGCCGCTCGTGCTTCGTGCGGCGGCTGAAGTCCGAGGTGCTGCCGCAGCTGCCGGCCAAGACGCAGGTCGTGCTGCCCGTCGCGCTCGACAACCAGCGCGAGTACAAGCTCGCCCAGGACGACGTGATCGCGTGGCTGCGCGAGCAGCCGCTGGACCTCGGCGAGCTCGAGGCGAAGATCGCCGCCGCGCTGCGGGCCGAGCGGCTGGCGCAGCTCAACGCGCTCAAGCGGCTGGCGGCGCGCGGCAAGGCGAGCGCGGCGCTGGCCTGGATCGAGGACTTCCTGGCCTCCGACGAGCCGCTCGTGGTCTTCGCGGGCCATCGCGAGGTTCAGGAGCTGCTGGTGGAGCGCTTCCCGGACGCGCTGCACATCCTCGGCCGCGACTCGATCCAGCAGCGCGAGGCGGCCGTCGACGCCTTCCAGGATCCGGACGGCCCGCAGCTGATCATCTGCGCCACGCGCGTGGCGGGCCAGGGCATCACGCTCACGCGCGCCTCCAACGTCGCCTTCCTGGACCTCGAGTGGACCCCGGCGATGCACGACCAGGCCGAGGACCGCTGCCACCGCATCGGCCAGCACGACGCCGTCACGGCGTGGTACCTGCTGGCCGCCGACACGATCGACGAGACGATGATCGAGCTGATCTCGCGCAAGCGCGGGATCGTCGGCGCGGTCACCGACGGCCGCCGCGACGAGTCCGAGGCGCTGGTCCAGTCCGTCGTGCGGGAGCTGCGCTCCAGCAAGCCGCGCCGGCGGCTGCGCTCCGTGGCCTGAGCGTCGCGCGACGCTCCCGAGAAAAACTTTCGGCGGAGCGATGAATAAATCCGCTGAGAGGCGTCTTAAGGAGCATGAGCACCTCGCAGCCAGGCCCCGCGCCCCGCACGGTCCGCCGGCGCCTCCACGTGTCCGATCAACGGGACGACGACGCGCCCCCCGCCGTCACCTGACCCAGCGCGCCGCGAGGGCGATCTCGTGGCTCGTCAGCTGAGCAGGACCCTCGCGAGCGCCGTCCAGGACTCGCGGGGGATGCCCTCCTCGCCGAGCGGCTGCACGCAGACGTGATCGGCACCCGCATCGAGGTGGGCGCGCACGACCTCCGCGATCTCCTCCGCGGAGCCGTGGGGGATCACCGCGTCGATCAGCCGGTCCGACCCGCCGTCCGCGAGATCGGCCTCCGTGTAGCCGAGGTCGAGCAGGTTGTTCGTGTAGTTGCTCAGGCCGAGGTAGAGCTCCGCATAGCCGCGGGCGACCTGCCGGGCGCGATCGGCGTCGGTCTCGACCACGCACGCCACCTCAGGCGCCAGCAGCTTCCCGGCCCCGAGCCGCTCCCGGGCCACGCGCGTGTGCTCGACCGGCACGAAGTACGTGTGCGCGCCCGCCGTGCGGTCGCGCGAGAGCTCGAGCATCTTCGGTCTCAGCGCCGCGAGGCAGCGTTCGGCCGCCGGTGGCGGGGTGTCCGATGCGTCGAGCCCGTCGAGGAAGGCGCGCATCGCCGTCAGCGGACGCCGGTAGTCGCTCGTCGCCTCGGGGTGGCCGATGCCGATCCCGAGCATGAACCGCCCCGGGAACTCCGCGCGCAGCTCGGCGTCCTGCTGCGCGGTCTCGCCGGGCTCGTTCGCCCACACGTTGAGGATCCCGGTCGCGGCGGTGAGCGTCGTCGTGGCCTCCAGGATCGGCCGGATCGCCGGGACCTTCGGCGACCCGCCGACCCACCAGGCCCCGTAGCCGAGCTGCTCCACGAGCTTCGCCGCCTCGGCCGCCCGCGAGGCACCGAAGGGGCGGAAGCTGGTCCAGACGCCGATCTTGCCGAGGTTCATGGACGAAGCGTCGCAAAATGCGCCGGCCGGGGCCTTACGCAGGGCGGACGTCAACGGCTCTGGGTGGGGAACGGAGGGGTGCCGTCAACGTCACACGAGGGCAGCGATCGACCGGGCAAAGTGACGTTGACGGTCCTATACGCCGTCAACGTCACTTCAGCCGGTTCGCCGGTGCACTCGTGTGACGTTGACGGCAACCCACCCCTTCCCCACCCAGAGCCGTTGACGTCCGCTTCGCGCGACGCCCCCGGCCAGGATCAGCGGCGCCCGAGTGCAGCGCGGACTGCAGCGCCGGCCGGGGCGAAGTCCGGCGAGAGCCGGTCGAGCAGCACCAGCCAGTTCGGCTGCGCCTGCGCGGCGCGGCGGACCGCCTCGACGCCCTCGTCGAGCTCGCCCGCATGGGCGATCGCGAGCCCGGCCCAGAAGAGCAGCTCGTCGGAGTCCGGCGCCAGCTCGGCCGCGCGCCGGTACAGGGCGCCCGCCTCGTCGGCGCGCTCGGCCGCCATCAGCTCGTCGGCGGCGCCGGCCAGCTCGTAGGCGCGCCAGAGCCCGAGCAGCCGCTCGAGCTCGGCGAGCGGGTCGTCGTGGTCCTCGACGCGCAGGTCGACCCGCGCTCGCCACGACTCGCCCTCGGAGGGGACCACCAGCAGCGCGGCCGACTGGCGCCCGCGGACGTCGCCGCCCTCGCCCTGCGCGGCCTGCAGCGCGGCGAGCAGGCGGGCGGCGAGGTCGCCGGTGGCCGCCTCGAACGCCGCCGACATCGCGGCCGGGACCGTGTCGCGCTCCATCATGTTCGCCTGGCAGGACCACGTCGCGCCGGCCGCGTCGCCGGCGTGCGCGATGCAGTCGGGACCGGTGGCGACCGCCACGCCGCCCTGGGCGTCGACGATCCCGACCTGGCGCATCGCGGCCAGCGGATCGGCGGCGAGCAGCGCGTCGAGCGCCTCCTGCGCCGACGCGCCGGCGGCCAGCCGGTCGAGCGCGTTCGGGCCATGCGCGGGCTCCACGACCGACTGCGTCGCGACCGCGCCCACGCCGGGGCGCGCCCAGGTGCAGAGCGAGCCGACGCTGAACCAGTGCGACTGGACCGCGGCGCCCAGCTCGCCCGTGTCGGGGTCGAGGGCGACGATCGAGTACGTGCCGTGGCGCATGGCGCGCGAGGATACCCCGATGCCGTCCCGCGAAGAGCGCGTGCTGGAGCGCATCCGCAACACGCCGGAGGGCTTCGTGCGCGCCTACGGCGACGTGTCCCCGGGCGCCCCGCGCTTCGCCGGCACGGTGCTCGCCTCGAACGACGACCCGAACCTGCCGTGGTGGCGCATCGTGCGCTCCGACGGCTCGCTGGCCAAGGGCTCGCGCCAGCGCAAGCTGCTCGAGGCGGAGGGGATCCCGTTCAACGGCGACCGCGTCGACATGCGCGCCGCGCGGCTGCCGGACTAGCCGCGCGCGGGCGACTAGCCTGTCGCGGCGTGTGGCTCCAGCGCGAGATCACCCTGCGGCCGCGGCCGCGCGGCTTCCACCTCGTCACCCGCGAGGTGCTCGAGGCGCTGCCCGAGCTCGCCGAGGTGCAGGCCGGCCTGCTGCACCTGTTCATCCGCCACACCTCGGCGTCGCTGACGCTCAACGAGAACGCCTCGCCGGACGTGCGCGACGACTTCGAGGCGTACTTCAACGCGTCGGTCCCCGAGGACGCGCCCTACTGGACCCACACCTTCGAGGGCCCCGACGACATGCCGGCCCACATCAAGGCCTCGCTGCTCGGCCCGTCGCTGTCGCTGCCGGTCAGCTCGGGCCGGCTCGCCCTCGGCACCTGGCAGGGCGTCTACCTGTGCGAGCACCGCGACCGCGGCGGCGCCCGCAGCCTGCTCGCGACACTGCACGGCGACGGCTAGAGGCTCAGCGGCCGCGCCAGAGGGGCGCGCGCTTCTCGGCGAACGCCACGGAGCCCTCGCGGGCGTCCTCGGAGGTCATGATCGGGCGCACGATCGCCTCCTGGCGCTCCCACGCCTCCTCCTCGGTCCAGTCGACCGCGGCGGCGAGGATCCGCTTGGAGCCCGCGGTCGCGAGCGGCCCGTTGGCGACGATCGCGGCCGCCAGCTCGCGCGCCGCGGCCATCGCCTCGCCCGGCTCCGCGAGCCGGTTGACGATCCCGATCGCGTGCGCGCGCTCGGCGCCGATCGGGTCGCCGGTCAGCGCCAGCTCCATCGCCAGGTGGTACGGGATCCGCTTCGGGAGCCGGATCAGCGCGCCGGCGGCCGCCACGAGCCCGCGCTTGACCTCGGGGATGCCGACCTTCGCGTCGCGTGCCGCCACGATCAGGTCGCACGACAGCGCGACCTCGAACCCGCCGGCCACGGCGTAGCCCTCGATCGCCGCGATCAGCGGCTTCTCCGGCGGGCGCTGCGCGATGCCCGCGAACCCGCGGCCCTCGGCGTAGGGCCGCTCCCCGGCCACGAACGCCTTCAGGTCCATCCCGGCGCAGAACGAGCTGCCCGCGCCGGTGATGATCCCGACGCGCAGATCGTCTTCGCCGTCGAGCCGGTCCAGCGCCGCGGCGACGCCAGCGGCCACCGCCGCATTGACGGCGTTGCGCGCCTCGGGGCGGTTCAGC
>Ga0207708_10001764_pt1 | contig 15978 bp, 18 predicted proteins | sample KBSK5101metaG_FD_184340 | JGI IMG/M metagenome (GOLD analysis project Ga0207708, IMG submission 184340) | Corn, switchgrass and miscanthus rhizosphere microbial communities from Kellogg Biological Station, Michigan, USA - KBS K5-10-1 metaG... | ecosystem: Host-associated > Plants > Roots >...
GACGGGCCCACGGCAACAAGTCTCCAAGTCTGTGAACAGCAACCCGTTCTTCGTCTTGAGCAAATTGCCAGGGTGCGGCTCGCCGTGGAGGAGCTGCTCCGGGGCGTCCCGCTGACCAATCGCCCACGTCAACTTCCGCAATGTGTTGCTCAGAAGCTGGCGGTCCGCATCCCGAAGATCCGGGGTTTGGGCGCGATTGCCGACCAGCGACTGCGCCTCCGCGACGCGTGCCGTGAAGTGGGGCGCAATGAAATCGCTTTGCCGCATGCCAGCGTGCAGACGCTCAAGCGCTTGCGCATACTCGGCTGGCGCGACGGCACGGAGGGATACGGGCTCGTAGTAGGTCCACAATGTGGTGACGAAGCCGTCTCGCACGTAGACGCGCGGCTCCACCCGAGGATCGAGCGAAGCTACGGGACTATCGGTTTCGGCGAGCCGACGAGCGACCTCGACTTCGAACTCTGCGCCTCCCTGGCCCTCCACGTGCGCGACCCGAGCTAGAACGTCACAAGGCCGCAGGCGCAGAGCAAGCCGGTTCGAGTCGTGAAGAACGACGGCGTCATCGACTCTCAGATCAAGTGCTGAGGCAGTCGACATGGCCGCACCCACCGCCAACTGAATTTGTGACGCGTGCACGGTCGTATCATCTCTCGCGTTCTGCAACATGGGTGGCCGGGTGCTGGCGTGCGCCAGTGTGCGGGAATGTCCCTCGAGACGTGGCTACCATTATCGAATGAAGACTTTCAACCTCAACAACGACGAGTGGGACGGGACCAGGGACCGCGAGGGCTGGCGCATCAAGGGCGCGCTCGTCGGCCAACACATCGGCGGTGAGCTAATCGGCGCGACCATGTCCGAGGTCGAGCCTGGCTGCAAGCTCTGGCCGTACCACACGCATTACCTGAACGAGGAATGGGTGATCGTGCTTCGCGGCGAGCCGACGTTGCGTACGCCCGAAGGCGAAGAGGTGTTGAAGGAAGGTGACGTCATCTGCTTTCCGCGCGGCAAGGAGGGTGCGCATCAGATCATCAACCGAACGGACTCGACGATTCGCGTACTGATGCTCTCCTCGATGATCCGCGGCGAAGTCATCGAGTACCTCGACACTGGAAAGGTTCTTGCCAAGGACTTCGCGGACGAAGACATCATGTTCGCGAGGCCCGGCCCTACGATCGAGTTCTGGGAAGGCGAGGACTAGCTCCGGTCGCGTCGACCGCCGCTTGGTCGAGGCGCCCCTCGCGGTCTGCTCCCGACGTGGCGTCGCGGTCGCGCGGAGGGCCACCGTGCCAGTCGAGACACAACGCCGTCGCGTCGTCACGCAGCTGACCCCGAGATGCCTGCAACACCGCCTCGGTGAGCTGTTGCACTGCCTCGCGAGCATGCATGTCCATGCCGGCAACGAGGATCGTGTCGATGTTCACATCCTCGGCGTCACGCTCCAGCATGCCGTCCGTCACGAACATGAGCCGGTCTCCAACCTCCAATGGCAGAGCCTGCACTCGGTAATCGCGTCCGTGCTGCAGTCCGAACGGAGGGTCAGCCTCCAGCGGAACTTGCTCGACGCGTCCCGCGCGCAGCCGGAGCGGCGGTGGATGGCCGGCGTTGACGATCGCCGCCGTCGCCGCAGCAAGGTCAATCCTTACGAGCAGCCCCGTGACGAACTGGCCCTCGCTCACCTGGTCGGCCAGCGCGTCATTCGCCAGCCGCGCCTGATCCTTCAGATCGACACCGCGCCTACGGGCGTTGCGCAGAGCCCCGACGAACACGGTCGCGAGCAGTGCGGCATCCATCGTGTGGCCCATCGCGTCGGTCATCGACAGGTGCAACGTGTCGCGCTCGAGCGAGAAGTCGAACGTGTCACCTCCGATCTCGCCCGCCGGCTGCAGCCAGGCCGCGAGCGTGAACTGGCCCGCCTCGCAGGTGAAGGCGCCCGGCAGCAGCCGATGCTGGATCTCCGCCGCAAGCGACAGCGGAACCGAGCGCTGGCCCCACTCGAAGAGGTCCGTGTAGCGGCGGTTCGCGATCACAACGTATGCGAGGAAGTGGCCGGCGAGTGCGACGTCTGCCACCGTCTGCTGCCCTGGGAAATCGTCCAGCCCCAACTCGAGTACCCCGACGGCCTCGCCGCGGCTAGTCACCGGCGCGAAGAGGCGAGCCCCGCTGTCCTCGGCGACCACCTCCACGGCCTGAGCCGACAACGCCCGCCCGTGCGGTGTTCCGAAGAGCGGTATGCGCTCCGCAGTCTCGTGCCCCTGCAGCCGCAATGTGCCCGTTCCACCCGAGTGGCCCAATCGAATCAGCGAGCGCCCACTGAAGTCGGCAATCAGGAAGCTGACCTCCCGAGCGCCGACCGCCTCCGCCAGCGCTGTCGCGAGCACATCGACCGCGGCGACCGGCGGAGCGGCCTCGACCGCTGCCAAGAGAGCATTCAAGTTCAACGGCGATCGCCGCCCCCCGCCCATCACTCCTAGCCTACGCCACCGTGTTTTGGGGCTTACCTGGGCCGACCCTCCGCGTTAGTGACTGACAGCAGCGTTTCGGCGCATCGACTACCCCGGCGTGTCCGCGGACGGTCGCGTGAGCGGGCGGGACGCTCGGCTGCGCCAGTGTTCAGGAATGTCACCCGACCGAGCCGTCGGTGTTAGTAGACCTTGACGATCTTTACCTTGCTACAGACGAAGCCTGAGCCCTTGGGCTGACAGCTGGGGACGACCTGGAGTTTGTGATTGGCCGCGCCGGAAATTCGATAGCTCGCATCACAGCTGCCTTTGCATGAGGAGTCGATCTCGGCCTTTACACGGTAGAGGCCGCTGTTTTCCTGGAGAACAGTCAGGGGCTTGCTCGGCGTGGCTAGCCCTCCCGCTCTCGGGCCGCCGTTCTGGCTGAGGAGCACTAGAACGGCAAGCTCCGTTCCCGCTGCCGGGGCCATGTTCTTCTTGACCGCCACGATCAGCTTGTGGGTCCGAACTGCCTTACTCGTCTTGGCCGCGGCCGGAAGGACTTCTGTCGCGCTCACGGCGAGCGCGAGAAAGACGACTGCTGCAATGAGAAAGCGACGAAACATGCTCCAACGGTACTGCGCTTGTCCAATGGCCCGCTAACGGACTTCTCCGCCGGGATCGATGTTCCAGGTTGTCGGGACTGTGGCCTGCGCCAGTGTTCAGGAATGTCACCCGAGCGTGCAGGCGACCGCGGCGAACCCACGGAAGTCATTTGACGCAATCGGTGTTTCCGTGTCGCCGCGATGGAGACGGAGAGCCTTGTCGAGCAAGGGCGCAAGTTCAGGGTCGCGTTCCGCGAGCCATGCGGCCGCTTTGGGCTTGCTGCAGCCCGAACCGTGGTGGATGCCGAACGCGCATCGGGCGATGTTGAGCGTCCACTCCACGTAGTCACTAGCACTCGGCGCGGCTTTTGCGCGATCGCGTTCGCAGAGATCCGCAAGCCAGGCGCGCTGGCTCGCGACGAAGGTCGATCGATCAACCTCGGGAAAGAAGGTTTCCGGTGGGGGGCCGACGAGAGCTGTGCCGAGGGTTCTGGCGCCCAGGATGTCATCCGCCGCAGTGTGACTCGCGCCGAACTGGGGTTCTCCTCCCGGCGAGACGGAGATGCACTCACCGCGGATCCCCGCGGGCTGCAGCTGTTCTGCGGCGACGTATTCGATCTCCAGCCTCGCGCCATACGCCGTGGACTTCATCGCGGCGTGCAGCCGTCGAAGCTTGGACAGAAGGTCGAGGTTCGGCCGATCGCGCAAAACGACGAATGCGTCGATATCGCTGCTAGCTGGCTCGAACGCCCCAGTGGCGAATGAGCCAGTCACGTACACACCGAGCACTGAATCGCCGAGCGACGAACGAAGGCCGGCGAGATAGGCGTCCAGTGTGGCAGCGAGACTGGGAATCGTCTTCATCCTGCCTGAACCTACCGGTGTCGGCTTGTCAGATCCTTGCCTGCCCCAGTGTGCTCAAGCCCGAGCTCAAGTCGATCAACATTCTCCGCCGATGCCGGCTTCGCCGGCGCCGGCTGCGGCCGCCGGAATCGAAATCGAAATTGCCGGGAGGCCGAAATCGCCGGAAGTCATCATGCTCCGCGAAGCGGAGCTGACTTCCGGCGATGGCCTCAGGCGGCCCGCTCGAGCTTGGAGGGAAGGAGCAACGCCGCGCCAAGTCCGATGAGCCCGAACAGGATGAGAGAAGCCATTGCCCAGGCGTACGACCGATATCCCGGCGCGACGACGGACACGATGATCGTCCCAGCGATCGCAGTGCCAAACGACGAGCCGAGGTTGGAGACGCTGCGTGAGAGCCCGGAGATCTCGCCCTGCAGCGCTTCCGGGAAGCTCGACTGAACGACATTGACCGAGGGCGTGAGCATCGCGCCCACGCCGAAGCCGATCAGGAACAGCCCGGGCACGAACGCCCAATCGCTCGAAGAGGCTTTGACCAAACCGAGCAAGAGACCGATCCCGACGATCGTCAGGACGAAGCCGGTCACGATCAGCGTCTTCTGCGCGTACTTCCTTGCCCAGCGCTCCGCAGCGAACGACGAGATGAGGATGCCGACGGTCGCTGCAGTGAAGATCACGCCAGTCTTGATTGCGCTGTAGCCGCGCTCGGTCTGGAGGAACACCGAGACCACGAAGGAGGTGCCCAGCAGCATCAGCCACTGGACGTTTTGAGTGACGAGGGCGAGGTTACAGGTCCGGTTCCGAAAGAGTCTTGTCGAGAGAAGCGGCTCTTTTCCGGCCCGCTCACGGCGCCGGATGAACAGGAAGAACGAAGCCAGGAACGCGGCTCCGATCCCGAGACAGATCGCAAAGAGGACGTTGTTCGATCCGGCCTGCAGGATCCCGAACACGACGAAGAACATCCCGACGGCGGAGAGGATCGCTCCGACTGCGTCGAACGGACGCGTCGGATCGGCGGGCAGTGGATCGACTAGGCGACGGCTCAGCAACAGGATCGTGGCGATCACGAGAGCCTGAAAGACGAACGCGGCCCGCCAGCTAATTCCCGTGGTGATCACGCCGCCGATGAGCGGACCGGCTGCCGCGCCGACGCCGCCGAGCCCGCTGATCACGCCGAAGGCCCAGGCCCGCGAGGTCACGTCGGCGAACCACAAGGTCGCAAGGATGTAGACCGGCGGGATCAGCAGAGCCGTGCCGACGCCTTCGAAAACTGAGTTGCCGAGAATCAGCACTCCGAGATTCGGCGCGATCGCACTCACGAGGGCGCCGATGCCGTAGAGCGTCAGGCCCATGGTGAAGCAACGCTTCCGGCCCCAACGGTCGGTCAGCTTGCTGCACGGGATCATCAGGACGGCCATGATCAGCAGGAACAGCGTGATCGTCGTCTGAACGCCCTTCACGGTCGTGTTCAGGTCCTGACTGATGTCCGAAATCATCACGTTCATGTTCGAGCCGGCGAAGCTGCAGATGAACTGCGCAAGCGCGAGCGGCGCGATCAGCCGCCGTATCGACGCACGTGACCGCTCCTCCGTCGAAGGCGGACTCACCGATACGGATCGCTCAGTCACCAGGCTTCCCCGCTGCGAGCCAATCAGGTCCGAGGACCGATCAGCATCACCCAGAGGAGATGAGATGGAGGGGCCGGAACCCCTGCCGAAACTCCCCGCCAATGAAATTGAACAGAGGCTGGCACCAATACTCAGCCGTTGCAGGTCGAGCCAGGACCATCAAGGACCTGGGCCCAGTCCGCAGCGCTGGGCCCAGGTGAGAGCGAGTTGGCGGCGTCAGGCTCCCGCAAGCGCCTTCTGCTTGAGCGTGTCGAACTCGGTCGCTGTGATCGCCCCATCGTCGAGCAGTTTCTTCCCCTTGGCGATCTGTTCGGCCGGATCGCTTGCCGACGCCACGGACTTGACGTAGTCGTCCATCTGCGCCTTTGACTGCTGCATCTGCTGTTCGTTTCGCTCCGCCATGCCATCGTGCTCGGCGATCAGGTAGATGAAAACGCCGAAGTACGGCACCAGGATCACGAAGATGAGCCATGCGGCTTTGCCCCAACCCGAGAGGTCGCGACGCCTGAACACATCGCCGAAGACGGTGATCAGAAGCCAGAACCAGATCACCCACGCGAAGAACACGAGCATCGTCCACATCACATCGAGAAATGGGTACGAACTGGCTACCACGATCAGTCTCCTTTGCCGAATCGATTGCGATCAGCCCCAAAAACCTCTTGGAGCCAAAGCGCCTAAGCCTTTCTGAGAATCGATGTCTATCACTCCACTCGGATGACTGCGACGGTTGGCGTCCATGGTGGCGTTTCCCAGTCCGCTGAGTGGAGGCGGCGAGAATCGGACCCGCACAAGATTTCAATCCGTGATCGCAACCTCGAGGAAGCGCTCGATCATGGGCGTCACCTGCTCAGGTACCTCGAGCTGATGAAAGTGGCCTGCGCCGACGGTCATGCCGACGTGAAGGTCAGGTTTGAACGGAAGTAAGCGCGCAGGATCATTGCTCTCGTCAGGCCCCGAGCTCAGCACCAGAAGCGGCACGGTGCACAACGCCAACGCCGCGACGCCGTTCCACGCGACGAGACCTCGGATTCCCGCCGCTGCCACGCTCAAAGGTACGGAGCACATCGTCTTCACGATTCGATGTCTCTGCTCGGCATCAGCTGTCGGCCCGAGGCCGTCCTCGACCCACGTACGCCGAACGGCTTCGCCGTCGGGACCCTCGAGCTCCATGGCGAATCCCTCGTAGATACGCCCAATCTCGGGCGGCGGGTTGATCGGTCCAGGGTCATCGGCAATGACCGCAGACGGCAAGGATGGGTGTCTTGCAGCGAGCTCAATTGCGATCATGCCTCCGAGGCTGTGGCCGATTACGACCGGCCTCGAGACACCGATCTCCGCGCAAAGCCAGGCGAGATCGTCGGCGAGGCCCGGCAGGTCGTACCCGTCCTCGAGCCGATCGCTGCCACCGCAGCCGCGCAGATCAAACGTTGTTACCGCATGCGACGATTGGAAGTACTCGAACTGGGGCTTGAAGAAGCTGTGGTCGCAACACCAGCCGTGGACGAAGACAAGCGGCGGATCCCCGCGTCCGGCTTGCTCGTAGTACAGGCTGAGGTCGTCCCGCCTCGCGTAGGGCATGGGTTCTCCTTCCGGCGATGCGAGATGATTTTCTCACTCGCGCCTGCTCAGGACGATCGGCTCGCCCCGAGGTATGTTCCGTAGCGGCGCTCATGCTTGGCACGCCAAAGACCTGGCATTACGGCCTCGTTGCGAGGTGGTGGGCCGAGTTCAACGAAGACGGCCGCGAGATCGGGTACTTCCAGAAGTACGTCGAGCGCGGTCAGCCCGCGCTTGATGTCGCGTGCGGCACGGGGCGCCTGCTCATCCCGTACCTTCGGGCCGGCCTCGACGTCGACGGCTGTGATGTCTCCCCCGACATGATCGCGCTCTGTCGCGAGAAAGCGGAGCGCGAAGGCCTTTCCCCCACCCTGTTCGTACACCCGATGCACGAACTCAAGACCCCGCGGAGGTACAGCACGATTTTCGTCTGCGGCGGCTTCGGGCTCGGAAGCGACCGGGAACGCGACACAGAGGCTCTCCATCGCTTCTTCGAGAGCCTAGACGCAGGCGGGACGCTCGTCCTCGATAACGAGAACCCGTACTCGTCGGAGTGGCCCTGGCGGTACTGGGTCAAGGACGAGCGCACCGATATTCCGCGAGCGTGGGAGCCGCTCGATGCGGCCGAACGTCGGCGCGGGTCAGACGGCGCCGAGTACGCGCTGCAATCCCGAGTGGTCGATCTCGACCCGCTCGAGCAGCTCGCGACGTACGAGATGCGCGCCGCGATGTGGCGCGAAGGCGAGCTCGTGCAGGAGGAGGAGCATACCCTGCACATCAGCTTCTACTTCAAGAACGAGCTGCTCCTGATGCTCGAACGCGCAGGCTTTACCGACATCGTCGTCCACGGCGACCACCGTGAAGAAGCACCCACGAAGGACAGCGACTTCATCATTTTCGTCGCGAGGAAGCCGTAAGACAGGCGGCCGGAGCGCCTCGCCGAACCAGGGCCGTGGCCGTCGACGTCAACACGCACGACGGTTATAGAATCCGGCCCCGCAGAGAATTCAGCCCTCAGATCGCCGGCCCAATCCTGCGATCCCAGCGTTCACCCACCGATCCCGTGGAGGTCACGCGATGAGCAGCCGACTTCGACGTTCCCTTGTTCTGACGACCCTGCTGGCCCTGTTGCTCGGGGTATTCGGCACCACGGCGCTGACCGGCCGCGCGGCCAATCCGCCGAACACCAAGGTCTCCGGTATCGACGTCGACACGACGACGATCCCACAGCTCCAGAAGTTGATGAACTCGCATCGGATCAACTCCGTCAACCTGATGAACTTCTATCTCCAGCGCATCCGCCGGCTCAACCCGATGCTGCACGCGGTGATCACGGTGAGTCCGACGGCCCACGCCGACGCAGTAGCTGCCGACGCAGCGCGACGCAATGGCGACCACCGCCCACTGCTCGGGATTCCGATCATCGTCAAGGACAACATCGACACCACCGGCATGCCGACGACAGCCGGCTCCTGGGCGCTCGCCGGAAGCACGCCCGGCGACGCTTTCATCGCGCAGAGGCTGAAATCCGCCGGCGCGATCATCATCGGCAAGGCGAATTTGTCCGAGTGGGCCAACTTCCGGTCCAACCCGTCCTCGAGCGGCTGGAGCGGCATCGGTGGCCAGACGAACATGCCCTATGTCCTCGATCGCAACCCGTGCGGCTCGAGCTCCGGCTCCGGCGTCGTCGCGGCTGCTGATCTCGCGGTTGCGGCCGTAGGCACGGAGACGGACGGCTCGATCGTCTGCCCGTCCGGCGCCAACGGCGACGTCGGAATCAAACCGACACTCGGGCTGTGGAGCCGCGCGGGCGTCGTCCCGATCAGCGCCAACCAGGACACGGCAGGCCCGATTGCCCGCAATGTGACCGACGCCGCCGTGCTCCTCGGCGCGGCGACCGGCGTCGACCCGAACGACAACGCGACCGCCGCTCAGACCGGCCACGCCTTCACCGACTACACCCAGTTCCTCAACGATCACGCCCTCCAGGGCAAGCGGATCGGCGTCTGGCGCGCCGGCACCTACGACCCGGTGTTGGTGGGTCCGGTCGTCGAGCCGATCCTCGACCACACGATCGCCGCGCTCGAGGCTCGAGGGGCGACCGTGATCGACCCGACCGACATCGACCTGTCGGCGACCATCAACGAGGGTCCAGCGCTCTCGTGCGAGTTCAAGAGCGACATCGCGACTTACCTTCAGACCTACGTTCACGGTACGAACCCGGTGACACACCAGCCATACCCGCGAACGCTCGCCGACCTGATCGCTTTCGATGCAGCCCATCCGAACCTCGAGGGACCGTGGAACGATGCGGTCTTCGAGGGTGCCGACGCGACGAACGGCCGTGACGCGGCTTGCGCTGCCCTCCGCGCGGCGACGACGCCGCCCGTTCAGGCGGCAATCGACCAGGTCATGGCCGCGAATCACCTCGACGCGATCATCGCGCTCACCAACGGCCCGGCATGGCCCACGAACGACAACCCGAATGAAGGCGATCTCAACGGGCACTTCGAGTACTTCGTGGGCTCGTCGACGGCGGCTGCGGTGTCGGGCTACGCGGACATCACGGTGCCCACCGGCCACGACGCGGGACTACCGCTCGGGATCACCTTCATCGGCGGCCGCTGGGCCGAACCGAAGCTGATCGGCCTCGCCTACGACTACGAGCAGGCGACGCATGTTCGTGTCCCGCCGCAGTTCATCCCGACGATTGGTGACGCGTTGTTCCCGGGCGTCCCAAACCCAGCGGATCAGGTGCAGGCGTGGCGAAAGCAGGCGACCAAGAGTCAGCGCGACCTCGTCGTGCGCTTGCGATAAAGGAATACCTCGAGACGATGAAGCCCGGCCACTAGGCCGGGCTTCGTGTTCTTGGCCGCCTGCTCCGCACTCACCCGACGCGTGCCCGTCGAGGCTTCTTGGCGGGTGAAACCGTACGGCGCATCACGCAATGGTTCTTGCCCTTGGGCCGGTCATAGCTGAAGCCGGTCTGCTCATAGAGGCTGCGCGTGGTGTTGTAGAGAAACGAGGCCGAAATCTTCTTGCCCTGCGTGTCCTGCGGATAGCCCTCCACGACGCCCCCGCCGGCCTTCGCGATCAGGTCGACGGCGCCCTGAAGGGCGACACCTGCGACGCCCTTCCGCCGATAGTCCCTGTCGACGAAGATGCACGTGATGCGATAGTCGGGCGGCTCATCCATACTGGTCGCCTCGTATTCCTTCCTGTGATGGATGTTCGGGAGCTCGTCCGGAGAGCCGTACTGGCACCAGGCCACCGCGGCGTCGCCGTCGAAGACCAGGGCGGCATGAGCGTCGCCCTCGCGAACGAGACGCTCCTTCCAGGGGCGGCCTTTTTCGCCCTCGGGCCTGCCGACCCGCGAATGGAACCAGGTGCACCAGCAGCCGCCGAACCCCATGCCCTTGTGCTTCTCGGCGAGGCGCTCGAACGCACCCCAAGTCGAGGCATCAAGGGCTTTGATCGCATAGTCGCTCATACGCCCCTCCGTCACCGGCTCTGCTCAGGCTGACGAGTGAGCGAGTCTACGCGCGTCCTGTCTGGCATGGGCCACGGTGTGTGGCTGACGAGGAGCCGGCTGGCATAGGGTCATCAGATCCAACTCCTGCGAAGGGATGAGTTATGTACCTCGGTATCTACGACATCGACGGAGATTCCCGCGAGTTGCTTGTTGCCTACGATCGACTCATCGCGGGGATGCCCGAGGGTCAGCTTTTCTTCCACGCCTGCGCCGTCCGTGAGAACGGGATCACGATCTTCGACGCCTGCCCGACCAAAGAGGCGTTCGAGAAGTTTTCGACCAGCGCGGAGTTTCGCAACGCGGCGGAGGCGGCCGGACTTCCCTGGCCGAGCAAGATCGAGGGACTCCCGCTTCACGCCATACGCGCTCGCGACGGTGTCACGGTCACCTAGTCGAAGCACGCTGAGCTCCTCCGCGAACAGTCGGCGGCCGAAGAAGAGCCGCGGCCTAAGCGGGCCTAGCTCAGGCCGGAGGAGCTCGCCCCGTGGCGGGAGAGCAGCTCCACGAGATTCCCGTCCGGGTCGGCGACGAACGCGATCTTCAGTCCGGGCTCAGGCGTGTCGCGGGGAGTCCAGACGGAGTGGCCGCCCGCCTCCACCGCACGCGCGTGGGCATCGTCGAGGTCAGCCACTGTCCAGGCTGTGTGGGGGACGCCGGCGCGTAGTGCCGCAATGGGCTCGTCCCAAGCAGAGGGCTGAACATCCACTGCGAGCAGCTCGAGCCGCTCGCCCGTCGGCGCGAACATGAAGGCGACACGGCCCGGCACACCGGCGGCGGTCTCGTGCGTCAGTCCGAGCGCCTTGCGGTACCACGCGACGCTGACATCGAGGTCTCTGACCGGTAAGCCGACGTGGTGGATCCGAGCTGGCTGCATGCAGCCTCCTTCGCGTGGTGCGGATGTCGGGTTGAAATAGAAGCACGATCGGCTGCGCCAGCGTCCGTAAATGTCACCTGACGACTACGAGCTTGCCACCATGAACACGGTGCAAGATGATGCCGTCATGGCTAGGGCGTCTGACACGCAGACGGTGGCGGCGGCCGATGGTCGGACGCTGACGATCGCGGAGTGTGGCGACCCGGATGGGTTCCCAGTCTTTTGGCTGCATGGCACGCCAGGCTCGCGTTTCGCTGGGCAAGGCCTCGCGAGCGCGTATGCGGATGTCGGAGCGCGCGTGGTCACCTACGACCGGCCCGGCTACGGCGGCTCGGATCGCCTCCGCGGCCGACGAGTGGTGGACTGCCTCGCTGATGTTTCATCGATCGCAGACAGCCTCGGTCTTGAGCGGTTCGCCGTGACCGGCGTCTCCTTTGGTGGGCCGCACAGCCTGGCCGTTGCCGCACGCCTGTCCGGGCGGGTGACGAGAGCCGAGTGTGTAGCGGGGGTCGCCCCGTTCGACATGCCCGGCTTCGACTGGTTCGCCGGCATGGACGCGGTCAACATCGACGAGATCGGCTGGGCACAGGAAGGTGAAGACGTCCTCGCCCGCGAGATCGAGCGGATGGCGGCTGCGTGGCTCGAACGCGTAGCCAACGACCCTTCCGACCCGGGCGAGGTGGAGTTCTCCGAGGCTGACCGTGCCGTACTGGCGAATCCCCAGCAGCAAGAGGCGATGGGACGAATGCTCAACGAGGCGTTCCGCCAGGGCGTCTGGGGCTATGTCGACGACACCCTCTCTCTCATCCAACCCTGGGGTTTCGACGTGACCGAGATCCGGGTCCCGACCCGCATCCATTACGGCCTGACCGACGTGCTCGTGCCGCCCCAGCATGGCGAGTGGCTCGCTCACAACGTGCCCCGTGCCGAGGTCGTCATCGATGAACAGGGCGGCCACTTCGCTGATCCCAAGCTCGTTACGGAACGATTCGGCTGGCTCGTCCAGCCGATCTGAAGCTCCCTACGCCGCGCCGCTCAAGATGACGGAGGCTGCTTCCGGCCTCACGACTGGCGTGGGCCAGGGTTCAGGGAGGTCCAGCGAAGACACTCCGAGCAGGGCGCGGCGTTGACGCGGTTATTGGCGGCGCTAGTCCTCGCTTGAGACGCGAGTAAAGCCCCCGAGGTGCTCGGTGTGAAAGGCGATCTCGACGCCCTCGCCTGCCTGCTGCTTCAGAGCCGCGAGCATCTCCTCGCTCGGTTGCCCGAAGACTTGGATCCTCACCGTCGCGTCGAGCGTCTCGGCATACGCTGCTCGTGCTCTCTCGGCAACAATCGCAATGTGCGCCTCCATCGAGGCGGCGTCCGGGTGAACCTGGACAACCGAGACCTCATCTCCGGCTTCGTTCACGTACTCGTTGAACGCGATCAGGCGTGGCTCGTTGGCCTCGACGAATTCGACGAGACCCGGCACGCGCGCTCGCTCGCTGTCAAGTCGCCCAGGCTTGAGGCGATTCGTTGCGATGAAGATCAACGGTCCCTGCATTCCGACTCCTTGTCCGTGCCTTTGCCCGCAACCAACCTGCGCGAGTTAGAAATGATTCGTGTACGAGAGGAAGCGCCACCCGTCCGGAGTGGCGAGCAACTGGTAGCTCGTCCAGGTGTTTCGGACCACCTGCCCGTCAGCGTCGAGCGCATTCCAGTGCACGGTGGCGAAGACGGAGTGCTCGCCAAGTTGGCGAGTGTCGATCTCGACCGGCGTCCATTTCTCAGCGTCCGCCGCAAGGCGATAGGCGGCAATGGCCGCGGCGAAGTGATCCCACACCGCGTCGCGATCCAACATATGGATCGCCTCTCCCCTCCGCACCGCAAGCAACGGCGAGAGACAGAGGCTTGTCACACCTTCCACATCGCCATCCGTGTAGCAGCGCGCGTATTCGTCGAAAAACGAATCGACCGTGGCGGACATGGGAGAACTCTGGCAGCCGTAGCTGGCTTGGTCAATCTCGGCCCCTGCGGACTGGTCCGCTGGGTTAGCGGTGCAACCCGGAATGACGCCATAGGATTGCGCTGTGGCGTTCACGCTCAGCAACATCAAGGAGGATCTGGAGGACATCGGCCCTAAGTTCGACGGCGCGCCGGATCTCGAGTTCCGCGCGGCGACCAAGGCGCTCGGGCTCGAGAAATCCGCCCTGAGCTACCAGCACGTCCCGCCCGGCTATCGCTTTCCGTACGGCCACACGCACATGAAGCAAGAGGAGGTGTACGTGGTCGTGCGCGGGAGCGGGCGGATGAAGGTCGACGACGAGATCGTCGAGCTCAAAGAGTGGGACGCGGTGCGCGTCCCGCCCGGCACGTGGCGAGGCTACGAGGCCGGGCCAGAGGGCCTCGAGATCCTCGTCATCGGCGCGCCCAACCTCGGCGAGGATCCGCGCGAAGACGTCGATGGCCAGCGCGACTGGTGGGCTGACTAGCCGAGTTGTCGGGACGTTTGATCGTCTCGGTCGCCGCGCAAGCCGGCGCTCGACATCGAAGCCGTGACGTTCCTACCTCAGTCGAGGCAACTCGGAAGAACACGTCGCCGGAAGTCATCAAGGCCGTGAGACGCCTGGACTACCCGGCGTTCCAGATGCGAACTAGTAACCCCGCGAAGCCGCATATTCCTCGGCCACTCGTTTCGGCACGACAAACGCCCAGGCGTCCTCGACGAGGTCGCGCATTTCGTCGGCGTCGATAGCGGCCAGGCGGACGTGAACCCAGTGATATCGGAGGTCAGCCTCGCTCGGCAATGAGAATTTGTCCGGGTCGGACTCAACGAGCGCGTCGCGCCACTCCTTGGGAAATGCGAAGCCCATTGTCGAGCCGTCACGTGAGAAGGACAGAAAGACGATGCGGCCAACCCGGAACTTCAGCCGGCCGCGCACATACCCCTCAGTGCTGCGAGGAAGCGTGAGCGCAAGAGCGCGGACCTCGTCGATGGTCGCCACGCCTCGACACTAACCGGGGATACCCGAACTCCACAGTGTGCACGCCGGCGGGATCTCGCCGCCACGGCGGGCTTTGCCGGTCGCGGCCACAAAACTCAAATCGGAGAAACAGAAACGCCGAGAAGTCATCATGGCCGCGAAGCGGCCGGACTTCCCGGCGTGATGGAGGCGGCGGGAATCGAACCCGCGCAACGTTTCGGCCGTCAGGACCTTGTCCCTCAGGCGCCAGCGCCGCCGCACACGCCTGGGCTCTCCTGCGTGAGGTGCGAGTCATCAGACCGCGGCGCGATGCCGTTGGCGCATGTAGTTCGAGGATTAGGCGCAGTAGAGTCGGTCGCCAAAGCTCCAGTCGGACGGCTCGGGGTTGTTCACTGCCCAGACTACGGCCTTGGATCCGTCGCGGGCGACCTCGACGTCGACCTGGTAGCTGGCGAGGCCGCCGTGGCCCCAGGCGAAGCCGCAGGGCAACCGGTAGCGCCAGATGCCGAGCCCGAACCGAAGGTCGGGACGGTCGGTAGCGATCGTTCTTGTCATCTCTGCAAGCTGCTTCGGTGCCAAGAGGTTCCCGCTGAGGAGCGCGCGGAAAAACGTCGCGACGTCCTCGGCCGTGGAGATGATCCCGCCGTCGCCGCTCACAGGACGACCGAAGCTCTCCACCAGTCCCAACCACGGCGTCATCCGTTGTGCGTGCACGGTGCCGTAGCTCGTGCCGCGGAGGTGGAGGCGGCGGATGATTCTGCTCGTGACGACCTGATCGAGGGGTCGCCCGGTGACCTTCTCGACGATCAGCCCGAGAAGCACGAAGTCGGAGTTGGAGTACGCGCTCGAGGTGCCGGGCGGGAACAGCACCCCCTGAGCGGCGATCCGCTTGACCCGGACCAGGGGGGCTTCTGAAATCCCGAAGTCCGATGGGATGCCGCTCGAGTGGTTGAGCAGCTGCCTGATCGTGATCGGTGGCTGCGCCGGGTACAGTCCGCGGAGCCAGTGCTGAACCGTGTCGTGCAGGTTCAGGCGGCCTTCACCGATGAGCTGCAGGACGACGGTGGCGACGAAGGTCTTGGTCGTGCTCTCGATCGCGAAGCGATCGTCGGGACGTGCGCGCCGCTTGGTACTTGCATCCGCCCAGCCGGCGGCGCCCGTCCATGTCCCGGCGTCCGTCACCACGATCGTAACCACGAGGTCGAGCGGGCGGAGTGGATGCTGCAACAGCTCCGGGAGGGCGGCTTCTCGCCCGAGGTGACCTACCATGCCTACCACGCCCTCGACGCCCACATCCTCGGCTTCACGCTCTGGCAGCTCAGCCACGGGATCGTCGACGCCGAGCACCTGAGGGAGATGGCTGCGGAGTTCTTTCGGAGGTTCGGCCCGGACGAGTTCCCCTACCTGCGCGAGCACGCGGACCAGCACTTCGCGGGGTTCGGAAGCAAGGGCACGGGCGCCTACGAGCTCGTCCTCGACCTGATCCTCGACGGCATCGAGCGATAACACCGGTCGAA
>Ga0207708_10001768_pt1 | contig 15964 bp, 10 predicted proteins | sample KBSK5101metaG_FD_184340 | JGI IMG/M metagenome (GOLD analysis project Ga0207708, IMG submission 184340) | Corn, switchgrass and miscanthus rhizosphere microbial communities from Kellogg Biological Station, Michigan, USA - KBS K5-10-1 metaG... | ecosystem: Host-associated > Plants > Roots >...
GTACGTCGTCGTCGACCCGAAGGACACCGGCCTGCAGCGCGGCGAGCTCCTGACCGAGGAGCGCTACCTGAAGGCGGTCGAGGAGTTCGGCGAGGACAACTTCGCGGCCGGCATGGGCGCGGAGGCGATCCGCGATCTGCTGAAGTTCATCGAGGTCAACAAGCTCTCCGAGCAGCTGCGCGGCGAGATGAAGGAAGCGACCAGCGAGGCGAAGCGGAAGAAGCTCGCCAAGCGCCTCAAGGTCGTCGACGCGTTCCGCGAGTCGGGCAACAAGCCCGAGTGGATGATGCTGGACGTGATCCCGGTGATCCCGCCGGATCTGCGCCCGCTGGTTCCCCTCGACGGCGGCCGCTTCGCGACGTCGGATCTCAACGATCTGTACCGGCGCGTGATCAACCGCAACAACCGCCTCAAGCGGTTGCAGGAGCTGAACGCCCCCGAGATCATCATCCGCAACGAGAAGCGGATGCTGCAGGAGGCGGTCGACGCCCTGTTCGACAACGGGCGCCGCGGCAAGACCATCACGGGCCCGAACAAGCGCCCGCTGAAGTCGCTCAGCGACATGCTGAAGGGCAAGCAGGGCCGGTTCCGCCAGAACCTGCTCGGCAAGCGCGTCGACTACTCGGGCCGTTCGGTCATCGTCGTCGGTCCCGAGCTGAAGCTGCACCAGTGCGGCCTGCCGAAGAAGATGGCGCTCGAGCTGTTCAAGCCGTTCATCTACAACAAGCTGGAAGAGCGCGGCCTGGTCACCACGATCAAGAGCGCGAAGAAGCTGGTGGAGAAGGAGCGTCCCGAGGTGTGGGACATCCTCGAAGAGGTCATCAAGGAGCACCCGATCCTCCTCAACCGCGCGCCGACGCTGCACCGCCTGGGCATCCAGGCCTTCGAGCCGCTGCTGATCGAGGGTAAGGCGATCCAGCTGCACCCGCTGGTGTGCGCGGCGTTCAACGCCGACTTCGACGGCGACCAGATGGCCGTGCACGTCCCGCTGTCGCTGGAAGCGCAGATGGAAGCGCGCGTCCTGATGATGTCGACCAACAACATCCTGTCGCCCGCCAACGGCCGCCCGATCATCCTGCCGTCGCAGGACATCGTGCTCGGTCTGTACTACATGACGCGCGAGCGGATGTTCGCGAAGGGCGAGTACCCGCACGGCACGGACGAGCCGAAGGCCAAGGCGGCGAAGGCTGCCAAGGCCGGCGAGGAAACACCGAAGGAGAAGATCCCCGCCAACAAGATGCACGGCGTGTTCTCGTCGCCCGAGGAGGTCCGCCTGGCGTACGACCACGGCGAGCTGGACCTGCAGGCGTCGATCCGCGTCCGCATCGACGGCGAGCTGGTCCCCAGCACCGCCGGCCGCGTGCTGCTGTACGAAATCGTTCCCAAGCAGCTTCCGTTCAAGACCGTCAACCGGGTCATGGGCAAGAAGCAGCTCGGCGATCTGATCGACAGCTGCTACCGCGCCTGCGGTCAGAAGGAGACCGTCCTGCTGGCCGACAAGCTGCGGTCGCTCGGTTACACCTACGCGACCAAGGCCGGCATCTCGATCTGCGTCGACGACCTGGTGATCCCGCAGCGCAAGATCGAGCTGCTCGAGACCGCGCAGAAGGACGTCCAGGAGATCGAGGAGCAGTACACCGAGGGTCTCATCACCGACGGCGAGCGCTACAACAAGGTCGTCGATATCTGGGCGCAGGTTTCGGAGCAGATCGCCGAGGAGATGATGGGCGAGATCGGCTCCGAGGACCTGGTCAACGAGGAGACGGGCGAGAAGCGCAAGTCGCCCTCGTTCAACCCGATCTACATCATGGCGGACTCGGGCGCGCGCGGTTCGGCGCAGCAGATCCGCCAGCTGGCCGGCATGCGCGGCCTGATGGCCAAGCCGTCGGGCGAGATCATCGAGACGCCGATCACCACCAACTTCCGCGAGGGGTTGTCGGTGCTCCAGTACTTCATCTCGACGCACGGCGCCCGCAAGGGTCTGGCCGACACGGCGCTCAAGACGGCGAACTCCGGGTACCTCACCCGCCGGCTCGTCGACGTGGCGCAGGACTGCATCATCGCCGAGTACGACTGCGGCACCATCGACGGCATCGAGCTGGGCGCCCTCGTCGAGGGCGGCGAGATCATCGAGAAGCTGGGCGACCGCATCCTGGGCCGCGTCGCGGTCGACGACATCTTCGACCCGTACACGGGCGAGGTTCTCGTCGGCTCGGGCGGAGAGATCACCGAGGAGAAGGTCAAGACGATCGAGGACGCGGGCATCGACCACGTCAAGATCCGCTCGGTGCTCACCTGCGAGACCCGGCGCGGCATCTGCGTGCTCTGCTACGGCCGCGACCTGGCCCGCGGGCACATGGTCAACATCGGTGAGGCGGTCGGCGTCATCGCCGCCCAGTCGATCGGCGAGCCCGGCACCCAGCTGACGATGCGGACGTTCCACATCGGCGGCGTCGGTCAGGTGCGCACCGAGCAGTCACAGCTCGAGGCGCGTTACGACGGCGTCGTGAAGCTGGAGGGCACCAACGTCGTCAAGCGCGACAAGCTGTGGATCGTCATGAACCGCCACGGCGAGATCGTGATCGCCGACGAGACGGGCCGCGAGCGCGAGCGTTACGGCCTGACCTACGGTGCGCGGCTGCACTTCGGTCCGGGCGATCACGTCAAGGCGGGCCAGCTCCTGTCGGAGTGGGATCCGTTCTCGGTGCCGATCCTGACCGAGGTCAGCGGCGTCGTGAAGTTCGGCGACGTCATCGAGGGCGTCACCATGACGGAGCAGCTCGACGAGGTCACCGGCCTGTCGCGCAAGAGCATCACCGAGAGCAAGGACGCGGAGCTGCGGCCCCGCATCTCGCTCAAGGATGACCACGGCAAGACGCTCAAGATCCCGAGCGGCGAGAACGACGCGCGGTACTTCCTGCCCGTCGGCTCGACGATCGCGGCGAACGAGGGCGACAAGATCGAGGCCGGCGACGTCATCGCGCGTATCCCGCGCGAGACGACGAAGACCAAGGACATCACCGGCGGTCTGCCGCGCGTCGCGGAGCTGTTCGAGTCGCGCAAGCCGAAGGAGCACGCCGTCATCGCCGAGATCGACGGCACCGTCAGCTTCGGCAAGGACACCAAGGGCAAGCGCAAGGTGTTGATCACGCCGGAGCGCGGCGACCCGAAGGAGTACCTGATCTCCAAGGGCAAGCACCTGGCCGTCCGCGAGGGCGACAAGATCCGCGCCGGCGAGCCGCTGATGGACGGCGCGGCCAACCCGCACGACATCCTCAAGGTGCTCGGCGAGAAGGCGCTGGCCAAGTACCTGGTCGACGAAGTGCAGGAGGTCTACCGACTGCAGGGCGTCAAGATCAACGACAAGCACATCGAGACCATCGTGCGGCAGATGCTCCGCCGCATCAGGGTCATCGACGTGGGCGACACCGGCTTCCTCGTCGACGAGCACGTCGAGAAGTACCTGTTCGAGGAGGAGAACGAGCGCGTGATGAACAAGACCGGCAAGCCCGCCCAGGGCGAGCCGTTGCTGCTCGGCATCACGAAGGCGTCGCTGTCGACGGAGAGCTTCATCTCCGCGTCGTCGTTCCAGGAGACCACGAAGGTGCTGACCGAGGCCGCGGTGTGCGGCAAGGTCGACTACCTGCGCGGCCTCAAGGAGAACGTCATCATGGGCCGCCTGATCCCGGCGGGCACCGGCCTGGGCGCCTACAAGCGCCTGTCGGTCCACGTCGAGGACACGGGCGCCGACGACCTGCCGGTCGCGGCGGTCGCCGCCTCGGCTGCGCCCGCTCCGGCGGCCGCGCCGCTGGAAGAGTAGCGCTCCGAAAGGGCGCGGACCCTCACCCTAACCCTCTCCCGCAAGCGGGAGAGGGGACCGGATCTCCCGGCGCGAGGGCGTGAGGGGTAACCTTGCGCGCGGCGCGGTTTGCGGCGCATGCTTGTCGCGTGGGGTGGAGCGTGCGTCGAACCTGCATCGCAGTCGCGTCGCTTGCGATCGTGGGCTGCAATGGCTCGCTGTCCGCCTCCGACGGCGGCAGGGGCGGAGCCGGCGGTACCGGCGCGGGCGGGGCGGGCGGCTCCGGAGGCCAGTCGCCCGACTTCCGCGCCCAGCTGGACGAAGCGGCCGCGGACTGGGCGGCGACCAAGCGCGGCTGCGCCACCTACTCCTACGACCGCCGCCGGACCTCGTTTAGCGGCTCCGCCGTCTCGACGGAGGTCGAGATCCAGGGCGACGTCGCGACCCGGCGGAGGGTCTCGACCGGCAACTCGCGCACCGACGCGGGTGGGTGGACCGTGGTCGCAGACGAGACCGGCAGCCAGATCGGCCAGTACACCGCCAGCTATCCTGAACCCGATCCCGCGTCGACGATGGAGCAGTTGCTGGCGGACTGCGCAACGCTCCTCGCGCACGATCCTGCGGATTATTTCCTGACCCTGCAGATCGCCACCAGCGGCGTCCCATGGGTCTGCACCATCCGCCCACGCAACTGCGCCGACGACTGCGAGAGCGGGATCCGGATCTCGAGCTTCGCCTGCGCCCCGCTGCCGGCGACGCACCCGTAGTCGCTCGTTTAGGGCGACGGCTGTCTGTCGCCTGCGCCCGTCGATGCGCATGAATGGTCGTGGTGCGTGCAGTTTCGGTTGGGGTGGTGGCGGCGCTCGGCTGCCTTGTGGGTTGTGGCGGGGCATCGAGCGCGGAGGTCACCTATTACAAGGACGTGCTTCCGCTGGTGAGCGCGCACTGCGCGGGCTGCCACGCGCCCGGCGGGTTCGCGCCGTTCTCGCTGGTGTCGTACGACGAGGCGCGCGGCCACGCGGCGCTCGCGGCCGCCGCCACGCAATCGGGCGAGATGCCCCCATGGCCGCCGGCCGCCGGCTGCGGTGACTTCCAGGACGCGCGCACGCTGTCTTCCGACGAGAAGGCGGTGTTCGCTGCGTGGGCGCAGGCCGGCGCTCCCGCCGGCGATTCGCCCGCGGGCGATCAGCCAGGCGCGGGTACGCCGTCCCCCCCGGCGAAGCTGGACCTCGGCACCCCGAGCGTGACGCTGGATCCCGGCGTCGGCTACCGGCCGGACGCGACCAGCAGCGACGACTACCACTGCTTCCTGTTCGATCCGGGCCTGACGTCCGACCAGGATCTGATCGGCTTCGACGTGCATCCGGGGACACCCCAGAGCGTGCACCACGTGCTGGTGTTCGCGGTGCGGCCGGCCGCCGTCGCCGACGCGCAGGCCAAGGACGCGGCGGATCCGCAGATCGGCTGGCCCTGCTTCGCGGGAACGGGCGTGGGCACGGGCGTGAACAGGCCGCCGACCATCGGCGGCTGGGTGCCGGGCTCGAGCGCGACGGCGTTTCCAGAGGGCACCGGCATCGGGCTGGAGCCCGGGACGTGGCTCGTCGTGCAGGTGCACTACAACCTGCTCGCGGGCGCGGCGTTCGCGGACCGGACGACGGTCGACCTGTTCTACGCCGCCGCGCCGGTCGCGAAGCGCGCGCTGGTCCTGCCGGTCATGAACGACACGTTCGTGATTCCCGCGGGCGCGTCCGACACCGTGACCACCGACTTCCCGGTGCCGCCGGGAACATGGTCGGTGTGGGGCGTCCTCCCGCACATGCACCTGCACGGCACCGAGATCAAGCTGTCGGTCGAGCATCCGACGGGCGATTCGACGTGCGCGATCGACATCCCGCGCTGGAACTTCCACTGGCAGGGCTTCTATTACTACAAGCAGCCGCTGCAGGTCGGCGGCGGCGACGTCGTTCACCTGGCCTGCAGCTACGACAACAGCGCCGGGACCGCGCCGCTCACCTGGGGCGAGAAGACCAGCGACGAGATGTGCCTGAACTTCGCCTACGTCACGCCGGAATGAACGGGGGCCGCCGCCCTCAGGCGGTCAGAGCGGACAGGGCATCGGCGCGGTCGCGCAGACGAACATCATGTTGCAGCTGTTGTCCCTGGGATCGCACATGAGCCCCAGCGTCGGGCAGGGGCCATTGAGTTTCTGATCGGACCCGCACGGCGGAAGCGACATGCCCGCGTCGCGTATCCCGGCGTCGATCGACGTGCAGATACGGTCCCCGCAGGTGTAGTACCAGGCCAGGTCGGTGCAGACCTGCTTCGTGCAAGTGGCGCCGGGCTGCATGCAGAGGCCGCAACTGGCGTTGCAGCAAGGCTGGCCCGGAGCACACGTCGCCATCCCGCACTTCTCGCCGGACGTCCCCGCGGCGCCCGTCGTCCCCGCGGCGCCCGTCGTCCCCGCGGCGCCCGTCGTTCCTGCGCCGCCCGATGTTCCTGCCGCACCTGTCGTCCCGCCGTTTCCATTTCCACCGGCGCCCGTCGCTGCGTCGTGCGAGCTCTGGACGCTGCCGCATCCGATCACGAGGCCACCAAAGCAGCTCAAGAGAATCGCGAGCAGGACGGGCGGGCGGCGGGTGTTCATGGCGCGCACCGAGGGCAATCATCGTGCCGCCCGTCGCTGCGCGAAATCGTTGGCCGGACGGGCGTGGCCCTCTCAGAAATTCGAAACATTTCTACGCGCGCTGCCAGAGCAGCGCAGCGCCGCGGACGCCGCTCGCGTCGCCGTGCGCCGCGCGCACCAGCTTCGTGCGCAGGTCCTTCGGCACCGTCCAGCGCTCCCACAGCTTCGGGACGTTGTCGAAGATGCGCGGGTTGTTGGAGACGCCGCCGCCCAGCACGATCGCGCGCGGATCGATCATGTTGACCACCGACGCGAGCGCGCGCGCCAGCGCCTCTTCGTACAGCGCGAACGCGCGTCCCGCGGCGGCGTCGCCGCCGGCGGCCGCGCGGCTCCCGATGGCCGTGCCGTCGGCGTCGTCGCCGCCCAGCGCGCGGTACCACGCGATCAACGCGCGTCCCGACGTGAACGACTCGATGCAGTCGGCGCGCTTGCAGAAGCACGCGTAGGGGGCGTGCTCGCCCGGACTCAGAAACGGCAGGGTGGTGTGGCTCCATTCGGTGGCGGCGCCGTTCTCGCCGGTCAGCACGCGCCCGTCGACGACGATGCCGCCGCCCACGCCCGTCCCCAGCGTCGCGCCGAACACGACGTCGGGCCGCGACCGATCCAGATCCGCAGGCGGCGCGGCGGCGCCGTCGATCGCCTCCGACAGCACGAAGCACTTGCCGTCGTTGGCCAGCCGCACCGGCCGCCCCAGCGCCGTCGCGAGATCGCGATCCAGCGGCCGGTCGTTCAGGCACAGGAGGTTCGCGTTCAGGATGACCCGCCGGCCCGGATGCAGCACCCCCGGCGTGCCGACGCCCACCGTCGGCGGCGCGACGCCGGGCGGCACGCTCGCCTCGAGGCGCACGACCACGCCCGCGATCGCCCGCAGGACGTCCTCGTACACCGTCGGCGTCGCCTCCCGGTGACGCGCCAGCTCGCGCCCGTCGTCGCCCAGCGCGATGCCTTCGATCTTCGTACCGCCGACGTCGATGCCGATTCGCACGGGGCAACCATCGCACAGGCAAACCCGGCCGAGGGCGAGTAAAATGAAGTCTCTTGCGGCCGGCGCCGGCGCCGGTTCACTGGTTAGCGATGATGCGTTTTCTGACGTGGAAGGCTCGGATCGCGGCTGCCGCGCCGGCGGTCGCCGCGACGACGATCGCGCTCGCCGCGAGCGCCGCGCCCGCGCCCGACCAGCGCGCCATCGTCTTCACGTTCACGCCGACCGAGCGCGCTCAGATCGCCCTCTGGATCGAGAAGGCCGACGGCACGTTTCTGGGGACCGTCGGGTTGACCCAGGCCGTCGCGGTGCGCGGCATCGGCAACCGCCCCGGCGCGTCGCAGATGAACAGCGGCTACCACTGGCCGTACGGCCGCCGCGAAGGCGTGCTTCCGATCTGGGGCCGCCGCCGCGCCGCCGCGCCCGGCGCGATGCAGTTTCCGCGGATCATCTTCCAGGACCGGTCCGAGGGGTACGCGTCGCGCAGCTGCGCGGATTCGACGCTCGATTCGTATTACTGCCTGTCCTTCACGCCGGACAACACCCGCAAGCAGCTCGACGCCGTCACCTGCGCGAGCGTGTTCATGAGCGACAAGGGTCGGATCATCAAGCCGGCGGATGTCGCCGCCGGGTACGCGGAGCCCACCGCGACGGGCAGCTCGCCGACGTGGCAGGAGACCCCGCGCGGGCTCGGGCTCACATCGTTCTACCCACCGCGCCGCGACTTCACCAGCTGCGCCACCCCGTCGACCGTCAATCCCTGCATGGGCGGCACCAGCACGTGCTGGGATTCTCCCGACTCCGCGACCTACGGCGCCACCGTGCGCGCCGTGATGCCCGACATCGACGTGGTGACGATGGCGACACCGCCGGGCAACGTCGAGCAGCGCGTGATGTTCTCGGTCCCGGCGATGTGGCCGGACGGCGACTACGTCGCCTACCTGGAGATCAACACCGAGGGCGACTACAACCCGACGTTCAGCGCGACACGGTTCGCGACGCCGTGCGCGCCGTACCTTTCCTGCTCGCAGGCGACGTGGGACTCCTGGGCGGTGGGGTTCGGTTATCCCTACCGCGGGCAGCCGTCCGTGGCGTTTCGCGTTCCGTTCACGCTGGGACCGGCGGCGCAGTTCTCGACGCTGGCACCGGCCGGCTTCGGATCGGTCGACGGTACGGACGCCGACCTCGGCACCATGCACCCGATGGACGCCACCATCACTGACGACCCGGCGGGCGCGCCCGGCAGCGGCGCTGATCGCCTGCACATGAACGCGACGATGACCGCCCGCCTCGGCGTCGAGGTTCGCGCGTGCGCGGTCGGGCCGCCGCCCGACATGCCGGCCGACTTCACCGTCGCGGCCGTCAACGATGAGAAGCACTCGCATCAGTGGGGACATCTGCATTTCGTCGTTCCCGCCAACGGAGGGCCGGCGATCTCGCGGTACGAGCTCCGCACCAGCGCGACCGATCCGATCGTCTCCGGCGACGCGGACTCGTTCATCCGGGGCTTACCGGGGCAGGCGGCGTCCCTGGACACGGACGCGCTGATGATCCCGGTCGACGCGCCCGCGGGCACGGCTGTCGACGTCGACTTCGGCGGGCTGAACCCGATGACCCACTACTGGGTGGGCATCCGCGCCGTGGACAGCTGCAACAGGCCCAGTCCGCACGCGGTGGCGGAGATGACCACCAGCCGCATCCATTACACCCAGCTGCCGCCGGGATGCTTCATCGCGACGGCGGCGTGGGGCTCGGCGATGGAGCCGACGGTGGTGGCGATGCGGCGCGCGCGCGATCGACTGCTCGCCGAGGTCCCGCTGTTCGCGGTCGCTGCCGATCTCTACGGTCACTCGGGTCCGGCGGCCGCGCGCGTCCTGGGACGCAGCGACACCGCCCGCGTGCTGGTCCGGCAGCTGCTCGGACCGCTGGGCACCGCCGCCGTCGCCACGATGAAGTAAGGTTTCCGGGCGCGTAAACAATCGCCGCTTGCGTACGGCTGAGCCGCGCACAAGATACCCGGGTGCGGTTCGGGCGCTCAGGTGGTCTCGCTGTCGCCGGCGGTGTCGTCGCGATCGTCGTGGCGACGGCCGCGCCCGCGCGCGCGCAGACCTGCATGGCGCTGCGCTACGACTTCCAGCCCGACTGCTATCGCGACGCCGGCGGTGGCGGGTGCATCCGCAGCGTCGAGCGGCTGGACCTGGGGCCGCAGATCGCAGTCTGGCTGGAGAGCGCGGATCGCACGACGTTCGTCGACACGCTGATGGTCACCAACATGACCGCGGCGCGCGGGATCGGGAATCGCCCCGGCATCTGGAACTTCCTGTCGGGGCCGCTGTTCCCGTACGGCAAGCGCCGGATGGCGCTGCCCATCTGGGCGCACGCGCGCGGCAAGCTTTACGACACGGTCGTCATGCAGGACGGCAAGGAGACGTGGCTCGGGTTTCACGAGTCGCTGTCGTCGCTCGAGCCGTACTACTGCCGTCCGCTGATGGACAAGGAGATCAACGTCGACGCCGTCACCTGTCCGACGCCGTTCCGCAGCGCGAAGGGAAAGCTGGACCCGTCGACGAAGAGTTACTACCCGCCGCGCAACGATCTGACCGGCTTCTCCAGCAGTGACTGCGACAACGTGGGCGGAATATCTCCGGGGTGCACGGTCAGCGCGATGAGCTACGCGGCGCTGAACGATCTGGACGCGGTCGCCGCCGCGACGCCGCCTTACGGGACGCCGTACGCGGGGTTCTGGACGATTCCTCCGGCGCTGCCGGCCGGCGATTACGCGGTGCTCGTCGAGGTGAACAAGGAATTCGACGGCAACGCCGCGCACAAGCACCCGTCGGTGATCGATTCGCAGCTGGCCGGCTACGGCCTCCCCAACAACTTCGGCCAGCCGTCGGTCGTCTACCGGGTCCCGATTCACATCGACGTCGCGGCCGCCGCGACCGCCGCCGCGACCACCTCGCAGATCGCTGGATACAGCAACTGGACCGGTGAAGACGGCGTGATCCTCCCGCGCGACGCGACGATCTCGACAGCGGATCCCGGGTCGGGCGAGGCGCGCCTGCTCGAGTTCGCGACCGCCGCCGGCACGGGGCGCGTGCACGTCAGCGTCGAGCCCTGCGGGGCGACCACCTGCGCGCCGCCGCCCCCCGCGCCAGCGGCCGTATCGGAGCTGACGGTCGTTTCGTCGGGGCTCGCCGACACCTCGGCCGTGATCACCTTCAAGAACGCGCAGGGAGCGGGCGGCCCGGTCAGCAGCTACGAGATCCGCTTCCGCCAGGGCGACTCGATGACCGACGAGGAGTTCAGCGAGGCGATCCGCGCGCCTCAGGTGACGCCGGGGGCGCCCGGCTCGACCGCAACGGTCACGATCACAGGCCTCAAGGCGAAGACGGAGTACGCCGTCGGCGTGCGGGCGGCCGACGCCTGCGGTCAGACCTCGACGCTCGCGTCCATCGGCTTCGTGACCCCAGCCCCGCACTTCCAGCAGCTAGAGGGTTGCTTCATCGCGACCGCCGCCTGGGGTTCGGCGTTAGCGTCGCAGGTGCAAGATTTGCGGCGGGTGCGCGACCGCGTTCGCGCCGGCAACGCCATGGCCGCGACCGCCGTGGACCTTTATTACCGGGCGGGTCCGCCGGCCGCCGCGGTTCTGCGCCGCAGCGAAACGGCCCGCGCCGCGGTCCGGTTGGTACTTTCTCCCATCGCCACCGCTTCGGGGCTGCTTTTCTAGCGTTTTAGCTATAATGCGGCCCCTGATGTTGCGGGGCCGCGCCTTCCTTATTGCTGCCTTCGTTGTTACGGGGGCGAGCGCTGCGAACGCCGCCGACGAGCGCGCCATCGTTTTCAATTTCACGCCCACCGAACGCGCGCAGATCGCGATCTGGGTCGAATCCGCCGACGGGACGTTCCTGAGCACGGTCGGGTTGACCCAGGCCGTCAGCGTGCGCGGCATCGGCAACCGCCCCGGCGCCTCCCAGATGAACAGCGGCTACCACTGGCCGTACGGTCGCCGCGAAGGCGTGCTGCCGATCTGGGCGAACCGTCGCGTCACCGCGCCCGGCGCGGTTCCGTTTCCGCGCGTCGTGTTCCAGCATCGCCCCGAGGGGTATGCGTCGCGCACCTGCGAGGACTCCACGCGCGATTCCTATTTCTGCCTGTCGTTCACGGCCGAGAGCACGCGCCGCGAGGGTCTGGACGCGGTCACGTGCGCCAGCGTGTTCAACAGCGACAAGGGCCGCATCATGACCGCGGCGGATGTGGCCGGCGGTTACGAGGAACCGGTGATGGTGGGCGGACCGCCGACCTGGCAGGCGTCCGATCGCAAGCTGGGCGCGACGTCGCTCTACCCGCCGCGGCGCGACTTCGCGTCGTGCGCGGACGCGTCGACCGTGAACGTGTGCATGGGCGGCTCCAGCACCTGCCAGGACCACCCGGACTCGGCGATGTTCGCGAACATGGCGCGCGCCGCGATGCCCGACATCGACGCCGTCACGATGGCGACGCCGCCCGCCGACACGGAGCAGACCGTGATGTTCTCGGTGCCACCCGAATGGCCGGACGGCGAATACGTCGCTTACCTGGAGATCAACACCGAGGGCGACTACAACGGGACCTACAACGCCGACACCTTCAAGACGCCGCAGTCGAACGACTGGGACTCGTGGGCGATGAGCTACGGGTATCCGTTCCGCGGCCAGCCGTCGATCGTGTTCGCGGTGCCGTTCACGCTCGGGCCGGCCGCGCTGTTCTCGACGATGACGCCGGTCGGGTTCGGCTCCGTCGACGGGACGGACGCCGATCCCAGCCAGCTGCACGAGATGAACGGCACGATCACCGACGATCCGCAGGGCGCGCCCGGCAGCGGCGCGGACCGCCTGCGACTCATGAGCGCGACGCAGACCTCGCGCCTCGACGTGGAGGTTCGTCCCTGCCTCAGCCAGCTGCCGCCCGAGGCGCCGCTCGACCTCACCGTCGAGCCCGTCGCGGATCTGAAACACTCGCACGAGTGGGGGCACCTGCACTTCGTGGTGCCGGAGAACTCGGCGGGCGGGATCTCGAAGTACGAGGTGCGGATCAGCTCGATGGACCCCATCGTGGCGGGCGACGCGACGTCGTTCATCCAGGGGCTGCCCGCGCAGGCCGCGACGTCGAAGACCGAGGCGCTGATGATCAACGCGAAGCAGCCGTCGGGCGCGGCGATCGACGTCGACTTCGGCGGGCTGACCATGTCGACGCACTACTGGGTGGGCGTGCGCGCGGTCGACAACTGCAACCGCGCCGGACCGCACGCGGTCGTCGACTTCACCAGCGACAGGATCCACTACACGACGCTGCCGCCCGTCTCGCCGTTCAAGGGCCAGTGTTTCATCGCGACGGCGGCCTGGGGATCGGCGATGGAGCCGACCGTGATGGCGATGCGCCGCGCGCGCGACCAGCTGCTGACGGAGGTGCCGCTGTTCTCGGTCGCGGCCGATCTCTACGGGCGTTCGGGGCCGGTCGCGGCCGGCGTCCTGCGCCGCAGCGACACCGCGCGCGCGCTCACCCGCCAGATGCTGGGACCGCTCTCGACGACCGCCGAAGCGATCACGCCGGCGCCGTAGCTCACTTCGCGACGCGGAACCAATCGCAGCGCCCCGAGACGCAGCCGCAGTACGTGACAGGCGGCTCGTCGAGGCGCCCCCTTTCTTCGCACCAGGGCGAACCGAGCGGCTGGTCCCAGCGCAGGCAGCTCCCGCCGCAGTGGCCGATCACGCATTCGCCGTCCTGGATGCAAGCAAGGCCGGGCGTCACCTGCTTCGGCTCGGCGACGCGGACGCGTCCGGCCTGGCACCCGGGCGGATGCGACGGCGGGTCCACCGCCCAGGTCTGGTCGCGTTCCGTGAGGGGGCCGCAGGCGGCATCGGTCGCCTCGCAGCGGGGGCCGACGATTCCGCCGACGCTGACGCTGACGCCGACGCGCACGTTCTCCAGGCGCCGCTGTTTCAGCGCCTCATCGGTCGCCTGGACGAGCCGGCTCAGCGGCACGTTGCAGACGTCCTCCAACCAGACCTTGAGGCAGGAGGCGTGGGTCTCCTTCGCAACCTTCGCCGAGCAGCAGCCGCTGAGGCCGATCGAGGCCCGGAGCCCAGGAAGCGCAAAGAGCGCCTGCTGGACCTCCCGCTCTTCGGCGTACGAGATCTCCCGCGTCCCCTCATGGATGAAGTAGGCCGCCCGGCGGGCCCGGTCGGTGGCGTCGCGGTAATGTTCGGGGCCGTCGGTGCAGACCGACGCCGACCAGCCCGGAACGCCCGACTCCGGCTTGGCCGGATCCAGGACCCAGGGCGGGGCCAGGCAGTGATCGCGCCGCGGAGCGGGTTGGGCCGTGGCCGACGGTATGACCGCGCAGGGCCGGGGGGCCCGGCACGCCGCAATCGCCACGGCGAGCGCAGCCAGGCCGGCGCGGAACGGCATACCCCGATGATACGCTGGGCCGCTCGACCGTCCGCCGACGGGAAATAGGCCACTTCTGTCGTTGACAGGGCGCGGTCGACCCCTATAATCCCGCCTTCTTGCGCCCGGGGTCTACCCGGCACTGGGCGGAAAACGCCCTATAAAGACGAGGTTTTCCGAGAGCAATGCCCACGATCAACCAGCTCGTAAAGTTCGGCCGACAGGCGCAGCGACGCAAGACCGCGTCGCCGGCGCTGATGGCCTGCCCTCAGCGCCGCGGCGTCTGCGTGCGCGTCTACACGACCACTCCCAAGAAGCCGAATTCGGCGCTGCGCAAGGTGGCGCGCGTGCGGCTGACGAACCAGATGGAAGTGACGACGTACATTCCGGGTGAGGGACACAACCTCCAGGAGCACTCGGTCGTCATGATCCGCGGCGGCCGCGTGAAGGATCTACCCGGCGTTCGCTATCACATCATCCGCGGCACCCTCGACACGTCGGGCGTCGCCAACCGCCGTCAGGGCCGTTCGAAGTACGGCGCCAAGAGGCCCAAGTAAGATGCCCCGCAAAGGTGAAGTTCCGAAGCGCAAGCCGCTGCCCGATCCGAAGTTCACGGATCAGCCGGTCGACACGCGCCGCCGCGTGACGAAGTTCGTCAACACCGTCATGCACTCGGGCAAGAAGGCGATCGCGGAGCGCATCGTCTACCGCGCGTTCGACATCATCGCCGAGAAGGCCAAGGACGATCCGGTGAAGGTGTGGGATCGCGCGCTCAGCAACGTGCAGCCGAAGGTCGAGGTCAAGTCCCGCCGGGTCGGCGGCGCGACCTACCAGGTTCCCGTCGACGTTCGCCCGGATCGCGCCGTGGCGCTGGGCATGCGCTGGATCATCTCGGCGGCGCGCGACCGCTCCGACGGCCGCACCATGCAGGAGAAGCTGGCGGGCGAGCTGCTCGACGCTTCGTCCAACAAGGGCAACGCGGTGAAGAAGCGCGAAGATACGCACAAGATGGCCGACGCCAACAAGGCGTTCGCTCACTATCGCTGGTAGCAGGACTAGGACCTAGGAAGCAGAACCTCTCTTAATCAACCCCTCACATCGTCGACGGACCTGACGGTTGCGCGACGCCGGAATGAGCCGGCAGCGCGGAATCGGCTGAGCGTCGGAAAGGCAAGTTCGGAAGTCGTGGCCCGTTCATTCCCCATAGCGCAGATCCGCAACATCGGGATCATGGCGCACATCGACGCGGGAAAGACCACGACCACCGAACGTGTCCTGTTCTACACGGGTGTGTCCCGCAAGATGGGCGAGGTGCACGAAGGCACCACCCAGATGGACTGGATGGAGCAGGAGCAAGAGCGCGGCATCACCATCACCGCCGCGTCGACGACCTGCTTCTGGCGCGACCAGCGCATCAACATCATCGACACGCCCGGGCACGTCGACTTCACGATCGAGGTCGAGCGCAGCCTGCGTGTGCTCGACGGCGCGGTGGCGCTGTTCTGCGCCGTGGGCGGCGTCGAACCGCAGTCCGAGACGGTGTGGCGCCAGGCCGACCGCTACCACGTGCCGCGCATCGCCTTCATCAACAAGTGCGATCGCATCGGCGCCGATCCCGATCGCTGCGTGCAGGAGATCCGCGAGCGGCTGCGCGCCAACCCGATCCTCATCCAGATCCCGAACGGGCTGGAGGACGAGTTCTCGGGCGTCATCGATCTGATCGAGATGAAGATGATCGTCTGGGAAGACGACACGCTGGGCGCGACCCCGGTCGTCACCGACATCCCGGAGATGCTGACCGGAGCGGCCACCGCGGCGCGCGCGACGATGGTCGAGGCGATCGCCGAGGCGGACGACGAGACGATGCGCGCCTTCCTGGAGGAGCGCGCGATGGACGGCGCGATGCTTCGGGCGGCCTTGCGGCGCGCGACGATCGCGGGGCTGGCGGTGCCGGTGCTGGTGGGCGCGGCGTTCAAGAACAAGGGCGTGCAGCCGCTGCTGGATGCGATCGTCGACTACCTGCCGTCACCGACGGACGTGCCGCCGGTGGCGGGCAAGGACGCCGCGGGGC
>Ga0207708_10001772_pt1 | contig 15953 bp, 14 predicted proteins | sample KBSK5101metaG_FD_184340 | JGI IMG/M metagenome (GOLD analysis project Ga0207708, IMG submission 184340) | Corn, switchgrass and miscanthus rhizosphere microbial communities from Kellogg Biological Station, Michigan, USA - KBS K5-10-1 metaG... | ecosystem: Host-associated > Plants > Roots >...
CCGACGACCTCCCATGGATCGACGCCCTGACCGGCCCCCGGAACCGTCGTCGCTTCGGTGCACTGATGGCCAAACGCGACAACATGGCGACGGCCGAGGCGATCCGCCCCGCCGCCCTCGAGATCCTCGCCGACGGGCCGATGACCCGGGCCGAGCTGATCGAGCGCCTCGACGCCGCCGGCCTGCCGTCGCTGGGGCCCCATTCGATCAACATCCTGATGCCCTGGCTCGCCGCGACCGGCGAGGTGGCCGGCGACGCGGACGGCTCGTTCCGCCGCGCCGAACCGCCGCCGCACGTCGATGGCGACGAGGCGCTGGCCATCCTCGGCCGCCGCTACCTGGCCGGCTACGGCCCCGCCGGCCCCGAGGACCTCGCCCGCTGGTCGGGGCTGCCGATCACGGCCTGCCGACGGGCCCTGGCCGCAGTCGACGACGCCGTCGACGCCGGTGGCGGCCTGCTCGCCCTGCCGGGATCCGATCCGCCGCCGGCGCCGCCGGCGTTGATCCTCGGCGCATTCGATACCGCGATGCTCGGCTGGCGCACCCGCGAGCCGCTCGTCGCCGCCGTTGACGATCGCCGGATCCTGCCCGGCGGGGGCATCATCCGGCCCGCGGTCCTCACCGAGGGGCGGGCGGCGGCGACCTGGAAGCTCGAAGGTTCCGGGAGGCGGCGCCGGATCCGCTTCGACTGGTTCGGCGACCGCCCGCAGCCGCCGGCGCTCGACGCCGAGATCGCCGCGGTCGGCGCCTGGCTCGGCCTCGAGCTCGAGCCCGCCTCCCAGGCCGCCTCCTAGACTTGCCCATCCGATGAGCTCCGAGGTGAACACCGAGCCCGGCGAGGACGCCCCCGCCCGCTACGACGCGCGCGCGATCGAGCACAAGTGGCAGGCGGTCTGGGCCGAGGAGAAGACGTGGGAGGTGCCGAACCCCGGCGATCCCGGCTTCGATCCCGACAAGCCGAAGGCCTACGTCCTCGTCATGCTCCCCTACCCCTCGGGCGAGCCCCACGTCGGCCATCTCAAGGTCTACTCGGTCGGCGACGCCATCGCCCACTACCGGCGCCGGAACGGCTACGGGGTCCTGCAGCCGATGGGGTACGACTCCTTCGGCCTGCCCGCCGAGAATCACGCGATCCGGACCGGCGAGCATCCGCGCGTCTCGACCGATCGCTCGATCGCCAGCTTCCGCGAGCAGTTCGTCGACTGGGGCATCTCGATCGACTGGAGCCGCGAGCTCGCCACCCACACGCCCGAGTACTACCGCTGGACGCAGTGGATCTTCCTGCGCCTGTTCGAGGCCGGTCTCGCCTACCGGACCGACGCGATGGTCCAGTGGTGCCCGAAGGACCAGACCGTCCTCGCCAACGAGCAGGTGATCGACGGCCGCTGCGAGCGCTGCGGCACCGAGGTCGTCCCGAAGAAGCTCGAGCAGTGGTACTTCCGGATCACCGACTACGCCGACCGCCTCCTCGCCGACTTCGACCGGCTCGAATCGTGGCCGGAGCACGTCGTGACGATGCAGCGAAACTGGATCGGCCGCTCCGAGGGAGCCGAGGCGATCTTCCGCTGCGAGGACCCCGAGATCGACTTCCCCGTCTTCACGACCCGGCCGGACACCCTCTACGGCGCGACCTTCTTCGTGCTCGCGCCCGAGCACCCCGACCTCGACCGCCTGATCGAGGGCACCGCGAACGCCGACGAGGTCCGCGACTACGTCGCCGCCGCCCTCCGCCAATCGACCGGCGAGCGTGGCGACGAGGAGCGAGAGAAGACCGGCGTCCGGCTCGAACGGACCGTCGTCAACCCGGTCAACGGCGAGCGGATCCCGATGTTCGTGGCCGACTACGTCCTGATGGAGTACGGGACCGGTGCGATCATGGCGGTCCCCGCCCACGATCAGCGCGACTTCGAGTTCGCCGCGAAGTTCGACCTGCCGGTCCGCCCCGTGGTCGAGCCCGCCGACGGCTCCGAGGTGCCCGCCGGCGCGGCCTTCGTCACCCAGTCCGAGGACGTCCGGATCGTCAACTCCGGCGATCTCGACGGGCTCACCCCGGCCGCCGCGAAGCGCCGGATCATCGACGAGCTCGAGGCGCGCGGCCTCGGCCGGCTCGCCGTCAACTACCGGCTCCGCGACTGGCTGCTCTCGCGGCAGCGTTACTGGGGCTGCCCGATCCCGGTCGTCCATTGCCCCGACTGCGGAATCGTCCCGGTTCCCGAGGACCAGCTCCCGGTCGAGCTGCCCGAGATCGAGGACTACCGCCCGAAGGGCCAGAGCCCGCTCGCGACCGCGACGGACTGGGTCGAGACGACCTGCCCGCGCTGCGCCGGGCCGGCGCGCCGCGAGACCGACACGATGGACACCTTCGTCGACTCCTCCTGGTACTTCCTCCGCTACCTCGATCCGGCGAACACGGAGCTGCCCTTCGATCGGGCCATCGCCGACCACTGGATGCCGGTCGACCAGTACATCGGCGGCGTCGAGCACGCGATCCTCCACCTCATGTACGCGCGCTTCTTCACGAAGGCGCTCGCCGACGACGGCCTGGTCGGCGTCCAGGAGCCGTTCGCGAACCTGTTCACGCAGGGGATGATCACCCGCGAGGGCGCCAAGATGAGCAAGTCGAAGGGCAACGTCGTCGATCCCGCCGAGTACGTCTCCCGCTACGGCGCCGACGCGGCCCGCACCTACGTCTGCTTCATGGGCCCGCCCGACCGCGGCGGCGATTGGGTCGACGAAGGGGTCGACGGCGTCCAGCGCTTCCTGAGCCGGCTCTGGCGCCTCGCCGACGGGCAGCGGGCGGTCAGCAGCGAGCAGTCGGCGTTCGATCGTGACTGGCAGCGCAGCAGCGAGGGACCGATCCGCGAGCTCCTCGCCAAGGCTCACTGGGCGATCGACAAGGCGACCCGCGACTTCGAGCGCGATTTCCAGTTCAACACCGTGATCGCCGCGGTCATGGAGCTCGTCAACGACTCTTACCGCCTCAGGGACGGCCTCCGCGGCGACCCCGACGGCGACCGGGCGCTCCGCTTCGCGACCGCGACCGCCGCCTCGCTGATCTTCCCGTTCGCTCCGCACCTGGCGGCAGAGGCATGGGAGATCGTCGTCGGCGATCGGATCTGGGAGGTGCCCTGGCCGTCCGCCGACGAGGCGTTGCTGGCCAGTGACGTGATCACGTTGGTCGTCCAGGTCAACGGCAAGCTCCGCGATCGCGTCGACGTGCCCGCCGACGCCGGCGAGCAGCAGGTCCTCGAGGCCGTCCGCGCGAGCCCGCGCCTGCAGACGTTCCTGGACGGCCGCGAGCCGGTCAAGGAGATCGTCGTCCCCGGCCGGCTGGTCAACCTCGTCGTCCGCTGAGGGCGGGCGTGCGGGGGCGGGCGAGAATGGTGATTCCGGCGGCGCGGTTCCGCTTTCTCTGCTAGAAAGCCGCCTGAGATGCTCGTCAGGCGCCAGTCGGACGCCGCGGTTCGGGACTTCCGTCGGCTCAGCTCCCACATCCTCATGGATGCCGGCGAGCTCGGCTCGCGCCACATGACGGTCACCTGGATCGAGGTCCCGGCCACCACCGAGCAGGAGCTGCACTCCCACGAGGAGGCCGAGCAGGTCTACGTCGTCGTCCGCGGCGTCGCCGAGTTGTCGGCGGCCGGCGACACCGAGAGCCTCGAGCCGGGCGATCTGGCTCTGATCCCGCCGGCCAGCGATCACGTGATCGCCAATCGCGGCGACGACGTGCTCGCCCTCCTCTCCGTGCAGTCGCCGGCCGTCTCGGTCGAGGAGACGATCGGCCGCCAGTCGGCGGCCACCGTCGGCTACGACGAGGACTCCGACCAGTTCTGAATCGTCACGCCTGCGTGACGAGCCTTGAGCCTGTGCCACCCACGCGCGCGTTCGTGGGCCTCACCATCGGCGCATGGGAGCGAGCCGGCTGCAGACCGCCGTCTTCGCCGCGATCGGCGTCGCGATCCTCCTGCTCGGGATCCGGGCCGTCCGCGAGGGCGGCTCGCCTGCTGCGGCCGAGGGCGGGACGCCGCTGGCTGCCGAGCCGGTCGGGAGCGGCTCCGGCACCGCTCCTGCCAACGGCGACGTCGTCGTCCATGTAGCCGGCGCTGTCGCCGAGCCCGGCGTCTACCGGATGCCGGCCGGATCACGGGTAGCCGACGCGGTTGAACGCGCCGGCGGGCCGACCGGCCGGGCCCAGCCGGATGCGCTCAACCTCGCCGCCCGCCTTGCCGACGGCCAGCAGGTCGTCGTCCCCTCGCGCGACGCCGGCGGAACCGCCGCGTCCGCGACCGGGGCCGAGGACGGCCCGATCAGCCTCGGCTCGGCGGATCAGGCCGATCTCGAGACGATCGACGGCATCGGGCCGGTCATCGCTGCCGACATCATCGAGTTCCGCGACGAGCGGGGCGGGATCGCCTCGATCGAGGAGCTCGACGAGATCCCGGGGATCGGCCCGGCGACGATCGAGTCGCTGAGCGAGCGCCTCCAGCCCTAGATGACCGATCCCGGGCGGCTCGCGGGATGGTGGCGCCACGCGGTCCTCGCCGGGTTCGCCGCCGGGTTGCTGCTCTCGGCGCACCTGGCGGCGCCGGGCGGCTGGGCGCCGTGCGCGATCGCGGGGAGCTTGGCGCTTGCCGTGGTCGTCGCCCGGGCCCGGCACGGTGCGTCCGCGATCGCGGTCGCCGCCGGGCTGATCGCCGCCGGCGCGATCGCAGTGCTCGCCGGCCTCGGCCTCGGCTCGGTGCGGATCGCCGCGATCGACAGCGGCGCTCTGCCGGGTGCCGCCGGTCAGCAGGTTGCGATCCGCGGCTCGGTCACGGCGGTGCCGCGCCGCAGCTTCGGGGAAGTGCGTATCCAGCTCGACGCGCCGGAGGGGCGGGTGATCGTGACCGCGCCCGAGCCGGTCGCAGACGTCGACGTCGGCGACGGGCTCGAGGTCCGCGGCGTCCTTCGCCGTCCCGACGACTTCCGAGCCGGCGAGCTCGCCCGCGCCGGCGCCGCGTTCGAGCTCGCCGCGGGACGGATCCGCCCGACCGGCGCCACCCGCGCGGGCCTCACCGGCGCGCTCGATCGGATCCGCGGCCGCGCCGAAACCGCCCTCGGCGACGGCCTCGACCCCGGCCAGGAGGCGCTTGCCCGCGGCTTCGTCCTCGGCCAGGACGACCGGATCGAGCCGCTCGTCCGCGAGCAGTTCCGCCGCGCCGGCCTCAGCCACCTGCTCGCCGTCTCGGGGCAGAACGTCGTCCTGCTCGCGATCCTCGCCGGGGCGGCGCTGGCCCTGTTCGGTTTCGGCCTCCGTGCGCGCCTCGCGGTGACGCTGCTGGTGGTCGCGCTCTACGTCCCGATCGCCGGTGCCGGCCCGTCGATTCAGCGCGCCGGGGTGATGGGCGGCGCCGCGATCGCGGCGACGCTGGCCGGCCGGGCGACGGATCGCGCCTATCCGCCGCTCCTCGCCGCCGCCGTGACGCTCCTGATCAACCCGCGGTTCGGGGGCGACGTCGGCTGGCAGCTCAGTTTCGCGGCAGTCGCAGGGATCATGCTCTGGGCCGGCCCGCTTCGCGACCTGATCGGCGAGCGGCTGCCGGCAGCGCTGCCGGACCCCGCGCGGCGGGCTCTCGCCGACGGGGCCGCGATGACGCTGGCAGCGACCGTCGCGACGGCGCCGCTGATCGCCCACGACTTCGAGCGGCTGTCGGCGGCGTCGATCCCGGCGAACCTGCTGGCGATGCCGGCAATTGCGCCGGTCATGTGGATCGGCATGCTGCTCGGCCTGCTCGGCCAGGTCCCGGGCGTCCCGACGGCGCCGCTCGGAGCCGTCGAAGGAGCCCTGATCGACTACGTCGCCGCCGTTGCCGCGACGCTCGGCTCGCCACGATGGGCCGAGGTCGATGTCGCCCTGCCCGGCCCGGCCGCAACGATCGCGGTCTATCTCGCGTGCTCCGCCGCGGCTGCGGTGACGATCGCGGCGCTTCGGCGCCGCCGCCGGCTGCGGCTGCCGATCGCCGCGCGCACCGCCCTCGCGGCCGCGACCCTCGCGATCCTCCTCCTCGCCATCGATCCGGGCGGCGACCGGCGCGACCCGCCACAGGGAGCGCTGCGCGTCACCGGGCTCGACGTCGGGCAGGGAGATGCGACCCTGCTCGAGCCGCCGCGCGGCGATCCGGTGCTGATCGACGGCGGGCCGCCGGGGGCCGCCGCCGACGCCCTCGACCGCCTCGGCGTCGACCGCCTCGCCGCCGTCTTCGCGACCCACGACCAGCTCGATCACACAGGCGGCCTCTACGAGGTGCTCTCGACCCGGCCGGTGGCGACGCTGGTTCGCGGCCGCCCGGCGCCGCGCCTCGAGGCGGCGGCCCGCGCCGGCGGTGCCCGCGTCGTCGCCGTCGCCGAGGGCAGCGCCCTGCGATTCGGTCCGCTCCGGATCGACGTCCTCTGGCCGCCCCGCGATGGCGCGCCGGCTGCCGATCCGAATGGCGACTCGCTCGTCCTGGCGGCTTCGTTTCACGGCTGGGACGTTCTCCTCACCGGCGACGCCGAGGCCGAGGCGACCCATCTCGACCCCGGTCCCTTCGACGTCCTCAAGGTCGCCCATCACGGCAGCGACGACGCCGGCCTCGAGTCGCTCCTCGACCGCTCGGTCCCGCGCGTCGCGCTGATCGAGGTCGGTGCCGGCAACTCCTACGGGCATCCCACCGACGCGACGCTCGAGGCTCTCGCCGCGCATGGCGTCTGCGTGCTTCGCACCGACCTCGACGGCGATCTGACGGTCGAGATCGGTCGCGCCGGGATCAGCGCCGGGACGAGCCGTGGCAGCGGCCTCGCCGGACGTCCCGGCTGCACTGCCGCCGGGTGATCGGACCGCCTGCGGACGTAGACTCGCGATCACCTGATGTCCGACGAGATGCGATCCGCCTACCTGTTCGCGGGCGACGATGCCGCGAAGCTGTCGGCCACGCTGAACCGGCTCCGCGCCCGGGCGGAGCGGGAGGGGGGCCCGGGCGCGCTCGAGGACTTCAGCGCCGCCGCCGGCGCGGCGCCCGACGCCGACGCGCTGGTCGGCGCGATCCCGGCGCTGTCGCTCACCGCCGAGCGCCGCTACCTGCTCGCCGACGGCGTCGATCGCTGGAAGAAGGCCGAGGTGGAGGCCGTCGCCGCCGCGCTCGGCGCGGTCCCGACTGACGTGACCATCGTCCTCGTCGCCCGCGGCAAGGCGCCGAAGCCGCTCGCCGAGGCGGTGACGGCCGCCGGCGGCGAGGCCCGGACCTTCGCGGCGCCCGACAAACGCAACCTGCCGGGCTGGCTCACCGAAGGCGCGCGCCGGCGCGGCTTCGCGCTGGCGCCGCAGGCCGCTCGCGCCCTGATCGCCCGGATCGGCAGCTCGACGGAACGCCTCGCCGTCGAGCTCGACCGGCTCGCGACCTGGGCCGGGGAGGGCGGCGAGGTCGGGATCGAGGAGGTCGAGCGAATGACCGTCGACACCTCCGAGCTCCGTGGCTGGACGCTCGCCGACGCGATCGTCGAGCGCGACAGGGAGCGCTCGGTTGCCGTCACCGAGGAGCTGATCGCCCAGGGCGATCCGGTGCCGGCCCTCGTCGGCGGTATGGCGAAGCGCCTCCGTGACGCCTACGGCGCGGCAGCCGCGCTCGAGGACGGCGTCCCAGCCGCGCAGATCGAGAAGACGCTGCAGATCCATCCGTACGCGGCGAAGATGCTCGTTCGCTCGGTCCAGGGAGTCGATGCGTCCGAGCTCTCGGCCGCGATCGGGGCGATCGCCGACCTCGAGTGGTGGACGCGCGGCGGTTCCGACTACGACGACAGGGTCGCGCTGACCGTCGCGGTCAGACGCGCGGCCGGCGAGACGGCGCCCGGGTGAGCGGAATCGAGGGAGGGGAGAGGCGAGTTAGGAGCCGGCGACGATCCGCGCCGCACGGGCCTTCTTGCGGGCGCCGGTGTTGGCGTGCAGGGCGCCCTTCTGAACGGCCTTGTCGATCCGCGAGATCAGCGTCCGCTGCTCGGCCCCCGCGGTCTCGGAGTCGCCCTCGGCGACCGCTTCCTCGAGGCGGCGGAATTGCGTCTTGACCGCTCCGGTGAGGCGACGGTTCTCGTCGTGCTCGCGCTCGGAGCGGAGGATGCGCTTCTTCTGTGAGGCGATATTGGCCATCGGCGGCCGCAAACTGTAGCGATTGATGGACGAGCCGACGGACACGACCGAGCTGCCGCCGTTGCCGGCGAGCGCGCGCCGCTTCCACCCTGCCTACGCGGTCGATCCGATCGACGAGGAGTTCGCCGGCTCGGCGCTCGGGCCGGGGCCGACCGGGGCGGGGCGCCAGGACCGCCGGATCGGACGCTCGACAGCGTTCTTCAGCATCGCGACCGGGGCCTCGCGGCTCGCCGGCCTGGTCCGCGAGATCATCGCCGCGGGCTACTTCGGCGTCGGGCCGGCGATGTCGGCCTTCACGATCGCCTTTCAGATCCCGAACCTCGTCCGCAGCCTGTTCGCCGACGCGGCCCTGCAGGGCGCGTTCGTGCCGGTCTTCACCGAGCAGCTCGAAGCCGGCAACAAGCGCGAGGCGTTCCGGCTGGCGTCGACGCTGATCTTCCTGATCACGGCGGTGCTCGGCGTCATCACCGCGCTGTTCATCCTCGTCGCGCCGCTGCTGATCCCGCTGCTCGTCCCCAGCCTCGACGAGACGACCCGCGACCTGACCGTGACCCTCTCGCAGCTGCTCTTCCCGATCCTCGTGATGCTCGGCGTCTCCGGCGTCGTCGTCGGCGTCCTCAACAGCTACAACCGCTTCGCCGTCTTCGCGATCGCGCCGCTGTTCTGGAACCTCGCGATCATCGCCGTCCTCGTCGCTCTCTCGCCGCTCTTCAGCGGCGACGACCGGATCTACGCCTACGCGATCGGCGTCCTCGTCGGCACCGCCCTGCAGCTTGCGATGGTCTCCTGGGACCTCCGCAACACGCCGTTCCGGCTGATCCGCGTCTTCGACTGGCGCAGCGACCTCGTCAAGAAGGTCCTGCTGCTGATGCTGCCGGTGACGATCAGCCTCGGCCTGATCAACGTCAACCTCGTCATCAACAGCCTCGTCGGAGCGCTCGTGCCCGGCAACCTGGCCGGGACCGGCGAACCGCTTGCCGACTACGCCCCGGCGGCGATCGACAAGGCCTTCCGCATCTACATGCTCCCCCAGGGGATGTTCTCGGTCGCGGTCACGACGGTGATCTTCCCGACCCTGTCCCGTTACGCCGCCCGCCGCGACTTCGACGACCTGCGGCGGACGATGGCGAACGGGATGCGGATGATCCTGCTCGTCCTCGTCCCCGCGGCGGCGGCGATCCTCGTCCTCTCCGAGCCGATGGTCAGGCTCGTCTATCAGCGCGGCGAGTTCTCGCCGGAGGAGACGCCGCTGGTCGCGACAGCGCTCTTCTGGTTCGCGTTCTCGCTGCCCTTCAACGGGCTCTTCCTGATCCTGACCAGGACGTTCTTCAGCCTCCAGCGACCGTGGACGCCGACCTGGATCGCCGGCCTCAACCTGGCGATCACGGCCGCCGCTGCATTTGCGTTCTACAAGCCGTTCGGCGTCGGCGGGATCGTCGCCGGCACCGCGATCGCCACCGCGGTCAGCGTGGTCGCCCAGATGATCGTCCTGCGGCGGCCGCTGAAGGGGCTCGAGCTGCGGGCGCTGTTCGACGCCGCGGCGCGGATCACGGTCGCGTCGGCGGCGCTCGCCGGCGTCTCGTGGGTGATCTGGGACGCGCTCGATTCGGCTCTCGGCCGTGGCACCGGCGCGCAGATCGTCGCCCTGGGGACGGCGCTGGGGGCCGGCGGGCTCGTCTACCTCGGCGCGATCCTCGCCCTCCGGGTCCCCGAGGCGCGTCAGCTCCTCGCGGTCGCAAGGCGCTAGCCGGCCGGCCGCCCGAGCGCCGACCTCTACCCTTCGCTGCGCGAAGCGCCGGGAACCGCCCGGCGGCTCCGCCACCCCGACATGCCCGCTCCGATGGACAGGATCAGGAACTTCTCGATCATCGCCCACATCGACCATGGGAAGTCGACGCTGGCCGATCGGATCCTCGAGCTGACCGGCGCCGTCGATCCCCGTGAGATGCGGTCGCAGCTGCTCGACTCGATGGACCTCGAGCGCGAGCGCGGGATCACGATCAAGGCGCAGGCGGTCCGGGTCGAGTACACGGCCGCCGACGGCGAGGCCTACCACCTCCATCTGATCGACACGCCCGGCCACGTCGACTTCTCCTACGAGGTTTCACGCAGCCTCGCGGCCTGCGAGGGTGCCCTGCTCGTCGTCGATGCCGCCCAGGGGGTCGAGGCGCAGACCGTCGCCAACACCTATGCCGCGGTCGAGGCCGGCCTCGAGCTGATCCCGGTCCTCAACAAGGTCGACCTGCCGGGGGCCGAGCCCGAGCGGGTGGCCGCCGAGGTCGCCGACCTGCTCGGCACCGACCCCGACGACGCGATCCACATCTCCGCGAAGACCGGGATGGGGATCGACAACGTGCTCGAGGCGATCGTCGCCCGCGTGCCGGCGCCGAGCGGGGACCCCGAGGCGCCCGCCCGGGCGCTGATCTTCGACTCCGAGTTCGACCAGTACCGCGGCGTCGTCGCCTATGTGCGGATGATCGACGGCCGCTTCCGCAAGGGCGAGCCGCTGCTGGCGATGCAGACCGGGACCCGCGCCGACCTCGACGAGATCGGCTTCTTCCGGCCGGCGATGATGCCGGTCGGCGGGATGGACGCCGGCGAGGTCGGCTACGTGATCACCGGCCTCAAGGACGTCGCCAAGCTCCGCGTCGGTGACACCCTCACCGACCGCGACCATCCCGCGGCGGAGCCTCTGGCCGGATACCGCGAGGTCCAGCCGGTCGTCTTCTGCGGGCTCTTCCCGATCGACACCGACCGCTACGAGGACCTCCGCGACGCGCTCGAAAAGCTCGCCCTCAACGACGCCGCCCTGTCGTGGGAGCCGGAGACGTCGGAGGCGCTCGGGTTCGGGTTTCGCTGCGGCTTCCTCGGCCTCCTCCACATGGACATCGTCCGCGAGCGGCTCGAACGCGAGTATGACCTCGACCTGCTGGCGACGACCCCGAACGTCAAGTACGTGGTCACGCTGACGAACGGCGACGAGATCGTCGTCCACAGTCCGACCGACCTGCCCGATCCCGGCTCGATCGCCGAGATCAGCGAGCCCTACATCCGCGCCTCGCTGATCTGCCCGAAGGAGTACGTCGGCGCGGTCATGGAGCTCTGTCAGGCCCGCCGCGGCACCCATGTCGACATGCACTACCTGAGCCCCGAGCGCGTCCAGCTCCGCTACGACCTGCCGCTCGGCGAGATCGTGCTCGACTTCTACGACGTCCTCAAGTCGTCGACGAAGGGCTACGCCTCGTTCGACTACGAGCCGCTCAGCAACCGCCCCGGCGACCTCGTCAAGCTCGACGTCCTGCTCGCCGGCGAGCCCGTCGACGCGCTCTCGATCATCTGCCATCGCGACAAGGCCTACGAGCAGGGCAAGGAGCTCGTCTCGCGGCTCCGCAAGACGATCCCCCGCCAGCAGTTCGACGTTCCCGTCCAGGCGGCGGTCGGCTCGCGGATCCTCGCCCGCGAGACCGTCAAGGCGGTCCGCAAGGACGTGACGGCGAAGCTCTACGGCGGCGATGTGACCCGGAAGCGGAAGCTGCTCGAGAAGCAGAAGAAGGGCAAGAAGCGGATGAAGCAGGTCGGTTCGGTCGAGGTGCCGCAGGAGGCGTTCCTGGCGGTGCTGACCCTCGGCGACGACGACTGAGCGACACGCCCGGCCCGCAAGCTCCTACCCATGCAACGGAAGTTGCCGTCGGCACCGGCGGGCGTACCTAGCCTTGGTGCGTGTCGAAGCTGATCCCGCTCTTCTTCGTGGCCCTCGTGGTCGTCGCGGCGCTTGCGCTGATGATGCGCCCGGGGACGTTGGTCAGCATCAGCGACGAGGCGCTCGCGACCTCGATCGCGCGCAGCTCCGACAGCGGTGCCGGCGGTTGCCACCACCGTCGCGACACCTGGTACTGCACCGACGGCAACTCGGAGATGTACCGGGCCACGGTCGGCGACTTCGGCTGCTGGGAGGCGGTTCGCGTCGACGGCGACGGCAAGGTGATCTCGCTCGAGCCGGTCTCCGGCTGCGTCAACCTCCCCGACGTGCTCGGCCTCGGCCGCTGACCGCCACGCCTGCGGCCACCGGCGCTCGGCTTATGATCAGGCCGATGCGACGCGAACCGCCGGGGCAGGCGCTTCGCCCGCCGGGGTGGTGACACCTTGGAATCGGGCGCGATAGCCGAGGAGCGGGCCACCGAGGCGCCGCCGGTCGAGGACGTCCAGGGGAACGGGCGACGGATCGCGCTGATCGGCCTCGGCGCCTACGTGATCGCGACGATCGTCCTCTTCTCGTTCACCGGCGTCCTCCTCGCCCGCGAGACGATCTTCCTCTGGCTCCTGGTCGGCCTGCTGACGGTCTCGCTGACCGACGTCCGCGGCTTCGCCCGCGGCGTGATCTTCGACTGGCTGCCCTTCTACCTGATCCTCGTCGGCTACGACTTCCTGCGCGGCTTCGTCGGCGCCAACCCGCTCTTCCCGCCGCATTACCTACCGCAGATCGATGCGGACAAGTTCCTGTTCGGCGGTGTCGTGCCGACCGTCTGGCTTCAGGAGCGCCTCTACGACGTCGGACAGCTCCCCTGGTACGACGTCTTCTCGTGGGCGGTCTACATGAGCCACTACTTCATGGTCTTCGTGATCGCCGCGATCCTCTGGCGGGTCTCGCACCTCCGCTTCCTCGAGTTCCGGGCGATGGTCCTGGCACTGAGCATCGCCGCCTTCGTGACCTATGCGCTCGTGCCCGCCGCGCCGCCGTGGATGGCCGCCGACCACCTGATGATCGGCCCGGTCACGCGCGTCACCGGCAGCGTCTGGACCGAGCTCGGCGTCCATCCCGCGGCGTCGATCTGGGACAAGGGCGACTCGCTCTACAACACGGTCGCGGCGCTGCCGTCCCTGCATGCCGCCTTCCCGATGCTGATCTGCTGCTTCTTCTGGCGCAGCGGCTGGCTCGCCCGCGTCCTCGGCGTCGCCTACGTGCTCGCGATGTGCTGGACCCTGGTCTACGGCGGCGAGCACTACGTCTTCGACGTACTGCTCGGCTGGATCTATGCCGTCGCCGTCTACTTCGGCGTCATCTGGGCGCGGGCCCGCTGGTCGGAACGCCGCCGCATTAGGGCTACCTAATCGAGATTGCTAGCCTCGGGTCGGTGCCCAAGCGACGCGAGGTCAGGACGAAGAAGAAGTGCTGCAAGTCGGGTCCCCGCTGCAAGCGCTGCCCGGCTGCGATGAAGCGGCTCAGCAAGCGCGGACTCGCGACCAAGATCGGCAAGCGCAGCTACGTGATCCACCTCGAGGCGACGAAGAAGGATCTGAAGGCCGCCAGGGCCCGCTGAAGGGCCGCCGCCTGCAGGCGGCGCCGCGCCGCGACGCATAGGATCGCTCCGTCCGACGACGTTCGAGGAGGAGGTCCGGCGATGAGGATGAAGGCGGCGGTGCTGGAGGATTTCGGCGAGCCACTGGTGATCCAGGAGCTCGAGCTTCAGGACCCGCAGCCGGGTGAGGTGCTCGTGCGGCTCGTCGCCTGCGGCGTTTGCCACACCGACCTCTATACGGCCTCCGGCGTCGATCCCTCCGGCTACGCGCCCGCGGTCCTCGGTCACGAGGGCGCGGGAGTCGTCGAGCAGGTCGGCGAGGGCGTCACCTCGGTCTCCGCGGGCGACCACGTCGTGACCCTGTTCTCGCCGCAGTGCGGCGAGTGCGTCCACTGCGTCGATCCGCGGACGAACCTCTGCATGGCGATCCGGGCCGAGCAGAACCTCGGCCACCTGCCCGACGGAACCGTCCGGCTCAGCCGACCGGACTCCGGCGAGGAGATCCGCCACTTCATGGGCACCTCGACGTTCGCCGAGTACACGGTGATGCCGGAGATCGCGCTCGCGAAGATCGACCCCGACGCCCCGTTCGACGGCGCCTGCCTGTTCGCCTGCGGGCTCTCGACCGGCCTCGGCGCGGCGATGAACACCGCCAAGGTCGAGCCGGGGACGACCTGCGTCGTCTTCGGGGCCGGCATGGTCGGCCTCGGTGCGGTCGCCGGCTGCCGCCTGCAGGGGGCGGAGCGGATCATCTGCGTCGACCTCTCCGACGACCGCCTCGAGCTCGCCCGCGGTCAGGGGGCGACCGACGCCGTCAAGGCGGACGACACGATCGTCGAGCGGCTCCTCGCGATGACCGACGGCGGCTTCGGGGCCGACTACACGTTCGAGGCGACCGGCAACGTCAAGGTCATGCAGCAGGCGGTCGAGGCCGCGCGGATGGCATGGGGGCTCTGCACCGTCGCCGGCGTCGCCGGCAAGGGGGAGACGCTCGACGTCATCCCGCGCTGGCTGATCACCGGCCGCCGCATCGCCGGCTCCTCGTTCGGCGGCGTCAAGGGCCGCGAGGGCGTCCCGAAGCTCGTCGACCTCTGGATGCAGGGCGAGATCGACGTCGATCCGTTCATCTCGCACCGGATCACGCTCGACGAAGTCAACCGCGGATTCGAGCTGATGGAGGCCCAGGACGGGATCCGCAGCGTGATCGAGTTCGGGTAGGTTCAGGTCATGATCCTGCAGCGCGTCGAGCAATCGGAATGGCTCTCGAACGCCTACCTGGCGGTCGACGAGATCGGCGGCACCGGCGTCCTGATCGACTCGAACCTGGCGACCGATCCGCTCTGTGAGCGGGCCGAGCGCGAGGGGACGACGATCACCCACATCCTCCTCACCCACCACCATCACGACCACGTCGTAGGTGTCGAGCAGCTGGCCGAGCGGTTCGGGGGGATCCCGGTCCTCGCCCATCCCCTCTGCAGGGAGATCGTCGGCGACGCGGTGACCGGCACGATCGACCACGGCGATGTCGTCGAGACCGGTGATCTGAGGATCGAGGCGATCCACACCCCCGGGCACTGTGGCGACCACCTCGCGCTGCGGATCAACGACGGCGACTGCATCACCGCGGACGTGATCTTCAAGGGCACGGTCGGCGGTACCGGGGCGCCGGGCGCGACGGGCCTCGGCGACCTCAAGGCCTCGATCATGGACCGCGTCATGGGGCTTCCCAACGACGTCCGGCTCCACCCCGGCCACCGCGAGCCGACGACCGTGATCGCGGAGTGGGAGAACAACCCGTTCATCCGCCTCTGGCGCGGCCTCGACGAGCCCGGCGACGAGCGCTGCACGGTCGGCCCCGGCGACGAGGACCGCCGTGACGCGACGCTGCTGCTCTGGGCGCCCGATTACGACGGCGGCAACAAGGCGCTGGTCCGCTTCGACGACGACGGCGTCGAGACGATCACCGGCGGCTCGCAGGTCCGCCGGGCCTGAACCCCGGAGAAGCGCGATGCCAGTCAGCACCGAGGCGGTCGGCAAGCAGTACCCGGAGACGACCTACGAGGTCGGGCTCGAGAAGATCCGCGAGTACGCGAACGCTGTCGGCCAGGCCGAGCCGGTCCACCACGACCGCGAAGCTGCCCGACAGGCAGGGTTTCGCGACGTCGTCGCCCCGCCGATGTTCGCCGTCGTCTACAGCGCTCCCGCGCTCGGCCCGGCGATTCTCGACCCCGACGTCGGGATCAACTTCGCGGCGATGGTCCACGGCGGGCAGGAGTTCGTCTGGGGCGAGCCGGTCTGCGCCGGCGACGAGATCACGACCCGGGCGAAGGTTCGCGAGATCTATGAGAAGGGCGGCAAGGGCTTCTACTGCCGCGGGGGCAAGTTCTTCGCCTCCTCCCCCACGCTGTACGCGGGGATCCTGGCGTTCGATCTGCTGTACGTCGCGCTCGTCCGCCGCTTGCGGCCGCGTTCGACCTGAGCTGATCCGTTCGTGCTTC
>Ga0207708_10001774_pt1 | contig 15924 bp, 16 predicted proteins | sample KBSK5101metaG_FD_184340 | JGI IMG/M metagenome (GOLD analysis project Ga0207708, IMG submission 184340) | Corn, switchgrass and miscanthus rhizosphere microbial communities from Kellogg Biological Station, Michigan, USA - KBS K5-10-1 metaG... | ecosystem: Host-associated > Plants > Roots >...
AGGCCGTCGTCGTTCATCCCGTCGAGAAGCCCCCAGAGGCAGTCGCTGGTGCCGATGACCTTGCGGCTGGTGAACTCGCTGGAGTACACGACCCACTCGAACAGGTCGGGGTTGTAGTCGTAGTTGCGCACCATCACCGGGTCTTCGCCGACCTGGGCTGCCTGTGAGCAGCCGGGGGCGAAAGCGGGCGCATCCCACATGGTCAGCAGGCGGGCCGCGACGTCGTCGTCTCCGGTGAGGGCCACCATGGCCTCCCAGGTCGAGACGAGCTCCGGCATGTGCGTGGCCAACTGTGCTCGAGCCGTGGCGAGGTCGGGCCGCGCGTCGTCTCCGTCCTGGAGGTACCACGCGCGGTAGGCGGGCCAGGTGGCGGCGAAGAGCGCCTGCCAGCGCGGGCCCGGCTTCTCCTCGCGGATGCTGAACAGGGTGAAGGAGCGAGCGGAGGCGGTATCGGGTGACGTGGTCCCACTCCGGCTGCTCCAGCTGTCCCAGTCCGTCCACGACTCCTGAGTTCCCAGACGGAGGGCGACGCTGACGAGGGACTCGACAGCCGCCGTGAACGCATCGGGGTCGACGGCGCGAGCGAGGTCGGCGGCGAGGTCGGCGAAGGTGCGGGAGGAGTCGAGCTCGCGGGGGACTTGGGGAAGCGTGGTGGCGCGGGCAGGGGGACGGGTGCATGTGGCTCTCATGTCGTCAAGGTTGCCTTGACGAGGGACCACCTGTCAAGAAAACCTTGACGCCATCGGTCGGTTCGCCCGCGACCAGTGACGCAATACTCGCTGCGTGAGCTTCATGGACTTCGAGTTCGAAGGACTCGTGATCGAGTGGCGAGGTCCGGCGCCGTTCTACTTCGTGCGCATACCTCAGGAGGAGAGCGAGGACATCAAGTTCGCTGCCAAGGGACTGGAGTACTGGGGCCAGGTGCCGGTGGTGGTGCACATCAGCGGCACCGAGTTCGGGACGGCACTGTTCCCCAAGGACGGCCGGTATCTGATCCCGCTGAAGGACGCGGTGCGCAAGCCGGCCGGAATCGAGGTCGACCAGGTGCTCGCCGTGGGTCTGAGTGTCGGACGCCGCTAGGCCACGCGGGCGCGACAACGGAAACCGGCAACCAGTGATCCTCAGCTGAACGTGCAGCAGGTGAGCTTCTTCGCGCACCCGCTCGGATCGGTCAACGGCGCACCGGATAGCGCAGGTGAAGCACCCGGTTGCCCTGAATCACCACGTCAGGATCCTCCAACAGGTGCTGTGCGTGGACCGACCCGAAGTAGCGCTTGCCGGACCCGAACACGACGGGTACGACGTCCATGCGCACCTCGTCGACCAGGCCCGCGGCAAGCACCTGGCCACCGACCTCGCCAGCGGCGACCTCGACGATGCGGTCACCCGCAAGCTCCTGCGCCTTGGCCATGGCTGCCTCGACGCCGTCGACGAAGTGAAACGGCGCCTCGGGCTCCCAGCCCTCGGGCTCCGGCCGGTGCGTCACGACGACCACGTGGTCGATCCCGCCCGGAGGCTTCCCGTCCCAGCCGTCCGTCATGTCGAAGACGTGGCGACCGACGAGTGTCGCCCCGATCTGGTCCCAGTACGGCCGGGTGTAGTCGTAGGACGTCTGCGACACCTTCACCTCGCCGCTCTCGTCCAACGCGACGTCACCGCTGGACAACCAGTCGAACAGCGGTCCGGGCTGGTCATTCGCGTCCGCGACGAAGCCGTCCACCGACACGGAGCTGTACATGACCACCTTGCCCACGGGGCCCTCCTCTCCTTTGGGGTGCCCCACACTAGCCATGATCAGGCCACCCATGTACCATTTGGTACATGAGCCCGATCTTCGAGACAACCCGACACATTGATGCACCCACCCAGTCGGTCTGGGAGGTGCTCTTCGACGTCGCTCGGTGGCCGGAATGGACACCGACGATAGACAGCGTCGGCCGCCTGGACGACGGCCCGTTCCGAGTCGGCTCGCGGGCCAGGGTCCGCCAGCCCAAGCTGCCGCGCGCGCTGTGGGAGGTGACCGAGGTCGTGGAGGGACGGAGCTTCACCTGGGTGGCGAAGGGGCCGGGAATGAAGACGATCGCCCGGCACGAGGTCGTCTCCGATGAAGGCGGCTCCAAGGTCACGCTCAGCATCGAGCAGACCGGACCCATGGGCAGCGTCGCGGCCATGATCCTGGGTCGACTCACGCAGCGCTACATCGAGCTCGAGGCCGAGAGCCTGGACAAGCGGGTCACCACCGCGCCCGCCGCGTGAGCCAGGGCACCACGGAGCCGGTGGGTGCGACGCCGCGCGAACGTCTTCTCGAGGCGGCGCTCGAGCACTTCGGCCGCCATGGCATCGGAGACACCAGCCTGCGCGGGATCGCCGAGGTGCTGGGCACGAGCCACCGGATGCTGATCTACCACTTCGGGTCGCGCGGGGGCCTGCTGGCCGAGGTGACGCGTGAGGTGGAGGCACGGCAGCGGGCGCTGATGACTGCGACGTACGACACCGATCTGCCCCCGCTCGAGGCCGCTGCCAGGTACTGGGAGGAGACCGTCGAGGCGACGTTGCGCTACGGCCCGTTGTTCTTCGAGCTAGCGGCGAACGCCATGCAGGGCAAGGATCACGCCGCGGCCCTCCGCGACGAGCTGATCGCCGCGTGGCTGCCGTCCGTCACCGCCCTCTGCCGTGCGATCGGGATCCCCGAGCCCCAGGCCGAGACCCATGCGCGCCTCGCACTCGGCGCCGCTCGGGGGCTGCTCCTCGACCTGCTCGTCAGCGGCCAGCGTGAGGAGGTTGCTCGGGCGGCGGACCTGCTCAACCGGCTGCTCCTGCTCTCCGCCGAAGTCGGCGGGGCAGGCGGCGCCGGGTGATCGTGAACGCATCGGGCGTTCGCGATCGGCACGTCCTGGCTCAGGTTGCTCAGCAGGCGCGTCGGCTCACGGCCAGCCGCTCTCTCCGACGTACCACACCACGGAGGTCCACACGACCGTCATCAGGGCCGTGAAGAGGAGGCCGCCGGCGACCGGGAGCAGCCAGCCGGGCGCGGTGCCGCTGCGAACGGCGACGACCTTGACCACGACGGCGCCGTAGACGATGCAACCGACCACGCCGTGCACGACCACTCGTGTCGAGGTGCCGCTACCGCTCTGGAGGCCGAACGCCCACAGGCAGTGGTACGCCACGGGCAGCGAGAGCAGCAGGGCCAGTGCGCCGGTCACCCGGTGGGCCGTTCCCAGCCACGACGGGACGGCCAGGGCCAGCTTGCCGTACAGCCACAGGGCTCCGAGCAGCTGGAGGAGGGCCAGGACACCAACTGCCGCAGCGAGGTAGACCTTCATCTCGATCAGCGAGCCGAAGCCGAAGGTCGCGATCGCCCGGTTCGTTGGCTCGTGCACCGATCCGTAGATGCCGAGGAGCAGGGAGAGGACCGCACCGGCGGCGAACGCCGCCAGCGGTACGACCAAGGCTCCGTGGGCGCGGGATGCCACGGGTCAAGGATGCTCCCCGGCGTGGCCGGCGTGGGGGTGGTCTCGACCGGACGCTCAGGGTCGAAGCGCGCCCATCCACTCCTCGATCGCGTCGGGGGTGCGCGGGAGGGCCTCGGACAGGTTCCGGCAGCCGTCGGCGGTCACCACGATGTCGTCCTCGATCCTGATCCCGATGCCGCGCAGCTCCTCGGGGACGAGCAGGTCGTCCTCCTGGAAGTACAGGCCGGGCTCGACGGTCAGCACCATGCCTTCGGCCAGGTTGCCGCGAGGGTAGATGTCCTGGTCGGCGCCGGCGCAGTCGTGCACGTCCATCCCGAGCATGTGGCTGACGCCGTGCAGGGTCCAGCGCGAGTAGGTCTTGTTGTCGTCGGCGAGCGCCTCGTCGACGGACACCGGCAGCAGACCGAGGTCGTCGAGGCCGTGCGCGAGCACGTCCATCGCGGCGTGGTGGGCGCCTCGGAACGGCTCACCCGGGCGTACGGCGTCGATCCCCTTGGTCTGGGCCTCGAGCACGAGGTCGTAGAGGTCTCGCTGGAGCGTCGTGAACCTGCCGTTGACCGGCAGGGTGCGGGTGACGTCGGCGGTGTAGAGGGACGACGCCTCGGCGCCCATGTCGAGGAGCAGCAGCTCGCCCGGGATGACCGGGCCCGTGTTCTCGATCCAGTGCAGCGTCGTCGCGTGGGACCCGCCGCCCACGATCGAGTCGTAGCCGATGTCGTTGCCCATCGCGCGCGCCCGCCGGAAGAACGTGCCCTCGATCCAGCGCTCGCCGTGCTGGAGCACGCCGTCCCACTCCCGGACGCAGTCCTCGAAGCCGAGCGTGGTGATGTCGCAGGCGGACTGGAGCTCACCAAGCTCCCACTCGTCCTTGACCAGCCGCAGCTCTGCGAGCACCTTGGCGAACTCCTGGTCGGCGGACTCGTCACCGGTGACGGCGGAGTCGACCCGGGAGTCGACGCCCCGCAGCACGCGGGTCTTGCCGGACCGGCCCAGTGCTTCGCCGAGCTCGTCGAGGTGGCGGGTGCGGATGCCGAGCGAGTCGGAGATCTCGTGCAGCGAGGGCCGACGGCCGGCCCAGAGCTCGCCGTAGCTGCGGTCGCGGAAGAACTCGTCGGTGTCGCGGGAGCTGCGGGGGCGGGCGTACAGCGTCGCCTCGCCGCCTTCCATCACCAGCACCGCGTCGGAGGTCTGGTTGCCGGACAGCCACGTGTGCGCGGTCTCCGCGCGGAACCGGTAGTCGCAGTCGTTGGACCGCACCTTGAACCCGCCGACCGGGACCACGAGCCGCTCGCCGCTGAACTGTTCGGAGAGCCGCTCCCGGCGCGCCCGGGCCCACGGTGTGATCGGGTGAGCTGGCAGGTCGAGCTCGCGGTCTCCCCAGCCGGTGCGCATGAACTCGGCGTACGCCGGGGGTACGGCGGGGTCGTGCGCTTCCCCCACCGATGCCTGGGTCGACGCCTGGGTCGATGACTGGGTCGGGGTGCTGTCCTCCATCCTTCAACTGTACGACCAGAGGCACCCCGTCGCGGATGGGGGCGAGCGTCAGCGACCCGTAGGGTTCTTCCATGCCTGCAGCCCCGGTCGCGCGCCGCAGCGGCCTCGCCTTCACGATCGTCGTGTCGGTCGTGATGTTCGTGGGTGCGTGCGTGATGGCGCTGGTGCTTCTGATGTCGAGCGCTCCGGGTGCGCTCGTGGTGGGTGTGGTGCTGGCCGCGGGACCGGTGGCGCCGCTGGTCGCGTGCTTCGTCTGGCTCGACCGCTACGAGCCGGAGCCGCGCTCGCTGCTGCTGCTCGGCCTGGGCTGGGGAGCGTTCGTGGCGAGCAGCTCGGCCCTGCTGCTCCAGATCGCCGGTGAGTTCGCGTTCGAGGCGCCCCGGACGTTCTCCGGCGCCGTCGTCGCCCCGCTCACGGAGGAGGCGGCCAAGGGGCTGTTCATCCTGCTGCTGCTCTGGTTCCGGCGCCACGAGCTCGACGGCATCCTCGACGGGATCGTGTACGCAGGCATGGTCGGCATCGGCTTCGCCTTCACCGAGAACATCCTCTACCTCTCGGCGGCGGACCTCGGGAGCGATGGCCAGTCCGGCGGCGTCGGGGGCGCGATCATGCTCTTCGTGATCCGCGGCGTGTTCAGCCCGTTCGCGCACCCGCTGTTCACGGCGTGCACCGGCATCGGGATCGGGATCGCGGTCGGCAGCCGCAAGCCGGCTGTGCGGTTCTTGGCTCCCCTGACCGGGTTCCTGTTCGCGGTCGGCGCCCACGCGGCCTGGAACGGCTCGATCTTCCTGGGCGGCGGCGAGGGCTTCGTGCTCACCTACCTGTTCGTGATGGTCCCCGGGTTCTTCCTGATCGTCGGATTCGCGATCTGGACGCGTCGCCGGGAGTCGATTCTGCTCACCGAGGCGCTCACCGACTGCGCGAGGCGAGGGTTCATCGACCCGGCCGAGATCCCGTGGCTGGTTCGGCTGCCCGCGCGCAGGGAGGCACGCCACTACGCCGAAGCGGTCGGCGGTCGTGGGGCGCGCTCGACGATGGCGGAGTACCAGCAGCAGGCGATCGAGCTCGGCTTCCTGCACAGCCGTTTCCTCCGCGGTACGGCGCCCCACGACTTCGCGCAGCGCGGGCAGTACTTCGTCGACGCGATGAGGGAGCTCCGCCCGGGCGTCGTGTGGCCCAGCACGGCTGGTAGACATGCGGCGACGGTTGGCTTTCCCGCCGGAGGAGGACAGTGAGCGACGTTGGGGCGGGTGCTGCCCCAAGCCCGTCGGCGGGGCGCATGCTGACCGCACTTGTGCGCCTCCGTGACGCCCTGCAACGGACCACGCTGCCGCTGGAGCTCCCGGGCGTCGACGAGTGCCGAGTCGCCCGCGTCGAGATGATCGACCAGCTCGAGGACTACGTCCTGCCCCGGCTGGTGCAGATCGACGCCCCGCTGCTCACCGTGGTCGGCGGCTCGACCGGCGCCGGCAAGTCCACGCTGGTGAACTCGCTCGTCGGCACCCGCGTGACCGCGCCCGGCGTGCTCCGGCCGACGACGCGGTCACCGGTGCTCGTGCACAACCCGGCCGACGCGGACTGGTTCGGCCAGGACCGGATCCTCCCCGACCTCGAACGCACCGCGCACGCGACGACCGACCCCAACGCCCTCCAGCTCGTGGCCTCTACCTCGCTTCCGCCCGGACTGGCCGTGCTCGACGCGCCCGACATCGACTCCGTCGAGGAGCGCAACCGGGTGCTGGCGGCCCAGCTGCTGGCCGCGGCCGACCTGTGGCTGTTCGTGACCACGGCGGCGCGGTACGCCGACCAGGTGCCCTGGGACTTCCTCAAGCAGGCCGCCGACCGCAGTGCAGCGGTCGCGATCGTGCTCGACCGCACCCCTGCGGCCGCCGTGGCCGAGGTCAGCAGCCACCTGGCCCGGATGCTGACCGTCCGCGGCCTGCGCGACTCGCCGCTGTTCGCCGTGCGCGAGGGCAACGTCGACAACGACGGTCTGCTCCCCGCCTCCGATGTGGCCGAGATCAAGGAGTGGCTGGGCGCGCTTGCCGCCGACGCCGACGCGCGCTCACGCGTCGTCAAGCAGACCCTCGAGGGCGCCATCCGCTCGCTTGCCGCCAAGTCCCACCTGGTCGCCGACGCCGCGATGGAGCAGGTCGACATGCAGGCGCGGCTGCTGCGAGACGTCGACCAGGCCTACGACCACGCGGTCCGCACGATCGACGAGGCCTCGGCCGACGGCACGCTGCTGCGCGGCGAGGTGCTGGCCCGCTGGCAGGAGTTCGTCGGCACCGGCGAGCTGATCCGGGGACTCGAGTCCAAGGTGAGCTGGCTGCGCGACCGGATCAGCAACGCGGTGAAGGGCAAGCCGCAGCAGGCGGGCCGGGTGACGGTCGCCGTCGAGTCGGGCCTGCAGACCCTGATCCTCGAGAACGCCGAGAACGCCGCCGAGCGCACCGCTGCCGCCTGGCAGTCCCTGGAGGCCGGTCGGCAGCTGCTCGACGAAGGCGGGCAGGACCTGGCTCGCGCCTCCCGCGACTTCCGCGCCCGCAGCGACCGCGCCGTGCGTGACTGGCAGCAGGGCGTTCTCGACCTGGTCCGCAAGGAAGGCGCCGACAAGCGCACCACCGCCAGGTTCCTGGCGTACGGCGTCAACGGGCTCGCCGTCGCGCTGATGGTGGTGGTGTTCGCCTCCACCGCCGGCATCACCGGCGCCGAGGTCGGCATCGCCGGCGGCAGCGCCGTCGTGGGGCAGAAGCTGCTGGAGGCGGTCTTCGGCGACCAGGCCGTACGCCGGCTGGCCACCGACGCCCGCCGGGACCTGAACCAGCGTGTGCAGGCGCTCCTCGATGCCGAGCGCAGACGCTTCGTCGAGCGGCTGGACAAGCAGGAGGTCTCCACGACGTCCCCGGAGGAGATCCGGGAGGCGGCGCGGGCGGTCGACGACCTCCGCTTCGCGCAGAAGAGGGCAGAACGTGACCAGAGCGCGGTCCCGCATGCCGTCGTACGGCACCGAGGCGACAACACAGAGGCTGGCGGGTGAGCGCGCTGCTCGAGGGAGCGCGCCGGTTGCTGGGGCGCAAGTCCGACCTGGCCGACCAGATCTACGGGCTCGACCAGGCGGTCGAGGCGTGCCGTGGGCGGCTGGACGACGAGGTGGTCGACCAGGCGGCGACGATCGTCCAGCGGGCCGGCACCCGGCTGCGGCTCTCCCCGGAGCACACCGTGGTCGCGATCGCCGGGGCCACCGGCTCCGGCAAGTCCTCGACGTTCAACGCGCTGACCGGTCTCGACCTGGCCGCGGTCGGCGTACGACGCCCGACGACATCGTGGGCCAGCGCCTGCATCTGGGGCGGCCCGGAGGGTGCCGAGGACCTGCTCGAGTGGATGGGCATCCCGCTGCGGCACCAGACCACGCGCGACTCCATGCTCGACTCGGGTCGTGACGCGCGTGACCTCCAGGGCCTGGTCCTCCTCGACCTCCCCGACCACGACTCGACCGAGGTCAGCCACCACCTCGAGGTGCAGCGACTGATCGTGCTTGCCGACCTGATGATCTGGGTGCTGGACCCGCAGAAGTACGCCGACAAGGCGGTGCACGAGGGCTACTTCAGGCCGATGGCTACGCACAAGGACGTCATGATCGTGATCCTCAACCACATCGACGAGGTGCCACATGACCGTCGCCAGGGGATGGTCGAGGACGTCAAGCGGCTGCTCACGCTCGACGGGCTCGACGGCGTGCCCGTGATCGCCACGTCGGCGCGCGACGGCGAGGGCATCGCCGAGCTCAGGAAGATGGTCGCCAGGCGGGTGGCCGACAAGAGGGCCAGCCGGTCGCGGTTCCGGGTCGATGTGCACGACGCGGCCGAGAGGCTCGACGAGGCGTGCGGCGGGGCCACGCCACGCGACCTGAGCAAGATCACCCGGTCCGAGCTCAACGCCGCCGTCGCTGACGCCGCCGGGGTGCCGGTGGTCGTCGACGCGGTGCAGCGCTCGTCCCGGATGCGCGCCGCCCGTGCCACCGGCTGGCCTCCGACCGCCTGGCTCTCGAAGCTCCGCCCCGACCCGCTGAAGCGACTGCACCTCGACCTCGGTGCGGCCGGCAAGGAGCTGGTCCGGACCCCCACGTCGTCGGTGCCCGAGGCGACCCGGGTGCAGCGGGCGCGCGTCGACACCGCGGTCCGCCACGTCGCCGACGAGGTGTCCGAGGGCATGTCCCGGCCGTGGGTTGCCGCGATCCGCAAGGCGTCGGTCTCGCAGGGCGAGGACCTCGCGGACGCCGTCGACCGGTCCGTGGGGGAGACGCCGGTGGGTAGGGGGTCGGTGCCCGGGTGGTGCAAGGCGGTGCGAGTGCTCCAGTGGCTGCTGATCGTCGCCGCGCTCGCCGGTGCCGTGTGGCTGGGCGTGCTCGCGGTCATGGGCTACCTGCAGGTCCCCACGCCCGACCCGCCGTCCTCGGGCGGGCTGCCGTTGCCCACGGCGCTGCTGCTCGGTGGCGCAGCCGCCGGCATCCTGCTGGCCATCGTGAGCCGGGTGCTCGTGGGGATCAGCGCCCGGACGCAGGCTCGGGCCGCGGAGAAGCGCCTGCGCAGCGCGATCGGCGAGGTCACCGAGCGGATGATCCTGCAGCCGATCGACACGGAGCTCGACGCCTACCGGCGGGCCCGCGAGGGGCTCCAGCGCGCGCTGGTCTGACCGCGTCTCGACACCTGAACCGGCTCGCCTCCACAGCACCCCGCTCGTCGCTCGTCGTCCACAGGCCGCGTGCCGCTCCTGCCGTACGCCGGGCGCGCGCGGTTGGCTCTTCGTACTGCACGAGGAGAGGAGTCGGAGATGAACGAGTCGTGGGTGACCCTGCAGGGCTGGGTCGGTGGCGAGGTCAACACGCGCGAGGCAGGGGGCACCAGGGTGTCGACGTTCCGGGTGGGGTGCACGCCGCGCTACCTCCGCAACGGCATGTGGGTCGACGGACAGACCTCCTGGTACACCGTCCACGCCTGGCGCACCCTCGGCAACAACGTCGCCGCCTCGGTGCACAAGGGCGACGCGGTGGTGGTCCACGGCAGGGTGCGGGTCGATGTCTGGGAGCGTGAGGGCCAGCCGCCGTCGGTGACCCACGTGGTCGAAGCGAGCTTCGTGGGGCACGACCTCAGCAAGGGCACCAGCCAGTTCCTGCGGGTCAGCCGACAGGAGCGCACCAACGCCCCCGAGGACAGCGAGGAGGTGAAGCAGCTGGTGCACGGTTTCGACCCCGACGGGCCGCAGCTCGACTCGGACGGCCGGCCGCGCGAGGCGCCGGCGGCGTGAGCACGGCCACCGCGGGCGGATTGGGGAGCGGGCGCCCTCGCCCCGTAGGCTCGCAGGCATGTCGGATTACGTGTTCACCCTGCGCAACGTGCGCAAGGCCCATGGCGACAAGGTCGTCCTCGACAACGTGACGTTGTCGTTCCTGCACGGAGCGAAGATCGGCGTGGTCGGGCCCAACGGCACCGGCAAGTCGTCGCTGCTCAAGATCATGGCCGGCCTCGACCGTGCCAACAACGGCGACGCGATCCTGGACCCGGGCGCGACTGTCGGCATGCTCCAGCAGGAGCCACCGCTGAGCGAGGGGCGCACCGTCCTCGAGAACGTCGAGGAGGCCGTCCACGAGATCATGGGCAAGCTCGCGCGCTTCAACGCGATCTCCGAGGAGCTCGCCGACCCCGAGGCGGACTACGACAAGCTCCTCGCCGAGATGGGCGACCTGCAGACCGACCTCGACCACGCCAACGCGTGGGACCTCGACAGTCGGCTCGACCAGGCCATGGATGCGCTGCGTTGCCCCCCGCCCGACGTGCTGGTCGACAAGCTCTCGGGTGGCGAGCGACGCCGCGTCGCGCTCTGCAAGCTGCTGCTCCAGCAGCCCGACCTCCTGCTGCTCGACGAGCCCACCAACCACCTCGACGCAGAGTCCGTGCAGTGGCTGGAGAACCACCTCGCCGCCTACCCTGGCGCCGTCCTGGCGGTCACCCACGACCGGTACTTCCTCGACAACGTGGCCCAGTGGATCCTCGAGCTCGACCGAGGCAAGGCGCACCCCTACGAGGGCAACTACTCGACCTATCTCGAGACCAAGCAGGGCCGGCTCAAGATCGAGGGCCAGAAGGACGCCAAGCGCGCCCGGATGCTCGAGAAAGAGCTGGAGTGGGTCCGCTCAAACCCGAAGGCGCGGCAGGCCAAGAGCAAGTCGCGGCTCGCGCGCTACGAGGAGATGGCGGCCGAGGCCGACCGGATGCGCAAGATCGACACCTCCGAGATCAACATCCCCGGGGGGCCACGGCTCGGCGACATCGTGCTGGAGGCCGACGACCTCGACAAGGGGTTCGGTGACCGGCCGCTGATCCACGACCTCGACTTCAAGCTCCCGCGCGCCGGGATCGTCGGCGTGATCGGCCCCAACGGCGTCGGCAAGACCACCCTGTTCCGCATGATCACGGGCGAGGAGCAGCCCGACGCGGGTGAGCTCAAGGTGGGGCAGACCGTCAAGATCTCCTACGTCGACCAGAGCCGCGGCGGGATCGACCCGGAGAAGAACGTCTGGCAGGTCGTCTCCGACGGGCTCGACTTCATCAAGGTCGCGAACTTCGAGATGAACTCCCGCGCCTACGTGGCGTCGTTCGGCTTCAAGGGCCCCGACCAGCAGAAGAAGGCCGGGGTGCTCTCCGGTGGTGAGCGCAACCGGCTCAACCTCGCGCTGACCCTGAAGATGGGCGGCAACATGCTGCTGCTCGACGAGCCCACCAACGACCTCGACGTGGAGACGCTGTCCTCGCTCGAGGACGCGCTGCTGGACTTCCCGGGATGCGCCGTGGTCACGTCCCACGACCGGTGGTTCCTGGACCGCGTGGCGACGCACATCCTGGCCTGGGAGGGCGACGAGGAGGACCCCGCGAAGTGGTTCTGGTTCGAGGGCAACTTCGCGTCCTACGAGGACAACAAGGTCGAGCGCCTCGGCGCCGAGGCGGCGCGCCCGCACCGGGTGACGCACCGCCGGCTGACCCGCGACTGAGCCGGCGGGCGGTCAGCGGATGTCGGCGGCGGCCGGCATGCCGGCCATCAGCCGGTCGCTGACCCGGTTCATGACCCGGCCGAGCGCCGCGTAGTCCGCCGGGTCGGAGATGTCGACCAGGTTGCGCCGCACGCCCTCGACGTGGATGTGCGCCGCCTTCTCCAGCAGGGCGAAGCCCTCGTCGGTCATCACGGCCTCGACGCCGCGCCCGTCGTCCATGGCAGCCGTCCTGTTCAGCAGGCCTGCCTGCTCCATCCGGGCGACCGTGTGGGTGACCCGGCTGCGCGAGTGGCAGAGGGCGTCGGCCAGCAGTGCCATCCGCATCCGGCGGCCGGGCGACTCGGAGAGCCGGACCAGGATCTCGTACTCGGTCATCGAGATCCCGAACTCCGCGCGGAGGTCGCGGTCGAGCCGGTCGAGGAGGAGCTGGGTCCCCATGATGTAGGCGCGCCACGTCTGCTGCTGGCCCTCGTCAAGCCAGCGCGTCCCGGTGTCTGCCTCGGCCGTGTCAGCTGTTCTCCCCGTCATGGGCAAAAAGTCTAGGGGAGTCGGGAATAACCCACCTGGTGCCCCGGTTTGGCAAGGTGAGTTGAAAGTTCAACCACCTAGACGAGGAGCACCCCATGACGAGCACAACTGACATCGCCACCGGAACCGACTGGGTCACCGGCACCTGGACCATCGACCCCAGCCACTCCGAGGTGGGTTTCACCGTCCGCCACCTCGTGAGCAAGGTGCGCGGTCAGTTCGAGACGTTCGAGGGCACCCTGACCACCGGCGCGACGCTCGAGGAAACCCGTGCGAACGCCTCCATCGACCTCAACTCGGTGAACACGCGCGACGCCGGCCGCGACGGCCACCTGCGCTCGGCCGACTTCTTCGACGTGGAGAACCACGGCCCGATGACGTTCGCGACCACCTCGTTCAACGGTCAGACCGCCACCGGTGAGCTCACGCTCAAGGGTGTGACCCGGACCGTCGAGCTCGACGTCGAGTTCCTCGGCATCGGCGGCGACCCGTGGGGCGGCACCCGCGCGGGCTTCGAGGCCACCACGGAGATCAACCGCAAGGACTTCGGCGTGAACTTCAACGGCATCGTCGACGGCGGCAAGGTCCTCGTTGGCGACAAGGTGCAGATCCACCTCGCGATCGAGGCCGTGCTCGACCAGGCCTGAGCCACACATCGCGACGAGGGCCCCGGACCAAGCTGGTCCGGGGCCCTCGTCGCGTGCGCCGGGGTGCCCGGCTCAGCTCAGGCGCTCCAAGATCATCGCCATGCCCTGGCCGCCGCCGACGCACATCGTGATCAGTCCGGTGGTCTTGTCGTGCCATTGCAGCGAGTTGAGCATGGTGTTCTGCAGCCGGGCACCGGTCATGCCGAACGGGTGGCCGACGGCGATCGCGCCTCCGTTCACGTTGAGCCGGTCGAGGTCGATCCCGAGGTCCTGGTACGACGGCACCACCTGGGCGGCGAACGCCTCGTTGATCTCCACGAGGTCGACGTCGCCGATGCTCATGTGCGCCCGGGCGAGCGCCTGCTTCGAGGCCTCGACCGGGCCCAGGCCCATGATCTCCGGAGAGAGCCCGGTGACGCCGGTGGACACGATCCGGGCCAGCGGGGTCAGACCGAGCTCGGCGGCCTTGGTGTCGGACATGATCACGACCGCGGCCGCCCCGTCGTTCAGCGCGCAGCAGTTGCCCGCCGTGACCACGCCGTCGGGGCGGAACACCGGCTTGAGCTCGGCGATCGCGTCGTACGTCACCCCGGCCCGTGGGCCGTCGTCGGCGCTGACAACGGTGCCGTCGGGCGTGGTGACCGGCGTGATCTCACGCTCCCAGAACCCGTCGGCGATCGCCTTCTCGGCGAGGTTCTGGCTCCGGACGCCGAACTCGTCGAGCTCCCTGCGGTCGAGGCCGCGGAGCCGGGCGACGTTCTCGGCGGTCTGCCCCATCGCGATGTAGACGTCGGGAAGGGCGCCGTCCTCGCGGGGGTCGTACCAGTCCAGGCCGCCCGCGGCCTGCTCGTCGGTCCGGAAGGTGGCGTCGCCGAACAGCGGGTTGTGCGTGTCGGGCCAGTGGTCGGAGGTTCCCTTGGCGAACCGCGAGACCGTCTCCACGCCGGCGGAGACGAACACGTCGCCTTCACCGGCCTTGATCGCGTGGAAAGCCATTCGCGAGGTCTGCACGGACGACGAGCAGTACCGGGTGATCGTGGCCCCGGGCAGCCGGTCGTAACCGAGCAGGATGGCGACGACCCGCGCCATGTTGTTGCCGGACTCGCCGCCCGGCAGGCCACAGCCGAGGTACAGGTCGTCCACGTCCTCCGGGTCCAGGGCAGGGATCTTGTCCAGCGCCGCCCGGATGATCGTGGCCGTCAGGTCGTCGGGACGGAGCTGCGTCAGGGATCCCTTGTTCGCGCGGCCGATGGGGGAGCGGGCCGTGGAAACGATGACTGCCTCGGGCATGCGTGCTCCTTGTTCGTCGGGTGTCCGCAGCCTAGGACAGCCGCCCGCGCCGAAGCGGATGAGGCGTCGCGTCTGACACGATCACAAGATGCGTCACGTCTACGAGTGCCCGATGCGCTGGGCCGACATGGACATGCTCGGTCACGTGAACAACGTGACCTACGTGGACTACCTCCAGGAGGCGCGCATCGACATGCTCGCCGCCCACGCCCCGGCGCGGGGTAGCGAGGAGCTCGCGGACGGCGTTGTCGTGGTGCGCCACGAGGTGCAGTTCCGCTCCCCGCTGCCCTGGCGGCCCGAGCCGGTGAAGGTCGAGTGCTGGGTGAGCGAGCTGCGGGCGGCCACGTTCACGATGGCCTACGAGATCTACGACGAGGGCGATGACGGCGAGCGCCGGGTCTACGTGCGGGCCACGACCTTGCTCACCCCGTACGTGTTCGCCGAGGAGCGGCCGCGGCGGATCAGCCCCGTGGAGCGCGAGGCGCTGCAGGCGGTGCTGGAGCCGGGCTTCGACAAGTCGCCGCGCGTGCCCGCCGTGCCGGACCCGGGGCCGCGGCACACACTGCCGACGTGGGTGCGCTGGTCCGACGTCGACGCCTACGGGCACGTCAACAACGTGAAGTACTTCGAGTACTTCCAGGAGGCTCGGATCCAGTACCTGCGCTCGTTGCCGCGGGAGGAGGACGGTCCCTGGGCAAACTGGGTGGTGGCGCACACCGACGTTGACTACCGGCGGCCGATCCTGTTCCGGCTCGAGCCATACGACGTGACCCAGTGGGTCGCCGAGGTGGGCGGCAAGTCCGCGGTGCTGGTCGGGGAGATCCGCGACGGCGACCAGGTCCTCGCCCGCAGCCGGGCGGTGCTGGTGGCCTTCGACCAGGAGACCCAGCGCGCCACCGAGATGAACCCGCGCCAGCGCGAGCGGCTGATCGGGGAGATCGCCTGAGCGGAGGACCAACACCTCAACCGCGAATCAGGACCACCACGTGAGACGACCCGGCCACGGACGCGTGCGACCTCCGCTGACGGGTAGCGGGAAGCATGGACGCGAAGACGGTGCATGTGGTGACCAAGGAGCTGGCGCGGCAGATGGACTGGGCCACGGTGAGAGAGGCAGCGAAGCTGGCCGCCCTGACAGCGGTGAAGTCCACGTCGTGGTGGTTGTGCGGTCGCGGGCTGCATATCTGGGAGACGTGGGACTACGAGGACGGCACGGTGGTCGAGGAGTGCGCCTGCTGCCAGATGCAGGCTGTCGTGAGTCAAGCCGCCTGACTCCACACCGGGCGCACCGCGGTCACGCGACCTCTGGAGGACTTCGGTCCTGCGCAGAGGTGACCCAAGCCTCGTGGCTCCCGATCGCCTCGTATCTAGCCTTGTAGCGACGGGGGCGACCGACCTACCGCCCGCGCGGCCCGCCCCGTCCGCTTGAGCCTCCACTCAC
>Ga0207708_10001776_pt1 | contig 15919 bp, 16 predicted proteins | sample KBSK5101metaG_FD_184340 | JGI IMG/M metagenome (GOLD analysis project Ga0207708, IMG submission 184340) | Corn, switchgrass and miscanthus rhizosphere microbial communities from Kellogg Biological Station, Michigan, USA - KBS K5-10-1 metaG... | ecosystem: Host-associated > Plants > Roots >...
CTCGAGCGTGCCGTTTTCCGCGTGACGCGTGACGCCGACTTCGAGGTTTCCGACGACGCAGACGACCTCCTCGAGGCCGTCGAGACCCAGCTCCGGCGTCGGCGCTTCGGCGACGTCGTGCGTGTCGAGGTGAGCTCGTCTGCGTCATCCGAGATGGTTGCGCGCCTGCAGAGCGGGCTCGGCGCCGACGAAACGCAGGTCTACCGTGTCGAGAGCCCGCTCGACCTCTCCGAGCTGCTCGAGCTGACAGCGATCGACCGGCCAGAGCTCAAGGTCGAGCCCTGGATTCCGGCGATTCCCCCACGCCTCGCCCCAGCGCAGAGCGACCCCTCGGCCATCTTCGACGAGATCCGCCGGGGCGACGTTCTCGTGCACCAGCCCTATGGCTCGTTCATCGCGAGCTTCGAGGTCTTCGCACAGGCGGCCGTCCGTGATCCGAACGTCATCGCGATGAAAACGGCCGTGTACCGCACGAGCGACGACAGCGTTCTCGTCGGCTCACTCATCCAGTGCGCCGAGGAGGGCAAGCAATCGGTGTGTCTCGTCGAGCTCAAGGCCCGCTTCGACGAGCTCCGCAACATCGAGTGGTCGAGAGCGCTCGAGCAGGCGGGCGTCCACGTCGTGTACGGCTTCCCCGACCTCAAGATCCACGCGAAGATGACCCTCATCGTGCGCCGGGAAGGCGACGCTCTCCGCCGCTACGCACACATAGGAACGGGGAACTACCACGCGGCGACCGCCCGGCTCTACGAAGACCTCGGTGTGTTCACAGCCGACGAGGAGATCACGGCCGACGTCGCGGACCTGTTCAACTACATCACCGGGTTCGGGCGCCCGCAGAAGTTCCGGAAGCTCCTTGTCGCGCCGTTCACACTTCGTAGCGGGCTCGTCGACGAGATCCGGCGCGTGGCAACGGCCGCCACGGACGGAAAGCACGCGCGCATACGCCTCAAGCTCAATCACCTCGTCGACCCGAAGATCGTCGAGGAGCTCTACGCGGCGTCACGGGCGGGCGCGCAGGTCGACATCGTCGCCCGCTCCACGTGCGCGCTCCGTCCCGGGGTGAAGGGCCTCTCCGAGAACGTCCACGTGCGCTCGATCGTCGGAAGGTTTCTCGAACACAGCCGGATCTACTCGTTCGAGGCCGACGACAGGATCGCGACGTACATCGGAAGCGCGGACCTCATGCAGCGCAACCTCGACCGCAGGATCGAGGTGCTCGCTCCCGTGGAGAACGGCCGCGCACGACAGGAGATCCACGCGATCCTCGACAGCGCGCTGGCCGACGACACGAATGCGTGGACCCTCGACGCCGAGGGCAAGTGGACCCGGGTCACGCCCGAGAAGCCTGCGAAGTCGTACTCGCATCACGACACGATGATGCGTCGATCGCTCAAGCGCGCACGCCGCGGCGCGCGCGAACGGCGAGCCGGATAGACCGGCCGACCCACGCGCGACAATCCCGCCCGTGCGGGTAGCGGTCATCGACGTCGGCTCGAACTCCGTTCGCCTGCTCGCGGCCGAGATCGATCCCAACGGCGGCGCGCGAGCGATCGAGCGCGACCGGGTGTACGTCCGCCTGGGGGACGACGCCTACAACTTCGGTCGCATCGGCGCACGCAAGCTCGACGAGCTCGAGTTCGTCGCGGAGCGCTTCGCACTACGAGCCCGGACGCTCGGCGTGGAGCGCATCGAGACGATCGTGACGGCTCCCGGTCGCCAGGTGTCGAACGCGGACGAGCTCGTGGATGTCCTCGCGGACGCCACCCGGGCGCCGGTCGTCGTCCTGTCCGCCGAGAACGAGGCGCGGCTCGCGTGGGAGGGCGCCGTCGCCTCGCTCGAGTCGCGACCGGACACTGTGGCCGTCGTCGACCTGGGAGGCGGATCGTGCGAGGTCGCGTTCGGCCGGCCCGAGGTCGGCCCCACGTGGGTCGGTTCGTGCGACGCCGGGGCGCTCAGGATCACTCGTAGCTACCTCGCCCATCCGCGTCCCACCCGCAGGGACGTCGAGGTGGCACGGATCAGCGTACGAGACCTTCTGGACGTCATGGAGCCTCCTCACCCGGACGCCGCACTCGCCGTCGGCGGGACGGCACGCGCGGTCGGCCGGATCGTCGGTGCTCGGTTCGGTGCAGGGAAGCTCGACGCGCTCGCCGACCGAATCGCAACCGACGGCCACGAGTCGGTCGGTGCCGGGCTCGACGTCACACCGTCCCGGCTCGAGACGATCCTGGGCGGCACCCTCGTCCTCGCCGAGCTCGCGCGACGCCTCGACACGAAGCTCGAGGTGGGCAGAGGCGGACTCCGCGAGGGAGCGGCATGCGCACTTGCACGCGTCGAGTCGGCTGCTGCCTAGCCGCGGCTAGACGGTCTGGCCCTGGCGCGTCCGAACGTCCGTGGGCGCCTCGATGTAGAGCGTCGGGACGAGCTCGCTCCCGTCCTTCGCGATGACCCAGATCGCGCCCTTCTCACAGGGCGCATCCCACCCGAGGAGGAGCTCGAAGATCTCGCGGTGCGTGCAGACGAGCGTCGTCTCAGGCAGGTCGAAGAGGAGTGTCTTCACGTCCTCGAGCGCCGAGTCCGGTTCGAGCTCCCACCGCTGTTCGACGACGAGCCCGAGGCTGGCTGCGATCGGGACGACCGTCTCCACGCACCGAGCGAGCGGGCTCGACACGATCTCCGTGATCTCGCGCTCGGCGAGCGACAACACGAGCTGGCGTGCCGTGGCACGGCCTTCCTCGTCGAGCCGGCGGAAGCGGTCCACCCCTGGTGAAGAAAGTCGCTCGCCCGCACTCGCATGTCTGAGCAACAGCATCCGCGCCCTCTCGATTCTCGGACCTCTCCCCGGCCCGTTGCAGGGGATTTTCGAAATTTCTACCCACTCGGTCAAGGGCTACGCGTCGGTTCACCCTTTCCGGGCAGACGCAACGGCCGCTGGTCGGCCGCCGTTGCGTCGGGCAGGAGACGGAGGAGAGAAGCTAGGAGCCTTCGAGCTGGCGCCGCTTGCGGCCGGCGAACAGCTTGGCGAGCACGTTCATGACGAGCACGAATGCGATGAGGACAAGCGCCGCCGCCCACGCAGCGGACTGTTCGCCGGGATCCGGCGACTCCGAGAAGACGAAGATCGTTACGGGCAGAGTCGGTAGGGCGTGCGAGACGTCGGTCGAGATCTCGTTCGCGGCGATGGACGTCGTGAACAGGAGCGGCGCCGTCTCTCCGGCGACCCTCGCGACGGCGATGACGACACCCGTGAGGATCCCCCCGATCGCCGCCGGGAGGACGATGCTCCAGGTCGTCCGCCACTTCGTGACGCCGAGCGCGAAGCTGGCGTCGCGAAGGCTCCGCGGGACGATCTCGAGGATCTCCTGGGTCGCCCGCGCGACCATGGGAAGCATGAGAATCGCGAGCGCGAAGGCACCGTAGACCGCGCTTTGGCCGTGCCCGACGACGAGGATCCCGAACACGAAGATGCCGACCACGATCGCCGGGACGCCGTTCAGCACGTCGAGCACGATCTTGAGCCCGCGCGACACCTTCGGCCCCGCGTACTCGGACATGTAGATCGCCACGAGCACCGAGACGGGGATCGCCATGAGCATCGCCATGCCCACGACGAGCGCGCTGCCGACGAGCGCATCGGCAACACCGCCCTTCTCGCCGAACAGGGGACGCGCCTTCGTGAAGAAGTCGACGTTCAGGGAGCTGAAGCCCTTGTAGACGAGCGTTCCCAGAACGACCAGCAGGATCCCGCACGCCAAGAGGGCCGATCCGATCGCGAGGACGCCGAAGACCTTCTCGACGATCCGACGTCGACGCAGGCCGTTGGACTTGACGGTGATGTCGTACGGGTCGACGCTGAGCTCGCTCATACGGCTCTCCGAGCCCGCTCGAACCGGACGACGATCAGCTGCGCAACGACATTCGTTGCCAACGAGATGACCATGAGAATCGCGGCGAGGTAGAGGATCGACGAGGCTTGTTCGAGGCTCGTCGCGCCCTGGTACTCGGAGGCGATCTTGCTCCCGAGGGAGTCACCGGGCTCGAACCACGAGGGCGGAATCTGGTTGCGGTTGCCGATCGTCTGCGTCACGGCGATCGCCTCGCCGAAAGCGCGACCGAGACCGAGGAGTACCGCCGCCACGATGCCGGGCGCCGCGTACGCGAACATCACGCCGCGGATCGCCTCCCAGCGGGTGGACCCGAGGGCGAGTGCTCCGTCCGTCAGGTCTTGCGGAACGCGGATGAACAGCTCGCGGCAGATGGCGGACGTGATCGGGATGATCATGATCGTGAGGATGAGCCCCGCGGTGAAGATGCTCCCGCCGGGCAAGGGCTCCCCCGAGAAGACAGGGAGCAGACCGAGCGGCGTGTCCTGGATCCACGGTTCGAGATGGTTGTGCACCCACGGCCCGAAGACGAGGATCCCCCACAGGCCGAGGACGACGCTCGGGATCGCCGCGAGTAGCTCGACCATCGTCGCGATCGGCGCTGCGACCCTCCGTGGTGCTATCTCGGTCAGGAAGAGTGCGATCGCGATCGACAGCGGGGTTGCGATGACGAGTGCGATCAGCGAGGTGACGACCGTTCCGTAGATGAAGATGAGCGCGCCGAACTGGTTCGTGACCGGATCCCAGGCCTCCGTCCAGATGAAGCTGAGGCCGAAGTCCTGGATCGCGGGCCACGCGAGGTCGAAGACCTTGTACGCGATCCACCCGAGCAGCACCGTCGCGGCGAGCGCCGCGAGGATCGCGATCCCCTTGAAGAGGACGTCGCCGAGGCGAATGCCGCTGCGCCGGAGATCGCTCTCCGGCGCAGCGGCGGGTTCGTACGGGGTGGACGTCATACCGTCCGCGTGACTCCTACGACCCCGCCTGGATCTTCTTGATCTCGCGGTAGTTGAAGCCGTTGACCGACTTCGGCAGCGGGACGAAGTAGAGCGGCGGCCCGAACTTCTGGCCGGCCGTCACCGCCCAGTAGACGAACTTCCGTAGGTCGGCCGCCTTGGAGCCCGACGCCGTCGGGACGATCACGTAGGTGAACGTCGAGATCGGGTATGCCCGCTTGCCGCACTTCGCCGACGGATCCACGATCTTGAGCTGCGAGAGGCTCGTGACCTTCGCCGGCAGCTCACAGAGGGCCGCCTGGACGCCACGGACGCCGGGCGTCGCGTTCCCCCCCGCGCGGTTCTTGATGAGCGCGAACTGGAACTTGTTCGCGATCGAGTACGCGGCATCGACGTACGTCAGCGCGCCGACGGTGGACTTCACGATTCCGGCGACACCGGCGCTACCGCGGGCGCCCGTTCCGGTCGGGAAGCTGACGCTCGTATTCACGCCGACCTTGCTCTTCCACTGCGGGCTCACGGTCGCGAGGTAGTTCGTGAACGCGTACGTGGACCCCGAACCATCCGAGCGGTACACGACCGTGATCTTCTGGTCGGGCAGTGTCACGCCCGGATTCAGGGCCCGGATTGCCCCGGCGTTCCAGTTCGTGATGTTCCCCAGATAGATGTTGGCGAGCACCGCCCCGTTGAGCACGAGTCGCTTGCCGACGCTCGGCAGGTTGTACGGGACGGACATGCCGGCGAGCGCCCACGGAATGACGACGCAGCCCTTGCAGGCCGTCAGCTGGTCCGGCGAGAGTGGCGCGTCCGATGCCCCGAAGTCGACCGTGCGGGCGGTGATCTGGGCGATGCCTGCGCCCGATCCGGTCGCCGAGTACGTGATCTTGAGCCCGAGCGCGTTGTCGACGGCCGGGATCCACTTCGAGATGAGCGGGAACGGGAAGGTCGCCCCCGTGCCCACGAGCGAGCCCGCCGTCGGCCTCGCGGACGCCGACTGCGTCCTCCCGGCGAAGGCGGCGAGCGCGACGAGCGCGAGCACGACGAGGCCCGCGGCGAGGATGCGCTTCATGATCCTGATTCCCCTTTCACTCCGATTCGTAGGTCGTGCCTGCCCCAGGCAAAGCGCGGCGAGTCTCCTCGCCGGAAGTCGGGCCATGTGGTTCGCGAAGGTGAAGATCTCGTGACGATCTGGTGGCTCAATGCGACGCGTCGGTGAACTCGCGGAACTCGGCCGTCACCAGGAAGGCGGTCTGCTCGCCGATGTCGACGGCGTTGTCCCCGATCCGCTCGAAGCAGCGCGCGGCGGTTATCTGCCGCATGCCCCACTCGAGTGCGGCAGCGTCGTTCACGTACCCGAGGACCTCGTCGAACACCTGGCGGTTCGCCCGGTCGACGAGCTCGTCGAGCTCGTGGATGCGCCGAGCCATCGCGACGTCGCGTGTCGCGAACGCGTCGAGCGACACGCGCACCATCTCGACGCAACGCTCCCCCATGTCGACGAGGCTCTCGATGACGTCGTGCTTCGTCTCGAGATGGCTCGACAGCTTCGTGAGCTTCGCGATCGTGACGCACTGGTCGCCCATCCGCTCGACATGGATGGCCGAGTGGAGGATGGCGAGCACGAGCCTGAGGTCTGTCGCGACGGGCGTCTGCCGCGCGAGCACGAGCTGGACCTGGTTCTCGAGACCCATGTAGCGGTCATCGATCTCGTCGTCGAAGGCGATGACCTCGTCGCAGAGCTCGACGTCCTGCGTCCGCAGCGCATCGACCGCGCCGCGGATCGCCCGCGACACGACCTCCCCGACCTCCTGGAACCCGGCCTCGAGGGCGTCGAGATCCGACTGCAGCTCGGTTCTCATCCGAATCGCCCGGTGACGTAATCCTCGGTGCGCTTGTCCCCGGGGTTCGTGAAGATCTTCGTCGTCAGGTCGTACTCGACGAGGATGCCGTTGCGGCCCTTCCCGTCCTCACGCACCTCGACGCTGAAGAACGCCGTCATGTCGGCGACCCGAGCGGCCTGCTGCATGTTGTGGGTCACGATCGCGATCGTGTAGTCGCGCTTCAGCTCGTGGATGAGATCCTCGATGCGCGTCGTCGAGATCGGGTCGAGCGCGGAGGCCGGCTCGTCCATGAGGATCACGTCCGGCTCCACTGCGAGCGCGCGCGCGATGCAGAGGCGCTGCTGCTGGCCGCCCGAGAGGCCGAGGGCGTTCTCCTTGAGCCGGTCCTTCACCTCATCCCAGAGCGCCGACTGTCTGAGCACGCGCTCGACGCGGTCGTCGAGGTCCTTCTTCATCCCGAGCATGCGCGGGCCGAACGCGATGTTGTCGTAGATCGACTTCGGGAACGGATTCGGCTTCTGGAACACCATCCCGATCCGCCGCCGCACCTCGACCTTGTCCACCTCGGGCGCGTAGAGGTTCCGGCCGTGATACAGGACCTCGCCCTCGATGGTCGCGCCGGCAATCTCGTCGTTCATGCGGTTCAGGCAGCGGATGAACGTGCTCTTGCCGCAACCTGACGGGCCGATGAAGGCGGTGACTGCGTTCTTGTGGACGTCGAGCGTCGCCTCGCGGAGCGCGATGGCACCGCTGTAGCGCACCGAAAGCTTGTCGATGGCGAAAACGACGTCGCGTGTCGCCACATCGGTCGCGGCGGCCCCCGCAAGCTCGCCGATCTTGACACTGTCAACAGCAGGGGCGCTGGTCGTCTCGTCCACGGTGGTCACGAGGACGCTTTCGTGCGAGCACTCACGCCAGGAGTGTCCTCAGCCGGAGATGGGCGGCGGGGAGCGCGGTGGTGAAGATGTGGTGAGGATCCGGTGAAGCGCTACGGTGCGGGGAGTTCCGCCCTGATCTCGAGCCCGTGCCCGCGCGCTCCACGGGCGTCGACCGTCCCTCCCGCCTGGGTCACGATGTGCTTCACGATGGCGAGCCCGAGCCCGGTGCCCCGCGAGGCGCGGGCACGGTCGGAGCGGTAGAAGCGCTCGAACAGCCTCGCCAGCTCGGACTCGTCGACGCCGATCCCGTTGTCCCGACCCGTCAACGTGACGACGTCGCCGTCGCGCTCGACGGAGAGCGTGAACGTCGCGCCCGGTCCTGCGTACCGGATCGCGTTCTCCGCGAGGTTCTGTGCGATCACCCGAAGCATCCGGGGGCGAATCGCGAGCTCAATGTCGTCGGGGCACTCGAGCCGAACCTCGACGCCTGCCCGCGCTGCCCGCTCCCCGAGCTCCTCGAAGGCTTCCCCGAGCACCGGCTTGACCGGTGTGGGGCCGAGCGCGACGACGCGGGCGCCCGACTCGAGCTCGGAGAGGAACAGCACCTCGTCGATGAGCTCCGTGATCTGGTCGATCTCGCCGCGCGCCTGCTCGACGAGCGCGGGAACGTCCTCGCCGGGCAGGGCCGTCGTCTCGAGGAGCGTCAGCAGTCGGGCGAGCGGGGTGCGCAGCTCGTGCGAGACGGCTGCGGTGAATCCCGCCCGGAGCTCCTCGTACGCCGCGAGGTCACCTTCGCGCGAGAGATAGACGAGGCGCTCCCGCCGGCCGGCGACCTCGTAGGGGACGACGAGAGGGATGACGCCGCGCTCGCCCGTGAGGAGGTCGGTAGGCAGCGGCTCACCCTCGCGCAGGCCGTCGACGGCCTGGCGTGCCCGCCGACTCGCGTGGAGCACCCGGTCGCTGTCGTCGATCACGACGATCGCCTCCCGGCTCTCCTCGACGAGCACTCTCCCGCGAGTGGCATCGGCGTCCGTCACGTCACAGCGTTCTAACAGAAGGTTTGCGGACTGCTTGCCTCCACCTCACGGTGTCCGTACTCACATCTCGGTGAATGCATGCGTCCCCGGAAAGGAGTGCGCATGAAGGGCAAGGCAATCGCAGTGCTCGTCGGGGCGGGCGTGCTCGTCGCGACGTCCGTCGCCGCGGCCGCGGTCGTCGTCGGAACCTCGGGCGACGACGTGCTGCGCGGCACGAATCAGTCGGATCGAATCTCCGCCTTCGCTGGCAACGACCTGGTGCATGCCCGCGGCGGAGCCGACGACGTCCGTGTCGGAGCCGGAAACGACGGTGTCCGAGCCGGCGATGGCGGAGACCTCGTCTACGGCGGGCGCGGGAACGACGCGATCGGCGGCGGAGCCGGCGAAGATCGCCTCTACGGCGGCTCCGACTCGGACGAGGTGCTGGGCGGCGGCGGCGATGACCGTGCTACCGGGAACCGGGGGCCGGACGACGTCTCGGGTGGGCCCGGCGACGACTCGCTCTACGGCGGCTGGGGCGCCGACCGCGTCTTCGGCGGGCCCGGGAACGACGAGCTCCACGCGCTCGCGGCCGACGGCGACGTCGACCTCCTGCGTTGCGGCCCCGGACGCGACAGGGCGTGGATCCTCCGCTCCGAGAGGCGGATCACCCAGGTCGTCGGCTGCGAGGTCGTCTACCTCGTCGACGTGCTCACCCAGGAGCAGGCCGACGAGGAGAACACGGACGCCGACACCGAGGCGGACGGGTAGGCCTCTCGACCGTTCACCATCCGCTCACCAGACGGTAACCACGTGTCCGCCCCTGGAGCGCTCGGGGGCGGACACTATGGTGTTGCCAGATGGCGAAAGTCCTGATCATCGAAGACGACGACGTCATCGCCCGCGGGATGGCGCGACACCTGGAGACGGCGGGCTTCGACGCCGTGGGAGTCGCGAACGGCGAGACCGGGCTCGCCCGCCTGCGCTACGAGCGGCCGGACGTCTGCGTCCTCGATCTCATGCTGCCCGGCATCGACGGCTGGCGCGTCATCGAGCAGGCTCGAGACGAGGGCATCGGCACGCCCATCGTCGTCGTCTCCGCACGGGGGACCGAGCACGACCGCGTTCACGCACTCGAGATCGGCGCCGACGACTACCTCGTGAAGCCGTTCTCGATGAAGGAGCTGGCCGCTCGAGTGCGCGCGGCTGCCCGCCGAGGCGTCAGCGACGCCGAGCCTCGTCGCGGCGACCGGATCGAGATCGAGGAGCTGAAGCTCGACCCCGACAACGTCCAGGCGTACGTCGACGGGGCGAGCGCCGAGCTCACGCCCACGGAGTTCCGCCTGCTCTACACCCTCGCCCGCGAGCAGGGCCGCGTGCTGACGCGCGACGAGCTCCTCCAGCGGGTCTGGGGCCGCCGGGCGACGCACCGCGATCGGACCGTGGACGTCTTCGTCCGCAAGCTGCGCGAGAAGGTCGACCGCCGTGCGCCGAAGCACACGTTCATCCACACGCGCTACGGCGTCGGCTACAAGCTCGAAGCAGAGCCGAAGTAAGCCCGGCTCACCCGGAAGGTGCGGCCGCCTCCGCTGCGCGCTTCTCCTGCGCGCGATCCTCGGGGTTCGGCAGCGCCGTCGCGACGAGCCAAGCCACGGCGGCAGCGAGCACTGCGATCGGGGCGACATCGAATGCGGACGAACCCAAGAGGAGCGTTGCGAGCAGCACGGCGGTGAATGGGACACGCAACACGGCCGTGGTACCGGCGGCGATCCCCGCCGCGACCGCGGGCGTGGTGTTCAACCCGGGCAGCACGTCGGCGGCCGCAACCGCGGCGGCGACGCCCAGGGCGATCGCCGGAAAGACGGGTCCGCCCCGGAACCCGGAGCCCAGCGACAAGGCGTATGCCAGGCCTTTCGCCACCACGAGCAGGACCAGCACTCCAGCCGATCCCTCGGCGACGATCGCCGGCAGCTCCGTCTGACCCGAGAAGAGGACGAGGTCGACGGGACGGTCCGCGATCGCACGGAAGACGACCGCGAGCGCGCCGACGAGGAGCCCGGCGACGACCAGCAGCGCAACGGGCCCGACCCGCGGTTCCGCCGCGATCCGGTGCGCCAGATGGCGGATCGCGACGACGACCACGGCGACCACGACTGCCATGACGAGGCACCACGCGAGGTCGGTCAGCTGCACGCTGTCATATGAGGGGAGCGACGGCAGGGCGAGGTTCGTCTGGTGCAGTCCTTGCCAGCCCGCGACTCCGGTGAAGACGAGCGCTCCGGTTCCCGCTGCGACGAACCCCGGCAGCAGCGCCCGACCGATCTGCTGCGCCGGGATGTTCCCGCTGGCAGCAGTCACCTCGAAGAGGAGGAAGGCAGCGACCAGCGGCCCCCCGAAGAGCGCCGCGATCGCGGCGAACGCGCCGGCGAACACGAGAAGCTGCGCGCCCGTCCCGCCGAGTCGGATCATGCGCACCGCGAGCGCTCCCAGCCCGAGACCCAGCGCGATCAGAGGTGCCTCGGGGCCGAGGACGAGCCCGAGGCTCAACGTCGCGAGTGCCGCAGTGAGGATGCTCGTCAATGCGATCGGCGCGATCGGCTCCGCGCCGAGGCCCTCAAGTGGAGAGTGCCCGCCATGCCCCGGGAGCCGCACAGCGGCTGCTACGAGGAGACCTGCAAGCCCGGGGACGAGGATCACGTACCACCAGGCAGGCTCAGTCCAGCCGAGCTCGTCCGGGACGACGTCCCAGACGACGTGCGTCAGGTCGTGAATCGCCGTCTGGAAGAGGACGGCCGCGAAGGCGACGGGGAAACCGAGCAGGGCCGCGAGCACGAGGGTCTTGACGTATGCGAGCGCCTCTTTGTCGACCACGCGCGGACCCTACTGCGAGCGCAAGTCAGGCACGCGGCTCCGTCGTCACGAGCGGGCGGGCCCAGCCGTGCGACCGGAGGATGCGCGAGCCCTCGCTCGCCCGGTGATCCCAGGTGAACGCCGAGACCGGCGTGAAGCGGAGCGCGACGTCGTCGGACTCGAGGAACGACAGGGCAGTCGGATCATCGGTCACCGCCTCCGTCGCGACGTAGCGTCCCTGGACGAGATCGATGAGCGGACGCGCAGCGGGCGAGCGCACGACCTCGATCGAGCCGACGATCGAGGCGCCGCACACCTCGTACCCGGGACGCGAGTCGTGCAGGACGAGCGTCGCCCTCGGATCCCGCTCGAGGTTCCGGACCTTGCGGCTCCTCGACGACGTCGCGAAGAGCACCACGCCGCCGTGCGGCGCGTACCACATCGGGATCGCGTGGATGGCTCCCGCCGGGTCGAACGTCGCGAGGACACCGATCAGGCGAGCCCTGAGAAGCTCGGCCACGAGCGGGTCTGCGAGCACCTCTTCGTCGCGGAGGACCCGGCTCTGATCGAGCTCACTCACCCGAAGGACACTACGTGCTTCGTGTATAGTTCGCTTGGTTAATGGTTAGTGAGGTTACGCTTAGTCCCGAGATGGTCGCCGCGGAGCTGCGGCCCGTGCTGCTGCGGCTCGCGCGTGAGCTCCGCAAGGAGACCGAGCAGCTCGGGATCACCGCGCGACAGGCGACGCTCCTCTGGCTCGTGAAGCGCAGCCCGGGGCTCTCGCTCGCCGAGCTCGCAGCGGAGGAGGGCATCTCCGCGCCGGCGATGTCCGGTCATGTCGACCGGCTCGAGCGAGCCGGCCTCCTCGAACGCCTTCGCTCGAGCGACGACCGGCGGCGGGTCGGCCTCCGTCTGACGGACGAAGGCGAGCGGCTCATGCGCCGCGTTCGCGCACGTCGGACGACCTGGCTCGCCGACCGCCTGAAGGCGCTCGAACCAACCGAGCTCGAGGCGATCGAGGTCGCCGTCCCGGCACTCATGCAGCTGCTCGAGGCCCGCGCGTGACGACGCTCGCCTTCGCGCTCCGCGCGCGCACGTTCCGCAGTCTTCGGAGGCATCGCAACTACCGGATCTTCTTCACCGGGCAGCTCGTCTCGCTCGCAGGCACATGGATGCAAAACGTCGCGCTCGCCTGGCTCGTGATCGAGCTCTCCGGATCCCCGCTCGCGATCGGCGCGCTGGCCTTCTGGCGCTTCGTCCCGTTCACGATCTTCGGGCTCGTCGCAGGCGTCGTCGCCGACCGCATCGAATCGCGGAAGCTCGTCATGGCGACACAGGCGGCGGCGATGGCCATCTCGATCGCGCTCGCCGTCGTCACGCTCACCGACACTGCGACGCTCCCGCTCGTCTACGTCCTCGCCGCGCTCGGCGGGATCGCGCTCGCCTTCGATGCCCCCGGCCGGCAGTCGCTCACGTTCCAGATGGTCGGCCGCCGCGAGCTGCCGAACGCCGTCGCGCTCAACTCGGGCCTCTTCAACGGCTCGAGGGTGATCGGGCCGGCGATCGCGGGGCTCGTTATCGCGGCGGTGGGGACCGGGATCTGCTTCGTCCTCAACGCCGTCAGCTTCCTGGCCGTGCTCAGCGCACTTGCCATCGTCCGCGCGGAGGAGCTGTACCCGGTCGCGAAGGACCGCAGCGCGACCATCGTCGGCGGCCTGCGCCGGGCGGCATCGTTCGCGTGGAACGATCCGCAACTCCGGCTGATCCTCTCGGTCGTCACGGTCGTATCGACCGTGGGCTTCAACTTCCACGTCCTCGTCCCCCTTCTCGCGGCGGACACGCTGCATGTCGGGCCGGAGGGATTCGGCCTGTTGTCCGCGACGTTCGGTCTTGGCGCCCTCGTCGGCGCGCTCGCGACCGCGTCGCTCCGGCAGGCGAGCTGGCGGATGTTCTCCATCGGGACGGCGTCGTTCGGAGTACTCGTGCTCCTCCTCGCACCGGTGCAGAACGCGTACCTCGCGGGGTTCGTCCTCTTCGGGATAGGCATCTCCTTCACCCTCTTCACCGCGAACGCGAACTCGCTCGTGCAGCTCACCGCGCCCGACCACCTGCGAGGCCGCCTCATCGGCCTCTACCTGTTCGCGTTCCTCGGGCTCGCACCGATCGGCGGCCTGTTCGCCGGCTGGCTCGCGGACGTCGGCGGGACGTCTCTGGCCTTCGCGGTCGCCGGGCTCACCGCCCTCGCGACGATCGGCATCGCGAACGCCCGGCGCACGAGCGCCGCCGACGCGGTCGCAGCCGCGCCCTAGCTGCGCGAGTCGGCCGTTAGACTCGGCGCCCGATGACGGCCCGCGTCGCGATCGCTCTCGAGGGCGTCACCAAGCGCTTCGGGAAAGCCGAGGCCGCCGTGCGCGATGTGTCGCTCGAGATCGGCGAGGGAGAGTTCTTTTCGCTGCTTGGCCCAAGCGGCTGCGGGAAGACGACGACGCTGCGGATGATCGCCGGCTTCGAGGTTCCCGACGAGGGTCGGATCGTGCTCCAGGGAACGGACGTGACGACGGTCTTCTCGAACAAGCGGCCCGTGAACATGGTGTTCCAGCAGTACGCGCTCTTCCCCCACATGTCGATCTACGACAACGTCGCGTTTGGCCTCAAGGTCAAGGGCGTGCCGCGCAAGGAGCACCGGGGCCGGATACTCGAGATCCTCCGTGTGGTCGAGCTCGAGGGTCTCGAGAACCGGCGACCCAGGCAGCTCTCGGGAGGGCAGCAACAGCGGGTCGCGCTGGCTCGTGCACTCGTGAACCAACCTGCTGCGCTCCTCCTCGACGAGCCGCTCGGAGCGCTCGACGTGAAACTGCGCAAGCAGATGCAGCTCGAGCTGAAGAAGATCCAGACCGAGCTCGGGACGACGTTCGTCTACGTCACGCACGATCAGGACGAGGCGTTGTCGATGTCGGACCGGATTGCGGTGATGAACCACGGTCGGGTCGAGCAGATCGCCGGCCCACGCGAGATCTACGAGCACCCGGCCACCGCGTTCGTCGCCGATTTCATCGGCTCTCTCAATGCGCTCGACTTCACCGTCGACGAGCTCGTCGGCGGATACGCGGTGATGAGAGTCGGCGAAGCGGACCGGGTCGTGCTCCCGGTCGGAGGCGAGACGAACACGGGCGACTCGTTCCGAGTCGCGGTACGCCCCGAGCGCGTACAGATCGGTCGGCCCGGCGACTCGGGTGCGGACGGTGGTACTCGCCTGGAAGGAACGGTCGTACAGGTCGTCTACCTCGGCATGTACACCCAGTTCCACATCGAGACCGCGGCAGGGCGGCTCGTGAGCCACCGGCTCGCAGACGAGTTGGTCGACCCACCGGAGCCCACGACTCGCGTCTCCGTCATGTGGGAGCCGGAGCACACGGCGGTGCTCGGCGAGACCGCCCCCTTCGTGACGCTCTAGCCCGGCGCTTCGATGTCACCGAGGCGTCGCTCGGCGACCCGCCGACCGACCTCGGCGGCAACCACGACGAAGAGCGAGACGCTGATCACTACCACGGCCACCGCGATCACCTGCGGCAGCTGGTTCGGGAAGCGCAGCGCCGCGTAGAGGTAGACGGGGAAGGTGACCGTCGGCCCCTTGACGAACGACGCGACTGCGTACTCGTCGAACGACGTCGTGAAGGCGATGAGATAGGCGGACACCACCGCCGGCAGCATCAGCGGGAAGGTGACCGAGCGGAACGTCCTGATCCGGCTCGCTCCGAGGTCGTAGGCCGCCTCCTCGAGCGACACGTCGATGTGTTGGAGCCGCGGGATCATCACGAGCATCGCGTACGGGATCGTGATGACGATGTGTCCGACGACGACCGTCTTGACCCCCAGGTCGACCCCGACGGCGTGGAAGAGCAGCAGGAGCGAGACCCCGAAGACGATGAACGGGATCACCAGCGGACTGAGCAGAAGCGCAGACACCGGTCCCGATCCTCGGAACGGATGGCGTACGAGCGCGATCGCGGCGAGCAGGCCCAGGATGACTGCACCGAGACTCGACAGCGCGGCAATGAGCGCACTCGTTCTCAACGCGTGCTGGAGGTCGGGGTTCTCGAGGAACTGCTGGTACCACCGCAACGTGAAGCCGCTGAGCGGGAACGTCGGCACGGCCGAGTCGTTGAACGAGAAGACGAGCAGGACCGCGATCGGCGCGTAGAGGAAGACGACGACGAAGGCGAAGAACCCGCGGAGCAGCCACGCGCCCCGTCTCGAGAGTGCGACGTCCATCAGTCGGTCGCCACCTGCCGTGGCTGGAGGAAGCGCGCGAAGACGAGCGTCAGCGCGACCACGACCCCCAGCAGGAAGAGCGCGAGCACGGATCCGGTGCGCCAGTCGGGGAAGCCGGTGCCGAAGAGATCGGCGATCTGGTTGCCGTACATGTAGCCGTCCGTGCCGCCGACGAGGGACGGCGTGACGAACTCGCCGAGCGTGGGGATGAAGACGAAC
>Ga0207708_10001777_pt1 | contig 15902 bp, 14 predicted proteins | sample KBSK5101metaG_FD_184340 | JGI IMG/M metagenome (GOLD analysis project Ga0207708, IMG submission 184340) | Corn, switchgrass and miscanthus rhizosphere microbial communities from Kellogg Biological Station, Michigan, USA - KBS K5-10-1 metaG... | ecosystem: Host-associated > Plants > Roots >...
GAGCCTGAGCGGCGCTCCGGCGTAGTAATGCCATGCCTCGACCGCATCGACCCTGTGCCAGTGCGAGCGCTCACCGCGTGCAAGCAGGAAATAGATCGCGGTCGATGCCGCGCGTGTGCCGTCCACGGTCCGGCTGTCGCGAAACGTCTGGCGATAATGCCCGCCCTCGGGGTGCGGCTTGAGCTCGAGCAGGCGAATGATGTCGGCGGCTGATGGCACGATGCTAACGCGCTTTACGCGGGTCCTCGATCGCGCCAGTCAGGGATTCCATGAAGGCAACGAGGTCGAGACGCTCCTCCTCGGTCAACTGGAGCGGCAGCATAAGCGGGGACCGGCTCGGACGATCGATGCCGCCCCGTTCATAATGTTTTACCGCGTCGTACAGGGTCGCCGACGATGCGTCGTGCATGTAGGGCGGATGCAAGGCCACCGATCGAAGCGTTGGGGTCTTGAAGGCGAACTGCATCAATGGGTCGTCCTTGAGCTCTGCTCCGCGACCGCGATCCGCGCTCGACGTGCCGATATCATGGAAACGGTCGTCGGTGAATCTCCAGCCGGTGTGGCAGACAAAGCAGGTCGCTTTGGTGTTGAAAAGCACGAAGCCACGCTTGGCCTGCTCGGAGATCGCGTTCTCGTCTCCCTCGACCCAGCGGTCGAAAGCGGCGGGCCCGGGCTCCAACGCGCGTTCGAAGGCGGCAAGCGCGCGGGCGACGGAATCGATGTTGATGGGCGTGCCCGGCAATGCGGCTTGAAACTTTGCGACGTAGGCGGGGTTCGACCGCAATCGTTCCTCGATCACCTCGACCTTGACCGGCGTCGCGGTGTCCCGCATCGACATCGAGCCAGTGGCAATTGATGACTTGGCTTGCGCTTCCAGGCTCGGGTTGCGGCCGTCCCAACCGAACGGCCCTTTGCCCGCATGCCTCAATCCAATCAGTGTTTGAGACTTGCGCGATGTGAGCTTACCGGAATCGTTCAGGCTGCGGGCGTCCGTCACCGTCCAACCCAGCTCGGGGAAGTGGCAACTGCCGCAAGCTGTTTTCCCGGAGGCGGAAATCTGCGGGTCGAAGAACAGATCGCGGCCGAGATCGACCAGCACCTGACTTTCGACGGTCGACGGCGGCGGGCGCCGGTAATCCGATTTCATGCGAGCCATGTCGCCCTGCGCCGCAACCAGTGTCGGAGCTGCGATCAACAGCAGAACCCACAACGGCAGCGTGATCGCCACCGCGATGTTCCTTTCCCGGATTCCCATCGGCAGCCTCCCGGCGCTGATAGCGATGGCAAAATCTCTTGAATGTTTTCTGTGGCCGAAAGTAGCCATAGCCCTCGACTATAGCCCTGCAGCAGTCGCCGAAGCGATGCACGCCAATCATACACGACAAGCGGTGCAACCGTCCTTGCCGATACTCAAAAGCGAAACGAGCGCGATGGCCGCGCTAACGGTCAAGATCTGTTCTTGCGCTCGCGGATCTCGGCGAACACTTTCCAGGCCGGGCTGCTGGCAAGTCCGACCGATTTTGCCACCTCCGGCACATCAGCGCGCAGGAACGGGTTCGCCTTCTTTTCCTCGCCGATGGTCGAGGGAATGGTCGGCTTGTGGGCGGCGAGTAGCTTTTCAACCTCGGCTTCCCGCGCATTGAGCGCCGAGTTGCCGGGTTCGATCGTCTTCGCAAAGCGAATGTTGGCCTTGGTGTATTCGTGCCCGCAATAGATCCGGGTGTCGTCGGGCAGGGCGCGCAGTTTCAGCAGCGACTCCCACATCATCTCCGGCGTGCCTTCGATGACGCGCCCGCAGCCGATCGAGAACAAGGTGTCCCCGACGAAGGCAAGCTTGTCGGACGGGAAGAAATAGCTGATATGGCCGGCGGTGTGGCCCGGCGTCTCGAACACGCGCGCTTCGAGCGAGCCGACCTTGACCTTGTCGTTCTCGCGCACGGTCACATCGACCAGGGGAATGCGCGCGGCCTCTCCCTGGGGCGCGACGACGCGGCAAGAATATTTCTGCTTGAGCTCCGCGATGCCGCCGGTGTGATCCGCGTGATGATGGGTCACGAGGATATCGGTGAGCCGCCAGCCCGTCGCTTTCAGCGCCGCCTCGACCGGTGCTGCCTCGGGCGCGTCGATCGCCGCGGTCGCGCCGCTTTCGGAATCGTGCAGCAGCACGCCGAAATTGTCCTGGAGGCAGGGGAAGAGATGGATTTGCGCCGTCATGTCGATCGCTCTCCGGATGCGTGAGCCCAGTGCCCTAGTTAGGCACCCACGTACACTGCCCGCAAGATCGTGGCTATGGATTAGGGCTCTGGCCCCCGGCCGGCCGGCCCGGCCTACAGGCGTCGATCCTGGTTCCGGCGCGGCCGCCCCGGTTCGAACGAACCGGCAGATCCGTGCTAGCATTCCTGCCATGTCCATCGACGTCGTCGATCTGCGCAACTTCTACGCCCAGCGCCTGGGCGTCGTGGCCCGCCGTTTCGTCGGCCGCGGCATCCGCAAGCGGTTCGCGGATACGCGCGGCATGAGCGTGCTGGGGGTGGGTTATCCTACGCCGTATCTCGGTCTGTTTCGCGAGGAGGCGGAGCGCTGTCTCGCCTTCATGCCGGCAGCGCAGGGGGTGGTGAAATGGCCCTCCAACCGGCCCGGTCTGGCAGCCCTGGTGGACGAACTTGAACTGCCGCTCACCGATTCCGCGGTTGATCGCATCCTGCTCGTGCATGCGCTCGAAATGGTGCACGACCCAGCCGCTTTGCTGCGCGAGGTCTGGCGGGTCCTGGCGGCGGGCGGACGCCTGCTCATCGTGGTGCCGAACCGGCGCGGGGTCTGGGCGCGCTTGGATACCACGCCGTTCGGCCATGGCCGGCCCTATTCGCGCTCGCAGATCACGCATCTCCTGCGCGAGGCCTGGTTCACGCCGACAGGATGGGGCGAGGCGCTCCATGTCCCGCCGGTCGCGCGTGGTTGGTTCCTGCGCTCGGCGGTGGCCTGGGAGCGGGCGGGATCTGCGGTCGCTACCCCGTTCGCCGGAGTCCACATCGTCGAGGCGACGAAGCAGGTTTATCGCGGCGTTCCGGCGCGGCGCGAGCGGGTGCGTCTAGTGCCCGCACTGGAGCCCGCACTCGCGCCCTGAACGGATCGGCGGCGCCTTGGCCGGCACGAAAAGAAACGATGCGGGAACGGTGTTCCGGGTTCGCTTCGCTCTACACCCGATGACCCCGATCACTCGCGCGCGGTCGGCTCGTCTCCGCCGTCGCCGCCGCCCTGAATGTCGGGGCGTGGGCCGCGATGCCGCCGGCGCCGGCGGTGCAACGGGAAACGGTCGGGCTGGTTGTCGTGACCGTTCTGGCCCGGCTGCTGGCCTTGGTGAGGCTGATGCTGCTGCGGCTGTTGCCCGCCGGTGATGAAGGACGGCAGCCGCTCGACATCGCCTTCGGTGGTCGCGTTGCCCTGCTGGGGACGTTGAGGCTGGTGTTGCTGCTGCTGCGGAAAGGGTTGTGCATCGCGCGGGATGTAAGGCTGCGGCTCGCGCGTACCATAGGGTGAATCGCCTGAACCGCCCGATTGTCCGTCGTCGTCGCCGTCGTCGAAGCCGTCGTCGCGCGCGCCCTGCATCTCGTTCTGATCGCGAGCGAAGTTCGGGTTGTTCTGGCGGAACTGTTCCTGCGCCACCGCGATCACGCGGTAATAGTGTTCGGCATGCTGATAGTAATTTTCCGCTGCGATCGGGTCGCCCGAGGTCTGTGCGTCGCGCGCGAGCTGAATGTATTTTTCCGCAATGTGCGACGGATTTCCTCGAATTTTAACATCCGGCCCATTCGACTCGTAGACGCGCACCATCGGATTGTGATTCTTGCGGTGGTTGTTGCGCCCGCGCATGCGCTTGTTCTGACCGTTTCTCATGACTCGCCTATTGCCAACCCCTTCATTGTGGCGGACTGCCGCCGCCGTGCTTCACCAAACAAGTCGACACTCTGTCGCACGAGCAACACGCCAGCATCAGCGTTCCGGCCCGTTCAAGCAGGAGCAATACGGCGCCCTCGCCGCGATGTCAGATTCCGTGTCGCGAAGCAGCAACCCCTTGACCGCAGCATACCGCGGCGTTGCCCACCTCTTCCTCACGGGCATGTCCGCCTTGCCCGCGGATCAGCACCGAACCGATGAAGCATCTCGTCCCGATTTGGCGAACTATCTGCCGGGTCATCCGGCGTCCTTCGTTCGCTTCGTCCGCACCGTCGGCTCTCCGCAGTCCTGCTCCGGGGCTCGCAATCGGCGCTCGGTAATCTCGGGTCGATTCCTGGCCGAAACCTAGTCGGTCTTGACCCACAATCCAAGCGCTTTTTTTCGCACCAGGAATGTGGAGGACTCATGGCGCCGCCCGCATAACGAGCGCCCGGGATATGCCCGCAAGATCATGCTGCGATGCCGGTCGCGCAAGCCCTGCGCCGGCAAGAATCGCGGTTACGGCATCGAGTTGGCCCCGCCCGAGTTCCACCGCCAGCACCCCGCTTGGCGCGAGCAGGCGGCGGGCATGCGCGGCAACTTCGCGATATCCATCAAGACCATCCGGGCCGCCATCGAGCGCGCGGCGAGGATCGTAATCGCGGACCTCAGGCTGCAGGTCGGCGATCTCCTCGCGCGCCACGTAGGGTGGATTGGAGACGAGAACATCCACCGGCCCGTTGAGGGCCGCCCCGTAATCGCACGCCACGAACGACGCACGGGCAGAAAGGCCAAGCGCGGCGGCATTGTCGCGCGCGCAGCCGAGCGCGGTGACGCTGATATCCGTGCCGATCCCGAAAGCGTCGGGCAGTTCCGAGAGCAGTGCCAGCAGCAGCGCGCCCGAGCCGGTGCCGAGGTCGACGATGCGCAGCACGCGCGCGCTGCGGCGTTCGCCGGCGAGAGCAGCCAATGCCACCTCGACCACGGTCTCGGTTTCCGGCCGCGGCAGCAGCGTCTCACTGTTGAGCTTGAACGGCAGTCCCCAAAATTCCTTATAGCCGAGCATGCGCGCGATTGGTTCGTGTGCGTGCCGGCGCACTGCTAGCGCGGCGATGGCGTCGGCCTCCGCGGGTGCCAGCACGCGGCCGGACTGCGCCATCAGCGCGGTGTGGTCGAGTCCGAGCACATGGCCGACGATGATGCGCGCATCGAGCGCCGGCGCATCGATGTTCTGCTCACCGAACTCGCGCGCCAGACGCCGGCGCGCGACCTCGACGGAAAGACCGGCAAGCGTTGCGGGCCGGGCGGACATCGTATCCGCCGACGTTGCGTCCGGGTTCGTGCGCTTCACTGACATCTGCACCGTCAACCGGGTTTACCCCAGGATGCCACGAACGCTCATCCGACCGTTCCCTCGGCCGCCAGCAGCTCCGCCTGGTGCTCGGTCATGAGCGCTTCGATGATCTCGCCCAGCGCCTCGCCTTCGATCACCTGCGGCAGCTTGTACAGCGTGAGATCAATGCGGTGATCGCTCACGCGCCCTTGCGGAAAATTATAGGTGCGGATGCGTTCGGAGCGGTCGCCGGAGCCGACCTGACCGCGACGCTCGGCGGCGCGCGCCGCATCCTGCCGCTGCCGCTCGTGGTCGTACAGCCGGGCACGCAGGATCGCCATCGCCTTGGCACGATTCCTGTGCTGCGAACGGTCCTCCTGCATCATGACGACGATGCCGGTGGGGAGATGGGTCATGCGCACGGCCGACTCGGTCTTGTTGACGTGCTGGCCACCGGCGCCCCCTGATCGCAAGGTATCAATCTTGAGATCCTCGTCGGCGATATTGACATCGACTTCGGCGGCTTCGGGCAGCACGGCGACGGTAGCGGCGGAGGTGTGGATGCGGCCGGAGCCTTCGGTGTCCGGCACGCGCTGCACGCGGTGGACGCCGGATTCGAACTTGAGCTTGGCGAACGCGCCACGGCCGCGGATTTCCGCGATGATCTCCTTGTAACCGCCCATGGTGCCTTCGCTGGCGGAAATCACGTCCACCTTCCAACCCTGCTTGGCGGCGTAGCGTTCGTACATACGAAACAGGTCCCCCGCGAACAGCGATGCCTCGTCGCCCCCGGTTCCGGCGCGAATTTCGAGGATCACGTTGCGCTCGTCCATGGCATCCTTGGGAAGGAGGGCGAGCTTGATCTCCTGCTCGAGCGCGGCGCGCCTTTGCTCGAGCTGTGGCTTCTCGGCGGCAGCCATCGTCCGCATTTCGGGGTCGGTGGAGGAATCCGCGATGAGGGCATCGAGGCCCTCGATCTCGGAGACCACGTTGCGATAGTTCCTCACCGTCGCGACCACGGGACCGAGCTCGGCGAACTCGCGCGAGAGCTTGACATAGGTCTCGGGCGTCACTTGCGTCGCAAGCTCGCTTTCGATCGCCTTGTGGCGCGCGAGCAGCGCATCCAATTTTTGCTCAGGAAGCATCGTCACCCCGACTCAGCGCACCGAGGTCTTGGATAGCGTGCTGCTCTTGGGCCCGGCGCCATCCGGCTCAAACGCGTTACGTATCAAAGCTGCAGCCCTTCCTCCGTTGCAAACGCCTTGAGGCGTTCGCGGATCGGCAAGCTGCCGGCCGGACTGTCGATCAGGGGCTGGATCAGGGCCGAGGCCTTGCGGGCATTGAGGTCGAGCAGCATCGCCTTGACCGGCCCGACCGCGGATGGCGAGAGCGACAGCGAGCGGTAGCCGATCGCGACCAGCGCCAGCGCTCCGATCGGCGTCGAGGCGAGTTCCCCGCACAGCGTCACCGGCTTGGCATGGGTTCGGCCGTGGTCCGCAATGGCCTTGAGCGCCCGCAGGACCGGCGCCGAGATGGCATCGAACCGGTCGGCCACGCGCGAATTACCGCGGTCGGCGGCGTAGAAAAACTGCACCAGATCGTTGGAACCGACGGAGAGAAAGTCGACGCGCGCGAGCAGTTCGTCGAGCTGGTAGAGCAGCGACGGCACCTCCAGCATCGTGCCCACCTCGACCCGTTCCGGCAGCTTATGGCTGTGCCGGCGCAGGTGGGTGAGTTCGCGCTCCACCAGCGACTTGGCCTCATCGAATTCCTCGACGGTGGCGACCATCGGGAACATGACTTTCAGTTCGCGTCCGCCGGCGGCCCGCAGGAGGGCCCGGATCTGGCTGCGCAGCAGACCCGGCCGATCGAGCCCGAGCCGGATGGCGCGCCAGCCCAGCGCCGGGTTTTCCTCCTCCACGTTGCGCATATAGGGCAGCACCTTGTCGCCACCGATGTCGAGCGTGCGGAAGGTTACCGGTCGCTCGCCCGCGGCGTCGAGGACAGCGCGATAGAGTGAGAACTGTTCGGCGGTGCGGGGAAGCGTCGCGGCCACCATGAACTGCAATTCGGTGCGAAACAGACCGATCCCGGCCGCGCCGGTCTCTTCGATATGCGGCAGGTCGACAGCCAGGCCGGCATTGATCATGAGGGCGATCTTCTGGCCGTCCTTGGTCACGCACGGCTTGTCCCGCAACGCAAGGTATTGCAGCTGCCGGCGGGCGCGCAGCCGCACGCGCTCGATATAGGCCGCTTCCATATCGGGCGACGGCCGCACATGGACGTCGCCGGTCGAACCGTCGACGATGATGGCATCGCCGGGGTCAGCGATGCCGGTGGCGTTGGCGATTTCGCCCACAGCCGGGATGCCGAGCGCCCGTGCGACGATCGCCACATGCGAATTTGGGCCGCCTTCCTCGAGCACGAGTCCGCGCAGGCGCTTGCGGTCGTAATCGAGCAGCGCCGCCGGTCCCATGGAGCGGGCGACGAGGATGGCATTTTCCGGCAGGCGATCGCGCGACGGTGCGTAGTCCTGGCCGAGCAGCTGGTGCATCAGCCGGTTGGCGAGTTCGTCGAGGTCATGCAGCCGCTCGCGCAGATACGGGTCCGTCGCCCGCAACATGCGCGCGCGCGTGTCCGACTGGACGCGCTCGACTGCGGCTTCGGCGGTAAGCCCGGTCGCCACGGCTTCTTCCAGCCGGTGCACCCAGCCGCGGTCGTAGGCGAACATGCGATAGGCTTCGAGCACATCACGGTGCTCGCCGCCGTCGGCGACCTCGCCGCGTTCGAGCAGCACGTCGAGATCCGATCGCATGGTTTCGACCGCCGCTTCCAGGCGTTTCAACTCCTTCGGCACGTCGTCGGCGATGAAATTGGTGATGACCACGCGCGGCTCGTGCAGCACCACGTGACCGAGCGCGATGCCGTCGTTGAGCGCCATGCCAGTTAGTTGCAGCGGGCGGCGGGCGGCGGGCTCGGCCCCGGGCTTGGCGATCGCGGACAACTCGCCCGAGGCGATCATCTCGGCAAGCACCATCGCCGTGGTCTGGAGCGCCTCCTCCTCCTCCTCGGTGTAGGTGCGCCGCGCCCGGTTCTGCACCACCAGCACGCCGAGGGTATTGCCGGCGCGCAGGACCGGGACGCCCAGGAACGAGTGATAAATCTCCTCGCCGGTCTCCTCGCGGTACGAGAAGGCCGGATGGTTCTGGGCTTCCGACAAGTTGATGGGGTTGGCCTCGCTTGCGACCAGGCCGACCAGGCCTTCGTCCGAGCGCAGCACGGTCTGGTGAACGGCCTCCTTGTTGAGGCCTTCGGTGGCGTACAGTTCGAGCGTGCTGTCCACGCGCAGCACGTAGACCGAACAGACTTCCGCCACCATATTGGCGGCGATCAGCACCACGATCTTGTCCAGGCGCTCCTGCGCGCTGACCTGCTCCGCCATAACCTCGCGAAGCCGGCGCAACAGCACGCGCGGACCGCCGAGCGCGCCACGCATGACGTGATTCCTCGGGCAAGCCCATCCGGCCGGGGCAGCCCGCCCGCGGCTCGAAGAAAGTCAGGAAACGGTACCCACCGGGCCCAGGCGCCCACAGCGGCTACTATCCATCACGCCGTATAGCGAATGCAGCGTGGCCCGGGCAAGCCAAAGCGTCGAGGCCGACATCTTACCAGGCATAACTCGCCGAAATGCGACCGCAGGCCGCGCGGAATTCGTCGCTGTCGATCAGCGCGGCGTAGATGTCGCGCAGGCGCGGGGCAGGGGCCAGCTTAAGATTCTCTCTCGACACCGTCGCCTTTGGCCCGAACAACCGCTCGACCGCCCGTTCCAGGTCGTTCGCGGCGGCGGGTTGCTCGAGTACGGAGGGGGCAATATCGCCAGTAAGAAGTTCGATCAGGAGGTCGCGCTCGAGCAGGGGCAGGCGCGTCATGGCGGCGCCGGCCAAGAGGCCCGCCAGGCGATGATCGGGATGCACCTCGTCGGCCAGCGCGGGCTTGACGTTGCGGAATTGGAAGGACTGGTCGAAGGAGGCCGGCGCGGTCTCGAAACAGCGCGCAAGCTCATCGGCCTCCTCCGCAATGTAATAGCGGTTGAGGGTGTCGAACCAGACGTAGCGATAGCCGTGCTTTGCGAGAAACGGTTCCCAAGCCGCCCAGGCCGGCGTCATCGTGTATGGTGCGAGCGCTTCGACCACCACCACCTTCGGCCGATAGCTTTGCCAGTCGCCGTTGAGCAGCACGTCCTGTTCGGCGCCCTCAACGTCGACTTTGAGAAAGTCGAATGTGCGCGGTACGTGCTGCTCGCAGAGTTCCCTGAGCGTCGTCACCGGGACGACAAGGGCTTTCGAAGCCTTTCCGAATTGACTCTGCGCGGCGCGCGCATGGTCTTCGATCATGGTCGAGAGGCCGTGGAAGTCGTTCACGACATAGAAAGTGGCTTCGCCCGCGGCCGCGCCGACGAGGGTTTCGAGATGACGATCGCGTGGCCGCACCGCCCTCGTCAGACGCGCGAGCCAGGGATTCGGTTCGACCGTGACGCCGTTCCATCCCTTGAGATAGAACGCAAAGGACATGTTGTCGTAGACCGGATGGCCGGAGCCGATGTCGATGTAGAACCCTTCATCGCGGCCGGCGAAGCAGCGCATGAGGTAAAGGTCCTCGAACCGCTGGGCGTAGGAGATGGTCCGAGTTGTGGCCATGTCCTTACAGGCCGATTGCGCCGCGTTGGGGACATACGCCCGTCATTTGTCCAGCTCATACAGCGAATGCAGCGTGCGCACCGCAAGCTCGGTGTAGTTGGCGTCGATCAGCAGCGAGAACTTGATCTCGGATGTGGTGATGGCACGGATGTTGATGCCCTTCTCGGCCAGCGCCTTGAAGGCCTGGGCGGCCACGCCGGCGTGGCTGCGCATGCCGATCCCGATCACCGAGACCTTGGCGACGTCGGTGGCACCGTCGACGCGGTCGTAGCCGACCTGGTTCTTGACCTTGATCAGAACGTCGGTCGCGCGATGGTAGTCGGAAGCGGGAACGGTGAATGTCAGATCGGTGGTGGCGCCGTCGCCCGAGACGTTCTGCACGATCATGTCGACGTTGATATTGGCGTCCGCGAGCGGACCGAAGATCGCGGCCGCAATGCCGGGCTTGTCCTGCACGCGGCGGATCGAGATTTGTGCCTCGTCCTTTGAGAAGGCGATGCCGGTGACGACCTGCTGTTCCACGATCTCCTCCTCGCCGCAAATCAGAGTGCCGGGTGGCGTCCCATGCGGGTCGATGTCCTCGGGTTTCTCGAAGCTCGAGCGCACGAAGATGCGCACATTGTGCACCATTCCAAGCTCGACCGAGCGCACCTGCATGACCTTGGCGCCGAGCGAGGCAAGCTCCAGCATCTCCTCGTAGGCGATCCGGTCGAGCCGTTGGGCGCGCGGCACGATGCGGGGGTCGCTGGTGTAGACCCCATCGACGTCGGTGTAGATGTCGCAGCGTTCGGCCCCGATCGCCGCCGCAATTGCGACCGCGGACGTGTCCGACCCGCCGCGACCCAGCGTGGTGATGCGGCCCGTTTCCTTGTGCACGCCCTGAAAGCCGGCGAGCACCGCCACCTCACGGCGGTCCGTGAAGCGCTTGACCAGCTCTTCCCCGTTCACGTCGAGGACGCGTGCCGCGGCATGGGCACTGGATGTCAGGATCGGCAATTGCCAGCCCTGCCAGGAGCGGGCGTTGATGCCCATTCCTTCCAGCACGAGCGCCAGCAGGCCGGCGGTGACCTGCTCGCCCGATGACACCACCGCATCGTATTCGCGCGCGTCGTGCAGTGGGGCGGCCTCGCGGCACCAGGCCACCAGCTGATTGGTGGCCCCCGCCATGGCGGAGACAACCACGGCTACGTCGTGGCCGGCATCGACCTCGCGTTTGACATGGCGAGCAACGTTGCGGATGCGCTCGATATCGGCGACCGAGGTGCCGCCAAACTTCATTACAAGGCGGGCCATGGCGGGCTTGCGGGCTTCTCCGGAAGGATTGGGGGCGCGCGATCCGCTTTACGGCAAGCCCACGCGCGAAAACGCGGGTATACATACCGGTGAGGCCGGGGGGCCGCAACCACGCCTTGGGAGAGGTCGATGGCAAGCAGTGCGAAGCCGAGGCGCGATTCAAGCGTCGACGACGCCGAGGTCGCGCGCTTTTCGGCCCTGGCCAGCGAATGGTGGGACCCCCGCGGGAAGATGGCCGTTCTGCACAAGTTCAATCCGGTGCGACTTGGCTTCATCAAGGATGCCGCGTGCCGGCAGTTTGAGCGGGATGCCAAACGGCTCGATGCGCTGTCAGGTCTGCGCATGCTCGACATCGGCTGCGGCGGCGGCATTTTGAGCGAGCCTCTGGCACGGCTCGGAGCCGCCGTCGTCGGGGCGGATCCGTCCCAGACCAATATCGCGGCGGCGAAGTTGCATGCCGACGAGGCTGGACTTGCCGTGGACTACCGCGCGACCACAGCCGAGGCACTCGCTGATGCGGGCGAGCGCTTCGACATCGTGCTCGCAATGGAGGTGGTCGAGCACGTCGCCGATCTAAGTCTGTTCGTCCGCCGCTGCGCGGAGATGGTAAAGCCCGGCGGCCTGATGATCACGGCAACACTCAACCGCACGCTGAAGAGCTTTGCCCTGGCCATCGTTGGCGCCGAATACGTCTTGCGCTGGCTGCCGCGCGGCACCCATCAATGGGACAGGTTCGTGACCCCGAACGAGCTCGAGGCCGCTTTGGAGCGACATGGGCTGGCCATGCTCGACGAGACGGGCGTGATCTACAATCTCATCGCCGATCGCTGGCAGCTTTCGACCGATATGGATGTGAACTACATGGTCGTGGCTGAACGCGCTCGGCACTGAAGACGTTTGCTCCCCTGAGGTCATTGGCATGATCCTGGAATTAGTACTGTTCAAGTCGCCGCCCGGCATGGATCGTGCCGCCATACTGGAAGATGCCAGGCACACGGTCCCGCATTGGCGCGCCAATCCCGATCTGGTGCGCAAGCACTACCTGTTGAGCGAAGACGGCTATGGCGGCGGCGCTTACATCTGGCCGTCGAGGGAAGCCGCACGGCAGGGCCACGACGCGACATGGCGCGAAGGCGTGAAGAAGCGCACCGGGTCCGAACCTGTCATCCGCTACTTCGACCTGCTCATGGTCGTGGATAATGAGAAGGGTTCGGTCACCGAGTGGACCGAGGGCGGCGACGCTCGTCCGGTCCCATAGTGTAGACCGTCGCGCGAAGGTTGCGGGATGTTCGATCCTTCGTGGCTGTGGGCCGTCTTCACCATCGTCGCCGCCGCCGCGCAGACCGTGCGCAACGCGGCACAGCGCGAGCTGACCGCGAGGCTCGGCACCGTGGGCGCGACCCACGTGCGTTTTCTGTTCGGGTTTCCATTCGCGCTCATCTTCCTTGCCGGCGTGATGATCGCGCTCGGGCAAGGTCTCCCGCAGCCGCCCCCGGCCTTTTGGCCCTGGGTCGTCCTCGGCGCGCTGACGCAGGTGGCCGCCACCGCCTTGATGCTTGCCGCCATGAACGATCGCTCGTTCGTGGTGGTTTATGCCTACATCAAGACCGAGCCGGTGCAGGCAGCGCTGTTCGGCCTCGTTTTCCTCGGCGACGTCGTGACGCCCGGGATGGCGGCCGCCATCCTGATCGCAACGTCGGGCGTGGTCACCATGGCGCTCAAGCCGGGCACCTCCATGGATGTGCGGGCGACGCTGCTCGGGCTGGCCGCGGGGGCGATGTTCGCGCTATCGGCCGTCGGCTTTCGTGGGGCCATCCTGAGCCTCGGCCTGCCGAGCTACGTCATGGCAGCGACCTTCACGCTGGTCGTGGGCCTGGTGATGCAATCGGCGCTGCTCTCGCTCTATCTCTGGCTGCGCAATCCCGACGTGCTCGTCTCGATCATGCGGGCCTGGCGGCCGTCCCTGTTCGCGGGATTCATGGGCGCGCTGGCGTCCCAGTTCTGGTTCCTCGCGTTTGCGCTCGCCACCGCCGCGAGCGTACGGACGCTGGCGCTGGTCGAGGTGCTGTTCGCGCAAGCAATCTCGCGTTTCGCGTTCAAGCAGGCCACGACCCCGCGCGAAGCCGTCGGCGTCGTACTGATCGTGGTTGGGGTTTTGCTGCTGCTGTGGACGGGGTGAGTGGCATCAATTTTGCTCCTCGCGTGGAGACGGAGACCCGTCCAACCGAGTGCAGGAGCAGATGCCATGACCAGCTTTTCCCGGCGTGACCTCGTGAAGGGCGGGGCGGCGATGGCCGGGGGCGTGGTGCTCCGCGCTCGGCCGGTTCGTGCCGCCACCAAGGTCCGGTTGTTGACCAATTGGTTTGCCGAAGCCGAGCATGGCGGCTTCTATCAGGCCGTGGCCGCCGGCCTCTACGACAAGGCCGGGCTCGATGTCGAGATCCGGCAGGGCAACGCGCAGCTCAACGGCATGCAGGTCCTGCTCGGCGGCGAAGCCGACATCATCATGAGTTACGACATCACGATCCTGAACGGTGTGGAGAAAGGCGCGCCGGTGAAGGCATTTTTCACCTCGTTCCAGTTCGATCTGATCGGGCTGATGACGCGGCCCGAGATAAATTCATTGGCGGAACTGAAGGGACGCAAGGTCTATTTCGGCGCCAATGGCTATTCGTCGTATTGGCCCTGGCTCAAGCAGCGCTTCGGCTTCACCGACGAGATGGCGGCGCCGAAAGGGCCGAACCTGGCAACCTTCTTCAACGACCCGTCCGCGGCGGTGGCGGGCTATCTCACCGCCGAGCCCTTTCTCGCGGTGCAGCGAAACGTGCCGGTCAAATTCTTCCTGTTCGCGGAACAAGGCTATCCGCCCTATGCCAACACCATGGTCACGACCGCCGCTTACATGAAGGACAATTCGGACGTCGTCGCACGTTTCACCCGCGCATCGGTGGAGGGCTGGAAGGATTATCTGCGCGATCCCAGCGCCGGCAACGCGCTCATCAAGAAGCTCAACCCGCAGATGCCGGATGAGCACATCGCTTTCAGCCTGCAGAAGATGCGCGACGTCAAGGCGGTCGAGGGGGGCGACGCCGCGACCATGGGCATCGGTATCATGACCGAGGAGCGCTGGCAGAAGACGCGGGATTTTTTGGTGCAGTCGAATCTGCTGAAGGCGGACACGGATTGGAAACAGGCGTTCACCACCGATTACATCAAGGATCTCAAGATCACGATGTGACGGTCTCGCGGCCTTTACCCGTGCTCCTGCGGCCGCTCACGCCGCGGGCTCACTGAGCTCCTTGCGATATTTGTAGAACTTGTTGAATTTCGCGAGCAGGAATTCGCCGGCGCTGAATTCCGGCATGGAGTCGAAGCGCGCATCGAAATCGGGATCGTAGAAGAACGGGATCGAGTAGCGCCCAATGCCGGCGCGGTTGATCACGCGGTGGGGAGCGGAGCGGATACGTCCCGCCGTGATTTCCGAGAGCATGTCGCCGGCATTGACGATGAAGTTATTGCGACGAGGCGGAGCGGCGACGAGCTCGCCCGCGGGGGAGCGCACTTCGAGGCCGCCGGTGGAATCCTGCGCCAGTATGGTCAGGAAGCCGTAGTCCTTATGTTCAGCAGCGCCGAACTCGTTCTGCGCCACATTGCTGTTAGGCGGATAGTGGAACAGGCGCATGAACGCCACCGGCTTGCGGTACCGCGCGCGCAATGCGGAAGGCGACAACCCCAGGCACAGCGCGAGCGGTCCGAGGAGCCGGTCGCCCAGCGCCATCATGGCGTCGAAATAGGTCTCCACGGCTGTCCGGAAATCTGCAGACTCCGGCCACTGATTGACCCCATGCAGTGGCTTTCCGGCCTTCACGTCGGGATCGTCGGCGGTGAGCCGGGTGCCGACATTGAAGCTCTCTTTCAAGTCCGGCAGATTGCCGGGATAGACCGTCTGGTGCAGCGGCGCGTAGCCCCGATTGTGCCGGTCGATGCGAACCTTCATCCTCTCCTCGACGGGAAGCCGAAAAAATGTGTTGGCCGCAGCGAAGGCGCCCTCGATCGTCGCGACCGGAACGCCGTGATCGACCAGTTCGAAGGCGCCCCAGCTTCCGAGTGCAGCCTTGAGGTCGGTTGCGACAGTTTCGTCCGCATTCGCCGAAGCGCGGATAATGGGTTCAAGGCTGACAACCGGAATGCTCATTGCTTCATCTCTCGTCTCGCGCGACGACCTCAAGCAAGGCGTGTGCCGCTCGCGTGGGCGTGCGGAGGCCGGCGCAGGGTCCAGCCAGCCAACTCCTGCCCAGATCTATGGCAGGTCCGGCTCATTCGTTGGGCATGGCCGCAACCGCGCATCGGCCCCGAGCGAGCACCGATGAAACTCGCGGTGCCGGACCTGATCTCGAACTCCTACTTCCCCGCGATTGCGGCAGTTGAACTCGGCTTCTTCAAACGCGAGGAGCTCGACGTCACCCTGGAACTGATCGTGCCGATCGAGCATGCGCTCGCGGCCATGCGCGACGGCAGCCTGGATTTCGTCGGTTGTTCGGCTCACCTCCTCGTCGCCGGTTTTCCCGAATGGCGCGACGTGAAGCTCCTGTGCGCACAGGCTCAGGGCATGTACTGGTTCCTGGTGATGCGTTCCGATCTGGGAG
>Ga0207708_10001778_pt1 | contig 15891 bp, 16 predicted proteins | sample KBSK5101metaG_FD_184340 | JGI IMG/M metagenome (GOLD analysis project Ga0207708, IMG submission 184340) | Corn, switchgrass and miscanthus rhizosphere microbial communities from Kellogg Biological Station, Michigan, USA - KBS K5-10-1 metaG... | ecosystem: Host-associated > Plants > Roots >...
ATTGTTGATCGCGATCAGTCCGGCGGACGTTCCACGTTTGGACCAAGTCGGTTTGGACGCGCGTGTGCTCGCCTTCACCGTGGGAGTGGTTGGTCTGGTCGGTCTATTTTTCGGTTTAGCTCCGGCGCTCCACGCCGCAAAGACCGATCTCAGTGATGTGCTGAAGGAAGGCGGCCGCAGTGGGTCTGAAGGGCCTAAGCGAAACCGCGTGCACGCAATATTGGTTGTCTCCGAAATAGCTTTGTCTTTGCTGCTGCTCATCGGTGCAGGACTGTTGATTAAAAGTTTCATGTTGCTCCGCGATGTGAATCCGGGCTTCGATCCGAAAAATGTTTTGACGATGCGCGTCGCCTTACCTGGAAGGCGTTATCCGAACCCGCAGCAGGCAGCGACTTTCTTTCGTGAGTTGACACAGCGCGTCAGCGCTCTGCCCGGCGTCGAAGCCGCTGGTGCGGCTCTGTCACTTCCGCTCGGCGGCAGCGGTGAAACTGCCGGTCGCTCATTCATCCCCGAAGGACGCCCGCTCACCCCCGAGGAAGCCTTACAGACAGATTATTTCGTCGTGACGCCCGACTACTTCAAGACAATGCGCATTCCCGTCAAAACCGGGCGTTCCTTCACCGACCGCGACACGGCGGACACGCCGAAAGTTGTCATCATCAACGACAGTATCGCGCGGCGTGTCTTTGCCGGCGAAGACCCGATTGGCAAGCGGATCACCGTATGGCGTGACGAGCAGTTCCCGCGCGAGATTGTCGGCGTTGTCAGCGACGTGAAAATCACCAGGCTCGATAAGAAAGCGGACTATCAAATCTATGTACCTTATGCTCAGGACGCGGGGTGGGGAGGAATGTCGCTCGCGGTGCGAACTAAAGGTGAGCCGGAGGCGCTGACGTCACAAGTGCGCGGCGCGATATTCTCGATTGATAAGAACCAACCTGCTTACGACATCAAGACAATGGACGATGTATTCTCCGCATCCGTTGCCAACACACGTCTCGTAATGCTGCTCTTTGGCGTCTTCTCAATATTCGCTTTATTGCTTGCATCAATCGGAATCTACGGGGTGATCGCCTACTCGGTCGCGCAACGCACACACGAGATCGGTATCCGCCTCGCGCTTGGCGCGCAAACCCGGGATGTGCGGCGTATGATCGTCACGCAAGGCATGATACTCGCTCTCATCGGAGCCGGTTTAGGGTTGGCTGGAGCATTTGCGGCCACGCGCGTGATGAGGCGTTTGTTATACGGCGTGTCTGCAACGGATCCGCTGATTTTTATCGGTGTGTCGCTGCTGCTAACGGTGGTCGCGTTCCTGGCTTGCTACATTCCGGCCAGACGCGCGACGAAAGTTGACCCGATGATTGCGCTCAGATATGAGTAACTAAGGATACTAGTGACACAAAATACATTCGGGGCTTCTATGGATTACGACTTCGTATGTCCGCGCGTACGAGCAGGAATACCACGATAGTAACCACGAGTATCAAAATGCCGCCCACTATTTGCATGATCCTGTAGCTCCTCTCGTCTCAAACCACGGCTATCGCACGCGATCCTCTATTTCAGTTTGCGAAGGTGATATGAACGATCCTCCGGTTAGCGCGACCCTGATTGCCGTACAGAGATCCGAGGCGATGCGAGATTTCATCACATATCCCAACGCTCCTAAGTCGAGGGCAGCACGAACGAAATCCGGATCTTCATGAACCGTTAGAAAAACAATCTCCGCTCTTGATCCCGTCGCCTTCAATATGCGCGCGGCTTCAATTCCACACATGCCTGGCATTGAGATGTCGATCACGCAAACATCCGGTAGCATGCCTGATTCTGCACTCAGGAGTTGCTGCCCGTCCTGCACCACACCAACAACCTCAAACTCAGGTGTTAGCAATCGCACCACACTGTCACAAACTTCCTTGTGATCGTCGGCGAGTAACACACGAGGACGGGTCACTGGATTTTTCCTTCGCTGTGATCTTTGAAGTCACCCGTCGGGTGGACTCTCCCATTTTCTTCGCGAGAATCGTAGATGATTCAACAACACCGAACTACTGGTAAAACTAACAGGAAAGAGTAATTTCTAAGCGGCCACAAGCGAACTCTTCACGGCAAACTGAATCAGTTCGGCACTCGTTTTGAGTCGAAGATGTTCCATCATCGTGTACTTGTGAAATGCAATCGTGCGCGGAGTCACATTGAGCATGAATGCCACTTCCTTCATGGAACGGCCTTCAGCCAACAATTGCAGTACTTCCTTCTGACGCAGCGTGAGCTTTTCCTGGTTCTTTCTTGGCTTTACGTTCTGGAAAAATGTACCCACCATGCCCTTCGTCATCAGTGGCGTAATATACGACCGGCCTCGAGCTGCGTCGTGTATGGCGTTGATGAGTTCAGAGGTGGCCGAACTCTTCAGCACATAACCTGACGCGCCCATACGAAAAGGCCTCACATGCCAGATCAGAATCCAGACTCATGGTGAGATAGATAAGTTTCACTCGAGGCAATAGCTGCTTCAATCGTTGGCCGGCACATAAGCCATTCATCAGCGGCATATGGATATCGAGTACGATCAGATCCGGATTAACTCCGGCGCTGCTTCAAGCAAAGCACGCCCATTTGTAAATGTACCGAGCACGTCGAATTCCGGTTCGAGCATTTTTTTGATCGCGTCTAAAATCAGCACATGATCGTCAGCCAGGATGATGCGTGTACGTTTCATTGACTTCTCCATTTCGTTGAGGGCTTTCGGGATGTCTACTTGTGAATCGAAATCTCTCCTCCAACCAAACGAAGGCGCTCTCTCATGCTGAGTAGTCCTAATCTCTTCTTCATCTTCGCGGCCTCGATATCAAAGCCATAACCTCGATCCACGACTCTAAAGCGTATTGCTTCCGCCGTTTTCGTTAGAACGAGTTTTGCCTCACGAGCGCCGCTGTGCTTCACGATGTTGTGCAGTGCCTCCTGTGCGATGCGAAAGATACACAGCGTGATGTCAGGAGGAAGCGCAACGGGGAAACCCTTCTGCTGAAATTTGATTTTGAGATCACGACGATCTGAAATCTCTTCGCACAGGCTTTTGATGGCCGCACTGAGTCCGAGAGTGTCAAGCTTGAAAGGGTGGAGTTGATACGATAGCCGGTGAATATCCGAAGCAAGATCCTGAGCACGAGTCATGAGAGTCTTGACGCTGGAAGTCAGATCGTCTCGCTCGCCGGGTATCTTTCGTCGCAATTGTTCCAGCTCCATCGAAAAAATGGCGAGTCGCTGGCCTAAATCATCGTGCAGATCGCGGCCTACCCGACTACGCTCTTCTTCCTGCGCTCTGATGAGCCGGCCGCCGAGGTGGCGTAACTCCTCCTCCGCAAGCTTGCGGCGGGTAATGTCTTCGAGGGTTAACCAGAATCCTGAATACATCCTCTCCAGGCATGTCGAGCTTTGCCGCCTTTACAAGAAACCACTTTGTCGAGTCAGCGCCTTTAAGGACGTACTCCTTCTGAATCTCAGCGTGAAGACCTTTGATTATCTTTTGGACGTCATGTGCAAATCCGTTTGCGTGAACGATCCCGGTGGTTTCGTTACAGCTCTTGAGTGCCTCCAGCCCATAAGATTTTTCAACTGCGGGAAATCCATTCTTACTTGCAAAAATTCGCCAGGCACGGCTCGCATGAATTGCAGCACCAGTTTCATCAAGCGCGACCACATTTGCAGCACACGCGTTTACAACGCGCTGGAGCAACTTCTCATTGGCCGGTTCCGTGTGCTGTCGCACTGCGTCCAAACAGGGAGATGTTTGTAGTTCAGGTTCAAGAACCATGTAAGTCAAATGCGTTCGCAAGACTGTCACCTTTGGTCGTCCTAAGATGGATTTCAAATGCTACTCACAGATTCTCAAACCTGTGTCGTTAGCGCGGCTGCGGTCGCCAGGTTGAGTTCGATTAAAGGCCTCCGACTCCTCAAAAGGCGTCAGCAGTTTGAACTCAATACTGTCGGGACTGCTCAGTATGGTGATGGCGCCGAGCAGCACGGCGAAATCGCGGAGCGTAAATGGTTGTGCCAGTCTTCCGGGGTCTCCCATTCCCCAATCAACACCGTTGAGTTCTCGTCGCTGGCGTCGACGTAGAAGTGATAGGTCAGGCAGCCTTTCTCACTTCTGATTGGTTCCAGCAACGGCCAGATAGTTTGAAAAAGTTCGTTACGGTTTTCCGGCCGCACAGTGATTCTGGTGGTATTAACGATCACTTTATTGCCTTTGGAGAGCGATGCATAACCAAACTTCTCCACTTTCGGAACTCTTGTCACGAGCTACTCAGCCTCACCGTTTGTGAATTATGCGATATGCAGTAAATGGACGTGAGTTAGTAGAGCAAAGGCACTTTGCCGCTACGTTTAAAATTCGTTGGCCCACGGTATTCCGCAGATCCCCGTAATCCCGAAGCAGAAGCTCTTTTGTTCGAGATAGGAACCAAATCATGTTTTTTCCCACTTTCTTCGATAGCGCATTGACAAAATGCTCAACCAACTGCGGTACATCTTCCCTTCGCTGTCTTAGCGGCGGCACCGTGATGGGAAACACGTTGAGGCGGTACCAGAGGTCTTCACGAAACGTGCCCTTGTCGACCTCCGCCTTCAGGTTGCGATTGGTAGCCGCAAGGATACGCACGTCGACCTTGATGGTCTTTGTGCTCCCTAACCGCTCGAATTCTCCCTCCTGAACTATCCGCAACAGTTTTGCCTGCAGTTCAAGCGGGAGTTCACCAATCTCATCCAGGAATCGTGGCGCCGTCGGCCAGTCGAAACGTCCGATCTTTCTCGCCGAAGCTCCGGTAAACGAACCTTTCTCGTGTCCAAATAGTTCGCTCTCAATCAAACTCGCGGACAGAGCCGCGCAATTTACTTTTACCAAGGGCCGATCTTTACGGAGGCTCTGATTGTGAATTGCACGAGCAACGAGCTCTTTGCCGGTGCCGATCTCGCCTAAGATGAGCACTGTGGAATCGGTTTGTCCCACCTGTTCGATCTTAAACAACACATACTTGATCGCGTCACTATCGCCAACGATCTCATCGACGTTGTGGGCCAGTTTGATTTCTTCCCGAAGGTAAATATTTTCTGCTTGAAGCTGGTTCTTTAGCTTGCTTACTTCTTCATGTGCCAACTGCAAAGCATCTTCCGCCTCTTTACGGTCAGAGATGTCGATGCACGAGCCTATATAACCCAGGAATTCCTCTTCCGATGAGAACCGAGACAATGCCGATACATAGACCCAGCAGAATGCTTGCAAGTCAATTTGGGGGAATGGCTTACGGCGGTGAAGGTTGAGCGGACGCTCAAAAATTTGTGTACGCTGCCGGCCAATCTACACCGACTTGCAAGTAGCAACAATCCGTAAAACTACGGGAAAAAGTGCAAGCTTATTGCATGAGCCCCGAGATTTTGTTGGTGGTATTTTGCCCTTGTGAGGGAGGATCATTTAGGCGAAGATGATTTCTCACGCAAAGGCGCAGAGCCGCAAAGCGCTACCGCGTTTCTCGGGATTTTCTTTGCGCCTTTGCGTGAGAAACATTTTCCGGTCAAAAGTCACGCCTTAGTCAGACCAAGCTTCAAAGCATATTGAACCAACTCGGCCGTACTATCCACGCCAAAACCTTCCATTATTTCGTACTTGTGTGACTCTGCGGTCCGGGCTGAGATCCCAAGCCGGTTGGCAATCTCCTTCATTGTGCACCCTTCAATCACCAACTGGAGCACCTCACGCTGGCGTGGAGTCAAAGTAAGTTTTTGCGTTCGATTAACCCGTTCCGCAAGACCCTGCACCCACTCAGAAGCAATCAACGGCGTTACATACTTCTGCCCGGCAAGCACCTGTTTGATTGCGTGGATCAGATCCTCGCCTGCTGACTGCTTCAATACGTATGCGGCGCCCCCGCACCTAAACGCCTCTGCGAGTAAGCGATCGTCGGCGTGCATCGTCAGGAAAATCACTTTGGCTGTGCTGCCCTCATCCTTGAGTCGTCTGACTGCATCGAGTCCGTTCAACAAGGGCATCGAGATATCAACAACAATGATGTCCGGTTGCATTATCTTAGCGGCGTCAACGAGAGCCTGGCCATCAGCGACGGTTCCCAACAGTTCAAACTCTTCTTCCAGCAGGCCCTGTAAACCCTGAGCAAACATCTTGTGATCATCAGCGATGAGAATTCTTGTACGACTCATTGAGGCCTCTCCAACGGAACCCGAGCCACGAGCACTGTGCCACTTTGCGGATTGGACTGAATGTCAAGCGTACCCTGAAAAAGTTTGATTCGTTCTTCTGTGCTCAGTAAACCGATGCCGCTGCCTCGTCTTGCCTTCTCGATATCGAATCCTCTCCCGGTATCAGAAACTTCAAGCATCAGGTAACCTTCCTGCTCCTTCAGGGAGATACTGGCGGTGTCTGCTCCCGAGTGTCGCGACACATTCCGCAACGCTTCCAGCGCCACACGATAGAGACAAACCGACAACTCCAGAGGAATAGGATCGCTGCCAACGTCGGCGACAAACTCCACCTTGATTCTTTCTTCGTGACCAAACTCTGCGACGTGCGATTCCAGCGCTGCCACGAGTCCGATATGTTCGAGAACCTCGGGGTGGAGTTGATGCGACAATTTCCTGATCTGTGTAGTTAGATCATTAGCCTGCGCTCCCAGGCGGTCTAGTTCAGCTATCACCTCGTCACCTGAGCCGGAGAGCTTTCGTTTAAGGCGGCTGATTGAAAGACCTATCGCGGCAATGTTTTGACTTACGTCATCGTGCAACAGCAGCGATATTCTTCTGCGCTCTGATTCCTGGGCAGTAAGGAGACGTGCAGCCAGAGCGCGTATCTGCCTGGCCCCATGAAGCAATTGCTCCTCACTTCGTTTAGCAACTATTACAGCTCTCCGCGCTTCGGTCACGTCTCTGACAATACTCAGAGATTTGTCGGCGCCGGCCGCGACCAGCCGAGCTTCGTAGTGGCGCAACTCACCATCCAGCAAAATATCGTACTCAAACATCTGTGGCTGGTCCGTACCGTTAAGACGACCAATGCAGTCCATCGCCCGGTCAGCGATTTCCTTCGGTAATATGTCGCGCAAATTCTTACCCAGGAAACTGTCTGGCGGCACGAGCAGCAAATTTGGATCGCGGGTGTAGTAATCCAGGTAGACACCTTCGTTAGTGTGCAAAAACATCATGTCAGGAATCGCGCGCAGAATAGCCTGATTTCGTTCGTTGATTTCCGCCAACGCCTGTTCGGCTTGTTTTCTCTCTGTCAAGTCGATAGAAATTCCAAGCATTCGTGATGGCCGTCCCGAGTCATCATAGAGAACGTTTCCCTTGCTCAGGATCCAGCGAATATTGCCGTGTTGGAGCAGGCGAAACTCGACTTCGTAAGGAGATCCAGTTTTGATGGCACGCTCGATCGCAAGCTGCACCATCGGCCGATCATCCGGATGGACAATTCGATAAAACGAGTCAAGCACGTCTTCCGGATCTTCAGTCAACCCGAAGATGCGTTTGGTGTCATCAGTCCAAACCAGGGTATCGTCTGTAATCTGCCAATCCCAGGTCCCCATCTGCGCAGCGTTCAGCGCTAGCGTAAGTCGCTCCTCATTCTGTCGCGCCGCCGCCTCCGCTCGTCGTCGCTCCTCTATCACCGCCGCCAGCGCCATCAACGGAATCGAGACGACAATCAGGAACCACTGGATCGATACTGCATTGCTCGCCGAAGAACTGTTCACAAATGGACCAGCGCCTCTCGTGGCGCCGCCAATTGCAAGGAACATCACTAACAAAAGAGCGGTGCTGGCGCCGCGAGGACCAAATCTCACCGTGGCCCAAAGCAGAAAGGGCAACGGCAAATAAAGCCGTGAAGGCGTTTCTTCTGTGAGAGCGTCGCTATCAAAGACGATCATCGAAATGGCCAAAAGGCCTATGGTCAGCAAGAACGCTTCAACGTAACGACGAGGCAGCGCTTTGCGCAGGGCCGTAATTCCGCCGGAAGTCCAAAGCATCACGACCGGCACCAGAGTTAGCGTAGCGAGGACATTGGAAAGAAAGCGCACTCTCCAGACATCCCAATAGGCGCTGGTTCCCCAGCCATTGAGTTTTACGAGTGATGCATCGAGGAACGACGAAAGGAATGGAGCTAAGAATGCGCCGAATAAAATGAATATTGTGAGATCGCGAAACCGGTCAAAGCGGAGACGATCTTTGACAGACCTGCAGATGAAGAACGCGGCGAACAATGCCTGGGCTACGTTAGTTACAAACCACGACAGCACCATTCGGGTAGGAACACCGCTGTACAACTCGGACCCAAAGTGCGCCGGAAGGACCGCAAGTATGACAAGCCACCAACAGCGTCTCGGTGTCAGGAGTAAGCCGGCGAGCAAGATGGAGTTGGGCATCCAGAGTGTGGAGACTGAACCCGGCTGGAGGGCAAACTCAAAACCCACAACGGCGGTGAGGTAGTAACTGACGGAAACTACGGCTGCGATCACTATCGCATCGCGTAATGCTCGATCATGGCGGGTCGAAGTGCTTTGGGGAGTCACGATCGCCTCTTGAGTTTGCGGTTTGCTAGCTCATTATGATGCTGCGGCAAGGGTTAGAACAAGGTGAGTTGGCAAAACAGTTCCCGCAAAGGCGCAAAGAGAGAATATGAATCTATGAACTTACTTTGCGTCTTTGCGCCTTTGCGCGAGAAAAAAAGCAACGCTACTGACTGCGCTGATAGTTGAGGTTATCTATCTCCAACACCACTTGCTTGTCCGGGTAGTTAACAACAGCCTGGCCCATGTAGACTTCGTGGCTCGGCAGCATTGCATAGTTGGCAGTCGCCGTAAGTGGCTTTTGTTCGTACGACGTCGCAATCGCGATACGACGAAATAGCAACAAACCAAAGACTCCATCTCATCGAAAACGATCCTGTTTTGTTTTTTTAGACATCAGCGCCGTCCTCCTCCACCGCCCCCAAAACGTCCACCACCACCGCCTCCACCAGAACCGGACCGTTGGAAGTTCTGAAAGTTCTGGCTCTGCATGGAACCCCGCTGCCTGTTCTGAGCCTCCTGGTTCAGACTCTGCATCTGGCTACTTTGCATCTGTGAGCGCGCTTGGGTGGTTTGCGTAGATTTGTTAGCCGAATTCCAGCTTCCGTTGTTATAACTCTGCCAACCGCTACCGGTGTTCTTGTAAACGTTACCGTCATGTGCCGCGTACAAGTCGCCGCTTGAACTCTTCGCCACACCGCCACTTCCATAAGCACCACTGCCGCCAACCGCAGCCGCACCGGTCGAGGAACGTGCTCCCGCATACGTGCCCTGCGAGGTCGAGACATGACCTGTCTGCACGGTTCTATTTCCGTTACTGACTACGGAGCTACCCCATTGACCATAGGGACTCGATCCCTGTCGCGTTGCCGCTCCGACGCCGGTGGACGGGTTATATCCCGAGGCTGCGCTTCTGGTGCCGTACGGAGTCGAAACGCTCGCGCCGTGCGCGTAGGCTCCGGTGTACGGGTTGTAAGCTCGACCAGCACTGGCGCTGCCGTATGGTCCATACACACTGCCGCCGCGTGCGTATGTCCCGGTGTACGGGTTATACGATGCATAGCCGGTCGCGCCTCCATATGGACCATAGACACCTCGAGCAGCGCCGTAAGCTCCGGTGTAAGAGTTGTAGTAAGACCCGTACCCATACGTGGCCGCGTAAGGATGGTAGATCGGATAACCATAGACCGGACGATAGATGTACGGTGGATAGTAATAGCCCGTGCCCCCCGCAATGATGGCGCCTACGGTCATTCCAACAATGAAGCTTCCCATGTAACCGGCGGTGTAGCTCGACTCCACCGAGCCACTCGAAGTTGTTGTTTGTGTGACATAGGTAACGTTGTAAACCGGAGAGCTCGGAGGAATCGTGTAGATCTCCTGGGGTACTGAAGTCGCAGTCGTCCATGGTCCCTCAGGCGTGGTTGACATGAACCATACGCCCTGCACACATGCGTAATAGTCATTACCGACCATGATCACTTTGTCGACTGTGTTGGTCGCGTACTGGAGCGATGTGCCCTCGATTGGATTGAACTCCGGTGGGCCGTTATAAGCGACGTTAACCTGGGCCGCGGCAGTAGCCGGGTTCACTTCGACCGTGGTCGGAACCTGGGCCAGCAAAACCGCATCCTTAGCCTGCTCGGTGCCGGGAACTGAAACAAGTACGCGGGCCGCCGGACTGCCGGCAGGGATTTGCCAAAAGTCTCCGGGCAGGGTCGGCGTCGCATAGGTCCATGGTCCCTGCAAACTGTTGCTACTAAACCATCGGCCCGCGGCGAGGTAGAAATACTGCTGCGTTGGTCCATACACAAAGAGATCGGCGTCGGTGTTGCTCGCGTACACGAGCTGTGTTCCGGCGACCCTGGAGTACACCGGTTGTCCCTGGAAGAGAATGATTTCCGCCGGCCCATTACTATGAAAAACAGTTGGTCCAATGCCGCTGTCGGTGGCCGGAGGAGATATGGCCTTTGCCAACCCCGTCCATTGCGGATCTATGGCCACTTTGGACATGTCTTTTGGCAAGGTAGCGGTAACTAACCATGGTCCATCCAGGCTCGGACCGGTGAGCCATTGCTTGCCGGTAAATAAGTAGTAAGCAGAATGTGATTTGTCGAAGAAGATGGGCCAGTTCGTATTTACTATGAACTGCATCTTCGTGTCTTTAATGTCAGCCGTGACGGGCTCGCCATCTATCTGGACAAGAATTGCCGGCTTGTTGCTCACAAAAATCCGCGGCGGATCGTTGCGCACGGTCACTGTGGAAGTTGGCTCCGACTTGTTGACACTTGCTACCAGCCGGTCAAGAGAAATCACGACTGAAGACTGTGGCGGCATAAAAGTTCGGACCAACTGGTCCATCTGTGTTGCGGCCGCCTCGTCGAGCGAAGGAAAATGAGTGTCGGTGATCGACGGATTACTAAGCAGCACCGTTCGCGCATCGACGTTTACGTCTGTACTGGCGTGAATGCTGACAACACCAACGGTCTGTTTGCCACCGGTTGGTGTCAGCGAAAAGGCCATGCGAAAGTTGAGGTTGCGGTGACTCGTCCACTCATCCACCTGTGGCTGATAGTAGACGAGTTTGCCGGCCGGGCTCGTTTTTTGGCGCGGCCAACCTGGATCTTGAGCGGCGCTGAAAGTCGCAAGCGTCAGAACGAGCATTGAGACTTGTGCCAACTTCTTCATGATGTCTCCTCACTGATAAATTCAACGAAGTGTTTCATACCCACCAAAGCCATTTCTCGCGCAAAGACGCAAAGTCGCAAAGTCGGATCGGAGGGTTTTCCTTTGCGCCTTTGCGCTTTGCGTGAGAGGTTTTCACAGACCTAGCGTTGCCTGACGTCGACCAGTTTCCACTCGTTCTGTAGCAACTCGAGTTGCAACTGTTTCTCTTTGTCGATCTTGAACTGGCAAGCAGGAGCGAGGATGCCTGAATTCTTCTTCTTGTCCGCGCTGAGAATAATCTCCGCCCCGGAGAGGTTGTAGTCCATGGATCGGCTGGAGCTCCATACTTCACCGAAATTGATTGGACGATCCGTAACGACCCGAATTTTCGTTCCACCGTCGGGCATGGAAAATTGACGAATGTACTTCACGTCATAACCGAGCGTGCCGGTGATGGCCATGCGTCCTTTAGATTTCATCTTTGTTAGTGCGTTGACCAAACCTTCGTTCTGTTTTTCATTGAAGGCTTCGAGCAGGGCCTTCTGATCGTCGGGCGTGGAAAACTCTTCGATGATCAGGTTCATACTAAAGGTCCGGCCCATTTGCTGTGCCTGGCCCATTGCTTGAGCTTGAATAAAGATGGACTTGGCCAGTTTCGTTCCATCCTGGGCTGAGCTTTTGGCGCTGCTCAGCAACAAAGCAATGGTTATGACTATAACGGCCGTTGTGACAATGTGATTCTTTGCTATTCGCATCTTCTACACTCCTATTCGAAACTGGCGTTCAACATCGTTCCGTCATGCCGGCGGAACTTCTGAGACATCTTTGAAGATCTGCGGGTTCGTTTGGGATTTTAGGCAGCTTAAAGGAGTAAGGTAACTGTCAGTTTTGACAGTTTGGCCGCAAAAAAGCACAAACGATATCGCTTCAATAACTGCGACCATCACCAGGGCTAAGATCAGATTCTAGGGTGAGGCTCCCGGCCGGATAACTGTCAGTATTGACGGGACGTGCCTTAATCTCTCTGCGTTTCTCTGCGTCCCTCTGCGTCCTCTGCGTTAAGAATCGGTTTGGCCCACATTAACGCAGAGGATGCAGAGAAACGCAGAGGTCGCAGAGAAAACTCTCTCACTTCCTCCTGAAATAGAAGTTGACTGTAACCCCGAAAGCGGACACTGGATCCTGGCTACACGTAGTGCAGTTCTGTCGCAAGTAGTAAGTGTCTAACATCAGGAGCTTCTTATAAGGCAGCTTCACACCGAACGCGTATTGATTCTCATTCCATGCGTGGTGATTACGATCCCAAAAGAGTTCACCTGAAGCATACGGAGTGAAGCGAAACTTGCTCGTCTTGAACATCCGATCTGCGGTGAGCTTATTGCGGTAGCGAAAGTCGTAGACACCGTCGACCCAGCGAAACTCGGCACGACTACGATCCTGCAAGAGCACGCCTCCACCCGGGATATATTTGGGAGTGGTCTGGACCATTACGCGGTGTTCGCGTTTGGCGCCATTGGTCTGATTAGTCTGAACGAACTCGTAACCGCCTCCGACAGCCAGGTTATATTCATTCTCATTGTCTATATCGTCTCGATGCTTTGTTAAGATCCGGCTCATGCGATAGCTGACGATCGCGCCTACTTTCCATTGTGAGAGCGAAGCATCTTCGCCATTGTGTTTTTCGAAGAATGCCTGAACCCCAATCCGTGGCTTAACATCAAAGGTCGCATGGACCGCGGGCCACATTTCTGTTGCCGCACTCGAGCTTTGGCCAAATGCATGTCCACTCGTCAGCAAAAGCAGACCAAGAGTGATACGTATGAAATATGATAATTTGCTGTCACAGATGAACACTGATTCCTCGGATGTGATTCGCAATAACGAAGCTGCCGCAATCAGCGACTCGCTAACTGCGGCAGCTCACCGGCGGGTTTGCTCTTCTGTTAGACCCGCACCGGCTATTCAGACTTTTCTGCGATACCCTTGTTTTGCAGAATCCTGATCTCAACTCGCCGGTTCTTCGCGCGCCCCGCTGCCGTGGTGTTACTGGCAACAGGCTTGGAATCCCCGTAGCCAAAAGGTTGGACCAGTCGCCGCAGATCCAAATTGTGCACCCCGACTAAATATTGAATTACAGCTTTCGCGCGTCGTTCGCTCAGGGCGCGATTTTTCGCCGTGTTGCCACTTGCATCCGCAAACCCTACTACTTCGACGAGCCAGCCGTTCGTGTTTCCCTTGGCCTTCTCTCCCTTGGCCCATTCCGCCGCGTCATCGATCGTCTGCCTGGCGAGCCGTGTTTTCCGCAATTTGTCCGGCCATCCGTTCCGCATTCGCTGCCGCTCGGGTCTCGGACGGTGAAATGATCGCCTTGCGAACACCGACGACGCCCTGAATCTTTTGCTTCTGTCCCTGCGGTACCGGCACTAAGCGCGCATTGTCTGCGTTTTGCGCTGAAGACCCGATAGCAGTCAGCAGCGTTGTTGCAAAGGCTAGAACCAATAGCACCGCCCTTAATTTTTTGTTTCGCATGTCAATCTTGCCTCCTGAAGTTTCCAAGTTGTTTAGCCTTCGCCTGTAGCTCTAAATAGTTGCGTCATCGTAGCGATAGTGATGACCGGCTGGTACTGTCAGTTCTTACAGTCTTGCTGCTGATAACTGCAGTTGTTCAATAGCGATTCCCCACTCTTCCAGGCTGATTAACGCCGGGGTCATACTGGGCAGGCGTCCTGTCGATGCTTCTTTTAGCCACAAAGAGGCACAAAAAACACAAAACAGATCAGCAAGGGCGTTTGTGCTTTTTGTGCCTCTTTGTGGCTGGAGTTGGAATATGTCAATCCTGCGGCGGGCCGCCTTTCACGGGAACAGGACGAGTTAACAAGTCTACGTAAAATGCATAGAACCGGGCGTTATCGAGGCGGAAGATCACCTTCGATTTCTGCAGCAGGCCGATTGTAGGAAAGGGATCGGAAGTGTATACGATTGACTTGCCGTAATTCTGATCAAAGGTAGTGTTCACATCTACCCACAAATCTCTAACGTCCGTCGCCAGCGAAGGGTCCACGAGGAATGCGATCGCGGTAGTGTCAAAGATAAATGGGATAAACGGCGGTGGCCCAGGACCGAAGAAGGGAGCAAAAGTCCCTTGATACAACTGGGTGATTATGGTTTGTGGCTGATGCTCGGTAACCTGAAGAAAAATGTCCTTCGTGAGCGGGAGAGTATTCGTGCAGTCTAAGGGAATGATGAAATGGGGAATCTCGGCACGCAGGACAATTTTCGTTGCTTCAGGATCAAACCACCAGTTGAATTCCGCGTTGTCCAGATAGGAGTTGCCGGGAACGAACATCTGCCCTGCCATGGTTATGATCTGTTTGATCAGGGGAACGATGGTCGGGTCCTTGCGGATCGCGAGCGCGAGGTTAGTCGGCGGTGCAATCTCGAGAATCGTTACTTCGTGAGGATAGCGATGGATAGTTTGAATGATGAAGTCTACCGCATCCTCATTGGCCGGTTTTGTGTGTTGCGCAAATCCATCGGGCGGTGGAACCAGATCATTGGGGCCCGGCTGTGGGCTCGCGTACGCGCCGACATAATCAATAGGTGGTCCAAACAAGAGTTGTTCGTGAAGGTGCGACTTATAGTCATGAAGAAGTGGATACTGCGCGCCGACGTAGACCTTGACGCGCCCTTCAAGTCCCAGGCGTTCTACTGCTTTGAGGCACTCAGCGACTTCCTGATCTCGCCACGCATTTCCTGAGGCGATGGTGAACCCGAGCAAGTCGATGACGCCCTGAGAATGGAGCTGCGCTGCCATCACCGCAGCCTGCCCGTCGTCAAATATAGTGTTGAAATCAGTATCGATGATTACCTTCGGAGCATGGGCTCGCTGCGCGCTCACCAGGGAAGCTGAAAGCAATATCGCAAAGGCAACTGCTAGTAGAGTATTTACGCGTTGAAACATGGTAGTTCTCCTTTCAGTCCTTAACTACTTCATTTTCGAGTGGGCGCGGTGGCAAGAGTATGCTCGCGCAAAGACGCAAAGAAAACCGGAAACGCGGCAGCGCTTTGCGCCTTTGCGCGAGAAATATCCTCGGCATAAAACACTTTTTAGTTCGAGTTTGGCCTGGAGATCGTTCCCGTATACGTCCCGCTGCTGGTATCGGCGCACAGGTCGAACTGCGCTTCAAATATCCCGCTCCCGGTGGCGTTGTCGAACGCTCCGGTGCCGCCGGTCACGGTGTAAGTACCAATGGAAGTGCCCACACACTTGTCCTTCGAAGTCTCAAACCGCCCACTGACGGAAAGGAACACACTGTCCTTCCCGTTGGCGCTGACGATGACCGTGGTGGTGGCAAAGTTTCCGTGATTATCCTGGATGCGCGTCACCGATCCCGTAATGTCTCCCAGATGCGTTGCGTTGCCCAAAGTGTTGAAGTTTAGCTGGGTCAGTCCGCCAGGCAGGTGCGTCACGCCCGTGACCACTCCCGTGCCGGTGAGGGTGAACGGCACCTGATCGTCATTAGTTTGAGCGAGCGCCGTGCTCGCTCCGAAGACAACGAGAAACAGCGCGAGAGTTGAGAATTTTTGAGTAAGTAATGTCATCGTAATTTCCTTTCTGTGGTGTCAAAAGTTAAGGCGTGTCCTTGAACTG
>Ga0207708_10001781_pt1 | contig 15886 bp, 12 predicted proteins | sample KBSK5101metaG_FD_184340 | JGI IMG/M metagenome (GOLD analysis project Ga0207708, IMG submission 184340) | Corn, switchgrass and miscanthus rhizosphere microbial communities from Kellogg Biological Station, Michigan, USA - KBS K5-10-1 metaG... | ecosystem: Host-associated > Plants > Roots >...
GCCTAGCTATCGGCAGTGGCCGCTAACATGAAAACGACGGCCGGCATTCTGGCGTCGTGCCACTCTGACGCGACGTTGTGGGTGCGCATCCCGCACCGGCCGTCGCCAATCACTTCACGGAGACACGCTCCCGCGGCTGTGAGCGCCGGCCTTCACGCAGGCGGTCCTTCTTCGCGGATGATCCGAAATGGTGCGCCCACTTTCAGGGGCAGCACCATCCGGCGCATCGCGCCGCATTCAGGGCCGACGACGAGTTCGATCGCGGGCGTTTCGGTGCGCTGGCGACGGCGTCCGGCCACGCGAATCGAGTCTTGCACGTCCGGCACCACAGGTAAGAGACGGCGCGCGAGTCTATACCTGTACCTAAGTCACGAAGCGCGCAACCCCGGCGCCAGCGGCCGGTGACAGCGCGACCGCCCACAGGGTCGCGCATGGCTTGGAAGTCGATCCGGCGCATGTATGCTGCTCCTGCCCGGCGGGTCAACGTCGGGCGGGAGGGCACCATGATCGAGACCCTCATTGTCGTCCTGCTGATCCTCTGGCTGCTCGGGTTTTTCGGGCGGCGGCGGATGCCTCGCCTGCGCGCCGGCGGCAACCTGATTCACATACTGCTGGTGATCATCCTGGTGCTGATCGTCGTGCGGCTGCTGCCCTGACGTCTCGCTCCGCTCAGGCCTTACACCCTTAGTAACTGGCGACGCCGGTCGTAAGCCGCTCGATCAGGTCCGACGTGTCCCGCGAAGCATCCACGCGGGGATCGGCCTGTCAGCGAGCGGGTACGTTCCTTGCTCTCTCGTCGCGTCGAATCACGTTTCCCCGTCGGAGCGGATCACCGTCCCAGCGACCAGGGTCCGCGTCTGGAGGTCGCCCCATGCGGGCGCGTGGTCGGGGGCGCGCCGCTTCGAAAGCAAGAACTGAGTCCTCTCGGCGCGACCCCACCGGAGGAGGAGGGTTCCGTGGATCGCCTACTCGAAGAGCTGGTCGCCCTGGAGCGCTCTACGCTCGACCGCTGGGTGATGAAGCCCCCGTTCACCGATCCGCGGTACGACCTGATCGACCCCAAGGTCGAGCGGAATGGTGACGTGGCGCGGCTGACCTTCAACCTCGTCAACTACGGAAAGCTGCCCGGCGCCCCGGAGCGTGTCCTGGCGCGCTGGAACGCCACCGAGGTCTACGGTCGGATGGGCGGGACGTGGAAGCTCATCGAAAGCCACTGGTCGTTCATGACGCCGGGCAGTCCACCTTGACGATCTCGACCTTGGCCACCGGCGCGCCGTCCTTGTCGGCGTACTCGTGCGACAGCGTCACTCCCGCATCGAGCAGGCGGCGGACCTCCGGCTGCTGGCACACGTTGGTCACCAGTTGGCGTTTCAGCGCGGCCGCCATCTTGTCCTGGTCGAGCTGCGCGGCCGAGTAGCGGACCAGGCGATAGCTGTAGACGAGCCGTGACGGTTGGGCCGTCACGCTGCTGAACAAGGTCTCGTCGTCGATCTGGCGAGGGAGCGTCCGGCTGGCGACGGTCGCCACCTTCGACAGGAATTCGACGGAGGTGCGGTCCGGTCCTCGTCGCAGCCCGCTGACGAAGCCGTAACCGAGAAGGGCCGTGACTCCGAGCCCGACCAGGACGCCGAGCACGCCCTGCAGGGTCCCCTCCGAATACTCGGAAGCGGCCAGCAGACCCTTGGCCGACAGCGCGGCGCCCACGAGACATGCGAGCAGCGGGAGGGCCAGCACGACGAGCGCCATCACGGGCGGCAGCACGGCGACGAAGGCGGTGCCGAGCAGGGTCAGAGCCCAGCCGCCGAGGACGATCATCAGGCCGCGCACGGCATCACGGTTGACGCCGCGCCGCTCGCTCATCTGCTGGCACTTGTAAGCGCCCCAGATCATCAGCGCCATCGGCACCAGTGCCTTGCCGACCTGTTCGCCAAGCTGTTCCGCTGCCTCGTCCATGCGAATGCCTCCACGCCCCGGAGGGGCAAAGACGGCGGCCGGAAGGGCGGCCGGCCAGATTCTAATGACACCGCTCGCGCTACGCTTGGGACCACGACTGGGCCGACTTTCGGCCGCCCCGACGCGTCAGACCATGGAACGCATCTTCTGGCTGCCTACGGTCCGCGAAGGAAGGCACATGAACGCGAGGACGCTCCTCACCGCGATCGGTCTGACCCTGCTGGCGTGCCGGCTCTGCGCTGCGGAACCCCTGAAGACGGAGAACCTCGACTTCCGGTTCAATGGCAAGCGGCTGAGCGGCACCCTGGACCTGCCGGCGGATCGCCCTCCGTCGGGGATCGTGGTTTTCGTGATGGGCCACGGCAAGACCGACGTCGTCGCCGGGAAGTGGTACCAAGACCTCCGCTCCCGCTTCGCGGAGGCGGGCCTGGGCTGCTACCTGTGGGACAAGGCGGGTTGCGGACGGAGCGAGGGTGAATACGACCACTCTCAAACGGTCCAGAGCAGCGCCCAGGAAACGCTGGCGGCGATCGCGGAGCTGAAGCGTCGCGGCATCGCCGGATCCGACCGCATCGGCCTGTGGGGCATCAGCCGGGCCGGCTGGATCGCCCCGCTCGTGATCGAGCGCCTTCCCTCCATCGCCTTCTGGATCTCCGTCAGCGGAACGGACGACAAGGAGAGCTTCGGCTACCTGCTCGAGTCCAACCTCCGCATCGAGGGGCGCAGCGAGTCCGTCATCCGGTCACTCCTCGGGGAGTGGCGGCGCGGCAACGAGATCCTCCGCCAGGGCGGTTCGTTCGAGGAGAATCAGCGGGCGACCCGGAATCTGCGACAGGACCCCTTCTTCAAGTCCTTCTTCGCCGGTGACGACACCGAGGCGGGCTATCTGCGGGAGCAGAGGACGCTCCTCGCCCAGCGCCCCCTGTTCGACGAGGCGTCCGGCCTGATGATCTACGTGCCGGGTTTCCGGCAGATCCTGAAGGCGATTCGTTGTCCCGTTCTCGCGCTCTTCGGCGAGAAGGACTCCGTCGTCGACTGGCGAAGCACGATGGCGCTCTACAGGGAGACGATCGGGAGCGGCGTGGACGCCGATCTGACCATCCGGACGTTCCCGAGCTGCAACCACAACATGCTGCAGTGCCGGACCGGTGGAATCCGTGAGGACCGGGAGACCACCGGTCCGCGCCGGCCCTGCGACGGCTACCAGGACGCCATCATCACGTGGCTCAAGGAGAAGGACCTTGACTGTGCGCCAGGCTGCCGGTTCCGGAACGAGTAGCCCCGACGTTCCGATCTAGAATGTGGCACGGCCGCTCGACGGGCCGGCCTCCCGCATGTCCTCTGGCGCGCGCCCTCCGTCACCCGAGCCCCGAAACGAGTCCTACTCGTTCGGTCCGTTCCGGCTCGAGACGCGCGAACGGCGCCTGCTGCGCGACGGCCAGCCCGTCCCGCTGACCGACAAGGCCTTCGATCTGCTCGAGGCCCTCGTCAAGCGACCGGGCCGGCTCCTCCACAAGGAGGAGCTGATGCACCTCGTATGGCCGGATGCGGCCGTCGAGGAGAACAACCTCACCGTCACCATGTCCGCGCTTCGCAAGGCGCTGGGCGAAGGGCCAACGGACCGACACTACGTCGAGACGGTCCCGCGACACGGATACCGTTTCGTCGCGGATGTGCGCGAGGTCGGTGAGCGCGAGGCGGAAGGGACGCCACACGCGCCCGCCGTCGCCGAATCGCCTGCCGATGAAGCGGCCCGGCCGCGGCCGTTCGGCCGCCCACGCGCACGGCTGGTGGGAATCACGACGGCCCTCATCGTCGCGGTAGCGATGGGACTCGCGCTGTGGCTGCGCCACCCGCCCGCAGAAACCATCGCCGCCACGTCCTCGGTGGCCGTCCTCCCGTTCCATTCGCTCACGCGCGGAGAGGACGAGTATCTCGGCCTGGGCATGGCGGACGCCGTCATCACGCGCCTGGGCAGCACGAGGACGGTCATCGTCCGCTCGACGGGTGCGGTGCGGGAGTACGTGCGAAGCGACCTCGATCCCCTGGCCGCCGGACGCGAGCTGGGCGTGGATGCCGTGCTGGAGGGCAGCATCCAGACCGCCGCCGGACGCCTCCGGGCCACCATGCGCCTGCTGCGCGTCCGCGACGGGGCGACCTTGTGGGCGGAGTCCTTCGACGAGCCGGCCGGCGATATCTTCAGCCTCCAGGACTCGATCTCCGAGCGCGTCAGCAAGGCCCTCGCCCTCCGGCTCACGGAGGCCCAGCGCACGCTCCTCGCCCGCCACGACACCGAAGACGTGGAGGCCTATCACCTCTACCTGAAGGGCCGCTTCTTCTGGAACAAGCGGACGCGAGAAGGCTTCCGGCGTGGGCTGGCCCTGTTCGAGGAAGCCGCCGCGAGGGACCCGGCCTACGCGCGTGCCCACGTCGGCGTGGCCGACTCCCATATCGGCCTGGCCTACTACGAATACGAGCGGCCGCGGGACGCGATGCCGCGTGCGACGGCCGCGGCCCTCAAGGCCCTCGCCCTTGCCCCCACGCTCGCCGAGGCCCACGTCTCGCTCGCGCACATCAAGGGCAACTACGAGTGGGACTGGACCGCCGCGGAGCAGGAATGGCGCCAGGCCCTCGCGCTCGACCCGGACTACGCGACGGCGCACCAGTGGTACGCCGTCCACTACCTCACCCCGACGGGCCGCCTGGAAGAAGCGCGGCAGGAAGCGCGGCGCGCCCAGCAGCTCGACCCCCTCTCACCCGTCTTCAACGCCTTCGTCGGGGCGACGCTGCTGTTCTCGCGCCGCCCCGACGAAGCGATCGAGGAATGCCGCAAGACGATCGATCTCTATCCCGAGTTCGGTGTCGGGCACTGGTATCTCGGCCGCGCCTACCTCCAGAAGGGGCGACGGCCGGAGGCGGTGGCGGAGCTGACCGAGGCCGTGCGGCTGTCCGGTGGCAGCCCGCTCATGTTGGGGACACTCGCGTCCGCCCAGGCCGCCGCCGGAGACCCGCGTCAGGCCCGCCAGATCGTCGACGAGCTCCTCCGGCTCCGCCGCGATCACTACGCGTCCGCCGTCAGCCTGGCGGTGGCCCACGCGGCTCTCGGCGAGCGCGAGGAGGCCCTGCGGTGGCTGGAGGAAGCGGCGTCCGAGCGGGCCTTCCATCTCGTGTATCTGACGGTGTGGCCGGAGCTCGACGCCTTGCGCGGGGAGCCGCGCTTCGCGGCGATGGTCCGCCGCGTCGGGCTCGCGCCCTAGCGTCCCTCCCCGCGCCGCGACGGCGCCTCACTCGCCGTCGTCCTCGTCATCGTCGCAGTCCTCGTCGTGTTCTTGATGCGCGCGCCCCAGCAGGTGGCGGTCGTCATAGAGCCCGACACCCTCCCCCATCTCGTTCCCGGCATCCTGGTCGAAGCGGAAATGAATGCCTCCGAAGACACGCGCGTCGGAAACGTCGTCGGTGATGTCGCGCAGGTCGGAGTAGTGCAGCTCGATTCCGGGCGCGCCGGCGTCGGTGATGGTCAGGCGGTGACCCCGGCGGCCGTAGGCCCGCTCGAGGACGACGCGCGCCGCGCCGCCGCCCGCGCCGTGCGCCGACGGATAGCCTGGGAAACACGGCGTGACGACGAACGGCCGGTAGTCCGGGTTGGCGCTCGTCCGGCGGTTGCCGTCCTCGTCGGCGCGCCGGATCGCGGTCTCCGGACGCCACGTGCGATAGAAGTACTTCGACTCGAACACGGTGATGTGCACGTCGCTGAGCGCCATGTTCATGACGGCCAGCGTGCGCGCCGTTTTCGTGATGTCGTCGTGGCGGGCGCTCGCGAGCTGGCGCGCCACCAGGTTCCAGCCCCGGTGGGGCGGCTGCGCGGCGAAGAGCTTGGCGACGTCCGCGCGATCCGGCGGCCGCTCGGCACTCGCCTCGTCACCGACCGCGTTCACTTCCGCGAGGTCGCGCGCGTATCGGTGACTGGCCAACGCCGGCGGCCGCGGGGCGCGGAATTGAGCCGAGCTCCGGACGCCGAAGGGCTTGACGAACTGCCAGTGGAGGAACAGGCCGCGGTTGTTGGCGGGGGCGCCGGCGCAGCTCGGCGTGGGCTGCCACTCATAGGGCGCTTCGCTGGGCGGCGTGTGGAACTGCGGGGGCGCGGAGCCGTCGCCGGTGCGGTTCGCGATCACGGCGGCGGCGGCGGCCCGTCCGACGGCCACGCCGCCGTCCTTTGCCGGTCCCTCCGCGATCGCGGCCAGCGACTCGGCCTGCGTCGCATCGAGGAATCCCTGCTGGCCGGGGAACAACCAGACGAGGGTGTCGTGGGCCGCGGCCACCGCCGCGGCGTCCGTGGAGGCGCCGTCCGGAGCATTGAGCGGGGCCAGGTACGGCGCGTATTGGCGCGTGATCCCGTTCACCGCCTCGAAGACGGCGAGCTGGACGATCGCCATGGCCCGCGACGAGGGGAACGGCGGAGTGGCACCGACCGCCTGGATGGCGACGGCGTTCCACTGCAGGACGACGGCATCGCCGCCTCGTCCGGGGTCTTCCGCGCCGGACGCCGCGGACGGGGGTGCGAAGAGTGGTCCGCCCAGAAGGGCAAAGCCGATCGAGAGGGACAGCATCCGTTTCATCGTGACCTCCATGTCGTCCGTCGGACGATGGAGGGACGATAGGAAGCGACCAGCGGATTGTCCCCAGAGCGCGGCTAGAGAGTTGCTAAAGAGCGGCTAGGCCCCCGCCGAGCAGTCCCGGTTTCCGGAAGGACGTCCTGGATTTCGGAAGCACATCGGCCTCCCCTTTCCGCGCGCAAACCGTTGGCCCGCCGTCGCTGCGGCCGGTGGCCGCCCACTTGCAGTCCGACGGCGGCGCGCGTGCCACGTCGACGCTCGTCGGCGGCGGCCGGGCGCGCAGGAGACGGGATTGGCGACTCCGGATGCGCAACGGGCGCATCCGGGGCCGGCGTGCGGAGGACTTTGATGATGCGAAGATACTTCCCCATTCTTCTGGCCGGGCTTCTCGCGGCCGGCCCCGGCGCGACAACCGCCATCGGCCAGTCCGAGTCGGGGGGCGCCTCCCTCGAGGGCTCGGTCCACGGCCCGGACGGCAAGTCCGTCCCCAGCGCCAGCGTCAAGATCACGGCCACCGCCACCGGCTATGCGCGCACCGTGGTGACCCGCGCGGACGGACGCTTCGTCGCGCCGCTGCTGCCCGTGGGCCGCTATTCGCTCGAAGTGACCGCCAACGGGTTCCTGGCCAGCAAGCGCGACGGCGTCGTGTTGCGCGTGGGCGCGACGCAGACCGTCGACATCGACCTCAAGGCCATGGCGGCGGAAGAGCCGATCACGGTCTCGACGGAGGCGAGCCTGATCAACCAGGCCGATCCCGCGGGAAGCCTGACCATCGACCCGCGCTCCATCTCGGACCTGCCCGCGCGGGGTCGGAACTTCCCCGACTTCATCCTGCTCACGCCATCCGTGATACAGGAATCGGACCGCTCCGGCCTCGTGATCTCCGGCCAGCGCTCGATCAACTCCAACGTCTCGATCGACGGCGCCGACTTCAACGACCCCCTGCAGGGCAACCAGCGCGGGGGCAACGAGGGCGTCTTCTTCTTCCCCCAGGCCGCGGTCGAGGAGTTCCAGGTCGTGCGCGCCGGCGCCTCCGCCAGCGTCGGCCGCACCGCCGCCGGTTTCGTCAACGTCGTGACGAAGTCGGGCACGAACGCGCTTCACGGCGAGCTCTTCTACTTCAACCGCAACCGGCAGCTGACATCGGCGGACGCGTTCGGCCGCTCGCTGGACAACCAGCAGAACCAGTTCGGTGGCGCCGTGGGCGGACCGATCGCGGCCGACCGGGCCCATTTCTTCCTCGCCGCCGAGCAGAACTTCCTGCGCGTCCCGTTCGTGACGGACTTCCAGACGCAGCCGGCCGGCGTCGTCGTGCCCTCCGCCCTCGCCGCCCTCGAGGGCGAGCACCACGGGACCAACAACCCGACCGCGGTGTTCGCGCGCCTCGACCTGGGTCTCTCCGCGGCCCACCGTGTCACCGTCCAGTACACCTATTCGCGGCTGCACGGCGAGAACTTCAACTTCGACTCTCCGCCCATCGACCAGGCCGAGCAGACGAACTACTTGCGGACGACCGAGAGCCATGGCGGCAAGGCCACCCTGGCGTCGATGATCGGGACCAGCCTCCTGAACGAGCTCACGGCGCAGCTGGGGACCGACGACCGCCTGGAGCAGCCGAACCTGGGGCAGCCCCTCATCTCGATCAGCGGCTTCGGGACGCTCGGCGGCGACGCCGCGCGGCCTCGCGTGTTCGAGGCCTCCCGCTACCAGGTCGCGGACAACCTGAACGTCATGCTCGAGAAGCACCGGCTGCGCTTCGGCGTCGACTTCAACCTGACTCCCGCCCGCCAGAAGCGCGAGAGCAACATCCAGGGCCGCTACGACTTCAGCTCACTGGCCGACTACGAGGCGGGCCGGATCAGCCGCTATCGCCAGACCCTCGCCGCCTTCGACGACGGCGACCTCCTCTACGACGCCAGCCAGCGCGAGCTGGGCTTCTACGCCCAGGACCGGGCCACGTTCGGGGCGGTGACGGTGGATGCGGGCCTGCGCTGGGACGGGCAGTGGAACCCGGCCGCCCCGCGGCCGAACCCCGCGGTGCCCCAGACCGCGAAGATCCCGGACGACCTGTCGATGTGGCAGCCGCGGCTCGGACTCGCCTGGTCGGCCGGCGGCCGCGGACGCACCGTCGTCCGAGCCACCGCCGGGATCTACGCCGCCCGCACGCCGGCGAACCTCTTCCAGCGCGTCTTCACCGACAACGGCCTTACGACCGTGGCCGTCGACAGCCGGGTGGACCGGTCGGTTCTGAACTACCTCACCTTCCCGAACTCCCTGGCGGCGCTTCCGCCGGGAGTCAAGGTGGCCCCGCCCCAGGTCGTCGGGTTCGACCCGGACTTCAAGAACCCGCGCGCGAAGCAGGTCTCCGCCGGTGTCGAGCACCAGATCGGCACGGCCGTCGCCGCCTCGGTCAACTACGTCCACATCTCGACCGACCATCTGCAACGCCGGCTGGACCGGAACCTCTTCGCGCCCACGATCGACGCGACGGGCATGCCGGTCTTCCCGCGGACGCGGCCGGATTCCACCATCGGGATCCTCTCCATCAACGAGTCGACCGCGAAGTCCCGCTACGACGCGGTGGTGACGAGCGTGCAGGCCCGCTACGGCCGGCTGAACGCGCAGGCCACCTACACCCTGGCCTGGAACAAGGACGACGACTCCAACGAGCGCGCCTTCAACCGCGAGACCGTGCTCAACCCGTTCGACGTCGCCCCCGAGTGGACCTGGTCGAAGCAGGATGCACGCCACACCGTCAGCCTCAGCGGAGTGGCGGACCTGCCCAGGGGCTTCGCCTTCGGGATGGTCCTCCTCGCGCGCTCGGCGGTCCCATACACGGCCGTGATCGGCTTCGACACCCAGAACGACGGGAACGACGTCAACGACCGCGCCATCGTCGCCGGCCGGGTGACCGGGCGGAATGAATTCCGGCAGCCCTCGTTCTTCGACCTCGACCTCCGCCTCGTCAAGGCGATCCGCTTCGGCAAGTCCAATCGGCTCGACCTCATCGCCGAGCTGTTCAACACCACGGGCGCGGCCAACAAGAACTACGGGGGCGACGCCATCAGCAACTTCGGCACTCCCCAGGCGCCGGTCGCCACGGCCGGGCAGCCGCTCTTCGCGCCGACGACGGCGCGCTATGGCGGGCCGCGCCAGCTGCAGCTCGGCGCGCGCTTCGCATTCTGAGGGTCGGATGAGACTCCTTCGGGGCGTGAGGCCGTGGCCCCTCACGCTCCTCGCGGCCGCCCTCCTCCTGGCCATGATGGGGACGACGGACGCGACGGATTCCTTCGTAGTCGTCGTGAACTCCTCGGTGGCGGGCACCAGCGTGCATCGTGCGGACCTCGCCGCGGTCTTCTTGAAGAAGGCCGTGCGCTGGGGGGATGGCTCGCCCGCCAACCCGGTCGATCAGTCCGGCACTTCCCTCGTGCGCAAGGGCTTCTCGGAGAGCGTGCTCCACATGCCGGTCATGGCCGTGGTGCAGTACTGGGGCAAACAGCTCGCCGCCGTGGCGGCGTCCTCCCTGCGGCCACCGATCGTGAAGGCGTCCGACGATGAAGTGCTCCTGTACGTCGCGAAGACGAGCGGCGCGGTGGGCTACGTTTCGAGCGGCACCGCCCTGCCCCCCGGCGTGAAGGCGGTCACCATCATCGATTGACGGCGCGACCTATACTTTGCGCACATGAAACGCTTCGCGGTCGTCATCGGTCTCTGCGCACTCGTCTGCGCCCCGGGGGCGAGGGCCCAGGAGCCGCCCGCGCCCTCGATGCGCGGTGAGACGTTGCACCGCATGACCCTGCTGCGGGCCGCGCCCGGGCGCCTGCTCGATCTGGTGGCCGCGGTGAAGGGACGCGGCCTCGTCCTGCGCCATTCACAGGGGGACCAGTGGGACCTCATGGTGCTGGCGCCGGTGGCCGGCTACGGGGATCTCGCCGGCGCGCCACCACTCGCGGACACGGCTCTCGTCGCCTGGCAGGAAGACGAGCTCGTCCGCGGTCCCGACGTCGCGCGCCTGGACGGGTTCGCCGCCGGCGGCCTCTATCACATCGAGATGTTCGTGGCCCTGGCCGGCCGTCGCGGCGAACTCGTTCGCGAGCGCGAGATGGAGAACGCCTACCTGGCCGCCCTGGGTCGCCCGCGCAACGCGATCTTCGTGCGGGAGTTCGGAGCGTCCTGGGACGCCTTCACCCTCGGGCCCTACCGAAGCTGGAAGCACTTCGCCGAGCGGGACGACATCCCGCCCGAACGCTCGGCGGCCGCCGCGCGCGCCGCCGGATTCGAAGGAGACGACCGCATCGGTCCCTACCTGCGCTCGCTCATCCAGTCGCATCACGACACGCTGGCCACGCCGGTTCGTTGATCTCGGTCACCATACGGCGCAGCGCCGCTCGATGGGCCTCACCATGGCCGATCCGGCCTTGCACGCGAACGCCTGCTGGAACTCCGGCGAGTTCGAGACCGGGCCGATCACGCGGTACTTCGAGATCGCATGGGAATCCGACTTCACCATCTGCCGCTGCACCTCGGTGCTCTCGGCGGCCCCGCGGTATTGTCCCCAGGAGATGAAGAACTGTTGCTCGGGACTGAAGCCGTCGATCACCGGGACCGGGTGACGCTGCATCGACCGCTCGAGCGCGCGGTACGCCAGGCGCACCCCGGCTTGATCTCCGACCGCCTCGCCGAGGACCTGTCGCCCCTGGTGATGGACCCCCGGCTCGATGAAATAGCCGTCGTACTGATCGACGAAGCACTGGCCGAGCTTCTGGAAGGCGTCGCGATCGGGCGGCGTCCACCAGTTTCGCGGCTGCCCGGTCGCGTCGAAGTCGGCGCCCAGGGCGTCGATGGCGTGAGTGAGGTCGTGGGCGATGCCGATCCCGATCGCGCCGTAATTCGCCGCGTCCGTCGCGGCGAGGTCGAACGCCGGCGCTTGCAGGAATCCGGCCGGCAACACCATCAGATTGAGTTGGACGTCGATGTACGCGTCGGGTGACGACGGCGGCAGTTGCCAGATCTCGCGGCCCACGCGCTGCCCGACGCGCCGGCGATCGGCGTCGACGCCGAACCTCCGGCCCGCCGCGACGTTCGCCCAGAACGCGTCGCGGCGAATGACGAGGGACGATGTGTCCGCCCAGGAGTCGGGATAGCCCACCTTCACGTCGTACGCGGCGAGCTTCGCCAGCATCTGCTGCCGGGTGGCCGCCGCCATCCACGTCAGTCCTCCGACCTCCTCCTGGAGCACGGCCCGCAAGCCGCGCACCATCTCCTGGACCTTGCTCTTCGCCGCGGGCGGGAGGTAGCGCTCGGCGTATTTGCGGCCGAGAGGCTCTCCGAGCAGCGCCTCCGTCGACTCGAGGCAGCGCGTCGCGCGGGGCTTCATCTCGCGGGCGCCGCCGAGGTACTTGTCCTTGAAAGCGAAGGATTCCTCGGCGAGTGGCCTGGCCAGCCACGGCGACGCCGACTCGAGCAGGTGCCAGGTCAGATACGCCTTCCACACCTCCACCGGCGTCGATTCGAGCTCCCCGTTCACTCGCTCGAGGAACGCGGGCTCGGCGACGTTGAGATCGGCTCGCGGCAGCCCGGCCTCCGCGAAATATCGGTCCCAGTCGAACCGTCCGGCGCGGAGCTGCGCGAACGTCACCTTGTGGGCCGTCGCGGCCGGGTCGGCGGCGGCCGCGGGAGAAAGGCTCGCCTCGGCGAGGCGAGTCTCGAGCGCGAGGATCTCCTCGGCCGCCTTGCGCGCCGGCGCGGGCGGCATTCCGGCGAGGGCCAGGGCGGCCGCGACGTGCGCGCGATATTTCTCACGCGCCTCCGCGAAGCGCGGCTCCGACCCCAGGTAGTACTCGCGGTCGGGCAGCCCCAGGCCACCGGCCGCGATGTTCACGATGACGCTCGCCGGGTCGTGATGGTCCGAAGCCCCGGAGACCACGAACGGGGCCGGGACGGCCAGCTCGTGCAGGCGGCGGATCATCCGTTGGACGCCCGCGCCATCCCGGACGTCCGTGATGTCGGTGAGCAACGGGACGAGCGGGGCCACACCCATGGCGTCGATCGCGGGCTCGTCCATGCAGGCCGCGAAGTGATCGCCGAGCAGCTGCTCGACGCTGCCGCGGGGCCGGTCCGCGTTGGCGGCGAGCTCCCCCAGCAACGCCTTCAATTGCTCCCGGTTCGCCTCACGCGCGGCGAGCCGCCGGCTCCAGCGTTGTTGCCCCGCGGGAATGGGGTTTGCGGCACGCCACGCGCCGTTGGCGAACGCATGGAAGTCGGTGCACGCGTCGGCCGCTCGATCGACGTCGCCGATCTCGACGCCTTTCGGGGCCGGCCCCGGGGCAGGTGGCGTGGATGCGGCGGGACCCTCGACGCCACGGACGAGACCCGCGGCGAGAGCGAGGCTCCCGACGAAGCACACGATGCGAGTGGTCCTCATGGCATGCTCCTGGAGGAGGCTGGAACCAGCACGGCGGCGACCACGGCCGCGGTGTCGACGACGGTGGCGAACTCGCCGTGGAGGTCCGACAGGGCCATCGCATGGATCAGCTCGGCGCGATACTCGATACCGTCGGGCCCGACCCGATCGAAGGTGGCCGTGGCGTCGGAAACCACCGAGGTGACGAAGCCCAGGTTCCCCGCCGTCCGGGCCGTCGTCGAGACACAGTGATTCGTGGTGAGCCCGACGATGATCAGGCCGCGACAACCGGCGCGCCGCAAATCGATCTCCAGGGACGTCCCGATGAAGGCGCTGTTGACGCTCTTCTCGATGACCGCCTCGCCCGCGACGGGAGCCGTCTCGGGCTTGAAGGCGTTCCCGGGCTGGCCCGGCCGCAGCGGCGACGACGGATCGGTCGACATGTGGCGCACGTGCACGACCGGGCGCCCCGTCCCGCGCCACACGCGTAGTAGGTCGGCGACCCGCTGCTCCAGGTGCGGGTTGTTCCGCCGGCCCCAGGAAGGCGCGTCGAATCCCTCCTGAAGATCGACGACCAGGAGCGTGCTCGGAGTCGGTTCGAGGGAGGCCATGGCGCCACCGTAGATCCGCCGCGCCCGCGCACCAAACTACCGATGCTGCCTATCGGCGGGGCCGATGGTAAGGTGGCGCGATGAAGGCCGAGCTCGAGCTTCGGCAACTGCGGGTCTTCGTGGCGGTGGTCGAGGCCGGGACCCACACACGGGCGGCGCGCGCCCTCGGCATCTCGCAGTCGACGGTCTCCGAGACGCTGAGCGCGCTGGAGCGCACTCTGGGCGTCGGCCTGTTTCGCAAGGCGCCGAAAGGCATGGCGCTGACGGCATCGGGTGAGATCCTGCTCGCCTACGCGCGCCGGATGTCCGTGTTGACCAGCGAGCTGGTCGGCGCCCTCGCCGGCGCGTCGAGCGACGTCAAGGCGACGTTGGTGGTCTCCGCCGTCGAGTCCGTGAGCGCCTACGTGCTTCCGTCGCGTCTGGCCGCCCTGCGCGCGCGCTGGCCGGGGGTGCGCGTGGAGGTGCTCACCGGAAGCTGCGAAGAGATCCGCGACCGGGTCGCCAGAAGTGAGAGCGACGTCGGCCTGGTGCTCGAGCCCGAGGCCGGACCCGAGGGCGGCACGGTCCTGGCAAAGGCGCGTCTGTTGATCCTGAGCGCCCCGGGCCACCCGCTCGCGCGCCGCGGCGCCGATCCGGACCAGCTCACGGCCTGCGACTTCTACATGTGCGACGCGGCGGGAAACTACCACCAGGCGCTGCGGCAGCTCTTCGATGGGGCCCAGGTCCCGCCGCCGCGGATGCAGGCCATCGGCACCATCGAAGGCGTGAAACGCGGGATCCTGGCCGCCGGCACGGCGCTCGGCCTGTTGCCGGAGCACGCCGTCGAGCCGGAGCTGCGTGACGGCGTGCTCGCGGAAGTGCGTGTGCGCCCCGCCCTGCCGTCCGTCGTGCTGCGAGCAGTGCTGGCGCCGGGCGCGCTCTGCTCCGCGGTGGTCGACGACCTGCTGGGCAGCTTGCGCGGTTCGCCCCGGCGAGGGCTGCGGCTGACGGCCGCGGTGGAGGAAGCCGGCGAGGCAAGGAGTTCGTCTCGATCTTCTCTTCCGACAACACGGTGAGCAGGGAGCCTCCATGTCGAGACTGCCCGGTGTCCTCCTCCTGTGGGTCGCCGCCGCATCGACCGCCGAGCCGGCCCCGCGGGAGCATCTTCAATACGCCGTCCGAGCGGATCCCTTTGCAATCGAGCTCACGCTTCCTGATGGCACGACGCGGGTAGCGCACCCCGCGCGGGAAGCCACCCATTTCTATTTCCTCGCCGAAGACGGCTGGCCCGTTCCCGACGGTCCGGACGCCCATCGCGTGCGCTGCCGTATTCATTGGAAGGGATTTCCCGCCTCCTGGCGTCTGGTGAACAGCTTCGGCATCGACCGTACGACCCAGGAATTCGAGACGACGCTGGGCGAATTGCGGAAGGCCGTGTTCGCCGGCGGCGATTTCCGGGTGACCCGATCCAGGAAGGGCCTCTTCCTGGTCACGCGGGCGGATTGGAAATTTCCCGACGTCGCCGCCGTGAACCTCCTGGACCGGATCGCCGAAACCGAAACCGCCGTCTGGCGGGACCGCGGCCTCGCCGGCCATGTCGTGTTCCTGCTCCCGATCGCGAGATCCGCCGGGCACTGGGAGGGTGAAGGGCGCAGTCACGCGATGGTCCTGCAGGCGTCGCCTGATACCCCTGATCCGGAGGACGTGGCGCTCGGCCTCGCCCACGAGATGTTCCACGAATGGAACTCGCGTCGACTGAACCGTTCCGACGACGAGCGGCTCTATTGGTTCACCGAGGGCGTCACGGACTACTACGCGATGACCACGCTCTGGCGCGCGGGCTTGTGGGGTTTCAATCGCGTCCTCGACATGTTCAACACCGCCGCCCGGCAATATTTCGGATCTCCGGTCCGGAACTACACCGCCGACCGCATGGTGGAACGGCGCCAGGCCGACTCGAACGCGGAGCGGCTGCCCTACCTCCAGGGGTACCTCCTGGCTTCGCACTGGAATGTGGACGGCCACGTCCTCGATCAGGCCATGCGGAACCTCATGCGAACGAATCGCGAGGTTCTCTCCAACCCTCGTATCGCCGAGGCCCTGGCCACGGCGGGGGTGGCGAAGGCGGGCGATGAGATCGAACGGTTCGTGGTGCGGGGCGAGACGATCCAGCTCCGATCGCGCCTCTGGGGCGATTGTGCCGCGGAGTCCACGGTGGATGCGGGGCAATTCGACATCGGGTTCGAGCTCGACGAGTCACGAAAGACGGGAACGATTCATGGGGTCCGCGAAGGCAGCGGCGCTTGGCGAGCGGGTGCGCGCGATGG
>Ga0207708_10001788_pt1 | contig 15855 bp, 15 predicted proteins | sample KBSK5101metaG_FD_184340 | JGI IMG/M metagenome (GOLD analysis project Ga0207708, IMG submission 184340) | Corn, switchgrass and miscanthus rhizosphere microbial communities from Kellogg Biological Station, Michigan, USA - KBS K5-10-1 metaG... | ecosystem: Host-associated > Plants > Roots >...
GCCGCCGGGGCGATTGTCGATCACGATCTGCTGGCCGATCGATTCCGTAAAGCCGCCCTGTATCGTGCGCGCAAGAGTATCCGAACCGCCGCTCGCGGCGATCGGTAGGATCCAGCGGATCGGACGATCGGGATACATGTCCTGGGCGGCGGCGGATGATGCGATGCACATCGCGGCAACGCTCGCGCAGAGCGGCAGCCCTTCCGGTCTATATGGTTTTCCCATCGGTTATAGCGTCCCTGTTTCGCGCGTCACGCCAAACCGCTTGCCCAGGAACTTGAGAATGTCGTCGGCACAGCGTTCGGGCAGATAGTCGTTGATATTGTGCCGCGCGCCTTCGTAAACGATGAGCTCGGCATCCGGCATCTTCGATTTCATCTCGTGATAAGTCGAGATGCTGCCGATCGGCTCGTCGCCGGGCGCGATGAGCAGCGCCGGACAGCGGATCTTGTGCACTTCATCCATAAAATCCTGCGTGGTCATGTAGCCGACGAATTTGCCGATGAACAGCACGTTGTTTTTCGCGGCCTCATCGAGAAACCATTCGACGAAATCCGGATCGATGTTGTCCGGAAAGCGTAGCGCGATGGTTTCCTTCAAAAAAGGGCGCAAGCCTTTCTTTCCCACTTGCTCGAGCCATCCGGATGCCTGGCTGCGCTTGAGCCCGGGCTTGGACCCGATCAGCGACACGCTCAGCACCCGCTCCGGAAAATTCATCGCGGTGCGCTGCGTAATAAAGCCACCCGCGGAGCTGCCCACGATGTGCACCTTATCGAGCCCAAGGTGGTCGATCAGCTCGACCGTATCCTGCGCGAGACGCTCCAGTGAGAACGGCAACGCGTCGTCCGGAATCTGCGAATTGCCATGGCCGCGCAAATCGAGGCGCACCGTCCGGTAGCGACGGGCAAACTTCGGCACCATCGCGTAATAGCGTTTCGCCGTGCCCATCGCCGGATGCAGTAGCAGCAATGTCGGCGGTTCGGTCCACGGATCGGTGTAATCGTCTACGTAGTAGTTGAGCCTGACGCCGTCGCTGGTCGTAAATGAATGCACTTATAGAGATCCTTGCGGGAGATACAGACTCAATTAAACAGGAATATCGCTCATCGCGTACAAGGCCGGGCCGGTCGCCATCATGCAGTGTTCGCATGCATGGCAGCCACCGTCGCCTTGAGCGTTGCCAGATTCTCCCAACCCAGCGCACGCCGTCCGCTTTCTATTTCCTCGAACATCTGCATTTGCAACCGGTTCACCGGCGTAGGTATTCCGAACTGCTCGCCACGCCGCACGATCTCGCCGCTGATGTGGTCAATTTCGCTTTTCCGCTTGCGCACGACAATGTCGCGGAAGTAGCCGGTGCGCACCTTGGTATTCCCTTGTGCCTGACCGTGCGCCATGCCGTCGAGCGTGGCATAAGCGGCGGCGATTCCCTTGGGCGAGGTATCGAGGAATGGCGCCGGATCGAAATGGGCAAACACTTCGACGCGCACACCGCTTGCCGCCGCGACCTTGATCGCTTCGCGCAGCAATTGAATGCGTACCGGGTGGTACGTTTGATCGGCCCGCAATTCGAGCGAATTATGATCAACCAGCGCGGTCATCGAGTCCACCGTCGCTTTGCACATCTTCGCCCACACGAATCCCATGATGTTTTTGCAGCTATGGGTGCGGGTCGAGAAAGCGCACAGCCGATGGATTTCTGTCAGCCGCGGCGACATGCGCCCGTCCATTTCCCCGATAAACAGGTTGCCGGCCCGTGCCCGCATGATTTCACCCGGCGCGTGATAGTCGGCGGAAAAGTCGACCAGGCAACCGATTGTGCGGGTGGCCCCGACGCGCTGCGCGATATGCGGCTCGTTGACACCGTTCTGCAGCGAAATGACCGCCGATTCCGGAGTCAGGAATGGCAGCAATGCAGCGAGCGCGGCGTGCGTGTGCTGTGACTTAACGCCGAGAAAAACCAGGTCTAGCTTGCCGCGCACCTGTTCCGGAAGTGCCGCCCGCACGGGAACGCGTTGCTCGCCGGTTGCCGATTTGATCAGAAGACCGTGCTCGTTCATCGCGCTTACGTGCTCGGGCACGATGTCGACCAGCAGTACGTCTTCTCCCGCCGCTGCGATGCCCGCGCCCACGACTCCGCCGATTGCACCGCTGCCCCAGACTGCAGTTTTCAATTCTCGGCTCCCGGGTTCATTTGGTGTAGGACCATTCGCTGTTTATTCCGGCCTGGCCCGCAATGTTAATTTATAAGTAGCAACTTTGGTTTTCTGCTGACTATCAATCACGCTAAAATTGCGGCCAGTACGCTTTTTTGAGTTGCATAGTGAGTGGCCAGGCAAGCATCGTTTCAAGACTGTCCTGTTTAGCGATTTATTCCTCCGCTGATATGAGTGCGCGCGTCGTCAATTGTCCGCAATGCGGCAAGCCGGTCGAATGGGGCCCGGCCAATCGTTATCGTCCGTTCTGCTCCGAGCGTTGCCGCGTGATCGATCTGGGCGCGTGGGCGACCGAGAGCTATCGCATACCGGTGCAGGACAACAAGGACGATGTCGAGACGGAACCGGGGCCCGGAGAACCGCCGCAGTAGCTCGTGGCTTTACATCTTGCGCTTACCGGTATTGCGCGCCCGACCACGCGTCGCGCTGCAGGCTGACCCCGTGTGCGCCATGCGCCCACGCCTCTTCGAGCTGATTGGCGCGCAGGCCGCCCAGCGCATATACCGGCAGAGGGTAATCGCGAATCAGGCGTGAAAAATCCTGCCATCCCAGCGGCTGCGCGTCCCGGTGGCTGGGCGTCGCCGCAACGGGGCCGAGGACGACGAAATCGAGCCCGAGATCGCGCGCGCGGGCAAGTTCAACGGCGTTGTGGCACGACGCGCCGCACCATTCGCAATCGGGCCGTGTCGCTGCCGCCATCAGGCGAGCCGACGTGAGATGCACGCCATCGGCGCCCGCCTGCTTCGCGACATCCGCCCCGCCATTCACGACGACTCGCGCGCCGTGCGCGTGCGCAGCCGCCACGACTTCCGCGGCAAACCTGGAGAGTTCCGCGTCGGCCATTTGTTTTTCCCGCACCTGGATCAGCCGCAGCCCGTGATCGAGCGATTGCGCGAGCGTGCGCATAAATGCGTCGCGGCCGAGGTCGCCGGCGCGTGTAATTCCGTAGACGGCCGGCAACGCGAGGCCGCGCAGTATCGGCCCGTTGGCGGGCAACACCGGCGAAACGGTGATGTGGCGAATCGACTGCCACGTGAACTGCTGCAGTTCCCTGCCGTGGACCTCGCCAGACCAGCGGTAAACCCGGAAAAACCGCAGCCGCACGTGCGCATGCGCATAGTCGAAATCGCGCGTGAGCCACGGATAAGCGAGCGTCACGTCGATGCCGAGTTCCTCGTGCAGCTCGCGCTTCAGGGCGGCCGCGGCTTCTTCGCCGGGCTCGACCTTGCCGCCGGGGAATTCCCAGTAACCGGCATAGGGCTTGCCCGGCGGGCGCTGCGCCAGCAGAAATTCTCCGCGCTCGTTGTAGATAACCGCCGCGACGACTTCGATGCGGGCCCGCGCGGGCGCCGTAGCGTCGGCCGCAGCCATCGAGTGCTATGACTTCGCGCGCGCGATGCGTGCGCGGCCGGCCCAGTCGCGCGCGAACTGCCAGGCGACGCGGCCGCTGCGCGATCCGCGCTGCAATGCCCATTGCAACGCCGCGTGACGTACCGCCTCGGAACTTGCTCCCGTAATCTTGAAATGGGCGAGCCACTGCGCGACTATTTCAAGATACTCGTCCTGATCGAACGGATAGAACGACACCCACACGCCGAACCGTTCCGACAGCGAGATTTTTTCCTCGACCGTTTCGCCCGGATGGATTTCATCGTCGACGCGCTTGGCTTCGAGGTTTTCCGACATGAATTCGGGCATCAGGTGGCGGCGGTTCGAGGTCGCGTAGATGAGGCAGTTCTCCGACGCCGCGGCGACCGAGCCGTCGAGCACGACTTTCAGCGCCTTGTAGCCGGGCTCGTCCGCCTCGAACGACAGGTCGTCGCAATACAGCACAAATCGCTCGGGCCGCTGCGCGATCAATTCGACGATCTCGGGCAGGTCGATCAAATCCTGCTTTTCGACTTCGATAACGCGCAGGCCGCGCGGCGCGTATTTGTTGAGCAGCGCCTTGATCAGCGACGATTTTCCGGTGCCGCGCGCGCCGGTCAGCAGCACGTTGTTGGCGGGATGGCCGTCGACGAACTGCCGGGTGTTCTGCTCGACGACTTTTTTCTGACCATCGATGCCGCACAAGTCGGCGAGGCTGATCTTGTGCACGTGCCGCACCGCGTCGATCGCGCCGTGGCCGTTGCGTTTGCGCCAGCGGAACGCGATGGCTTTCCAGTCGGTCGCCAGGGGCGCCGCGGGCAACAGCTTCTCCACTCGGGAGAGCACCGCGTCGGCGCGCTTGATCAGGCTATGCCATTCGCTCATGAGCGGTAATCCGCGTTGATGCTCACGTAATCGTGCGACAAGTCGCAGGTCCACAGCGTCGCCGCTGCCGCGCCGCGGTGTAGCGCAACTCGTACCGTGATCTCGCTCTGTTTCATGACGCGCTGGCCGTCCGCTTCCTGATAAGCGGGATTACGCCCGCCTTGCCGCGCGACGAGCACGTCGTCGAGATACAAATCGATTTTCTCGACGTCCAGATCGGCGACGCCCGCATAGCCGATCGCCGCGAGTATGCGCCCGAGATTCGGGTCCGATGCAAAAAATGCCGTTTTCACGAGCGGCGAGTGCGCGATCGCAAAACCGATCTGGCGGCATTCGTCTTCGCTGCGTCCGCCTTCGACGCGCACGGTAATGAACTTGGTCGCGCCCTCGCCATCGCGCACAATCGCCTGCGCAAGACGCGCCGCTACCGCCGTCACGGCATCGCGGAACGCGGCGTATTCAGGGCTACGCGCATCGGTGATTTCGGCCATTTGCGCAGCGCCGCTCGCGATCAGCATGAACGAATCATTGGTCGACGTATCGCCATCGACGGTAATGCAGTTGAACGAGCGCTGCGCCGCGTACCCGACGGCCGCTTTGACGAGCGGCAGGCTGACGCGCGCATCGCTGGCGATAAAGCCCAGCATAGTCGCCATATTCGGATGGATCATGCCGGCGCCCTTGGCGATGCCGGTCACCGTCACCTCGGCAGCGCCGATGCGCGTCCGCGCGGAAGCAGCTTTCGGCAGCGTGTCGGTCGTCATGATCGCGTTCGCGGCGTTCAACCAGTTCGCTTCGCGAAGGTCTGCGATACAGGGGGGCAATCCGGCGGCAACGCGCTCGACCGGCAGCGGCTCCATGATTACGCCGGTCGAAAACGGCAGGACCTGGGTCGCCTTGCAGCCGAGCAGGCCGGCGAGCTCGGCGCAAGTGTGCCGCGCGTGCGCCAGGCCTTCCTTGCCGGTCCCCGCGTTGGCATTGCCGGTGTTGACCACCAGCGCGCGTATCGACAGCGCGGAGTCGGCCAGCGACAGGTGCTCGCGCGTGACCACGACCGGCGCCGCGCAAAAACGGTTTTGCGTAAAAACGCCAGCGACGTTTGCGCCGTCGGCGAGTTTGACAACGAGGAGGTCTTTGCGCCCCGGCTTGCGGATGTTCGCCTCGGCGATACCGAGGGCGACGCCTGGCACGGGCAACAGGGAAGCGGGATCGGGAGCGGAGAGATTTACAGGCATGGCGGCTTCATCACTCGGGGACGCTCGCGATTATAGCTTGCACCGCGCGCCGGTCGGCAGCACTCGCATGGCGAAAAATCTTGTCGCGCGCGGTGCCGCTGCGCCTGTTTAGGTCAGCCGGCCGTGGCAGTGCTTGTATTTCTTGCCGGAGCCGCACGGGCAGGGATCGTTGCGGCCGACTTTCTGTCCGGGACGCACGAACGTTTGCGCATCGGACGCCGGCTGGTCGGCATTCGCCTGCTCGAGCGCCTGGCCGTAATCGGCATGGTGGTATTGCACGTTTCTGGGCGCTTCGGGTTCCTCGACCTTTTGCAGCTCTGCTTCGCTGCGCACCTGCACGGTCAGCAGGATCTTGGTGACTTCGGTATTGATCATGTCGAGCATCAGCGAGAAGAGCTCGAACGCTTCCTTTTTGTATTCCTGCGTCGGCGTCTTCTGGGCATAACTGCGCAGGTGGATGCCCTGGCGCAAATGATCGAGCGCCGCCAGGTGCTCGCGCCAGTGCGAATCGACGCTCTGCAGCATGATCGCGCGCTCGAACTGGCGCATCGCCTGCGGGTCTACCTGCGCGCATTTCGTCTGGTATTTCTGGTTGGCGAGATCGATGATGCGCGTGCGCAGCTGCGCCTCGTCCATGTCGGGCTCATCGGCCAGCCACTGCTGGATCGGCAGATCGAGCTGAAGCTCGGCGGCCAGCGTTTTTTCGAGTCCCGGAATATCCCATTGCTCTTCCAGGCTTTCCGGCGGGATGTGCTGCGCGATGAAACCGGCGATGACTTCGGCGCGGATGGCGGTGATGCGCTCCGAGATATCGGTCGATTCGAGCAGCTGGTTGCGCGATTCGTAGATGGCCTTGCGCTGATCGTTGGCGACGTCGTCGTATTCGAGCAGGTGCTTGCGCATGTCGAAATTGCGCGCTTCGACTTTGCGCTGGGCGTTTTCGATCGCGCGCGTGACCCACGGATGCTCGATCGCCTCGCCATCCGGCATTTTCAGGCGCTGCATGATCGCTGCGACGCGGTCCGACGCGAAGATTCTCAGGAGCGGGTCTTCGAGCGATAGGTAAAAGCGGCTCGAGCCCGGGTCGCCCTGGCGGCCCGACCGGCCGCGCAACTGGTTGTCGACGCGCCGCGATTCGTGGCGCTCCGTGGCGATGATGTGCAGCCCGCCGGCGGCGACGACCTGGTTGTGCAGCTTTTGCCATTCGTGGCGCAATTCTTCGACGCGGCGCGCCTTGCTGCTGGCGTCGAGACTCTCGTCCGCTTCGATCTTGGCGATTTCCGGCTCGGGGTTGCCGCCCAACACGATGTCGGTGCCGCGGCCCGCCATGTTGGTGGCAATCGTGATCGTCTTCGGGCGCCCCGCCTGCACCACGATTTCGGCCTCGCGCGCGTGCTGCTTGGCGTTCAACACGTTGTGCGGCAGCTTTTCTTTGTCCAGGAGTTGCGACAGCAGCTCGGAATTCTCGATCGACGTCGTGCCAACGAGCACCGGCTGGCCGCGCGCGCAGCAATCCTGGATGTCCTTGATCACCGCCGCGTATTTTTCGCGGAACGTCTGATAAACCTGGTCCATGCGATCGTCGCGGATCATCGGCTTGTGCGTCGGAATGACCACGGTTTCCAGGTTGTAAATGTGCTGGAATTCGTAGGCTTCCGTGTCGGCGGTGCCGGTCATGCCCGCGAGCTTCGTATACATACGGAAATAGTTTTGGAAGGTGATCGACGCGAGCGTCTGGTTCTCGCGCTGGATCGCGACCCCTTCCTTCGCTTCCACCGCCTGGTGCAGCCCGTCAGACCACCGCCGTCCCGGCATCAGGCGGCCGGTGAATTCGTCGACGATGATGATCTCGCCTTCCTGCACGACGTATTGCTGGTCGCGATGGAACAGCGAATGCGCGCGCAACGCGGCATACAGGTGGTGGATCAGGTTGATGTTGCTCGGGTCATAGAGGCTGCCGCCGTGCGGCAGCAGGCCGGCTTCCGCCAACAGCGCTTCGCTGCGCTCGTGGCCGGCTTCGGAGAGCAATACCTGGTGTTGTTTTTCATCGACCGTGTAGTCGCCGGGGCTGTTTTCGTCGGCCTGGCGCTTGAGCTTCGGCGCGATTTCGTTCATGCGGTAATACAGTTCGGTGGTGTCTTCCGCCTGGCCCGAAATGATCAGCGGCGTGCGCGCTTCGTCGATCAGGATCGAATCGACCTCGTCGACGATCGCGTAATTTAACTTGCGCTGGAACCGCTCGCCCGGTGTGGCGGCCATGTTGTCGCGCAGATAGTCGAAGCCGAATTCGTTGTTGGTGCCATAAGTGATATCGGCCGCGTACGCGCTGTGCTTGTCCGCGTGGTCCATCTGCGACAGGATCACGCCGACCGTGAGTCCCAGGAAGCCGTAGATGCGGCCCATCCATTCGGAGTCGCGCTTGGCGAGGTAATCGTTGACGGTGACGACATGCACGCCCTTGCCCGACAAGGCATTCAGATAGGCGGGCAATGTCGCCACCAGCGTCTTGCCCTCGCCGGTGCGCATCTCGCCGATCTTGCCATGGTGCAGCACGATGCCCCCGATCATCTGCACGTCGAAGTGGCGCATGTTCAGCACGCGCTTGCCCGCTTCGCGCACCACCGCGAAGGCTTCGGGCAGCAGCTTGTCGATCGATTCACCGGCTGCATGGCGCTGCTTGAACTCGGCAGTCTTGGCGCGCAAGGCGTCGTCGCTCAACGCGGAAATCGTGGACTCGAGCGCATTGATCGCGCGGACCGAGTGCGAGTACTGGCGCAACAGACGTTCGTTGCGGCTACCGAATACCTTCTTGAGCAGGCCTGAAATCATGAATTACGTTGCACCTAATGAATCGAGGAACGAACGGGCGCTTATGGCCGCGCAGTTCCACTGCTATAGACGCTGCGGCTGCATGAAAATTCGCCGGAGCTTCCCTCAATAAAAAAGGGTGGGGAATCACCCCACCCCCTCAAACTGCAAACCAGACGTGCGCTAACCGGGCAAGCGGAGAAAACGCATCGGATTGAGCGGCGCTCCGTTCTGACGGACTTCGAAGTGCAGGTGCGGTCCGGTAGCGCGTCCGGTCCTGCCGACCTGCCCGATGGTTCCACCACTGAGCACCACGTCGCCGATTTTGACCAGACGTTTCGACAAATGTGCGTAACGGGTGATCAAACCGTTGCCGTGATCAATCTCGATCATATTACCATATTGAGAGTGGAAATCAGCGAACGCGACCACCCCGGCGGCGGCCGCACGCGCCTCGGTTCCGCTCTCCGCCATGAAATCCATGCCCTCGTGAAATGCGCGCACGCCGTTGAACGGGTCGATGCGCCAGCCGAAGTTGGACGAGTACCAGCCGCCTTCCACCGGCAGCATCGACGGCAGCAATTTTTTCTTGGCGCCGACCACGGTCATCAGCGAATCGAGCACGCCGAGTTTTTCCGTGCGATCGTCCATTTGCTGGTTGAGCAGATCGGCCTGGCGGGTGATGTCGCCGAGCGATAAATCATAAGTCGGCAACGTCGACGCTGCGCCGCCACGGCCCGGCGGCTGGTCAAACATGAAGTCCTGGGGTTTGAAACCGGCGGTCTTGGCGAGGCGCTCGCCCAAGGTATCGAGGCGCAGCAGTTGCGCCTGCATCTGGCCGAGCTTGGCGGCCAGCGCGTTCAGATTTTCGCGCAGATAGCTGTCGGATTTTTCGTAGCGTTCGTGCTCCGCGCTGAGAATCAGGGTATTGAGCAGCGGGCCGTGGAGGCTGGGAGCGAAACGCAGAACCAGATATTGAAGCGCGAATGACAGAATCAGGAGACCGGCCAGGGCGGCGGCTGCACCGCACACCAGATCCGACATTGAGAGCGTGATGGTGCGCGCCCTTGCCAGTTTTCCGGAAACTAGAATTATGTTCATCGTTGCCCCACAATCTCAGCCATGCCCGCGCGCCGGATAAATTTCTATCTCAACACGTCGGACCGCTTGCGTTCGTTGACCCGCGATGCCCAGCGCAATGCCGGACTACATCAGGTACTCGTGGACACCGCGCCGCCGGAATTGACACAAGCCTGCTGCGTCAAGCAGTTACGCGATGGAACCCTCACCCTCTTGGCCGAAAATGCCGCGATTGCCGCCAAACTTAAGCAGCTCGCCGCTAGATTGTTAGTTGCTTACCAGAAACAGCGTTGCGAGGTTACTTCAATACGAATTGAAGTGCAAGTTAGGGTGGCTGCAGACGCCCCTCCGCCCGCGCGCGTGCCGAAGCGCTTAAGCATTGAAACGATTGAGAATTTAGACAAACTCGCCGGCCAGCTAGACGACTCGCCGCTGAAGCAAGCGCTAACTACATTGGCGGGCCGCCAGCGTGCTCGAAAATGAGCCCCGCGCGACCGCTTAAACCACCAGCACGAGCCGCTCGAACAGGATAAACGTCAACACGATAATCGCCATCAGCATGCCGTACTTGAGCACCTGCCAGGCGAACGTCACATAGCGGCGGTTTTTGGTAATCAGGTAGGTGACAAACGCCGCGCCGATGGTGGCAATCACGAAGAAGCCGAGGATGCGCAGGACGAACATGCGCTAGACAACGGCAGTCAGCAAGTTACGCGAGGGCGGGCTGGCCGGACGCGACGAACGCGGGGACATCCTCTGGCCGGTCGAAACTCACGTATTCCCAAGCTTCCTTTTCTTCGAGGAGTCGGCGCAACAGCAGGTTGTTCAGCGCGTGACCCGACTTGTGCGCGACGAACGCGCCGATTACCGGATGGCCCAGCAGGTACAGGTCGCCGATTGCGTCGAGTACCTTGTGCTTGACGAATTCATCGTCGTAACGCAGGCCGTCGTTGTTCAGCACGCGGTACTCGTCGAGCACGATCGCATTGTCGAGCGAGCCGCCGAGTGCCAAGCCCTGGCCGCGCATCCATTCGACTTCATGCATGAACCCGAACGTGCGCGCGCGGCTCACTTCCCTGATGTACGAGGTCGTCGCAAAATCCACGCACACGGACTTGGCGGAATTCTCGAACACCGGATGATCGAAGTCGATGCTGAATTCGATTTTGAAGCCGTTGTGCGGCTCGAAGCGCGCGGACTTGTCGCCGTCGGTCACCGCGACCGTTTTGCGAATCCGGATGAACCGTTTGGCCGCCGCCTGCTCTTCGACCCCCGCCGATTGCAGCAAAAACACGAACGGTCCCGCGCTGCCATCCATGATCGGCACTTCCGCCGCAGATACGTCCACGTAAAGATTGTCGATCCCCAGCCCCGCGATCGCAGACATCAGGTGCTCGACCGTCGACACCCGCACGCCGTCGCGTTCGAGACACGACGACAGCCGTGTGTCGCCAACGCGGTACGGATCGGCTTTGATGTCGACGGGTTGCGCGAGATCGACGCGGCGGAACACCACGCCCGTATTCGGCGCGGCCGGACGCAGCGTCAGGTAGACCTTCTCGCCGGTGTGCAATCCAACGCCAGTGGCGCGGATGATGTTTTTGATCGTGCGCTGCTTAATCATGGATTAACCCATTGATTCTACGTCTACTTAAGACGTGATTTTAGCACTTTTTTGCACCGGGCGCCGGGGCGTGCAAAAACTCACATTCCTGCCGGCGCGACTGCGACATTGTCATAACTGCCCGCTCATTAATTAATGAAATCAGCCTCCACGGGTGAACGAATATCTGGGCCGCCGCCATCCGCGCCGGCTGCCCCGCGACGACTGCTGCTGCATTTAGTCCGCCTGCTTGCGCAGGAACGCCGGTATATCCAGCATTTCGACGCCCGATTGACGCAAGGCTTCGACGGTCTGGTTGCGGTTGCGCCGCATGACGGCCGGCTGATCGAGTTCTTCGTAATTCACCGCACCGTTCGCCATCGCCCCGTCGGTACCGGTTGCCTGCACGACCTGCAGCGGCTTCGGTTGCATCCGCGCGTGCGCCTTGCCCAGACCGGTCGCGACTATGGTCACGCGCAGTTCATCCCCGAGCGCATCGTCGTAGACGGTGCCCGCGATCACGGTGGCCGACTCGGCGGCGAACGCTTTGATCACGTCCATCACATCGTACATTTCCTGCAACTGGAACAGTGATTTGCTGGCCGAGATGTTGACGAGCACGCCGCGTGCATCCGCAATGTCGATGTCTTCGAGCAGCGGGCAGGCGACTGCCTGTTCGGCCGCCATGCGCGCGCGGTCGGTGCCGGCGGCCTTGGCCGAACCCATCATGGCCATGCCGGTTTCGGACATCACGGTTTTGACGTCGGCAAAGTCGACGTTGATCATGCCGGGGCAGCTGATGATCTCGGCAATCCCGGCGACCGCGCCATGCAGCACGTCGTTGGCCGCGCGGAACGCTTCGTCGAGCGTGACCTGGTTGCCCAGGACCTGCATCAGCTTGTCGTTCGGAATCACGATCAGCGAATTGACTTGCTGCGACAGCGCTTCAAGGCCTTCCATCGCGATGCGTTGGCGCTTGCCTTCGAACGCGAACGGCTTGGTGACGACCGCGACCGTCAGGATCCCGAGTTCGCGCGCGATTTCCGCAACCACCGGCGCCGCACCGGTGCCCGTGCCGCCACCCATGCCCGCGGTCAAAAACAGCATGTCCGCGCCGCCTATCAGGTCGATGATGCGCTCGCGATCTTCGAGCGCCGCTTTGCGGCCGACTTCGGGATTCGCCCCTGCGCCGAGACCTTTGGTGATTTCCGGGCCCAATTGCAATTGCGTGCGCGCCTGCGAGCGTTTGAGCGCCTGCATGTCGGTATTGGCGCAGATGAACTCCACGCCTTTGACGCCGTTCGCGATCATGTGATCGACTGCGTTGCCCCCGCAGCCGCCGACCCCGATTACCTTGATTACAGCCTCCTGCGACGGAACTTCCATGATTTCAAACATAGTTGTCTCCTGTGACTAAAGTAAAAACAAAAACTGCAATTTGCCGACTCCGGTACCGCTAAATTCCCGCGCTTCTGTCATGTTGCGCATGCCCCTCTAAAAATTGCCCTTGAACCAGCTCTTCATACGGTCGATCAGGCCCGCCAGTGAACCGAGTTGCGCGTGCGCAAGGTGGTGCTGCCGCTGCTGCTGCACGCCGAGTAACAAAAGACCGACCGCGGTTGCATAGCGCGGATTGCGCACGACTTCCGCGAGCCCGCCGTGGTATTGCGGCTGGCCGATGCGCACCGGCATATGGAAAATTTCTTCGCCGAGCTCGACCATGCCCTGCATCGAACTCGAGCCGCCGGTGAGCACGATCCCCGACGACAGCAGTTCTTCGTAGCCCGAGCGGCGCAACTCCGCCTGCACCAGCGAATAAAGTTCCTCAATGCGCGGCTCGATCACTTCGGCGAGCGTCTGGCGCGAGAGCTGGCGCGCGCTTCTTTCGCCGATGCCAGGCACTTCGACCATCTGCTGCGGATCGGCAAGCTGCTTCAACGCGCAGCCGTAGCGGCGCTTGATGTCTTCGGCGTCTTTGGTCGGCGTGCGCAGCGCCATCGCGATGTCGTTGGTGATCTGGTCGCCGGCGATCGGGATCACGCCCGTATGGCGGATCGCCCCCTGCGTGAAAATCGCGATGTCGGTGGTGCCGCCGCCGATATCGACGAGGCACACGCCCAGGTCCTTTTCGTCTTCGGAGACGACCGCGGTCGCCGACGCGAGCGGCTGCAATATGAGGTCGTTCACTTCGAGGCCGCAGCGGCGCACGCACTTGATGATGTTCTGCGCCGCCGACACGGCGCCCGTCACGATGTGCACGTTGACTTCGAGCCGCACGCCGCTCATGCCGAGCGGCTCGCGCACGTCGCCCTGGCCGTCGACGATGAATTCCTGGTTCAGGATATGCAAAACCTGCTGGTCGGTCGGAATCGGGATCGCCTTCGCGGTCTCGATCACGCGCTCGACGTCCTGTTGCGTGACCTCGCGGTCCTTGATGGCGACCATGCCGCGCGAATTGATGCTCTTGATGTGGCTGCCCGCGATGCCGGTATAGACCTCGGTGATTTTGCAGTCGGCCATCAGCTCGGCCTCTTCGAGCGCGCGCTGAATCGCGTTGACCGTCGCCTCGATATTGACGACGACCCCTTTGCGCAGCCCCTTCGACGGATGCCCGCCCATGCCGATAATTTCGAAGCTGCCGTCCGCCTTGATCTCGGCGACGATCGCCGCGATCTTCGACGTCCCGATGTCGAGACCGACGATCAGATTCTTGGTTTCTTTGGCCTTGCTCATCTATTCCTCATCGCTTTCATCCGGTCGCGCGCGGACTTTTACGCACGCGCGGCGGCTCCGCCTGCTCGCGCGCGAGTTCGGGTATGCCTACGGCGAAGCCATTCGGATAGCGCAGGTCGACGTAACTGAGGCGGCGCTGCAGCTGGCCGATCGTGCGGGGGTAGACCGCGATGAAACGATTGAGCCGCGGTTCGATGTTGTCGCGCCCGAGCTGCAGAATGGTCCCGCTGGCGAGCTTGAGTTGCCACGCGCGCCGCGGCGACACCTGTACTTGCACCGGCGTCAGCCCCAGGGTGGCGAGGCTACGCTTGAAGTAGCCGTACTGAATGGCAATCTCCTTGGCGCTTTCCGGCGGCCCGATGAACAAGGGGAGGTCGCCGTCGGCGGCGGCGACAAACAGTTCGCCGAACGTATTGACCAGCCCCGCGGTACCCCAGCGCCCAAGCGGCACGTGTTCCTCGAGCGAGACTTCGAGGCGGTCCGGCCATTGGCGCCGGACGTTGACGTTGCGCACCCACGGCAGTTTTTCGAAACCCGCGCGCGCACGCGGCAGATCGAGCGTGAAGAAATTGCCCGTGACCTCGCGCGCGACGATCGCTTCGATCTGCGCCGGCGTCACGTGCGCGAGCTCATGCGTGATGCGGACTTCGCGCAGCGGAAATACGGGCAGTCGCACGGCGTAATGCAACGCCGCATAGGCGCCGAGCAGCACCGCCGCGGCGAACAGCGCATTGGCGATGCCGTTCAGAATGTCGGGCCTATCCCACATGAGCAAGCTCCAGAATTCTCAGCACGAGATCGTCGAATTCGATGCCTGCGGCGCGCGCCGCCATCGGCACCAGCGAATGCCCGGTCATGCCCGGCGCGGTGTTCATCTCAAGCAGGAATGCGCGGCCGTCCCCGCGCAGCATCAGGTCAGCGCGTCCCCAGCCTGCGCATCCCAGCGCACGGGCCGCCCGTATGACGGTCGCCTGCAAGTCGCGTTCCTGCGCGATGGGCAGACCGCTCGGGCAGTGGTACTTCACGACGTCGGTGAAATATTTGTTCTGATAGTCGTAATTGCCCTGCGGCGCTTCGATGCGGATCAGCGGCAGCGCCCGGTCCTCGAGAAACGCGGCGGTCAGTTCGCGCCCGCCGATGAATTCTTCGGCGATCACCAGCGTGTCGCATTTGGCCGCGAGCTCATATGCGGGCTGGATTTTCTCGAGCGTGGCGACTTTGGTCAGCCCGATGCTGGACCCTTCGTGCGCGGGCTTCACGATTAGAGGCAGGCCGAGATCTTTGGCGACCGACCCCCAGTCGGAGTCCGCGGTGAGAACGGCATGTCGCGGCGTCGGTATGCCGAGCGCGAGCCACACGAGCTTGGTGCGCAATTTGTCCATGCACAATGCGGAGGCCATCACGCCGCTGCCCGTGTACGGGATGCCCATGGTCTCGAGCGCGCCCTGCACGGTGCCGTCTTCGCCGTAGCGGCCATGCAGGATCAGGAACGCGCGCTGGTAGCCATCGCGTTTGAGCTCGAAGAGCTCGCGCTCGGCCGGGTCGAACGCATGCGCGTCCACCCCCTTGCGCTTCAACCCCTCGAGCACATTCTTGCCGGACATCAGTGAGATTTCGCGTTCGGCCGACCGGCCGCCCATCAGCACGGCAACCTTCCCAAAATCGGCAGGCGAGAGGCGAGAGGCGAGAGGCGAATTCATCTCACGCTCCTACTCAGTCGGTAATAGAAAGACGATTTCACGCCTCTCCCCTCTCGGCTTTCGCCTCTCCGATTATTCGCACTTCGCGCTCAAGGTCGATATTGAATTTCTCTTTCACGCTCGACTGCGCGAGCTCGATCAGCGTTTCGATGTCGGCCGCGCGCGCGCTACCGGTATTGACGATGAAGTTCGCATGCTTGGTGGAAATCATCGCGCCGCCCTCGACG
>Ga0207708_10001789_pt1 | contig 15855 bp, 15 predicted proteins | sample KBSK5101metaG_FD_184340 | JGI IMG/M metagenome (GOLD analysis project Ga0207708, IMG submission 184340) | Corn, switchgrass and miscanthus rhizosphere microbial communities from Kellogg Biological Station, Michigan, USA - KBS K5-10-1 metaG... | ecosystem: Host-associated > Plants > Roots >...
TCACCAACCTTGCAACTCCCCCACGCTGCGGCCGCCGCAACCTGGCGACGCATCTTTTCGATATCAAATGCGGGTGCTGCGATAGCTTCAACTGCCTTTGCGTCCCAAGCCCCAAGCATTTTGACGATCGTATCTGCCGTCTTTGTCATTTCACCGTCTGGAGGCAACACCGGATTGATATTAATCAATTGAACTTTAGGCGGCATTGTGGGCGCGAGAGTGATGAAGACATCCAACCACCCGCGATCACATGTCATTCGCCACTCTCCACGCAAAGCATTTTCAGGTTTAATCGAAGACGCGGGACGACAAGTACCGTGCTGCTCGGCCAACGCCTTCCAACGACTTGAGCGCACGTCAGCAGCTACATCGAGAAATAAATTGTCAGCAGCAATTTGATTCGCGAGGTTGTCGTCCCACTTTACGATCAGTTGCGAGACATCAGCTTGCGCCTTTAACAGAGCTTGAGACGGCTGCACACCGCGCGGCTGCAATGCCCCGGTGCGGTGTAAAGCTGACAACACATCATTAAATAGATTATTGAATCCCTGGTAGGTTTGATTTGACATCCCAATCAGGCCAACACCATATTCGGGTAGCCAGCGCATAAGTGAACCATAGCCCGGAAGTCCACCGCCGTGTCCTACCACATGACCGAAACGGCAATCGTCAGATACACCTAGACCATAGCCATAAGCTGAGACGCCGAGTTGCAGCCGTCCATCGATGGTTGGCCGGAACGCGCTAGCGGGCGACGGCCGCCACGCTTGCTGCATCTCGCGAGCGCTACTTCGTTTGATTGGGCCACGTTCCGCTTCATCACGCGGCGGAAACGCAGACATCAGAAACGCGACGTAACGAGCCAGGTCGTGTGCATTGGTCCAAAGTCCGCCCATCGCTCCGAACGATCCGTGCGCAAGTATCGGTTCCGGCTTCCAAACGTCGCCTTCACGACGATAACCGAGCGCGATGTGTTGCGTGGGCACTGACGCCTGCTCAAAAGTGGACGCAGTCATTCCAAGTGGCCGCAGAATATTGTCGCGGACATAATCTGCATAAGGGCGACCGGAGACTTTCGCAACGATCTGACCGAGGATCGCGAAGCCGTAGTTCGAATACTCGAAGGCGGTTCCGGGCGTGGTGGAAAACGGAATGCCGGCGCGGAGCCATGAACGCATAGTGTCATCGCTTTGTGCCAACTGCCGATCACCCCAGGGATTGTCTTCCGGAAAACCTTCTGAATGAGTGAGCAGATGTCGGATTGTAAGGACCGGCGAGTCGGAAGTTGGATACGAGAGCCTGGCGAGTTCGGGAATATATTTCGCGACTGGATCATCTAACGACAGTTTGTGTTCATCGCGCAGCTTGAGTATCGCCATCGCCGTAAAGCTTTTAGTCATTGAGGCGATGCGAAAGACGCTGTCGGGCGTAACTGGTGCGTTGTTAGTCTTCTCACGCACGCCTGCGGCTTTGACCCAAACGAGTTCCCCATCAACGACGACACCGAGAACTGCGCCCGGTGGTTGCAGCCGTTCCATAAAACTACTAAACAAGCGATCGATTTCGGGGAAGGCGGCGGCGAGTTTCTGCCGGCGTTGTGGATCGGGAAACTGATTTTGAGCGTGAGTAAGTTGGGGTACCAGAAACAGAACGACAAGCGCACAGGTTTGGACGTACCGCATGTTGACCTCGTGAAGTTGGTGTATGAATCTCTTCGGGCGGAAGTTTATAGATAACCGAGGATCGACGCCACCATGTGTGATTCAGTACCGGCCGCGGTAGCGGTTGGCCCAGACTCAATCCCGTAGACCGTTGCTCCGTATTCGGATGTTGAGTCTGGGCCAACCGCCAACCGCGGCCGGTACTGAATCCCTGGTTAAGTAGTCACCGCCCAAAAAAAAAGGCCGGACAAAAAGCCCAGCCTTCTCTTCGAGACTTGTAGGTGAAGCCTTAAGCTTTCGTCACCATCGTTACATGCTTATCGATCATTTTGGAGATCGACTCTTTGCTCGTGGCTCCGACGACGCGTTCGACTTCTTTTCCTTCGCGGAACAGAATCAAAGTGGGAATTCCTTTGATGCCGTAGCGCTGAGCCGTTGACGGGTTGTCGTCGACGTTCAGTTTCACTACCATCGCGGTCTCACCGTAATGTTCCGCAACTGCTGCAACCGTGGGTGCGAGCATACGACAAGGCGCACACCATTCAGCCCAGAAATCCACTAAAACCGGCCTGGCCGAACCCAATACATCCTTTTCAAAAGAGCTGTCGCTCACTTCCTTAACGAATTCACTCATTTTCTATTTGCTCCTGATCCTTTATCTAGCTGAAATTACTGTCCCTCGCCCTCGAGGAAATTCTTCAAAAGTCGAGCGCGCGAAGGGTGACGAAGTTTGCGCAGCGCCTTCGCTTCGATTTGCCGGATGCGTTCGCGAGTCACGTTGAAGTTTTGTCCGACTTCCTCGAGCGTTCGCTCGTGTCCGCCATTGTCCAAACCAAAGCGCAGACGAATCACGCGCTCTTCACGAGGACTCAACGTCTGTAAAACATCACCAGCGATTTCACGCAGGTTCGACGTGATAACCCGGGCAGCGGGACTCTCACTCGATTTATCTTCAATCAAGTCGCCCAACTGCGAATCACCGTTTTCGCCGATTGGCGTCTCCAACGAAATCGGATCCTGCATCAATTTCCGGGCCTTACGAACTTTGTCGACAGAAGTGTCCATCTTCTTGGCAATCTCTTCGGTCGTTGGTTCGCGACCGAGTTCACGCACAAGTTCACGCGAAGTATTCTTCAACTTATTGATCACTTCGATCATGTGCACCGGAATGCGAATCGTTCGCGCCTGGTCGGCGATAGCGCGAGTGATGGCCTGACGGATCCACCACGTTGCGTACGTCGAGAACTTGTAACCACGGCGCCAGTCGAACTTGTCGACGCCCTTCATCAGACCAAGATTTCCTTCCTGAATCAGATCCAGGAACTGAAGCCCTCGGTTTTGATACTTCTTCGCGATCGAAACGACCAGGCGAAGGTTAGCTTCCGTCAGCTCGTGCTTAGCCTGGGCGGTTTGCGCTTCACTAATCGCGATCATTTGATGCGAGCGCTTAATCTCCAGCGGAGACAAGTGGTGCTGCATCTCAATCTCTTTCAAACGCTTCTTGCCCGCGGCAACATGCCTCCGGAATTCCTTCTGCTTCTCTGGTTTCAGCCCTTTGCGCCGCAGTTTCTCTGTGAATGCATCGATTTCACGTTCCTGCGTACGACACTCTTTATGCACAGCACCGATAGCGGCAATCAGCCGCTGGCGAGCCGCCTCTTTGAGATGCAAACCACGAATCTCTTGCGCGATCTCCAAACGAGTGCGCGCCAGCTTCCGCCGGTAGCGCAATAGTTTCTTCGACCGCTTTCCGCGCGCAATCTTTTGTTCCGAAGCGAATTTTTCGAGTTCCTTCAGTCCGCGTTTGTAGAGCTGACGAATCCGCAGAAGACCTTCGATCGTCCACTGAAGATATTCTTCACTCCGATCCTCGTGCTCCTCCGTCTCCATCTGATCTGCGAAAGCCACGACATCGCGAATGTTCAGCTTACCGGCTTCCAGTTCGTCACCGATAGTAAACAGTTCGACAACCGCGATTGGTGAACGAGCGATGGCTTTTTCGGCACGCTTTTGACCCCGTTCGATTCGTTTCGCGATCGAGACTTCCTGTTCGCGCGTCAGTAGAGGCACTACACCCATCTCGCGCATATACACGCGAATCGGGTCCGAGGTCTTATCCATCTCACCAGCAGACAGATCGAGCTCGACCTCTTCATTCATCGCCTCGTCCGTCTCGGTTGACGGAGAAGCTTCCTCGATCAAGGGCTCCTCGGTCTCGCCCTCGACACTGGTCGCGCGCTCTAAGGTTTGGAGAACTTCGTCGATGTCTTCAATCGACACGGCATCGTCCGTCAGTTCCGCACTGAGATTGACGAACTCACCTTTGTTGAGGAGTTCAATACCACTCTGATCTTTCTCAAGCCTGGACAAAATTAACTAATCCTTTCTCGCGAATATCACGCAGTTCGGTAAGCTTTCGCCCTCCGACTCCTCGCACTGACGCGAATTTCAGGCAAGGAAACCTGCTCTTTCTTGTGATGTCTTTTCTTGTCTACGGTTGTCCCACCGCAAGGTTTCAATCTCTGCACTACATCATTAATTGATATCTGAGCAAGTACCTGTTCAACTGCCGAGTCGACCTCCTCCATGACGTTGCCCAAAACGGTCTCGATATTGACCCCGACGGGGCAGTCCGGACTTGGCGGCTGACGGTGAAGGGAAAAAACTCCCTGGCACTCAAGCGCCTTATAAACGTCTAGTAATGTTGTTTCCGCGGGATTGTGCGCCAAGCGGGTGCCCCCCAACGACCCCGTTTGCGACACGACTAAGCCCGCCTCGGCCAATTCACAAAGCATCCGCCGAATCACGACCGGATTGGTGTTAACGCTTTCGGCCACCTGGTCGGATTTCAGGGGTTCATCCCCAGACCAAGCCATCAGCGTCAAAACGTGGACGGCAACTGCGAAACGGCTGTTTGTTGACATAGAAAACGCGGGGCGTTAAAGCAAATCGGCGACTTTTGTAACCATTATAGTTACAGTTTTGTTTTTGTCAATTAGAAACTCCGGGTGACTGAAAACGGGACAGGAGTTGGGGACGCAGGGGAAGCCGATTGTCTTAAATCAGTTCTTAGTTGAGGTCTCGGCGGGGATGTTGAGGGAGTGAATCAACTCAAAAAGAGCATCGACGTCCACAGGTTTAGCCAAGAGTGCGTTATAACCGACCCCGAGTGCTTGCTTTCGGTCCGACTCGCTCGCATAACCCGAGATGGCAATTGCCGGTGTATTCTGAAGTTCGGGCAATTCGCGGATCTTCTTGAGCAAATCGAAGCCGTCAGTGTCAGGCATCCCGATATCAGACACGATAATGTCAGGTATGTTGGACTGGAGTAGCGATAGTGCCTCAGTTGCGGTTGTGGCAGTAGAAACCTGCGCTCCCTGCTGAACGAAGATTGTTCGGAGAAGCGCCAGTGTGTCCGCTGAATCTTCAACTATTAGGACCTTCAGGCCGTACAGCGCACGCTCAGGCCGCTCTGACACTTCAACCGGGGCCTTAAGTTCCTTTTCAAGTTTCAGATGCAGAATGAAACGAGCTCCGCGACCTGGCCCCTCGGATTCGACTTCCAGTTTGCCACCATGCATCCTCGTAAGCGCGTGGGCAATTGCCAATCCCAGCCCCAATCCTCCGTGCATTCTGGACGTCGAACCATCTGCCTGCCGGAACCTATCGAATACGTGCGGCAAAAACCCGGGATCGATTCCGATACCTGAATCTTCAACGATAACGCGAGCCTCAGCATCGTTAGTTTCGACATGTACGGTTACCCTGCCGCCGGGCTCGGTGAACTTGATGGCGTTGGAGACCAGGTTCCAAACGATTTGCTGAAGTCGGACGGGTTCTCCCATGACCACGGCTGGAGTTGGAGCGAGCCGAAACGTGAGATCAATATTCTTTGAAGCGGCGGAAACGAGAACAGTGTCAATCGCCGCTTTCACTGTCGCATTGAGATCGGTCGGATGCGGCTCGTAATGAAGTTTTCCGGTGGCGATGCGTGAGGTGTCAAGAAGGTCGTCGATTAATCGCGACTGGAGCCACGCGTTACGTTCAATCGCGTCGAGCGCCTGCGCAACACCGTTGGCGTCGAGCGTTCCGTTTCGCAGTAACTTGATCCAACCAACGACTGGTGTTAGTGGCGTACGAAGCTCGTGAGACAGCGTCGCCAGGAAAACGTCTTTCGCTCGGTTGGCTTCCGCGAGGTCTTCGTTCAATATCCGCAATTCCGCGGTGCGCTCTTCAATCCGCGATTCCAATTCGCGATTGAGTTGTTCCAGGTCTGCGCGGGCTTTCTGTTCCGCAATTATCAAGCGTCGGTGTTCGACACCACGGCGGATCGTGTGTCGCATGCTGTCTATATCACACGGTTTGACGAGATAGTCGTAAGCCCCTTCCTGAAGTGCTGCGATCGCTGATTCAACTGAAGCAAATCCCGTCAGGACCACAGAAATGGTGAAGGGAGATTGATTGCGAATCTGGTTTAGCACCGAAAGACCGTCGCCGCCTTCCATATGAAGGTCGGTAAGAACCAAATCGTAATCGACGTTCTTGAGCAATGAGATTGCTTCATCTCCGCTTGCGGCGACGTCGACTATGTACCCATCTTTTTCAAGGATCGCTGCGGTGGTGATCCGCAGATTTTCCTCGTCATCGACGACCAGTATCCGAGCTTCTTCCTCGACAATATTGGCAGAGTCAACTTGTGGGGCTTCGAGATTGTCGTCTAACGCTCGGTTCATTTCCTAACCACCTGGTTCTTCTTCTCTTCTTGTTCAAGCAAGGGCGAGTCGACTTGCAAAATGATATTGAAGGTCGTGCCGTGACCCTTTTCACTGCTGACATCGATTCGTCCGCCGTGTTGGCGCACAATGTCGTGGGTCACCCACAGACCAAGACCGGTTCCCTTCTTTCCAGTTGAGAAGAACGGCTCAAAGATGCGGTTTATATCATCCTCCTGAATCCCGACACCGCTATCTGCAATTTGTATTAACACTGAGGGCTGCAATGCCTGATGGAGGTTTGAAGTGGCAAGGCGGATCTCGCCTTCTCCAACGATTGCCTGTTGCGCGTTTATCAGCAGATTCAAAAACACCTGCCTCAACTGATCAGCTCGCGCGCGAACTTTCGGCAACTCCGCATCTAGAGTTCGCACGAGTCTTATCCGCGATTGCTTCAGTTTCTTTTCGAGTAACACCAACGTCTCTTCGAGCAATTGATTCACGTCTACCCAATCTACTTCACCCGACCGTCGTGCGAACCCAAGCATCTGCCGGATGATATGTGAAACTCGTTCTGTTTCTTTTCTTGCGATCTCGAGGAATCGCGCATTCTTGTCGCCTTCAGTTCCAGTTTGCATCAAGTAGAGCGCATTCTTGATGGCTTCGAGCGGATTGTTGACTTCGTGCGCAATCGACGCAGCTAGCCGACCGATAGCGGCCAGTTTTTCTGATTCGAATAGCTGTTGCTCGACGCGGCGACGCTCAAGTTCGCGAATCTCCGTAAGGTCATGGAGAATTGAAACGACCGCAGTCACTTGTCCCGTCGCATCAAGCACTTCTCGAGCGGTTATTTCCATGGGCAAAGAGCGACCGCCATCGGGGTCTATTAATTCAATTTCAGCCTGCCGACCAGTGTCAGACGCCGACGCTAGTCCTGAAATGAAAGACGTTAGCTTTACTGCGTTGGTCCGAATCGCCGCAGCAGCCAGCGGTCTGAATGAATCGTTTTCCTGAAACAATAACTCGGCACGACGATTGAAAAGAATAAAGTTCCCCGATGAATCGCAAACGACAATCGGATGGCCTACGTTTTCTATGATCAAGTCCAGGCGGTCTCGCTCGCGACGTGACTCGCTCTCGGCTTGCTGCAACTTTTCAAAGTTCCGCGCCAGCTCCTCATTCGCTTCTCGCAAATCCGTAACGTCGCGAAAGATTGATACCAGACCAAGTGGCTCACCACGGGCGTTTACAGCTGGCGTCGAGATAACTTCGAAGTGAATATCGGAACCTTCGAGTGGATCTACAAGCGTGATATCGCGTTGAATGACCTCTGAGGAAGAAACAGTGGCGCTCGACAGATATGCGGAGAAAAGCAAGTCGTTCATCTTCAGCGCGCGGCGTTTACCTTCGCCGGCGTTCGCTGATCCACTAAACAGTTCTTCCGCTCGTCGGTTCTGAAGCAGGATCTCATTGTCGAGATCTGTAAGAACAATCGGATCGGCAACCGACTTCATGATCGATTCGATCCACTGTCGCTCACGCTGCAGCTTTCCAATGCTGGAGGTCAGTCGATCTTGTTGCAGAGCCAGCGAAGCAACAACGCCGACACGATCGGCAAAACGTTTAAGAATCGTAAAACGCGGACCTTCCAACGTCTCTTGTGGAGCACTAACATACAAGACGCCGAGTCGAGAACCCGGCTCATACGTCCAGTAGTCCTGGTAAATGCGAAGGCCGGCGTCCTTCTTCTCACTCATCTCAGGTACGCCGAAGAGCGGCAAGGCAAGCACATCTTCGGTCCAGTGCATCTTGTCGAAGAGGACCCGCGATGCTTCGTCGTTACTCAGGTTGATCCACAGTGGATGAGCATCATGAATTACGCGAACGCATGCCGCACTGGAATCGAGCGGCATTTCTATTCGCGCCGATGATTGTTCAGCGTCAAACCCTCGCAATGCGCGGATGCGCAGAACGGCATCGCGTTCGTTGATGATCGCGATTGCGGCCTGCTTATAACCGAAGATGTTGGTGATTGCTTCTAAGGCGAGTTGCAAACGCTCGTGCAGCTTCGGCGTCACGAGCATCTGCGTCGTCACTTCGAGGAACGCATCGTACTGACGCAAATAGAGATTAAATCCCTCGGGGTCGAGGATCGTCGGGGCTGTTGATACGACGACTTCTGTTGGTACTTCCCCCATAAGAAACGCGAACTGAGTGAATCAACCCCCTCGAATTACTTTTTCTCGACCTCAACTGTTACGCGCCGTCGTGTTTCGCTTTCGGCTGGTTCAGTGCCTGGCGTTAAGGCTGGACGAGAAACCGCCGGCGTGAGACCAACTGCTTCAGCGTATTTTAGATACGTGTCTATCGAAGCAACTACAACTCGAGCTTCAATGGTAATCAGGTCGATACCGACCAAAGAGATTCGTACCCATGCGTCTATCACGATGCCTTTATCGAGAACTCGATCAAGGACATCGATTAAACTAGTTCCGCCTGGGGCTCTTTCGACAGCCATTTTGCTTGGTTCCTTTGTTAGAAGTTTTAAAGGCAGCACACCGGACAAGGGCTCACGGTGCGTATTTCATTACACAATTTGTTAACGCCGGCCCTTGCCTTTGGTCTTTCCTGTTAAAGCTCGATCTACGCGAGTACGCTTTACAACGTCACGGGTTTCACCAAGCCTTTTTATCTCACGCTCCAATTCAGCCAAACGTTCGCGCAACTCAACGTTCTCAGCCTCAGCGCGTTCAGCCCGCGTCGTCAGATTCGTATCGTAGCGCCACCAGTTCAAACCGATCTGTTCCGCCTTATCGATGGAACAGACCAGCAACCGTATTTGCAACGTTAGCAACTCGACATTAGCCAGCGACACTTTTATATCGCCGGCTATCACTAAACCTTTGTCGAGAATCCTATCGAGAACATCAACGAGGCCCGGGGGTCGAGCCGTTATCAGAGTAGACCGCTCGCTGGACACTATCTCCCTCCACTGTTAGGAGACGGCTTCCAGTAAAGAAGCGTTCGGCGCCGTCCACCATCGTACTCGTCTAATCGAACAAGAATTCGAGTCAAGACTAAATCAAACGTCCTATTGGACCAAGATCAAGATTGAGTTCTTCATCAGCCAAACCGAACTGGGTTTTCAAATCCTGTAGCTTGGCCTCCAACTTCATGAGCGCCAATCCCAATTCTTCAATCTGCTCGGGTGAGAGATCTCCACCCTCCATCCGGCGAACTGCTTGTTTTTCAAGCAAGCGACGGATGAACTCGATAAGAGTCAGAACAAGTTTTGCTAAACCTTGTTCGACACTCTCGGCATCGATATTGATTCGCGACGGCAGAGAATCTGTGACACGACGAAGTTCTTCGACAAACTCCTCTGCGTGCGACGTATCTATTTCTGGTTCAGCCGAAAGGGGGTTTTCGGGGGAAAGCTTCATCAGCTTACTCCGAAGTGCGATTTAAACTCAAGGTCAATGTTAACAAAACTATACGGCGCCCACGGGCCGCTGGCCAAGAAGTGTAGATCAGGCCTTTCGGAGCGGGCTGCGTCCACCGCCGCTTGGTATGAATCCAGCCCAACGCGGGGCACGAGGCAGTCAGCCGCAAGCACCAGACGTTGCGACGGACTGACGGACACTCGAATATCGCGGATCGCTGATCCGAGACAACTTTCCAACCAAGTTGCGATGTCATTCGCCTGCTCGGTCAGTTGTTGATTACCGGCCAACTCCGCCGACTTCTTGCGAAGGAATTCTGTACCTACCGAGTTACCGGCTACACTTTCGGCGAGATCAGTTTTGGCCCGGGTTTCCAAAGCCGATTTCTGCCAGATAATCTTGATGCTCATCTCGACACAGCCATCGACCAACGCCAGTTTTTCGAGCAAAGCCTGCCGACGTGACTCAAGATAACTCGTCAGCTGCGCTTCGCTGACAACCGTGCCGAAACGAAATGGCAGTGGCGTGGTCTGATCGAGAAGCGAACCGACCACCTTCTGATGTGTCAGTACGCTCTGCTTATCAATCACAATCGCTTCTTCAGCGACGTCGCTGACAAACGCAGACAGTTCGCCGGCAGTGATCGGGTAAGTCTTTCGATCAAACATGCCGGTTGCCGCGCTCGGCGGTTGCGTTGCCGTTCGCGTTATGCAGTAGGCGTACAACTTCATCACCAGGTTGCTCAGAGTCGTTAGCGATTGCTTGATTCCTTCTCAAGCTGCCGCGCCGCGCGCGCACGCACAACTTCGTTCGCTTTCTCAACCGAACTCACCAGCACATTGAGGCCCAGAAAAATCAGATCGACATCGGCCACCGAAATCGTAATTTCGCCGGCGATGACTAACCCCTTATTCAGGACGTGGTCCAGAGTCTCGAGCAGCGACAGATCTGCTTCCTCGAGCTGTTCCACGTCAGAACTGATCAAGACTTGTTCGAAAGGAGAACTCATACCGTTCGTTATGCGAAGTTATAAGTAGGCCATGGGCCAGTGAGCTCGAGCCGAATTCCTATCTTGTCAAACTCTTTTGCGATCTTCTCAGCCTCGTCGCGAAAATCATCAAAGCTCGTCTTTTGAACAAGGAACGCAAACTTTGCCTTCAGCTCTCCACTTTCTGTCGCTTCAACTTTCAAAACACGCAGCCGCTTCCCTGCTTTCGCTTTTCTACTCAGACGCGCTTCGATCTCATCGACGATACGAACCAATTCATTTCGGGATTCGTCGGTTCGAAGACCTTCTATCTTCTTCTGCAACAGGTAAGCCTGACCAGGCGAAGTGTTTCTTGCCTGCTCTGTAAGGTCTCGCAGTTTGGGACTCAACTCCGTGACCGCGTTTAAGAGTTTCTCTCGATCAGAAAAGACGTTGACGCCCCACTCTTCGCTTCCGCCGATGCGCTGAATGATCTCTTTTAACTCATCGGCTTTCTCGCTAAGCATCCGCTCCACACCATCGCGCCCCAGGTAAATAGTGCCAAAGCGCAACGGAACGACACCTGTGCGCTTGGCAAAATATTCGACGACCCGTTCATGGCGCATTGCCCGGACTGCGGTCCAAGCCGCCTCATTCAGATTGTCTTCCAGAGTTTCTTCGCCATACATCGATAAAGGAACTTGACTGGCCACTGCCGCGAAATCGTTGACGACAATCAATTCGAGCGACGCATCCTCCTCGATCGGCGCGGGCAGTGACTCAGTGGCAATTGCTCTCGCCGCATCTGACTCGGCAATGCAATACACGTAAAGTCCTGTGCCGGATGGTCCAGTCTTCTTCGACGAACCGCGCTGGGCGTCACTCATAGGCAATTCATTTCTTTGGCGTTTCTTTCATTTGGATCGACTGACATTCTTGACCTTCGATCTGCTCGAGCGCAAGGTCTTACTGCCGTCGATTAGAGTCCAGGCTGAGAAATGGTGCAATAGATCATCTGGTCCCTGAATCGCAAACGGCTGTTGAGGCGCACTAAACAGTTGCGTCTTGAGCCTTCGCTTGAATTCGTCAAGTACCGCAAGCTGTTGATCCCGCCGGCTTCGGCAGAAGCTGCATGATCCAGCAGGTTCTTCAGGGACTACGCCATTTATCAATAGCCGCTGCAAGGGTACCTGTAATCGTTCAAGAGATTTTGACAGGTCGACCGTTTCCTCCAAACTCATTCGTTCTGGAATCGCCACGCCGACAAACTCGCAGGCCTGCGTATCAGTGAGCAATGCAAGAACGCGCTTAATGCTTTTCGATAAAGCAACAAGCTCCTCGGCAATTCGCGTTGCATGAACGATGTGCTGGTACTTTAGCAACAACTTTATGAAGGTTCGTACCCACGACAATGCCACCTGAGGTAGTTCCAGAAACCGAATCAGATGACCAGTCGGCGCCGTATCAAGCACGATCGCGTCGTAGTCTTGTTGATCGAGGAGATCACTGATCGAGCTCAGCGCCGCAATCTCATCAATTCCGGGCGGAGTTAATTCAACTAACTCGCGCATCGCCTCACGATCAAACTTTATCTCGAGTTTCGAGCTGCCGGCTATAGATGCAAACAGATCGTCGGTCCATGAACGATATCGATTCTTCAAATCTTCAAACCATCTGCCGGGATCGATCTCCATTGCGTCAAGATTTCTAACGCCGGCCACTTTCTTTCTTGATTCTCCGACACGTTCATTAAAGCTGTCCGACAGCGAATGTGCAGGATCAGTAGAAAACACGAGGATGCGTCGTTTTGGTTCTTTCCGGGCCAACGCGAGCGCGAAGGCAGCAGCAGCCGTTGTCTTACCAACGCCGCCCTTGCCGCCGAAGATCACGATCTTATGTGACTCCAGTGGAAAGCCTGTTGCAGAATCTCCGCGCTTTGCGTATTTCGCTCTACCTGCTTTTCTTGAAGTTCTCTTTACAGGTTTACCCGGGGACGAATCGGCCCACAGCAATTCCCCAAACTTCTTCAGTGAATCGCGTCCGCGGACTTCTTCGGGCAACAGCGGCACATAATGAAGCTGCAAACCTTTAAACTTTTGCGAGAGTTGCAACAGCGAAGATTGCTGCGTGTCAACTCGTGCCCGGCAGAACTGGCAATCGTCGTGCTCGGTCTCGACACGATTGATGATCACATCGGTGACCGGAATGTGCTCTTTGCGAAGCAACTGAAGGTATCGCTCGGTTTCCAGGACACTCAAAGATTCCGGAATCGTCACCAACGCGAAACTTGTTCGTTGTGGGTTCTGCAGAAGCTCTTTGACGCGATCGATGCGTTCATTCAACTCCGTCAGAAACCGATCGACCTCATCTGCAACCGGCCGGCGACGAGCAAAATGAGCAATGATGTATCGATGCTTGTCAGACATTCGATCGAGCGCGCTAACCATGCGTGAAAAGACCTGCGGCAGGCGCAGCAGTCGGGTGGTGTGCCCCGAAGGAGCAGTATCAATGATGATGCGATCGTATTTTCCCGTGCGGTCGAGTTCGCTCAACTCAAACAGGGCCATCACTTCATCCAACCCCGGTAACGATAGATTGAGCAACTCGTTGATGTCAGCTTCGTCGAGGAACGTTCCGCGCTCCGCGATTTCCGCCAGAGTCTTGCCGTGTTTCTCCCGAAATCTTTCGAGAGCAGTCGTCGCATCCATCTCATAGGCTACGAGCTTTGCGCGTGCGTGTTTTGCGATTTCAGTTGGCTTGTCGCCGATTGTTTTGCCAACACTGTCGGCGAGTGAGTGGGCAGGATCGGTTGAGAAGAGCAGAATTGTTTCGTTCGATTTGCATCTTTCGAGCAGATGGAACGCGGTCGCCGTGGCTGATGTCGTCTTACCGACACCGCCCTTACCGCCGAAGAATAGATAACGGGATGAAGAAAGTGCTGCTGGAATTGAAGATTGAATTTGGTGCTTAGTACTTGGTTCTTTGTGTTTGGTGGATTTCACACGCAGAGAGTTGATTATTCATGAAACCCAAGCGGAGACGTACAAAGCACGAAGGGCTAAGTGCTAAGCGCTAAATTAATCCCTTTCGCCTGGCTCCCAGAATTGACCTTCGTCGCCACCCGTTTCGATTTCGAACGACGACGACTTGGCGGTGTGCGCTTGATGTAGCAGGTCCAGCTGTCGTTCTTTTATCGCACGCAAACGCGCGAAAAGTTCCGCTTCACGTTCCTTAAATTCGGCCTCACTGACCTCGTCGAGTTCGAGTCGCATCTGCAACTCGATGAGCTGCTCCTTGATTAACGTATCGTCGTTCAACTCCTGATCAGCCATCTTCTGAATTTGGTTCAGGATGAACTTAAAGCCGTTAACCGGCGCGAGTAGGAGATCGTCAATGAGAAACATTGGTTGCTACTGATTCGGGAGTTCCGTCACCGCGTTCGAGCTTCAGGCGGATGTGAACGAAATTGTACGGGGGCCACGGACCTGTATATCTAAATGAAAGCTTGTCTTCGTATTTGGAGGCAATCTCTTTGACTTTCTGATCGAATTCAGCCTCCCGGGTCCGCTCGATGAGAAATGCGGCGTTCATAATCATTCGATCGCCAATGGGCTTGTTCGCTCGCGACGCCACGGAGGTGTCGCGCAGCTGTGAATAGACTTCACGAATAAACGAATCGGCTTGATCCGTCAAAGCTGTTTCAATCAATCGTCCCAACTGCATGCGAGCGAAATAGGTTGAACCGGTTGTTCTCGAAGTGATCTGTTCTTTGAGATGACGGATCTCGTCGTTCATCTGTTCGAGCTCGGCGGTGACTTTGTCGCGGTCCCAATTGACCTTTAGACCAAACTCCACCTTGCCTTCCATCTTCGCGAGCACGTCTCGCAATGCGTCGTAAGTGCCACGTATTAATTCGATGATGTCATCGTCAGTTCGGAACAAAGCGCCGAAGGCCATCGGCAGAACAGTAAACTCGCGCATCACAGCTTCGTTCACCTGTTCGTGAGCAAACACGTTCTCGCGCGTTGGGTCGTAAACCACTATCGGAGTGTTAGACACAACTGCCGCCAGTCCCCGATGTTGAATTGTATAAACCTCGTCACCACGCCCGCCGATACCCATCGGACCGAATGAGCGAGGCTCCCCGGTTTCGATGATGCAGTAGACGTACTTACCTTCCGGCACGGAATCAGTAGACGTTTGCTCCGTTTCTCGTGTCATTCAATTGTTCCTAAATCCGGGGCGGGCCTACCGAATGTTTGTTATGGCCCGATGAGTTGTGGTTAAACCTCAGCTCCAAAGGCGCCGAGACTGGAAGTGCGTAGCAATCATAATAACTTGCTCGCCTGGGGACAAGCTTTTACACAGCTTGAGATAGGTCACCCGAGTTGGATCCCTCCCAGCGCAATATCGCGTCCTCCCACTTGGACGGATTTCAAACAGTCCAACGATTGCTTTCGCAAAAGCGACTTGATGTCATTCAGTTGCGCAACGGTTTTGACAATAAATGGCCCTCCGTGAAGTTGGCATGGCCGTTGCACAGTCAAAAGATGAGTTTAAATTGAAGTGAGTTCGTTTTAACGAACATTTCTCAGGAGGGAATCTGAAATGCTTTGGACAATTCTAGTGATCCTACTTGTGCTTTGGCTGGTGGGACTACTGACACACGTCGGCGGCGGCTTGATCCACTTACTACTCGTTGTTGCAGTGGTGGTTCTGGTGATTAATCTATTAACAGGAAGACGCGCGGTTTAATCCAGAGGTTCAGCGTCTCAATTCTAAGACCGAATTTAAGCGAGGCTCTCCAGCTATTGAGAGGGGCCTCGCGATACCTAAAAATTCTCTTCTTTAATGAAGAGCTCAGGTTCATACGCCGTGGTCGATTTTGAAAAGGCCACGGCACTTGTATTCCGTTTTTTAGCGGCTGCCGCTACAAGTTTGAAGATGGTGCGGCGGTTCTGCCAAATAACCTTAAACCAGGATTTGCAGCCTAATTGCGGGAAGTAGATGCCGCGGAAGAATAATCTCGCGACAAGCATGCTAATGCGATATTTCAGTGGCGCATCCGCAAT
>Ga0207708_10001790_pt1 | contig 15846 bp, 14 predicted proteins | sample KBSK5101metaG_FD_184340 | JGI IMG/M metagenome (GOLD analysis project Ga0207708, IMG submission 184340) | Corn, switchgrass and miscanthus rhizosphere microbial communities from Kellogg Biological Station, Michigan, USA - KBS K5-10-1 metaG... | ecosystem: Host-associated > Plants > Roots >...
AGACGTGCTCGATCATCGGCCGGCCCGCGATGTCGAGGAGCGGTTTGCCGGGTAGACGCGACGACTCGTAGCGGGCGGGGATGACGGCGACGACGGTGGGTGGCTGTGACGTTCGCTGGAAGGGATTGCGGAACGTGCCAGGGTGCACGACGAATCATAGCACGGCGGTTCGCGCCGCTCGGCCGAGCCGGGTCGATCATCTCGTGATTTCGTCGTGAGTTGCGGCGATAACCGCGAGCCTATCCATCGCCTGGGTTCGAACCGAGAAGGAACAGGGGGAGTGCTAACATGGCGGCGGCGTCGCCCATGACTTGGAACTGGAACTGGAAGCTGGTGGTGACGGGTGCGGCAGCCCTGACGGGCGTGCTGGGCCTCGGCTCGCCGTTGCAGCTGGCCGGACCAGCGGCGCGTCCCCAGATCACCGAGGCGCCGCACGACACCGCGCAGCTGACGGCCGTCGCCGTGCTCGAGGAGCAGACCCGCCGCCTCGACGAGCATCTCGCCGCGGCCGCCGTGGCGCCCCCTTCGCGGAATCTCTTCCAGTTCGGCGCCCGTCCGGTGCCGCGCCGCGTGGTGGCCCCCGCGCCGGTCGTCGCGCCGGTGCCGGTCGTCGAACTGCCCGCGCCGTTCCCGCTGCGTCTCACGGGCATCGCGGTGGACACCGTCAACGGCGGGGAGAAGCGGATCGCGATCCTGAGCGGGCCTTCCGGCGTGGAGCTGGCGGCGAGCGGCGAGCCGGCGGGCGCCGGCTACCGGGTCATCGAGGTGGGCGATTCGTTTGCCATCGTCGAGCGCACTTACGACGGCGCTCGCCAGCGGCTGACGCTCAAGTGAAGTCTCAAGTCTCAGGTCCCAGGTCTTGAGCAAAAGCTCTTGCCTGAGACTTAAGACCTAAGACCTAAGACTTCAAATCCTCACGACGCGCGCTTCGCGGACCGCGTCGAACTTCCGAATCTCTTCCAGAATCTTTCCGTTCAGCGGTGCCGGTTCGTCGACCGTCACCAGGCCGATCGCACGATCGCCTTCGCGGCCGAGGGCGAAGCTCGCCACGTTGATGCCGTGCTTGCCGAGCACCGTGCCGACGTGCCCGATCACACCGGGGCGGTCGTTGTTGCGCATCACGATCATCGTGCCGTCGAGTACCGCCTCGACGCCGATGCCGTCGAGGGTCACGAGGCGGGGGAAGGCCCCGCGAAACACCGTGGCCTCGGCCCAGAGATCGCCGGCCGTCGTGCGCAGCTTCACCGACATCAGGCTGGTGTAATTCCGGGCCCGCGTGCTCCGCGACTCCACCACGTCGAGGCCTCGCGATGCGGCCACCGTGCGGGCGTTGACGAGCGTGGTGCCTCCGGAAATCTCGCTCGGCCGCAGCAGGCCGACCAGCACGGCATTGGCAATCAGATCGGTGCGCGCCTCGGCCAGCTCGCCGTAGTAGCGGATGCTCACTTCGGTGGCCTGCGCCGAGTTCATCTGCGCCAGGAACGCGCCCAGCTTCTCGCCCAGCTGCACGAACGGCTGCAGGCGCTTGTATTCCTCGGTGGACACCGACGGGAAGTTGACGGCGTTGCGGATGATGCCGTCGCGCAGGAAGTCCCGCAGCGCCGCGGCGGTTTCCACGCCCACCAGTTCCTGGCCTTCACGGGTGGACGCCGCGATGTGCGGCGTGGCCACGACCTGCGGCAGCATCTGGAGCCGGTGATCGACGGTCGGCTCCTTGTCGAAGACGTCGAGCGCCGCGCCGCCCACCTGGCCGGCCTCGATGGCGTCGGCCAGCGCCGCCTCGTCGATCAGATCGCCGCGAGCCGTGTTGACGATCCGGATGCCCTTGCGGGACTTCGCCAGGCGTTCGGCGTTGACCAGATGTCTGGTCTGCGGGTTCGAGGGGAGGTGCAGCGACACGTAGTCGGCCTTGGCGAAGACGTCGTCGAGCGACATCAGCTCTACGCCCAGGCTGGCCGCCACCGCCTCCGACACGAACGGATCGTGCGCGACGAGGCGCATGCCGAACGCCGCGGCGCGGCGGGCCACCTCCTGGCCGATGCGGCCCAGGCCGGCGAGTCCGAGCGTCTTCTCGCGCACCTCCTCGCCGAGAAACTTCTTCTTCTCCCACTTGCCTTGCTTCATCGCCGCGTCGGCCGCCGGCAGGTGGCGCGCGAGCGCGAGGATGAGCCCCATCGCCAGCTCGGCGACGCTGACGCTGTTGGCGCCGGGCGCGTTCATGACGACGATGCCGCGGGCGCTGGCGGCCGCCACGTCGACGTTGTCCACGCCGGTTCCCGCGCGGGCGATTACCCGAAGCTTCGGCGCGGCGCCGATGATGGCCGCGGTGACTTTGGTGGCGCTGCGCACGACGAGGGCGTCGGCGTTGGCGAGGTCCACGGCCAGCGCGTCGGGCGTGCGGCCCGTGCGCGCGTCCACCGACCATCCTTCGGCGCGCAGCAGGTCGATCGCGGAAGCGGGGAGGTCGTCGGCCACGACAATCGTCGGCGTCGCTGGCGGTGTCGCTGGAGATTCTGTCTCGTTCACTTCATTAGTATAATTGGCGGTTGTCCGTCGCCCGAAGGGCGGACGCTGGAATGCTCCCTGGCGAGGCGCGGCGTACATGTGTCACGAGCGTCGCTTCGTCATGACCGGCGCACTACGATGGTGCAATCTGCTAAAACGCTCCGGATCATGCACGGAACTTCCATTGCGGCGGTGTGTTTTGCACAGGGTTTTCAACAGAAGCTGTGGTACTGCGGTACCTGATCGAGGGACAACGCCCTAAGGGCGCACGAGGCATGGCATGAATCGCAAAGTCACTGTAGTCGGTGGCGCCGGCAACGTCGGTATGACGGTTGCGCGCGCCATCGCAGAGAAGGAGCTCGCCGATGTCGTCATCATCGACATCGCCGAGACGAAGGCGTCGGGTGTGGCGCTCGACATCTACGAGACGTGCCCGATCATCGGCAGCGACTCGCGATTGATTGGCGGCGCCGACTGGAACGCGGCGGGCGGTTCCGACATCGTCGTCATCACCTCGGGAAAACCTCGGAAGCCCGGGATGAGCCGCGACGATCTGGTGCGCGACAACTTCGAGATCATGAAGAGCATCGCGCCCAACCTGGTGCAATACACGCCGAACGCGATTGTGGTGCCGGTCGCCAACCCGCTCGACGCCATGTCACAGGCGCTCTTCCGCCTGACGAAGTTCCCCCGCGAGCGCATCATCGGCATGGCCGGCGTGCTCGACTCCGCGCGCATGAGCACCTTCGTGGCGATGGAGCTCAAGGTGTCGGTGGAGAACGTGCACTCGTTCGTGCTCGGCGGTCACGGCGACACGATGGTGCCGCTGCCGCGGTTCTCCACGGTGGCCGGCATTCCGATCACCGAGCTGCTCTCGAAGGAGAAGATCGACGCCATCGCGGCGCGCACCGCCAACGGCGGGGCGGAGATCACGAAGCTGGTGGGCACGAGCGCCTGGTACGCACCCGGTCAGGCCGCGGCCGAGATGTGCGAGGCGATTCTCAAGGACAAGAAGAAGATCCTGCCGTGCTCGGTGTTCCTGCAGGGCGAGTACGGCATCAACGACCTCTTCGTGGGCGTGCCCGTGAAGCTCGGCGCCCGCGGGGCGGAAGAGATCATTCAGATCAAGTTGACGCCCGAGGAGGACGCGGCGCTGAAGAAGAGCGCGGCGGCAGTGAAGGAACTGGTCGACGTGATCGGAATGTAGGACAGGTGAGACAGGTGGGACAGGTGAGACAGGTAGGAAGAGCTTTCCCACCCGTCCTACCCGTCCTACCAGTCCTATTTCGCGGGCGGAGCTCCGGGAGCGCCAGCGGGTGGCGCTCCGCGGCCCGCGGGGGCGGGCAGCGCGGGCGGCGTCTCCGGGGTGACCTGCCCGCGGTGGCAGGTCCAGCAACCCACACGCGTCGCCGTCTCTGCGGTCTTGTTCACCCCCTGCTGCACCTGCGGGTTGATGGCCTGGACCATCCGCAGCATCGCGCGGGCGGCGTTCTTCTGCGGCTTCACGTCCGACGCCATGTCGTTCATCGGATCGCCCGGCCCGATGAACTGATGGCAGTGGCTGCACTGCACGCCCAGCGCCTGGTTGAACGCCTGCATCGTCTGCAGCAGCTGAGGACGAGGAATGTCCTTCGGGAGCACCTGCAGGTTGGCCGGCGGGGCCTGCGGCGCACCGCCGGCACGTCCCTGTCCCGGCGCGGGAGCTTGTGCGCTCAGCGCCGCCGCCAGCACGAAGCCCATCGCCACCGTTGCGTACACGACTCGCTTCATCGATCGCTCCTTGCCGGGGCTGGCCACGAACGCCCCGAGCGGCGGATTGTAGCCCAAGGGCCTGCGCAACGCTCGGGTGTTCTCTTTACAGGGCGCGAAGGAACGCGACGAGGTCGGCCTTTTCCCGCCGTGTGAAGCCGATGGCGAATCTCGTGTCGTAGAAGTCCACCACCTCGTCGAGCGTGCGGGCGGAGCCGTTGTGGAAGTACGGGGCACGCGCGGCCAGAGCCCGCAGAATCGGGCCTTTGAACTTGCCGACGTCGGCCCACCGCCCCGTGATGAGGGCCCGGCCAGGGTCTGTCGTTCGTACGGTCTCGCCCGACTGCAGGTTCCGCACCGTGTAGACCGGGAGGTACGGCGCGACGGCCGGGTCCGTGAGCCCGATGTTCAGGGGCGCCTTCACCGAGTGATCGCCCGCGTTCGGCGCATCGTGACAGATGGTGCACGTGCCCTGGAACGAGGCCGGCGGTGTCACGCCGCCGGGGAAGAGCTGGCCGTTCAGCCCCGCGACGCCGCTCACCGTGAAGAGCTTGGAATTGAAGAGCGCCTGGCCCTGGGCGATCGCGCGCCGGGCCTCGGACGTGGGGTCATGCGAGGGATCGAGCGCGAGCCAGGCCGCGAAAGCGTCGAACACCTCGGCATCGAACGGGGCGCCGGTCGGGTTCAGCCCGACCGGATCGTTGATGCCGATGAAAAAGGGCTGCCCGGACAGATGAAGAGGGCCGCCGGTCGCGCCACCGGCCCGGAGACTGCCGGCGCGCGCGTCGCGAATCTGCGCGGTGAAGAGCCCGGTTTCGAAGTCGACGATCTGCCTTGCCTGATCGGCGGAAAGATCCGCGAGGGCGGCCGCGTGGCCGCGGGTGGCGTCGTTGGCCTGGCGCAGCAGATCTTCGCGCACCGTTGTCGCAGCCGACGACTCGCGGCCGTCCCACATCACCGCGCTCAGGAAGCGCAGGTTCGTGCTGGGCAGGGGCCGCCGGTAGACCGACACGTCGTCCGTTCCCGGGGAGCAGCCGTACGGATCATCGACGCGATCGACCGTGAACTCGGCGTTGGCCGGGAGGTCGAGACCGACGCGAATAAGGCCCCGGTCGAGCAGCAAGCTGTACGCCGCGCGCCGTTCGGCGAGCGTGTGCGGCGTGGCGTCCTGGCAGTTCGAGCCGTCGTTGCTGCGAAAGATCGGGTCCGTGCCCTGCGTGAGAGCGAATCTGAAACGGACGCCTTCCGGCGTGATGGACCACCCTTCATGCGGCAGGTGGCACGTCACGCACCGGCGTCCGTTGGTGCCCAGCTTCGCGAAGAAGGGGTTCGTGAGATCGATGGCGCCGTTGAGATCGACGGTTTGCAGCAGGCCGGCGGTGTCTGGCGAGACGAAGGAGCCGGGGCCGGAGCTGCCGGCCGAGACGTTTCGGCCAGCCAGGAGGGCCGCGACGATCACGGTGGTCGCGACGGTTGCCAGCAGACGGAGGGCGTTCGTTCTCTTCATACCCGGCCTCGCGATCATCGAAAGGTGAGTACCTTGAGCAACGCCGCAGGCGTGCCGGCCGAACGCGAGGTCGGGAGCCGTCCCCGAAACTAACGGGATGTAAGAGGCGTGCGCACCGGCACCGTTACGGAGGCCGGCTCCGGCAGGTAGCGTTTGAGGAGGGCCAGCAGCTCGGCGGGGTGAATCGGCTTGGCGAGGTAGTCGTCCATGCCGGCGGCGAGGCAGCGGTCGCGGTCGCCCTGCATGGCGCGGGCGGTGACCGCGATGATGGGGATGCGGCGGCGCCCCGCCTCGATTTCACGGATCGCGCCGGTCGTTTCGAGCCCGTCCATGCCCGGCATCTGCACGTCCATCAGGATCAGGTCGAAGGTCTCGCCGCGTTCGCGGAACATCTGCAGCGCGTCCTGCCCCGACTCCGCGACGACGACGTCGTACTTGTCCTTCGCCAGGATGGCCACCGCCAGCTTCTGATTGGTGGGGTTGTCCTCGACCACGAGGATGTGACGGCCGTGCTCAGAGGCTTTGCCCACGGCCGCGCCGGCCGGCTGGTGCTGGACGCCGGCGGCGTGCACGGCCGCAGCCGGTGCCGCCGGACGCATGCGGCGCGCGTGGAGCGCCTTGGTGATGGCGGTTTGCAGCTCGGCCTGCCGGACCGGCTTGGTCAGGTACGCCGCCACCCCGATCTCCTTGCAGCGCTGCATGTCGCCCTGATAGTCGCCCGACGTCAGCATCAGCACTACCGCGTCGGCCAGCGTCGGCACGCGCTTGATCTCCGCCGCCAGCGCGAAGCCGTCGGCATCCGGCATGTGCGAGTCGGTCAGGACGAGCGGCACGGGACGCCCCTCGCGGCTCGCCTTGGTGAGATACGCCAGCGCCTGGGGAACGCTCGACACGGCGGTCGGACGAAGACCCCAGGACTGGAGGAGCTCGACCAGGATTTTGCGATTCGTCTGGTTGTCGTCCACCACCAGCACATCGAATCCGGCGAGCGGCTGCGGTGCCGGCCAGATCCGTTCGGCGTCGCCCACGGTTGCCAGCCGCACGATGAAATGGAACGCGCTTCCCCGGCCGGGCTCGCTCTCGACGGTCAGCGAGCCGTCCATCGCTGCGACCAGCCGTGCCGAAATGGTGAGGCCCAGACCAGTGCCTCCGAAGCGCCGGGTGGTGGAGCCGTCGGCTTGCGAGAACGGATCGAAGATGATCGCCTGCTTGTCCTTCGGGATGCCGACGCCGGTATCGCGAACGGTGAAGCGCAGCTGGGGCTCGCCGTCGCCGTGGTCGAGGATCGCCACCTCGACCACCACCTCGCCCGTGTGCGTGAACTTGATGGCGTTGCCGGTGAGGTTGGTCAGGATCTGGCGGATGCGCACGGGGTCGCCGACCACGTGGCTCGGCGCGTCGCGGGCGACGTCGCACGCCAGCTCCAGCCCCTTGGCGTGCGCGCTCACGGCGAGCGGGCGCAGCATGTCCTCGATGAGGTCGCGGAGGTTGAACGGCACCGGGTCGAGCTCGAGCCGGCCGGCCTCGATCTTCGAGAAGTCCAGGATGTCGTTGATGATGGTCAGCAGCGAGTCGGCCGACGCGCGCACGGTGTTCAGGCACTCGCGCTGATCGGTGCCGAGGTCGGTTTCGAGCACGAGCTCGGTCATCCCGATGACGCCGTTCATGGGCGTCCGGATCTCGTGGCTCATGTTCGCCAGGAATTCGCTTTTCGCGCGGCTCGAGGCCTGGGCGGCTTCGATCGTCTCGTGTTCGCGCGTGGTGTCGATGGACGCGCCGATGATGCGCTTCGGCTTGCCGTCCTCGAACATGACTCTGGCCATGCTGCGCCGCCACCGGGTGACGCCCTCGGCGGGGACGATGCGGAACTCCACGAGATACGGCTCGCCGGTCTTGAAGGAATGCGCGGCGCCTTCTTCGAGCAGATGCTTGTCCTCGGGGTGGACCACGCGGCGCACGATGTCGGCGCTCATGCCGTTGACGCCGTCGGGGCACTCTTCCATCGCGGCCCAGGCTTCGGACCCGCGAACCACGTTGGTCTCGAGGTCCATCTCCCACAGGCCGAACCCGGCGGCGCGCTCGGCCAGGGCGATGAATTCGTTGCGATCGCGCAAGGCCTGGAACTCGCGGTCGCGCGAGGAAAGCTGCGCTTTCAGACCGGCTGCCCGCCGGCGCTCGGCAACGAGGGCGATGCTCACGCCGCCGGCGACCAGGCCGGCGACCACCGCCAGGATGGCGAGTGTCACGTTGCTGTTAATCGGTCGCCCGGAACAAAACTGAAGTCTCTAGGGGCGAAAGCCGACACGAAACGGGCTAGACCCGTGCTTGACCGTCTCGCTACGGCCCGAATACGATGAATGGCTGTCTTGACCTGGCGAATCGACGTCAGCTCACACGCCCATCCTTTGTGAAAATCCACGAATACCAAGCTAAATCCGTGCTCGCGCGCTACGGAGTGCCCGTTCCTCGCGGCGAGGTGGCCTTTGCGCCGACCGAGGCGGCCGATATCGCCCGAAGGCTCGGCGGTGAGGTGTGCGTCGTGAAGGCGCAGATTCACGCCGGGGGCCGCGGCAAGGGCGGCGGCGTGAAGCTGGCGCGCTCCATCGGGGAGGTCGAGCAGCTCACCAAGGACATGCTCGGGATGACCCTGGTCACCCACCAGACCGGCCCTGAGGGGAAGAAGGTGGGGCGAGTCCTCATCGAAGAGGGGCTGCAAATCGACCGCGAGCTGTATCTCAGCATCGTCATCGACCGAGCGAGCGCCAGCCCGGTGGTCATTGCCAGCGCGGCCGGCGGCATGGACATCGAGGAAGTGGCCGCCACCCACCCCGAGAAGATCCTGCGCGAGGTGATCGACCCCGGCGTCGGCGTGGTGCCCTTCCAGGCGCGCAAGCTCGCCTTCGGCATGGGGCTCGACGGCGCGGCGGCCAACAAGTTCGCCAAGGTGCTGGCGTCGATCTACACGGCGTTCGTCGAAACCGACGCGTCGATGATCGAGATCAACCCTCTCATCCTGACCAAGGACGGCAACCTGCTCGCGCTCGACGCCAAGGTGACCTTCGACGACAACGCGCTCTACCGTCACGCGGACCTGAAAGAGTTCCGCGATCTGAGCGAGGAAGACGCGCTCGAGGTCGAGGCGTCGAAGTTCTCGCTCAACTACATCCGCCTCGACGGCAACATCGGCTGCATGGTCAACGGCGCCGGACTGGCCATGGCCACGATGGACATCATCAAGCTGGCCGGCGGCGAGCCCGCCAACTTCCTGGACGTCGGCGGCGGCGCCAACGCCGAGCAGATTCGCAACGCCTTCAAGATCCTGATGAGCGACGCCAACGTGAAGGCCGTGCTCATCAACATCTTCGGGGGAATCCTCCGCTGCGACGTGCTGGCGGCGGGCGTCGTGGCCGCGGTGAAGGAGTTGAGCGTCAACGTGCCGATCGTCGTGCGCATGGAAGGCACCAACGTCGAGGAAGGCAAGCGCATCCTGCGCGACAGCGGCTTGAAGTTCAGCACCGCGGATTCGATGGGCGAAGCGGCCGAAAAAGTCGTGGCAAATGCTGGCGTCGCGCCGGCGAAGGGGGGCAAGTAGTGGCTGTCCTCCTCGACCGCAACACGCGCCTCATCGTCCAGGGGCTCACCGGCCGCGAGGGTACCTTCCACGCCAAGGCTGCCGCCGCCTACGGCACGAAGGTCGTCGGCGGGGTCACGCCCGGCAAGGGCGGGACGACGCACGAGGGCTGGCCGATCTTCAACAGCGTGCACGATGCCGTCCGCGAAACCGGCGCCAACGCCACCGTCATCTTCGTGCCGCCGCCGTTTGCCGCCGACGCCATCATGGAGGCGGCTGATGCCGCCATCCCGCTGGCCGTCTGCATCACCGAAGGCATTCCCACGATGGACATGCTGAAGGTGACGACGTTCATGCAGGGCAAGAGGACGCGGCTCATCGGCCCCAACTGCCCGGGCGTCATCACCGCGGGGCAGGCCAAGGCCGGCATCATTCCGGGCCACATCTGCAAGGAAGGGCGCATCGGCATCGTGTCGAAGAGCGGCACCCTCACCTACGAGGCCATCCACCAGGTGGGCAAGGTCGGGATGGGACAGACCACCTGCATCGGCATCGGCGGCGACCCGCTCATCGGCACCAGCCACATCGACGCGCTGAAGCTGTTCGCGGACGACCCCGACACGGAAGCCGTCATCATGATTGGCGAGATCGGCGGCACCGCCGAGCAGGAAGCGGCCGCGTATATCAAGGCGCACTTCAAGAAGCCGGTCGTCGGCTTCATCGCCGGGCAGACCGCGCCGCCCGGACGGCGGATGGGCCATGCCGGCGCGATCATCGCGGGCGGGCAGGGCACGGCGAAGGAAAAGATGGACGCGCTCGCCGCCGCGGGCGTGCGCGTCGTGAAGAGCCCGGCCGACATGGGTGCGGCCATGAAAGAGATTCTGGGACGCTGATGGAACGAACCTTTGCGATCATCAAGCCCGACGCCGTCTCCCGGCGGCTGGCGGGGCAGATTCTGGCGCGCATCGAAGCGGCGGGTTTCACCGTGCGCGCGATGCGGCTGCAGCACCTGAGCAAGAAAGAAGCGGAAGGCTTCTACGCCGTCCACCGGGAACGCCCCTTCTTCGGGGAACTGACCGACTTCATGTCATCTGGGCCGTGCGTGCTGCTGTGCCTCGAGGCGCCGGACGCCATCAAGAAATGGCGCGACACGATGGGCCCGACGGATCCGGCCAAAGCCGAGCCCGGCACGCTGCGCCGCGATTTCGGCACGTCGATCGGCAACAACGCCACCCACGGGTCCGACGCGCCCGAGACCGCGGCCTTCGAACTGGGCTATTTCTTCCGCGGCATGGAGTTGCTGTAGCTGCGCCGTCGTAGGGGCCGCCTTCAGGCGGCCCGTAGAGTGCCATGGGCCGCGCGCTCATCCTGTTTGGTTTGTTGATGGTCGTCGCCGGCGTGGCGATCACTTACGGCGTGCCGATTGGGCGCCTGCCGGGCGACTTCACCATCAGGCGCGGCGGCTTCACACTCTACGTGCCTCTGGCATCCTGTATCCTCATCAGCGTATTGCTGACGCTGGTGTCGGCCCTGATCTCGTTCTTTACCAAGCGGTAACACCCTTAGCGCTGGAGCCTTCGTGCCGTCGATCAAAGCAGACCGCTGGATCAAGAAGATGGCCCTCGAGCACGGCATGATCGAGCCGTTCGAGGACCGCCAGGTGCGGCAGGGCGTCGTGTCCTACGGCCTCTCGTCGTACGGCTACGACATCCGGGTGGCGGACGAGTTCAAGGTCTTCACCAACATCAACAGCACGGTGGTCGATCCGAAGAACTTCGACGCCCGGTCGTTCGTGGACATCAAGGCCGACGTCTGCATCATCCCGCCGAATTCGTTCGCGCTGGCCAAGACGGTGGAGTACTTCCGCATCCCGCGCGACGTGCTGACGGTGTGCGTGGGCAAGTCCACCTACGCGCGCTGCGGCCTGATCGTCAACGTGACGCCGTTCGAGCCCGAGTGGGAAGGCTACGTGACGCTCGAAATCTCGAACACCACGCCGCTCCCCGCCAAGGTCTACGCCAACGAAGGCATTTCGCAGGTGCTCTTCTTCCAGAGTGACGAAGTGTGCGAGGTGTCCTACGCGGACAAGAAGGGCAAGTATCAGGGGCAGCAGGGGTTGACGCTGCCGCGCCTGTAGCCCCACTCCACACAGCCACCTTCAATGGCACGAACCGAACCGGCGCGCGGCATGCGCGACTTCCTGCCCGACGACGTGCGGCGGCGCGCCCACGTCATCGGCGTCATCGCGCGCGTGTACGAGCGCTACGGGTTCGAACCGCTCGAAACCCCCGCCGTCGAGAACCTGGAGACGCTGCTCGGCAAGTACGGCGACGAAGGCAATCAGCTCATTTTCAAGATCCTGAAGCGCGGTGAGCACGAAGCGTCGGGGCAGGCCGATCTGGCGCTGCGCTACGACCTGACGGTGCCGCTGGCTCGCGTGATCGCCCATCACCAGGCGAAGCTGCCGCGGCTCTTCAAGCGCTACCAGATTCAACCGGTGTGGCGGGCCGACCGGCCAGCGCGCGGCCGCTTCCGCGAGTTCTATCAGTGCGACGTGGATGCGCTCGGCTCGACGTCGCCCGCCGTGGAAGCGGAATTGTGCTCGGCCGTGTCCGACGCGCTCGTCGAGCTCGGCTTCACCGACTTCGTGATCCGCCTCAATCACCGTCAGCTCCTCGCGTCGATCCTCTTGGCCTGCGGCGTGCCGGCCGCGCTGCAGGGCACGGCGCTTGTGACGGTGGACAAACTGGACAAAGTCGGCGCCGAGGGTGTGAAAGCGGAGCTCCTCCAGCGAGGTGTGCCCGGCGGCGCCGCGCTCCTGCGCGCGTTTCAGGCGGCAAACGACGCGCCGACGGGCGAGCTCGATCGCCTGGCGGAGTTCCTCGGCGACGAGCCGGGCGGAATGTCGGCGATCGCGAACCTTCGTGAGATCGTGGCGCTGGCGGCGGGCACGAAAGCCGACGGGCGCATTCGGATCGACCCCTCGCTGGCCCGCGGCCTCTCGTATTACACCGGCGCGATCATGGAGATCGCGGTGGCGGATCTGGCCGGCAGCCTGGGCGGCGGCGGACGTTACGACAACCTGGTGGGGATGTTCCTGGGCCAGGACGTGCCGGCGTGCGGGTTCTCGCTGGGCCTGGAGCGCATCCTCGTGGTGATGGGGGAGCGGAACATGTTTCCGCCGGCCCTGGCGCGCTCGGCGGCCGACGTGATGGTCTCGGTGTTCGATCAGAAGGATCTGGGCTCCGCGATGGCCGTGGCGGGCCGCCTGCGGGCCGACGGGCTGCGCGTCCTGGTCTACCCGGACGCCGACAAGATTGGCAAGCAGATCAAGTACGCTGATTCCAGGGGCATTCCCTTCGTGGCGCTCCTCGGCAGCAACGAGGTCGCGGCCGGCACGGTGACGGTCAAGAACCTCAAGGCGCAGACGCAGAACACGTACGACCAGACGGCCGCCGGGGCGGCCATTCGCGAGGCATTGAACGATCGTGGCTGAACCACTCGGCGAGCTCACGCGCACCCACACCTGCGGGGCCCTGCGCCCCGGCGACGTTGGCGCGAACGTCGTCCTGCTCGGATGGGTGCACCGGGTGCGCGACCTCGGCGGGCTGCTGTTCATCGACGTGCGCGACCGCGCGGGCGTCACGCAGGCGGTGTTCGACAAGGACGACGAGGCGCTGATGGCCAAAGGCAAGCGCCTGCGCTCCGAGTTCGTCGTCGGCCTGGAGGGCGTGGTGCGCCGCCGATCCGCGGACACGGTCAATCCCAAGCTCGAGACGGGCGACGTCGAAGTGCTCGTGAAGAAGCTGACCCTGCTGAACGAAGCGAAGACGCCGCCGTTCCCGATCGCCGACGACACGCCGGTGTCGGAAGACGTCCGGCTGAAATACCGCTATCTCGACCTGCGGCGGACGCGCCTGGCGGGGAACATGATCCTGCGCCACCGCGTGACGGCGGCGATTCGGCGCTACTTCGACGCCCAGGGCTTCCTCGAGGTGGAGACGCCGATTCTGGCCAAGTCCACGCCCGAGGGCGCGCGGGATTACCTGGTGCCGAGCCGGGTGCACCCGGGCGAGTTCTTCGCGCTGCCGCAGTCGCCGCAGCTCTTCAAACAGATCCTGATGGTGGCGGGCATCGACCGCTACGTGCAGATCTGCAAGTGCTTCCGCGACGAGGACCTGCGGGCCGACCGCCAGCCCGAGTTCACGCAGGTGGACGTGGAGATGTCGTTTGCGCGGCCGGAGTCGATCTTCAACCTGATCGAGCCGCTGATGCACGACGTGTTCGCCGTCGTCGGCAAGACCATCACGACGCCGTTCACGCGCATGCCGTACGCCGAGGCCATCGCCACGTACGGGTCGGACAAGCCGGATCTGCGCTGCGGGATGCCGATCCAGGACGTGCGCGAGCTGTTCCGGGAGTCGTCGTTCAAGGTGTTCAAGGACATCGTCGCCGGCGGCGGCACCGTCCGCGCCTTCGTGGTGGCGAACGCCGCCAGCTATTCGCGCAGCGCGGTGGACGGCATCGTCAACGCCGAGAAGGCGCAGGGGCGCCATCTGCTGTGGGCCCGGCGGGCCGATGACGGCACGATCACGTCGTCGTTTCCGAAGGCGGTGGGCGAAGAGGCGGTGCGCGCGCTGCTCGACACGACCGGCACCGGCAACGGGCAGTTGGCGTTCGTGGTGGCGGGCGAGCCCGATGCCACCTCGAAGACCCTCGGCGCGCTGCGGCTGACGCTCGCCAAACGGGACAACCTGCTGGACCCGGAGCAGTTCGAGTTCCTGTGGGTGGTGGACTTCCCGCTGCTCGAGTGGGATCCGGAAGAGAAGCGCTACGGCGCCATGCATCACCCCTTCACGTCGCCGATGGACGACGACGTGGCGCTGCTCGACACCGACCCGGGCAAGGCGCGCGCGAAAGCCTACGACCTGGTGCTGAACGGCAGCGAGATCGGCGGCGGCAGCACCCGTATCCACGACGCGGGCGTGCAGGGGCGGATGTTCGACCTGCTCAACATCAGCGCGGAGGAGCAGAAGCTCCGCTTCGGGTTCTTCCTCGAGGCGCTCGAGTACGGGACGCCGCCGCACGGCGGCATCGCGCTCGGACTCGACCGCCTGTGCGCGATCCTCTCGAACGAGAGCTCGATCCGCGAGGTGATCGCCTTCCCGAAGACGGCGGCGGCGGTGGATCTGATGACGAGCGCGCCGTCCACGGTGAGTCAGCGCCAGCTCCGGGAACTGCATTTGCTTCCGAGGACATAGCAGAGCGCATGAAGAGAATCGTCCTGCCGCAGGCCGGCATCGAAACCCTCTACGGAGCGCGCGATGCCAACCTCAAGCACGTCGAAGCTCTCTTCCGCGTCGGGATCCGCACCCAGGGGGACGAGCTCATCGTCAGCGGCGACGCGGCGGACGAGCAGCGGGTGGTGAAGCTCTTCGAGCAGCTCTCGGGGTTGCTCGAGGACGGCTACTCGCTGGTGAACGGCGACGTGAAGACCGCGGCGCAGCTCGTGTCGCAAAACCCGTCGGTGGATCTGCGCGACTATTTCGCACGCGGCGGGCCGGCACAGGGCGGGCAGGCCGGGCAGGTCACCAAGCGGCGGGTCAACCCGAAGAGCGTCAATCAGCGGCGCTATCTCGACGCCATCGAGAAGTTCGACATCGTGTTCGGCGTCGGCCCGGCGGGCACCGGCAAGACCTACCTGGCCATGGCGCAGGCGGTGCAGTACCTGCTGTCGAAGAAGGTGAGCCGCGTCATCCTGGCGCGCCCCGCGGTGGAGGCCGGCGAAAAGCTCGGGTTCCTGCCGGGGGATCTGCAGGAGAAGGTCAACCCGTATTTGCGGCCGCTCTACGACGCGCTCTACGACATGATGGACACGGAGAAGGCCACCCGTCTCGTGGAGCGGGGGACCATCGAGGTGGCGCCGATCGCGTTCATGCGCGGGCGCACGCTCAACGACGCGTTCGTCATCCTCGACGAGGCGCAGAACACCACCGCCGAACAGATGAAGATGTTTCTCACCCGCCTGGGCTTCGGGTCGAAGGCGGTGGTCACGGGCGACATCACGCAGATCGACCTCCCGAACCCCAAGGCGTCGGGGCTGGTACAGGCGTTGAAGATCGTGAAGAACGTCGAGGGCATCGGCTTCGTGTACTTCGACGAGACCGACGTCGTGCGCCACAAGCTGGTGCAGCAGATCGTCAAGGCCTACGACGCCCACAAGGGCGGCGAGGTGTGACGGCATCACGCACCCCTCGAGGCGAAGCCTCGCTGCGCGTAGAGGTCGTGGGACCGCGACTCGGTGCGGCGTTTCGTCGCGAACCAGCCGCCGATCGCCAGGACGATGACCAGCACGACGACGATCAGGATGATGATCTCGAGTGTGTTCAGGGCTTCAATTCAACACGGTTCGCGTGACGAGGTGCGCGCCGACCTTGCGCTTGACCCGCTGGAGCGCGTTGTCGACGGCCTTGGGATCACAGGTGAGTCGCCCGGCGATCTCCTCGTAGGAGCG
>Ga0207708_10001791_pt1 | contig 15838 bp, 9 predicted proteins | sample KBSK5101metaG_FD_184340 | JGI IMG/M metagenome (GOLD analysis project Ga0207708, IMG submission 184340) | Corn, switchgrass and miscanthus rhizosphere microbial communities from Kellogg Biological Station, Michigan, USA - KBS K5-10-1 metaG... | ecosystem: Host-associated > Plants > Roots >...
AACAACATCCCGCAGTTCCCGGCGCCGTTCTCGATGGACTCGAACAACCGCAACGCCTACACGTTCCAGTGGAACGGCAACGTGCAGCATTCCTTCGGCGCCAACTACCTGGTCGAAGTGGCCTACACGGGCAGCCGCAGCTACAACGAGCACAAGCGCTACAACATCAACCAGGCGCAGCCGGGGACGACGCCGATTGTGACGCGCGTGCCGTATCCGGCGTTCCAGTCGGCGATCCTCTACTCGTCCGACGGCGGCTGGGCGCGCTTCAACGGTCTGTCGCTCCGCCTCGACAAGCGCTACTCGGGCGGCATGTTCTTCCTCGTCAACTACCAGCTGTCGAAGAACACCGACAACGGCTCGGGCGAGGTCGAGGCGAACGACACGGCGTTTGCCTGGAACCTCGACGCCGACGAGGGCTACTCGCGCTACGACCAGCGGCACCGCTCGGCGTTCAGCTTCGGTTACGAGCTGCCGTTCGGTCCGGGCAAGCGTTACCTCTCGAGCGGCGGCGCCGCGGCCTACATTCTCGGCGGCTGGCAGGTGCAGGGCATCGCCCGGCTCGGCAGCGGGTTCCCGTTCACGGTGACGTCGACCAACGTCTGCCAGTGCGGCTCGTTCATCCCGCAGCGCGTCAACGTCGTCAACGCCGGCAACCTCGGCGAGCTCGACAATCCATCGCCGACTCGCTGGTTCGATGCGACCGCGTACTCCGTGGCGGCCAACGGCACGCAAGGGACGGCCGGGCGCAACACGGTGCGCGGTCCGGGGACGCAGCAGGTGAACTTCTCGGTGAGCAAGCGGTTCCCGATTGGCCGCACCCGGCTCGAGTTCCGCGCCGAGGTGTTCAACCTGTTCAACCACGATAATTTCGGCAACCCCGACGCCAACATCTCGAACAACACCGTCGGCACCATCACGACCGCCGACGACGGGCGGAATGCGCAGTTCGGATTCCGGTTCGCGTGGTAGGGTAAGCGCTTATTCGTAGTGTCCGGCTAACGCCGGACACTACGTCCATGGCCGAACGCCTCCTCGAAGCTCGCTCCATCAGCAAGTCGTTCGCCGGCGTGCACGCGCTGCGCGACGTGTCGTTCGATGTCCGCGCCGGCGAAGTGCATGCCCTGGTCGGCGAGAACGGCGCCGGCAAGTCGACGCTGATCAGGATCCTGACTGGCGCCGAAGTGCCCGACGCCGGCGTTCTCGCGATCGGCGGCCACGTAGTCGATCACCTCGATCCGCATGCGGCGCATCGCCAGCGGGTGGCGGCGATCTACCAGCAGCCGTCGCTCTTCCCCGACCTGACGGTGATCGAAAACATCGCGCTCTCGCTGGAGCGGCGCGGCCTGTGGCGGCGCGTCGACTGGCGGGAGCGGCGCCGGCGCGCCGCGCGGCTGCTCGAGGAGGTCGGCGCCGCGGCGATCGATCCCGAGCGCCTGGCGGCGACCCTGAGCATGCCGGAGCAGCAGGTGGTCGAGATCGCGAAGGCGGTGGGCGCCGATGCGAAGGTCGTCGTGATGGACGAGCCGACGGCATCGCTCGCCACGCATGAAGTCGACCGCCTGTTCCGGATCATCGGCGCGCTCCGCTCGCAAGGCGCCGGCGTCGTCTACGTGTCGCACCGGTTGCCGGAGGTGTTCGCGATCGCGGATCGCATCACCGTGCTGCGCGACGGCCGCCTGGTGGCGACGCGCCCGGCGACCGAGGTCAGCGCCGACGAACTGGTGCGGATGATGGTCGGACGCGAGCTCGGCGCCGCCGCGTCACCCCGCAAGGCCGCGGCCGGCGACGTCGTCCTGGACGTGCGCCACCTGTCGAACCGCACGCTGGGCGTGGAGGATGTGTCGCTGCAGGTGCGCGCGGGCGAGATCGTCGGCCTCGCCGGCCTCGTCGGATCCGGGCGCACCGAGCTGGCCGAGACGCTCTTCGGCATCGAGCCGGCAAGCGATGGAGAAGTGCGGCTCAATGGCGACGCGGCGCGCATCGGCGCGCCTGCCGACGCGCTGCGGCGCGGGCTGGCGTATCTGCCGGAGGATCGCGTCCGCCACGGGGTTGTTCCCGAGATGCCGGTCGATGCGAACGTGACGCTGGCGAGCCTGCGCGCGTTCTCCGGCTGGGGCCTCGTCGATCGTCCGGCCGAGCGGACAGCAGCGGCGCGGCATATCGAGCGCCTGCGCATCAAGGCGCCCGCCGCATCGACCGCGGTCGAGACGCTGTCCGGCGGCAACCAGCAGAAGGTCGCGCTCGCGCGCTGGCTGGAAACCCGGCCGAGCGTGCTGATCCTCGACGAGCCGACGCAGGGCGTGGACGTCGGCGCGAAAGCGGAGATTCACGCCATCATCCAGGAGCTGGCGGCGCAGGGCCTCGCCGTGATCGTGATCTCGTCGGAGCTGCCGGAGATCCTCGCGCTGTGCGATCGGATCGCGGTGATGCGAGGCGGGACGATCGTCGCCGTGCTGCCGCGAGGCGAGGCAACGCAGGCGGCGATCCTCGAGCATGCGCTCGGCCGCCTGCCGGCGGCGCCGCCGGCAGCCTGAGATGCGGATGCGACGCCTGTATCGCCGGGAGCTGTCGATCGCGTGCGCAATCGGCGCGCTCGCGCTGTTTCTCGCCATCGTCCGGCCAGGCTATTTCTCGACCGAGAACATCACCGACCTCCTGCTCGCCAACCTGCCGGTGCTGGTGGTCGCGCTCGGCACGACGCTCGTGATTCTCACCGGCGAGATCGACATCTCGGTCGGGTCGACGTTCGCCATCTGCAGCGTCGCCGCCGGCGTCCTCGCCAGGAACGGCTGGCCGATTGCGCTGGCGGCTGCGACCGCGTGCCTCGCCGGCGCCGCCGTCGGCGCGCTGAACGGCGCGCTGGTCGCCGACGCGCGGATTCCGTCGATCGTCGTCACGCTGGCGACGATGACGGCGCTGCGAGAGGCGCTGCGATGGTCGACCGGCGGCGCCTGGATTCAGGATCTGCCGGCGGCATTCCAGTGGCTCGGCCTGACGCAGCGGATGTATCCGCTGGCTGCGTCGGCAATCACGGCGGCGCTGTTCGCCGCGTGCGCGTGGGGGCTGGGGCACGCCGCGGCCGGCCGCGCGCTCTACGCCATCGGCTCGAATGCCGAGGCGGCGCGGCTGGTCGGCTTCAGCATCGCGCGCATCAAGCTGGCGGTCTTCGCAATCGCCGGCGCGCTGACCGGCTGGGCCGCGGTGCTCAACGCCGTACGCTTCAACCAGATTCCGAGCAACACCGGCATCGGGCTCGAGATGAAGGTGATTGCCGCGGTGGTGGTCGGCGGCACGGCGATTACCGGCGGGCGCGGCAGCGCGGCCGGCACGCTGCTCGGCGTCGTCCTGCTCGGCGCGATCGGGCCGGCGCTGACCTTCCTCGGCATCAACGCGTACTGGGAGCGCGCGATCCAGGGCGCGATCATCCTGGCCGCGGTGGCCGCCGACGCGATCGGCCGGCGCGAATCGCGTCGAGTGGTGCGCGCAGCCGTCTAGCCCGAATCATTCGTGACGCCGAACGTCGAGGAAGCGCATTCACTCCGAACAGCCACTCCGCAGACCGGAAAAACGCTGCTGCGGCTCAACGTCGTCGGAACGCGCGTGGGGCTACAGCCCCACGCGGTGTCGCCGGCCTGCGCAGCGTTTTTCGTGCGATTCGAACGGTCTGCTCCGAGGCTTTTCTACGTGAATGCGCTCCCTCGACCTTGGGCCGATGAATAATCGCGGCTAGCGACATGGACGCTCGCAGCGCTCGAACCGCGAACCGGCAGTGGGCGCTCGTCGCCGCGCTGGCGGCTGAAATCGCGATCTTCGCGGCGGTCGCGCCGCAATTCGCGACCGTCGCCAACCTGTTCGAGCTGACGCGCTTCAGCGCCGAGCTCGGGCTGCTGGCGGTCGCGCTGACCCCGGTCGTCGTCACCGGCGGCATCGATCTGTCGGTCGGGTCGCTGCTCGGGCTCTCGGCGGTGATGTTCGGCGTCGCGGTTCGCGACTGGCAGATCGGCACGCTCGCCGCCGCGGCCGTGGCGCTCGGCGTCGGCGCGGCGGGCGGCGCGCTCAACGCGGCGCTGGTTGCGGCGCTCGGCCTCCCGCCGCTCATCGTCACGCTCGCCTCGTTCTCGCTGTTCCGCGGCATCGCCGAGGGCCTCACCGGCGGCGCCGTGAACTACACCGCGTTTCCCGGGCGGTTCCTGTTCCTGGGGCAGGGATATTTCGCCGGCGTCATCCCGGTGCAGCTCCCGATCTTCCTGGCGATCGTCGCCGCCTACTGGGTGCTGCTGCACCGCTCGATCATCGGCCGGGCGTGGTACGCGATCGGGTTCGCGCCGGCGGGCGCGCGCTATGCCGGCATCCCGGTCCGCCGGCGCATCGCGCTCGCGTATTTTCTGTCGGGGCTGACCGCCGCGATTGCGGCGATCATCTACGCGGCGCACGTCGGCCAGGTCAGGGCGGACGCCGGGACCGGCTACGAGATCGAGGCGATCGCCGCGGTGGTGCTTGGCGGCACCTCGGTCGCCGGCGGGCGCGGCACGATCGCCGGCACCGTGCTGGGGCTGTTCGCGATCGCGGTGCTGCAGAACGGCCTGCATCTCGCCGCGCTGCCGTCGGAGCTCGCCGGCGTGCTCACCGGCGTGCTGCTGCTCGCGACGATCGCGATCGATCGTCACGCCGTGCGGCGTCCGGTCGACGAGGGTGTTGCTGATGAGGAGATGGTCGTGAAGAACAGTCAGGTCGCCGTGCTCTGCGGGGCGATTCTCGCCGGCGCGTTGATGGTCGCCGCCACCAACGTCTGGCTGGTGCGGTCGGTTTCGCCGGGCGCGCGGCAGCCGGAGCTGCAGCCGACGCCGACCGGCCGGCGGCTCGTGATCGGCATGATGCCGAAGGCCAAGGGCGATCCCTACTTCGTCAGCTGCCGCGCCGGCGCGGAGGAGGCGGCGAAAGAGCTCGGCGTCGATCTGATCTGGGATGGGCCGACGAGCCTCGACGCCGCCCGGCAGAACGGCCTCGTCGAGAACTGGATCACCCGCAACGTCGACGCAATCGCGGTGGCGGTGGAGAACCGCGCCGGCATCTCGACGGTGCTTCGCAAGGCGCGCGGCCGCGGCATCAAGGTGCTGACCTGGGATGCGGACGCCGAAGCCGACGCCCGGGATTTCTTCGTCAACCAGGCGACCGCCGAAGGGATCGCCACCGCGCTGACCGACGAAGCAGCGCGCCTGCTGAACCGCACGGGCGAGTTCGCGATCATCACCGGCGCGCTCAGCGCCGCCAACCAGAACGAGTGGATCGCCTTCATCCGCAAGCGGCTGGCGTCGCACTACCCGAACCTGACGCTCGCGACCATCCGCCCGAGCGACGACGACCGCGACAAGGCGTTTGCCGAGACCCAGACGCTGCTGAAGGTCTATCCGGCGATGAAGCTGGTGATGGCCATCTCGGCGCCGGCCGTGCCGGGCGCCGCGGAAGCGGTGCGGCAGGCACGGCGGCTCGACGTCAACGTGATCGGGCTGTCGCTGCCGAACATCAACAAGCCCTACGTCCACGACGGCATCGTCCAGACCGTGGTCCTGTGGAATACGCGCGATCTCGGTTACCTGTCGGTCTACGCGAGCGCGCTGGCGGCTTCGGGAAGGATTCCGCCGGGCGCGCAGTCGATCGACGCCGGCCGGCTCGGAAAAATCCAGATTCGCAACGGCGAGGTGATTCTCGGCGTGCCGCTGTTGTTCAACAAGGCGAACATCGACCAGTACGATTTCTGAAAGCGGACATCAGCCGTCGGACACCTTTCACAGGCACGCGTCGCGGCGATCGCGGGCTTCAGAAGAGCGAGTAGACCAATCCGACACTCAGCAGGCCTGCGTCCGCCTTCCAGCGGTTTCGATACTCCTGCCCCGACGTCGAGCGGTAGAAGACGTCCGGACGATTGATCGCGTAACCGCCGAACCCGACGACAGCCACCCGAGGGGCGATGGTCCATGTGAGGCTGACGCCCGGCCTCACTGCGAAACTGGTACTCGCGTCGAGTTCCGGCCGTGGCGACCCGGGTGGCAGCGATCTCAGGAAGCCTTCCTCGAACTCGAGCTTGTTGAACGAGGGGCCAGCGACGATCGAAAAGCTGACGAGAACGGGCTGCTCTCCGACGGTATATGCCACCCCGCCCATGAGTGGACGCACGCGCAGCGTGATGAAGTCGCCGCCGGCGCCTGTCGGGTTTTCAATGTCGGCCAGAAACCAGCTGAGTCCCCCGGCGATGCCCCAGCCTTTCTTTGGATTCAGACGAACGAGTGGCCCCCATCCGACAGTCGGCTTCACCTCGCTGTCGGTCGGTATCACGTAGGTGACCGAAGCCCCGACGCTGACGCGGCCCTTCGTCTGCGCGGCGGCCGGGACCGACGTGCACAACAACAGCGTGGCGGCGACGAACGCTCGATTCATCGATTCACCCCGTCCTCATTTCTGCGCCAGCGCGAACACCATGATCGTGTCGGTTGCGGTGATCGCGACAAACTGTTTGCCGCTCTTCCCCTGATAGGTAATCGGGTTGGCGTTGCCGCGGCGCGGCAGCTTCGTCACCCAGAGCTCCTTGCCGCTTCTCGCGTCGATGGCGCGGAAGCGGTTATCGTCGGTCGAGGCGACAAACAGCAGGCCGCTCGCCGTGACGATGGCGCCGGCCAGCGCCGGGCGCCCGGTGTTCTGCTTCGCGGCCGGGAGCTGGTCGGTGACGCCGAGCGGCACCTGCCAGGCGACGTCGCCGGTCGAGGCGTTGATCGCGGTGAGGCGGCCCCACGGCGGTTTCTGGCACGGCCAGTTCGAGTCGCCGACGCGGACGTCGAACGCGCCGCGGCCCGGGCCGACGCGTTCCGGCGTCGCCTTGTCGTACGGCACCGGCGAGCCGTCCTTCGCCTTCTCGATCCATCCGAGGGCGCCGATATCCTGCGACACGACGAACATGTAGCCGGTTCGGCGATCGAACGCGATTCCGCCCCAGTTCGCGCCGCCGAGGCCGCCGGGAAAGTTCAGCGTCACTTTCGGCGGCGCTCCCTCGGCGCGATACGCCCACGGCGTGAACGGCCCGGCGTTGTAGAGCCCGCCGTTGGCGGCGACCAAGTCCGCGCACGCCTTCGCGTGCTCGGCGGTGGTGTCGCTCTCGGTCACCAGATCGTCGGGCTTGTAGGCGACGCGGCCGAGCGGCGGCGGCTTCACCGGGATCGGCTGCGTCGCGAACGCCGCCTCGCCCGGCACGTCGCTCTTCGGCACCGGCCGCTCCTCGACGCCGAAGATCGGCTGTCCGGTCTCTCTGTTGAGGATGTAGAGGTAGCCCGACTTCGTGGTCACGCCCAGCGCAGGAACGGTGCGCCCGTTGCGCGTGATGTCGAACAGCGCGGGCGGCGCCGGCGGATCGTGATCCCACAGATCGTGGTGAATGGTCTGGAAGTGCCACTTGTAGGCGCCGGTCTGCACGTCGACGGCGACCACCGAGTTGCCGAAGAGGTTGGCGCCTTTGCGGTCGCCGCCGTAGGCGCCGACGATCGGCGACGCCAGCGGCAGGTAGAGCAGCCCGCGCTGCTCGTCGAGCGTGAAGTAGAACGGCCACGCGTTGGCGCCGAGTCGATCCTTCCAGCTGTCGCCCTCCCAGCTGTCGTGCCCCGGGTTGCCCGGCTGCGCCACCGAGTTGAACTCCCAGAGCCTGGCGCCGTTGCGCACGTCGTAGGCGCGCGGGTTGCCGATGCCGCCGATGGTGCCCGGCGGCGTGTTGGCGCCGACCACGACGACGGTCTTGTAGACCAGCGGCACCGAGTTGTAGGGGACGACGAGGTCGACGGTGCCGTCGGTGCCGAACCCGAAATCGCGTTCGCCGGTTTTGGCGTTGACCGCAATCAGGCGGCGGCCCGCCGTGAAGACGATGCGCGGCGCCAGCGTCGCTTCGCCGGGCCAGTAGGCGACGCCGCGCCGCGACAGCGCGCCGCCGGCGATCATGTGCTGCCAGATCGGCTGGCCGGTTTCGGCGTCGAGCGCGACGACGCGATCGGCGGCCGGCAGATACATCACGCCGTTGACGACAATCGGCGTCGCCTGGGAGTTGACGCCGCCGGCGCCGCCGCGGCCGGCCGGCGAGGCCGGCGCCGCGGCCTGCAGGCTGTAGCTCCACGCCGGCGTCAGCGTCGCGACGTTTCGCGCGTCGATCTGCGTCAGCGGCGACGCGCCGGTGCCGGCGTGGTCGCGACGATAGCTGGGCCAGTCGGTGGCGGCGGGCGCGATCGGCCCGGCCGGCGGCGTGCGCGTGCCGCCGGACTGCGCGGCGATCGCCGCCGCCGTTGTTGCGCCGGCCAGAACGATCAGCCAAAGGGATCGCATGGATCTCATCGACCTCCTGCTTCGCATCCGGCGACCCTGCTCGCGCGGGCAGCGCCGGAACTGTACATCAGACGAGCGATCAGCGACACCAATGAATGCACGGCGTCTGCGGCGCAATCGCCGCTGCCGACGACGTGGGGAACGCAGAGCCCGCAAAGCCCGCAGAGCACTGCGACATCGATAGCGTCGCACGTCGGCCGGCAAGGCCGGCCGACAACTCGCGCGGGAAGAAACGGCAGGAACACAAGCGCGCATGCAAATCGGTCCGCTTGCGTTCCTGGCGTTTCTCCCCGCGCGAGGCCGCCGCATCGCGGCGGCGTGCGACGCGTTGTCCCATGAATCTCTGACTTTTCGGCGCTGCGTGACCCAACGCACGCTCTGCGGGCTCTGCGGGCTCTGCGTTCACCGTCGTGACCACGTTCGCAGCGTGACGTTGCCCCGTCATCGGCATGCGATTGCAGGCGTTCCAGACCAATCCGTCGGTGGCCTGTCCGCCGCGGTTGGCCATGGTAGGCTGCGAGCATGTCCGTTACTGCGATTGCCGATTCCATCCTGAGCGCGATCGGCCGGACGCCGGTCGTGCGACTCCGCCGCGTCGTGCCGCCGGCGGCGGCCGACGTCGTCGTCAAGCTCGAATCCGCGAACCCGACCGGTTCATACAAGGACCGCATGGCGCTCGGCATGGTCGAAGGCGCCGAAGCGCGCGGGGCGCTGCGTCCCGGCATGCGTGTCGTCGAATTCACCGGCGGCAGCACCGGCTCGTCGCTGGGCATGGTCTGCGCGGCGAAGGGCTATCCCTTCGTCGTCCTCTCGTCCGACGCCTTCTCGCGCGAGAAGCTGTTGACGATGGAGGCGTTCGGCGCGGAGCTGCGGATGGTGCCGAGCGACGGCGGCAAGGTGACGCCGGCGCTGTTCGAGCGGTTCAAGAAGGAGATCGCGGTGCTCGCGGCGGAGCCGAACACGTTCTGGACCGACCAGTTCCACAACGAGGACGCGGTCACCGGCTACAAGAACATCGGCATCGAGCTGCTGCAGCAGACCGGCGGCCGCCTCGACGCGTTCTGCGGCGCCGTCGGCACCGGCGGGATGCTGCGCGGCGTTGCGCGGGCGCTGCGCGAAGGCGGCAGCCGCGCCCGCATCGTCGCGCTCGAGCCGGCGACGTCGCCGGCGCTGACCGAGGGGCGCGGCGGCGCGCACCGCGTCGAAGGGATCGGCACCGGCACGGTGCCGCCGCACATGACCGATCGGCCGTACGACGAAGCGCGTCAGATTGACGAGGCGGACGCGCGTCGGATGGCGAAGCGCCTGGCGCGCGAAGAAGGGCTGCTGGTCGGGACGTCGAGCGGGATGAACATCGCCGCCGCGGTGCAGCTGGCGCAGGAGCTCGGCCCCGGCAAGACGGTCGCGACCGTGGTCGTCGACACCGGCCTGAAGTACCTGATCGGCGATCTGTTCACCGCCTGAGATCGCACCGGGGAGGTCGCGTGCGCGCGCCGTTCGAAGGCTGAGGAGGCGCCAGCGCCGGCAGGGTCGTGGCCGGTGGCGGCAATCTGAGATCGCACCGAGGCACGTCGCGTGCGCGATCCGGGTGACGGCAGGCATGGCACCCGTGTCCTCCAGCGCCGTGCTCACGATGCGCACGCCGCCTGGGGTGATCCGGACGCCAAACAACAATCATCCCCGCTCACGGCTAATCCACGCGCCATTGTCGAAACGGCGGCGGCGTGCCCGGACCGCTTGCGGACACGGTTGCCGTCTGCCGCGCGAGCATGCCTGGTCACACGGATCGCGCCCGCGACCTGCCCCGGTGCTCTCACGACTGCCGCTGATCGATCGCGCCGTAGTCGTCACCCGGATCGCGCACGCGACCCTGCCCCGGTGCGATCTCACGCTGCCGGACGCGGACAAGACCCTGCCGGCGCTGGCGCGCCGATGCTGTCAGATGCGATAAGCGTCGGGCGTGGGACGGAGCGGGCGATCGAACCACATCGGGCGGCGCAGGCCGCCGGGGCCGGGCGCCGGGCGGGTCATCGCCAGCCACTCCTTGTAGACCTCGTGCGACTTCGCGGTGTCGACGAAGATGTCGCCGTAGCGATCCCCGGGCGCGGCTTTTTCCAGCGTCACGCGCTGGTGCCAGCAGTGCATGCCGCTCACCGGATCGGGCTGCACCGGAAAGGTCAGGTTCTGGTGGACGCCGACCTCGGTCCACCAGATGCGCGAGCTGTCGGGGTCGCCGCTCTCGAACGGCCGCGCGCCGTGCACCTGCGACACCTTGTAGCCGCTGCCCTGCCGCTCGATCGTCACCAGCGCCGACGCGTTCCGGTTGCCCATCTCCTCGTGCAGCCGCCACCGTCCGAGGTGGTGCGACATGCCGAGCACGCCTGGCCGGATCCCCTCGGTGACCCAGGCGCGCGTCACGAAGTAGCCGATCCGCGTCTTCACCTTCACCAGATCGCCGGCGGCGATGCTGTGGCGCTGCGCGTCGGCGGTCGAGATCCACAGCGGGTTATCGTGCGAGATCTCGTAGAGCCATTTCACCGGCGACCGCGTGTGCACGAGCGTCGGCAGGCGGAAGTTCGGCAGCAGATCGAACTCGCCGGCATCACGCTTCAACTCGCGCCAGTGGACGTGGCCCGGCACGTAGCGCGGCACGGCGTGCTCTCCCCATCCCCAGTCGGCGAGGGTTTGCGAACGGAACTCGAGCCGGCGTGACGGCGTCGTGAAGCCGGCCATCGGCACGCCGTTGACGACCACGCCGATCGGCGCGCCGTTTTTCAGCACCACTTCTTCGGTGCCATCGACCTGTGCGCCGGCCAGCGCCTCGCTCGTGAGCGGCGCCTCGTACGGCTTGTACACCTGGTCGCGAACCTGGAAGACGCCGTACTTCCGCATGTAGGCCAGCGGCGTCAGCGATTCTCGCGCCGCCGCTTCCGGCAGGCCGGGGACCGCATTCTCGAACATCCACCCGTAGTACTCGTCCATCGTCACCGGCTTGCCCGGCCGATAGGGCGACTCGAAGTGCCGGCGGATGCCGAGCGTGCCGTCGGGATCGATGCGCCAGGTGAGCGCCGCCCAGAACTCGCTTTCCTCCCACACCTCGCCCGGGTTCGCCTCGCGCGTCGACTCGATCGCGTCGCCCCGCTTCTCCCGCGCCACGCGGATCACCGGCTGTCGGAACCCGAGCCATTGCGCGGCGTGCGTTTCCTGGCTCATCGTGTCGTGGCGCTCGGTGCCGAGGCCCATCGGCAGGATGTAATCGGCGAACCATGCGGTTTCGCTCCACGTCGGCGTCAGCGCGACGTGCAGGCCGACCTGGTTCGTGTCGGTCAGCATCTCCATCCACGAGAAGCCGTCGGGGTTGGTCCACACCGGGTTGTAGACGCGCGTGAAGTAGACGTCGAGCCGGCCGCGGTGCTCCTTGAGGAAGTGCGGCAGCAGGAAGCTCATCTCGAAATAGGCGAGCGGATACTCGCGCGGGAAGAGCAGCTCGTTCCAGTAATCCGGCGGCGCCGGGGTCGTCGGATGCTTCGGCACGAACTTGTTCGAGAGGTGAAGGCCGACGCCGCCTTTCGTGCCGACCGATCCGGTCAGCACCACCAGCAGGTAGAGGCAGCGTGTGATCTGCCAGCCCCAGAGGTTGCCGGCGGCGGCCGATCGCCAGTTGTGCGTGCTGAACGCGCCGCGCGCGCGGCCGACGGCGCGCGCCGCCTCGACGATCTGCGCCGCCGGCACGCCGGTTTCGTCGGCGGCGAATTCCGGCGTGAACGGCGCGTACAGCTCCTTCAGCGCCGCGATGAAGTTGTCGAAGGTGACAGCGAGATCCGGCCGGTCGGCGCGCAGGTAGCCGCGCCAGTCGACCCACGCGCGCATGAACTCGCCGTCGTACAACTCCTCGTCGAGGATCACCTTTGCCATCGCCAGCAGCAGCGCGCCCTCGGTGCCGGGATACGCCGGCATCCACATGTCGGCCTTCGCCGACGTGTTCGACAGCCGCGGATCGATGACGACGAGCGTCGCGCCGTTCGACTGCCCCTCGATGATCCGCTGCGCGTGCGGGTTGAAGTAGTGGCCGGTTTCGAGGTGCGACGAGAGCAGCAGGATCGTCCGCGCGTTGGCGTAGTCGGGCGAGGGACGATCGTTGCCGCACCACAGGAAGTGCCCCAGGCGGGCCGACGATGAGCAGACGTTGGTGTGGCTGTTGTGTCCGTCGACGCCCCAGGCTTGCAGCACGCGGTTGGCGTAGCCGTCCTCGCCGGGCCGCCCGACGTGATACATGATTTCGTGGCGGCGTCCCTCGACGATGGCGCGACGGATGCGGCCGGCGATGTCGTCGAGCGCCTCGTCCCACGACACGCGCGCCCACTTGCCCGAGCCGCGATCGCCGTCGCGCCGCATCGGGTAGAGGATGCGATCCGGATCCTCGAGCTGATTCGGCGTGACCACGCCCTTGGCGCAGGTGCGGCCGCGGCTGCCCGGATGCAGCGGGTTGCCCTCGATCTTGCGGACGCTGAGGTTCTCCTTGTCGACGTAGGCGAGGATGCCGCAGGCCGATTCGCAGTTGAAGCAGATGCTGGGAACGATCCAGTACCGCCGTTTTTCTTTCTTCGGCCAGCTGGTCGATTCGAAGTCGACGTAGTCGTCCCAGGTGGATGGGTCGGGGTGAGAGCGAAATACAGCCATGCGCTTACCGACCCGCGCAAGGCTGAAAGGCGGGAAGGCTGAAAGGCGGGAAGGCAAGGTGGGAAGGCGGGAAGGGCGAAAGGGAAGGATTAAAGGGTTGCAAGCCAGAAAGGAAGGCCGCAGGGTGGACGCATCCTTCCCCCGTTTGAGCCTCACTTCCCGCCTTCCTACCTTTCATCCTTCCGTCCCTCCATTTCCGCCTTCCCGCCATCCAGCCTTCCAGCCTTGCGCGAGGCAGTTAAGACAACGGCACACTCTGCCCGGCTTCGACCCAGATGTACTCCCAGGCGAAGCTGCCGGCGAGGGCGAGCACTGCGGCCGCCGCCGCGATCGGCATGGAGTCGCCGGCTGCCGCCGCCAGCGCCGCGGGGACGACGCCGCCGGCGGCGATCGCCACTCCCCAGAACAACGGCGCGAATGGACCGCGGCGGATCGCGCCGACCGCCAGATGGTGATGGCGCGTCGGGCTCGGCATCAGCAGGTTTTCGAAGGCGATGAAGCCGAGATGCACGACCATCGCGCCGGCGAGCGTCGTCGCCAGGAGTGGAGCCGAGACGCTCCCCGCGAAGGTCGAGGCGAGCAGCAGCGCCGCAGCGCCCTCGGCGATGGCCTGTGCGAGCAGGTCGAAGGTTGCCTGCGGCCCCTGCCAGAGATCGCGCGCCAGGCCCTGCGCGAACAGGAAGCCGGTGTAGCACGTCGCGAGGATCGAGACGACGATCGCCGGCCAGACCAGCGCGCCGAGCAGCGCGCCGATGTCGAACCATCCGGCCCCGAGCCACAGCGCCGACACCGCGCCGTGCGCGGTGAGGAAGTAGGCGCCCCATACCATCCACGACTTCATGTTCGGCCGGATGAGGATGTAGAGGAAGCGCTCGGGTCGCTCGAGATCGACGATCAGCAGCACCGCCGTCGCGATGATGAAGATCAGCGAGATCGCCGGGCCTGCGATGCGCGTCAGCGCCGAGTGATCGCCGAGCCACCACAACAGCGCGCTGAGCAGCATCGCGCCGGTGGCGATTCCCTTGGTCAGCAGGTACAGCGCCATGTCGAGGCCCCACGGCTTCACGTGCGGCGTGTCGTAGTCGACGCGCGGCGCGCCCGGCTGGCTGGCATCCGGCGACGGCGAGCCCAGCGGCCGCAACAGCACCTGCCCTTCCTTGTAGAGGAACGGACGCGCCGCAACCTCGGGCTGGAGCACGCTGGCGTCGGCGCCGATGTAGAACACCTTCGGCAGCGTCCCCTTCTCCGGCTTGCGCACCGTCGTCGCGTCGCGCTGCGCGATCAATGCGACCGCGCTCTCCGGATCGTCGAGGTCGCCGAAGATGCGGCATTCGGTCGGGCAGACGCTGACGCATGCCGGCAGCAGCTGGTTCTCCACCCGGTTCGCGCAGAAGTTGCACTTCTCGGCGGTGTGCGTGTTCGGATCGATGAACAGCTGATCGTACGGGCACGCCACCATGCACGCGCGGCAGCCGATGCAGACGTCGCCACGCAGATCGACGATGCCGTCGTAGCGCTTGAAGAGGGCGTTGGTCGGGCAGATGCGCGCGCACGGCGCGGCATCGCACTGGTTGCAGAGGACGGGAAAGAAGAAGCGGCGCGTCTCGGGGAAGACGCCCTTTTCGACCGTTTTCACCCAGCAGCGGTTGACGCCGATTGGAATCTCGTGCTCGGCCTTGCAGGCGATGGTGCAGGCGTGGCAGCCGATGCATTTTCGAAGATCGATCGCGAACCCGTAGTTCGGCACAGGTCGCGACTATAGCACGCCGCAAAAATGAACCACGGAGACTCAAAGACTCGGAGAATGCTGAATACCTCGCGGCGCGGTGTCGCGAGATGCCTCACAGGATGACGCGTTCTATTCCGTCCTTCAGCAGCGTGGTTCTGAATTCAGGATCAATCCGAGGCGCTTTCCGCTGAGACGCAAGTAGGTGATCATCTGCGATCTGAACAACGGCAGTACCGTGGTGACGCATTTGATCTCGAGGATCACCCGATCGTCGATGATGAAGTCCGCGAAGTAGGTGCCGACTGCGCGCCCTTTGTATCTCGCCGGGATCGGTACTTCCCTGCGAAACGGAATCCGCCTCTCCTCCAGTTCGATTGCCAGCGCCGTACCATAGATCGGTTCCATCAGGCCCGGTCCGAAGACTCGATGCACCTCGATTCCCGCGCCGATCGCGCGCTGCGCGGCGGCATTTGTTCTTTCAAGCTCTGAGCCTCCGAGTCTTTGTGGTTGATTCACTTCAGTACCTCCGTTTTCAGAAACGTCCGCAGCGCGCGCAACCGTTCTGCTTCCGGAACCAGCGGAAACGTGTCGAGGATGTGGCGGAACTCGTCAACGGTCAGCTGGTAGAGCGCTGCGACTCGCGCGTTCAGGGCGGCCAGGGCCTGCGGATCGTCGCGTCGCGCCAGCAGCCGCGCGAACGCCCCGATTTCGCGCGCCGCCGCGGGCGCGTGCTCTCCCGTCGGCACCGGCAGTCGCTCGACAATGGCCGTGGTGACGTGCGTCGTCACCCGCAGCCGGACCAGGTAGTTGAGGACGAAGCTGTTGAAGAGGCCGCAGAGGAAGTGCTGATCGCGCAGCCGCAGCCTTGACTGCAGGCAGAACACGGTGTGCGTCGACATGCAGCCGGCCGGCAGGATGGCGGCGATGAGCGTGAGGCGGTTGGTGGCGCTGGCGACGTCGCGGTAGCCGACCCTCGGCTGCGCGTGGCGATCGGCGCGCAGCAGGCGCCGCGCGTCGGCCGCGCGGATGGTGCGCGTGATGCGGTCGAGCGCGACGCGGAACGGCTCGAGG